>Ga0068869_100002864_pt1 | contig 10467 bp, 10 predicted proteins | sample KBSMisM52_FD_64676 | JGI IMG/M metagenome (GOLD analysis project Ga0068869, IMG submission 64676) | Miscanthus rhizosphere microbial communities from Kellogg Biological Station, Michigan, USA - KBS Miscanthus M5-2 | ecosystem: Host-associated > Plants > Roots > Rhizosphere > Soil ... | reverse complement strand
CCTTCGACTTGAACGCGCCGCTGGGGTCGAGGTTGGCGCGATGGAAGCGCTGGAACGCACCGGGGATGTGGCCGGCGACCGGATCGATCGGCTCGCTCTCGCCGCGGAAGCGCTCGCCCGAGCGGGCATCGATCAGCATCCGCGTGGGCGGACGCGCGGCGACGCCGGCGGCATCGACGGTCGAAACGATCGAGGGCCGCTCCGGATACGGCGGACCGCCCGGCAAAGGAGTCGTTGCGCTCGTCACCGGCTTGCCCGCGCTCTGCCAGGCCTGGATGCCGCCGTCGAGGACCGCGACGGCGGCGTGGCCGAGCCAGCGCAGCATCCACCACAGCCGCGCCGCGTAGACGCCGCCCTGCGCGTCGTAGCAGATGACCAGTGTTTCTGGTGCGATGCCGAGGGCGCCGACGGTGCGCTGGAATGCGGCGCGCTCGGGCAGCGGATGGCGGCCGTTGCGCCCGGTCTTCGTTCCGCTCAGGTCGCGGTCGAGATGGAGGTACTGCGCGCCGGGCAGATGCGATTCACGGTAGCGCCGCTCGCCGACGGCGGTGTCGGCGAGATCGAAGGAGGTGTCGATGACGACCGGCTGCGGCGTGCGCGCGAGCAGCGCCGCCAGCTCGTCGACGGTGACCAGGGTGCGGATGTCGGTTGCAGTCATGCGGTGCTCGGGAGTGCCCAACAGCGCATCGCGGGCGTCAGCCCATCGCCTTCTGATACCACTCGTGGAATTGCTGCATGCCGTCTTCCATCGGGCTCTGGTACGGGCCGGCGTCGTCGTCGCCGCGCTCGACGAGCGCCCGCCGGCCGGCGTCCATGCGCAGCGCGATCTCGTCGTCCTCGGCGCAGGTCTCCCAGTACGCCGCCTGCTCGGCCTCGACGAACTCGCGCTCGAAGGCGTGGATGTCCTCGGGGTAGAAGAACTCGACGACGTTGAGCGTCTTCTGCGGACCCTTCGGCACCAGCGTCGAGACGACGAGGACGTGCGGGTACCACTCGACCATCGTCGCCGGGTACGAGGTGAGCCAGATCGCCCCGTGGCGCGGCACCGGGTCGTCGAAGCGGCCCTCGCGGTAGGCGAGGACGGCGTCGTGCCACTTGCGGTATGCCGGCGAGCCCGGCTTGGCGAGCTCGTTCTTCGGGCCGACCGTCTGCACCGAGTGGTGCGGACCGAACTCCCAGCGGAGGTCCTCGCAGGTGACGAACTGGCCGAGCCCGGGATGGAACGGCGCGACGTGGTAGTCCTCGAGGTAGACCTCGATGAACGTCTTCCAGTTGTACTCGCACTCGTGCAGGTGAACGCTGTCGAACGCGTAGCCGCTGAAATCGAGCTCCTTCGCCGGGCCGATGCGCGCCAGCTCGGCCGCGATGTCACGCTCGGGATCGGTCCCGGCGACGTCGAAGACCATGCCGTTCCAGGTCTGCACCGGGTAGCTCGCGAGGTCGCGGCACGGATCGTCGGCGAAATGCGGTGCGCCGATCAGCTGGCCGCCGAGGTCGTACGTCCAGCGGTGCAGCGGACAGACGATGTTGCTGCCGGTGTTGCCGCGGCCGCGCAGCATGACCGCCTGGCGGTGCCGGCAGACATTGGAGACGAGCTTCAGCCCCTGTGCCGTGCGGACGAGCGCGCGGCCTTCGCTTTCGTGCGTGAGGGCGTGGTAGTCGCCGACCTCGGGAATGCTCAGCTCGTGGCCGATGTAGCGCGGACTCCTGGCGAACAGGCGTTCGCGCTCGCGTTCGAAGAGCGTGCGGTCGAAATAGCTGGAGACAGGAAGCGGCGACTGGGCCGGTGCGAGCACTTCGCGGGTGACGCGCAGGTCGGACATACGGGGAAGGACCTCCTTGGGCGTTGGCAGAAGGCGGGTCCGAGGCTCGCGACGGCATCGCCGCCGCGCCTGGAAAGGGGTGCGGATTGTACCCAGCACCCTGGCACGATTCGGCGGTGCGACGCGGGGCGCCGGACCCGGTCAGGTGGGGCTGGGTCGGCTGACTACAATCCGTTCTTTTCAGAAAATGAATGGCGACCGATTCCAGCCCCTCCGCTGCGGCAGAGCCCGCCAGCTACGAAGTGGCGTTGCGTGAGCTCGAGACGCTGGTCGCCTCGATGGAGGGCGGCCAGCTTCCTCTCGAAGGTCTGCTCGCGGGCTATCGGCGCGGCACCGAGCTGCTGCAGTACTGCCGTTCGCGGCTCGAAGCCGTCGAGCAACAGGTGAAGATTCTCGAGGATGGCCAGCTGCGGCCGTGGTCCCAGTCGTGAAGCGGGATGCCTTCGACACCTGGTCGCTCGCCGAGCTCGACGCTGTCGAATCGACGCTCGACGCCTTCGTTCCGGTCGATGCACCCGCCGGCCTCGGCGAGGCGATGCGCTACGGCGTCCTCGACGGCGGCAAGCGCCTGCGGCCGCTGCTCGTTCTCGCCGCTTCCAACGCCGTCGGCGGCCGTCGCGCCGCGGCGCTGCGCGCCGCCTGCGCGGTCGAGTTGATCCACGCCTATTCGCTCGTCCACGACGACCTGCCGTGCATGGACGACGACGTCCTGCGCCGCGGCAAGCCGACCGTGCACGTCCGCTTCGGCGTCGCCCAGGCGATGCTCGCCGGCGATGCCATGCAGGCGCTCGCGTTCGAGGTGCTGACCCCCGACGACGGCAGTGTCGATCCTGCCTTGCAGGCGCGGCTGTGCGCGCTGCTCGCGCGCGCCGCCGGCGGCGCCGGCATGGCGGGAGGGCAGGCGATCGATCTCGCGAGCGTCGGCCATCCGCTCGACGAGCACGCGCTCTCCGACATGCATCGCAGGAAGACCGGCGCGCTGCTGCGCGCGAGCGTCCTGATGGGCGCGGCGTGCGGCACGACCGATGAGCGCGGCTGGCGCGCGCTCAGCGACTACGGCAGCGCGGTCGGGCTCGCGTTCCAGGTCGTCGACGACATCCTTGACGTCACCCAGCCGTCGGCGACGCTCGGCAAGACCGCGGGCAAGGACCACGTCCACAACAAGCCGACCTACGTCACCGTGCTCGGCCTCGACGCCGCGCGCGCCCACGCCGAGACGCTGCGCCGCGCGGCGCATGCGGCGCTCGACACCAGCGGCATCGCCGACACCGAGCAGCTGCGCGAGCTCGCCGACCGCGTCGTCGAGCGCGACTCCTGAAAATGAAGCCCCCACGCTCTCTTCGTTCGCTGCCCCCCGCGGGGGCTGCAGCGCCCTTGGGGCGGCCCGGCGGGCGCTTCCGATGAAGCTTCTCGACACCATCCATTCGCCGGCCGACGTGCGGCGCCTTTCGCGCCTCGAGCTGAAGGTGCTCGCGACCGAGCTGCGCGACTTCGTCGTCGAGACGGTCTCGCAGACCGGCGGCCACTTCTCGTCGAACCTCGGCACCGTCGAGCTGACGATCGCGTTGCACCACGTCTTCAACACGCCGCATGACCGGATCGTCTGGGACGTCGGCCACCAGACCTACCCGCACAAGACGATCACCGGTCGCAAGGACCGGATGAAGACGCTGCGCCAGCTCGGCGGCATCTCGGGGTTTCCGCGCCGCGAGGAGAGCGAGTACGACACCTTCGGCACCGCACATTCGTCGACCTCGATCTCGGCCGCGCTCGGGATGGCGGTCGCGGCGCGGATGAAGGGCGAGAGCAGGAAGTGCGTCGCCGTGATCGGCGACGGCGCGATGAGCGCCGGCATGGCGTTCGAGGCGCTCAACAACGCCGGCTACAGCAAGGATGGCCAGTCGAACGATCTGCTCGTCGTCCTCAACGACAACGACATGTCGATCTCGCCGCCGGTCGGCGCCCTCAACCGCTACCTCGCGCGGCTGATGAGCGGCAAGTTCTACGCCGCCGCGCGCGACACCGCCAAGACGGTGCTGAAGAACGCGCCGCCCCTGTTCGAGCTCGCTCGGCGGCTCGAGGAGCACGCCAAGGGCATGGTCGTTCCGGGGACGATCTTCGAGGAGTTCGGCTTCAACTACGTCGGCCCGATCGACGGCCACGACCTCGACTCGCTGATCCCGACGCTCGAGAACCTGCGCGACCTGAAGGGGCCGCAGTTCCTCCACGTCGTCACCAAGAAGGGCTACGGCTACAAGCTCGCAGAGGCCGATCCGGTCGGCTACCACGCGGCGTCGGGCAAGTTCGATCCGAACGTCGGCTTCGTCAAGCCGGCGACGCCGCCCAAGCTCACCTTCACGCAGGTGTTCGGCCAGTGGCTGTGCGACATGGCCGAGAAGGACGAGCGCCTGGTCGGCATCACGCCGGCGATGCGTGAGGGCTCGGGCATGGTCGAGTTCGAGAAGCGCTTCCCGAAGCGCTACTTCGACGTCGGAATCGCCGAGCAGCACGCCGTCACGTTCGCCGCCGGCCTCGCCTGCGAAGGCATGAAGCCGGTGGTCGCGATCTATTCGACATTCCTGCAGCGCGGCTACGACCAGCTGATCCACGACGTCGCGATCCAGAACCTGCCGGTCGTCTTCGCGCTCGATCGCGCCGGCCTCGTCGGCGCCGACGGCGCGACGCACGCGGGCAGCTTCGACATCGCGTACCTGCGGTGCCTGCCCAACGTCAGCGTGCTGACGCCGGCCGACGAGAACGAGTGCCGGCAGGCGCTCTACACCGCGTTCATGCAGAGCCATCCGGTCGCGGTGCGCTATCCGCGCGGCGCCGGTGCCGGCGTCGCGATGCAGGCCGAGATGCGCGAGATCCCGTTCGGCACCGGCGAGATCCGCCGCGCGACCACGCGCACTTCGGCGCAGCCCGGCAAGCGGATCGCGATCCTCGCCTTCGGCACGCTCCTCTACCCGGCGCTCGCCGCCGCCGAGCGGCTCGATGCGACCGTCGCCAACATGCGCTTTGCCAAGCCGCTCGATGTCGCGCTCGTGACTGACCTCGCGCGCCGCCATGATGCAATCGTCACCGTGGAAGAAGGCACGGTGATGGGCGGCGCCGGCAGCGCCGTCCTCGAAGCTCTCGCCGAGGCGCGGATCGACGTCCCGGTGCTCGTCCTCGGCCTGCCCGACGCGTTCATCGAGCACGGCGATCCGGCGCGGCTTCTCGCGCTCTGCGGTCTCGACGCCGCAGGCATCGAGCAGCAGATCCAGCGCCGCTTCGGCGCAACGCCGGCGCTCTTGCGCACTGCGGTCGGCCAGTGAGACGGCGATGACCAACCTGATCGACGTCCTCCACATCCCCGACACGCAGGGCGCGCGCGACGACCGTCGCCTGCCGATCCAGCGCGTCGGCGTGCGCGCAGTGCGCTATCCGCTGCAGCTGCGCATCGAGGACGCCGTCGTTCCGACCGTCGCCGAGTGGGCGATCGACGTCGCATTGCCCGCCGAGCAGAAGGGCACGCACATGTCGCGCTTCATCGCGTGGCTCGATGCGATCGACGTTCCGCTCGACGTCCAGACGCTGCGTCGCGAAGCCGGGCGCATGCTCGCGCTGCTCGGCGCCGACGCCGGCCGCATCGAGGCGTCATTCCCGTTCTTCCTTCGCAAGCGCGCGCCGGTTTCCGGCGTCGAGAGCCTGCTCGAGTACCAGGGACGCTTCGTCGTCGAGGCGACTTCGGGAGCGGACGCGACCGTCTGGCTCGAGGTCGTCGTTCCGGTCAAGTCGCTCTGCCCGTGCTCGAAGGAGATCTCCGACTACGGCGCGCACAACCAGCGTTCGCACGTCACGATCCGCGTCGAGGCGCTCGGCGAGCTCGCCTGGCGCGAGCTGGTGCGCTTCGCCGAGGACGAAGCCTCTGCCGAGATCTGGTCGTCGCTCAAGCGCGCCGACGAGAAGTGGATCACCGAGCGCGCCTACGAGAACCCGAAGTTCGTCGAGGACATGGTGCGCGACGTCGCGCTGCGCCTGAACGGCGAGCCGCGCGTCGGCCGCTACACGATCGACGTCGAGAACTTCGAGTCGATCCACGCGCACAGCGCGGTCGCGCGCATCGAGCGCTAACGGCGATGTCTCGATAGGTGGGTCGGGGCGACGGGCCTCGCACCCCGCCCCTCCGCACGCGGCTTATGTCTTCGCGATGCGTGCGTTGCGCCGGCGTGCGGCGAAGATCGCCCACGGCACGGTGATGCACCAGCACAGAACCACCGCGACGGCGGACAACGAGTCGCCCTGGCCGCCGAGGGCGCTCGAGATGGCGATCGCGATCGGGCGCACGACCACCGAAACGACGATCAGCGCCGCGACGCCGTGCAGGATCGACACGTAGAACAGACCGAGCGGGCCGAGGAACGCGAGCACGACGGCGAGCGGGATGCTCTTTCGGCCGGAGACGAGCCCGACGACGAAGCGAGCGAACGGGCTTGCGTTCGCGGGCAGCGACGGCAAGGGAGATCCCGTCCACGCGGGCGCTGCCGGCTGCGGCGAGCCGTAGTCGCCACCGCCCAGCAGCATCTGCGGCGGCGACGACGCCTCCGGCGTCCCTGGATGCGGCAGCCATGGTTCGGGCGCGCGGTCATGACGCGGCAGGCGATGGTCGTGCATGCGAAGTCCCCGGGTGGATGCGAAGCGAAGCGGTGGATCAGTATCGAAGTCATCTCGTTACCGCCGCGTTACCGCCGGCGGTCGTTGACAAGCCGTCCGTACGAGATCGGCTCGTTCAAACGAGCCGTGTCGGCAGCCAGAAGAGCGCAGCGACGATCGCGATCCAGAGCGTCGTCGCGAGCCACGCCTGCGCCCGCGACGCCGCGAGCGATTGCCTGAATGCGCCCCACGCGCCGACGCACCACGCCGCGGTCGCCACGAAGACGATCGCACCGAGGACGAGCAACACGCGTGCGCTGTCGGCAAGCGGTCCCTGCGCGAAGCCGGTCATCGGTCGCGTCGCGATCGGTCTCGATGACGCGACGGCCGCGTGCACGTCGGCGACGCTCCCGGACAGCCAGCCGGGGTCGACGAGCTGCACCGCGACGACGCTGAGGGCGAATCCGGCCCAGACACCGAAGCAGACTCCACCGTAGACGTACGCGCCGACGACGGCGACGCGACGGACGACGGCGCCGCGCGCGACGATGCGCCACGCGAGCGCAAGCGTGCCGATCAGGAAGGCGGCGAGGAGCAGCCCGAGCAGCAGCGCGGTGAGAAGCCACACGGCGATGCCGAGGGCGATGTCGACCGCCGAGCCCCGAGCGACGAGGTCGATGTCGATCGTCGTCAGCAGGATCGCCTGGCTGGCAAGGATGGCGCCGCAGAGGAACGCGAACGCCCGCGCGTGGTCGCTCGCGCCGCCGCTCTGCCTGCGCGCGATCAGCCGACGCGGATGGAACGCGAGATCGGCGAGGTCGGCAGCCCAGCCGGTCGCTCCGCGCGGCGCGGCAACGACATCGATCGACGCGTTCGCGGCGGCGTCGATCCCGAAACGTGACTGGAGCGACGCGATCAGCGTCTCGACGTCGAACCGCCAGCGCTGGTCGGAGAGCTCGACCGCCTGGCAGCGCGCGAACGCGGCGAGCGACGGCGGCAGCTCGGCTGCCGCCGGCATCTTCGCGCCCTCGACGAGCACCGGCACGACCGCAACTCCGCCAGCGAGCGCGAGCTCGATCTCGAGGCGGACGAAGTCACCCGGATCGTCGAGCCGGCGGCGGCCTTGGGCGTCGGTCGCGGCGAGCCAGTGCGGGCCGACGACGACGAGCACGACGGTCGACGAATCGACCGAGCGGCGAATCGCCTCGACGAAGTCGTCGCCGGCGGCGATCTCGCGGTCGCGAAAGACGCGCTCGTCGCCGAAGCGCGCCTCGAGGTCGTCGGCGAGCCGGCCGGTCGCGCTCTGGCTGTCCTGGCGGCGGTAGGAAAGAAAGATCTCGGCCATGGCTCGCGACGCATCGTAGCGAGCGCTGTTCGCCGCTAGCGCTTGCGCCGCGCCGCGCCCGCCGTCGCGGGCGACTTGCCGCCGCGCCGCGCCGCGACGGCGTCGCGCAGCAGGTACTCGACCTGGGCGTTGACGCTGCGCAGCTCGGCGGCTGCGAGGCGCTCGATCTCGGCCCAGAGGGCCGGGTCGACGCGCAGCAGGAACGACTTCTTGTCGGGGCTCGCCATCGAGCGAAACGTGCAGGGCCGATGCCGCGCCGCTATGCGTAGAGCGTTCCCGCGTTGATCACCGGGGTCGCGTCGTGGTCGGAGCAGAGGACGACGAGCAGGTTGCTCACCATCGCGGCGCGGCGCTCGTCGTCGAGCTGCAGCAACTCGCGCTCGGCGAGGCCGTTGAGCGCGAGCTCGACCATGCCGACCGCGCCCTGGACGATCTTCGTGCGCGCCGCGATCACCGCCTCGGCCTGCTGGCGGCGCAGCATCGTGCCGGCGATCTCGGGCGCGTAGGCGAGGTGGGTCAGCTTGGCGTCGACGACGACGAGGCCCGCTTGTTCGAAGCGCTGTTGCAGCTCGCGGCTGAGCGCCGCCGAAACCTCCTCGGTGCCGGAGCGCAGCGTCACCTCGGCGTGGCCGGCGGACGCGGGCTCGTCGAGGTTGTCGTAGGCGTAGCTGAGCGCGAGGTGGCGCAGCGCCGACTCCGACTGCGTCAGCACGTAGGCCTCGAAGTTCTCGACGTCGAAGGTCGCGCGCGCGGTGTCGTCGACGCGCCAGACAACGGTCGCGGCGATCTCGATCGGGTTGCCGCGCAGGTCGTTGACCTTCAGCTTCTCGCTGTTGAAGTTGCGCGCGCGCACCGAGACCTTGGTCTTGCTGTAGAACGGATTCGCCCAGCGCAGGCCGTGCGCACGGTCGGTGCCGCGATAGCTGCCGAAGAGGAGCAGGATCGCCGCCTGGTTCGGCTGCAGCATGTACAGCCCGGTGAGGCACCAGAGGGTGATCAGCATGGCGACGACGAACGCCGCGAGCGTCAGTCCCGCCGGCCGCATCAGCAGCAGCGCGACGCCGATCAGCAGGCTGAGGAGACCGATCGTGATCGAGACGAAGCCGCTGCTCGTCGCTGCGCTTCGCTCTTCGGTGGATTGGGTGGCCATGACAAGCTCCGTGGTGCGAAGGATCTCGCCCGGACCTCCGGGCGATGTCAAAGTGATATCACTATAATAGCGCCAGGCGCGGGCTGTCAAGCGCGCCGCGACGAGCGGCGCGCGCGGCCGGACGCGCTCAGGCGCCTGCGACGACGTTGAGGCCGAGCCGCGCCGGGTCGCCGCGGCCGAGACGGACGACGACCGGCGGCTCGCTGCCGAGGTCGATCACCGTCGTCGGCTGCATCGGGCATGCGCCGGCGTCGACGATCGCGTCGACCGAATGCTGGAAGCGCTCGCGGATCTGCACCGGGTCGTTCATCGGCTCGCTCTCGCCGGGCGCGATCAAGGTCGTCGCGAGCAGCGGCTGGCCGAGCAGGTCGAGCAGCGCGCGGGTCACGGGATGGTCGGGAACGCGCAGGCCGATCGTCCGCCGCGACGGGTGCGAGACGCGCCGCGGCACTTCCTTCGTCGCCTCCAGGATGAACGTGAACGGCCCCGGCGTCGCGGTCTTGAGCAGCCGGTACTGGCGGTTGTCGACGCGCGCGTAGCTCGCGACCTCCGAGAGGTCGCGACAGAGCAGCGTCAGGTGATGGCGCGCGTCGACCCCGCGCAGCCGTCGCAGCCGCTCGGCAGCGGCCTTGTCGTCGAGGTGGCACGCGAGCGCGTAGCTCGAGTCGGTCGGGATCGCTGCGACGCCGCCGCGCTCGACGATCTGCGCCGCCTGCTTCAGCAGGCGCGGCTGCGGATCGAGCGGATGGACCTCGAAGTACTGCGCCATGCGCCGATTGTCGGCGCCGTCCGCAAGACGCGCGTCACGCTGCGCGCTGCACGCGCGACTGCAGGGTCTCCCACACCGGCGTCAACCCGGTCGGCAGCGCCGGCAGGCCGCCGAGGTCGATCCGGCTCTCGTCGGGGCTGTGGAAGTCGCTGCCGCGCGAAGCGAGGAGATCGAACTCGCGCGCCGTCCCGGCGTAGCGCTCGGCCTCGGCGGCGGTGTGGCTGCCGGTCGTCACCTCGACGCCGCGGCCGCCGTGGCCCTTGAACTCGGTGAAGAGCGCGTACTCCTCGGTCGGCGAGAACTTGTAGCGCGCCGGATGCGCGACGACCGCGACGCCGCCGGCGGCGACGATCCAGCGGACCGCGTCGCCCAGCGTCGCCCACCGGTGCGGAACGAACCCGGGCTTGCCCTCGACGAGAAAGCGCCGGAACACCTCCTGCGTGTCGGCGCAGACGCCGGTCTCGACGAGATGGCGCGCGAAGTGGGTGCGCGAGATCAGCTCGTGGTTGCCGGCGTGACGCAGCGCCCCTTCGTACGTTCCCGCGATGCCGACCTTGGCGAGCTCGTCGGCCATCTGTCGCGCGCGCTCGCCGCGGCCGCCGCGCGTCGCGACGAGGCCCTGGCGCAGCGCGGCGTCGTCGCTGTCGACGCCGAGGCCGACGATGTGGACCGTCGTGCCGATGAAGGTCACCGAGATCTCGACTCCAGTGAGGTACGGAAGCGCGAGCGCACGCGCGGCATCGCG
>Ga0068869_100002863_pt1 | contig 10467 bp, 6 predicted proteins | sample KBSMisM52_FD_64676 | JGI IMG/M metagenome (GOLD analysis project Ga0068869, IMG submission 64676) | Miscanthus rhizosphere microbial communities from Kellogg Biological Station, Michigan, USA - KBS Miscanthus M5-2 | ecosystem: Host-associated > Plants > Roots > Rhizosphere > Soil ... | reverse complement strand
CACCATCGCCACCATGAGCGTGGGGAAGACCCGGTCGTGCTTGCCCATGGCGGCCGACAGCGGCATGCCGGCCTCGACGTCGAGCCGCACGTCGTTGATCGCCTTCTTCAGGGACGGCTTCTCGGTCTGCTCCTCCAGCACGCCGAGCGACCGCAGCAGCGACATGCCGGCGGCACTCATCGTGGCGAACTGGCGGGAGAAGACCGCGAGGTCCTTGAGCGTGGTGCGCCCGGACAGGCCGGGAATCGCCAGGTCCCGTTGCAGCAACGAGCTCGAGTCCGAGATGGACAGTGGGATGATGCCCTGCTGCTTCAGCTGCAGTGCCGCCGTCGCCTCGTTGCTGGCCTCGATCTTGCCCTTGACCCGCTTGCCGGCGGCGCCGACGGTCTCATAGGTGAATTCCTTGGTGGCCGGCATGGCGGTCAGTTCCTTCCGGCCAGGCGGGTGTAGTCCTCGGGTGCGTGGCACATCCCGAGGCCCTGCTCGTACGTCAGCAGGCCGTTTCGCACCCGCTCGGCCAGGTGCTGGTCGAACGAGAGCATGCCCTCGCGGCCGCCGGACTGCATGAACGACGGGATCTGGTGGTTCTTGCCCTCGCGGATCAGGTTCCGGATCGCGGCGGTGGCGAACATGATTTCGGTGACGACCGTTCGGCCCCGGCCGTCGGCCCGGGGCGCCAGCGCCTGTGTCACCACTCCTTGCAACGCCGACGCCAGTTGCGCGCGCACCTGGTGCTGCTGGTGTGGCGGGAAGATGTCGATGATGCGGTCGACCGTCTGCGCGGCGCTCTGCGTGTGCAGCGTCGCGAGCACCAGGTGACCGGTCTCGGCGGCGGTGAGCGCTGTCGAGGTGGTTTCCAGGTCGCGCAGCTCGCCGACGAGGATGATGTCCGGGTCCTGCCGCAGCGCGTGCTTGAGCGCGGTGGCGAACGACTCGGTGTCGGCGCCGACCTCGCGCTGGTTCACCAGACACTGCTTGTGGTGGTGGAGGAACTCGATGGGGTCCTCGATGGTGATGATGTGCGCGGAGCGGGTGCGATTGGCGAGGTCCAGGAGGGCGGCGAGCGTGGTGGTCTTTCCGGAGCCGGTGGGCCCGGTGACGAGCACGAGGCCGCGGTGCAGTTGCGCGAACCGGGACACCGAGTCCGGCACGCCCAGCTCCTCGAGCGGCTTGATGTCGTGCGGGATGGCCCGGAACGCCGCGCCGCACGAGCCGCGCTGGATGTAGATGTTCACCCGGAACCGGGAGAGCCCGTCGACGCTGTACGCGAAGTCCAGCTCGTGGCTCTCCTCGAAGAACGACCACTGGTCCTCGCTGACCGCCGCCCGCACCAGCATCGCGGTGTCGGCCGGTTCGAGCGGCGGGTAGTCGGCGAGGTAACGCATCTGCCCGTTCACCCGCACCACGGGCGGAGCGCCGACGGTCAGGTGCAGATCGGAGCCGCCGGCGTGGATCATCGAGACGAGCATCGTGTCCAGCGATGCCCGCTCGTCGCCGTGGTGGGGTGCCGCGATCGGCTCATCCCGCGTCTGAACTAGCTCCACGTCCCCTATGTCGGCCGGAACACTCCGTGGTTTAGCCGTGTTCGCACCTGGATAGCGACTCAGATCGCGACGCGGATGACCTCCTGGATCGACGTCTGGCCTTCCGAGGCCTTGTACAGCCCGTCGACGCGCAGATCGTGCATGCCCTCGGCCAGCGCCACCCGATGGATGTCGTTGGCCGACGAGCGCTGCACCGCCAGCCGCTCGATCGACTCCGTCACCGGCATCACCTCGTGCAACGCGAGCCGTCCCCGGTAACCGGTGTTGGAGCAGGTGCGGCAGCCGACCGGCTTCCACAGCGAGCGCGGCACGCCGAGGTCGCGCTCCGGCCACCGGGACGCCATCAGCTCCTGCTCGGTGGGCTCGTACTGCTCCTTGCACCAGTCGCACAGCCGCCGGCAGAGCCGTTGCGCCAGTACGCCGTCCAATGAGGACCCGACGAGGAACGGCTCGATGCCCATTTCGATGAGCCGGGTGACGGCGCTGGGCGCGTCGTTGGTGTGCAGCGTGGACAGGACGAGGTGGCCGGTGAGCGAGGCCTCGACCGCCAACTGGGCGGTGACCCGGTCCCGAACCTCACCGATCAGCACGACGTCGGGGTCCGAGCGCAGGATCGCGGGAAGCACGGCCGCGAAGGTCATGCCCGCCTTCGCGTCGACCTGCACCTGGTTGATTCCCGGCAGCCGGTACTCGACCGGGTCCTCGACGGTGATGATGTTGACGGTGGGTTCACTGATCTCGGCGAGCGTCGCGTACAGCGTGGTGGACTTGCCCGAGCCGGTGGGCCCGGTCACCAGCACCATCCCGTGCGGCTTCTTGAACGACGTCGAGAAGCGCCAGTAGTTCCGGTCGGTGAACCCGAGCTTGCGCAGCTGCAGGTCGATGCCGCCGGTGTCGAGCACCCGGAGCACGACCTTCTCGCCCCATACCGTCGGCAGCGTAGCGAGCCGCAGGTCGACCTTTCGCTGGCCGAGCTGCACGGTGATGCGGCCGTTCTGCGGGACCCGCCGCTCGGTGATGTCCACGTTGGACATGATCTTGAGGCGGGACACCAGCGCGCCGGTCACGTCCTTGGGCACCCTGTCGATCTCGTGCAGCACGCCGTCGATGCGGTAGCGCATCCGCAGGTCGTGCTCGGTGGGCTCGAGGTGCAGGTCGGACGCGCGGTTCTGGATTGCCTGTTCGATCAGGGAGTTGACGTAGCGGACGATCGGCGCGTCCTCGTCGGCCTGGGCGAGGTTGGAAACGGACGCCTGCTCGGTGGAGCGCAGGCTCGCCGCGAGGTCGCCGAGGTCGCTCTCCTCGCGGCGCAGCCGTTCGATGATTTTGCGAAGCTCGCTGCGCGCCACCACGACCGGGCGCACCTGCAGGCCGGTGGCGGCGCGGACGTCGTCGAGGGCCATGATGTCGTCGGGGTCGGTGATTCCGACGACGATCTCGTGCTCGTCCACGCTGAGGCCGAGCACCCGGTGCCGCAGAACCAGCGGCAGCGGGATCGCGTTGATGGCGTTCGGGTCGATCGGGTAACCCACCAGGTCGACGAACGTGAACCCGTTGGCTTCCGCCGACGCCTCGGTGAGCTGGTCCTCGGTGACGATGTTGTCGTTGATGAGGACGGCGCGCAGCGACCGACCGGTCTGCTCGGCCTCGCGCGACGCCCGCTCCAGTGCCGCTTCATCCGCGCCGCGCCGCTTGAGCGCGTCGAGGAGCGGATTGTAGGTCTGGTACATGGCACTCCAGCCGGAGGTGAGGGGTCTACCCTCCCATCGGCAGGCAGTCGTGCCACATGAGCATCGCTGGATCGGTGCTGTAGTCCCGCCTACCGCATCGCCAACTGCGGCTCGGGCGCGAACAGAGTGATGGTTTGCGCCGGGTGGTACGAGTGTTGTATCTGGCGGGCCGCCATCATCGCCTCCCGGGCCAGGCTCTGCTTGGCCGCCATCGCCAGATCCGCCTCGCGCCACGCGGTGCGCTCCAGATCCGACGCGGTCAGATACACCCGCAGCAGTCGGTCCCGGGCGACGCGGCGCAGTGTCGCGTCCTGTTCGAAGGGATGCAGCGTCGGGTCGAAGCCGTTGCGGTGAGACATCGCGTCGATGAGCTGATCGGTGGACAGCTCCCCGCGCGCGTGCGCGGCCTGCGCGGCCCGGTGCAGGTGACGCTCGCGGTCGGCGTACTCGGCGGGGGTGAGCGGCGTTGCCGGTGCGGGGAACGCCGCGGCGCGGATCGCCCGGCGGGCCGTCCGGTCGGCGGCCTCGTACGCCAGCCACGCGGCGTCGACGGCGCGGTGTGCACTCAGCCACGCGGCATGCCGCCGGTCGGCGGTCACCGCCGCGCGGGCGGCGGCCGTGGCGATCTCCTCGGCGAAGCGCAACTCGTCCTCGGCCTCGGACGGCGACGGGCGCGGTGTCGGCGCGGCCGGCGGTTCCTTCGCGAGGGCCAGCGCGAGCCGGGTGATGGCGATGCGGGGGGCGTGCGCGGGCGGCGCTGCGTCGGGCCGGCCGGCGCGCGGACGGCGCCGGGCCCGGCCGGCGATCGCGGCGAGCACGCCGAAGGCGGTGAGGCTGGCGCCGAGCAGCGCGAGCCAGATCGTCAGGGCCTCGGGGATTCCGGACATCAAGGCGTCTTCCATGACCAACTTCCCTGGTACGCGTTTTGCGGATAGGGGTAGCGAGCCCGCTTCGGGCGCGACGTCGCGCGGCACGGGGCGATCCGGTGGTGCGTGGGAGAGTGCGTCAGGAACTGACGGGCGGCGCCCGCGGTCCGGCGGCGGCCGGCAGCAGGTCGCTCGTGAGCGTGACCGTGGTGGTGACGCCTTGGAGGGCCGGCTCCGCATGCGTCGCCGCGGCGGTGACCGGGGCGGTGACCGGGAGCGAGTGGGCCGAGGCGTGGTGGCCGCCGATGGCGGTGGCGCCCTGGGCAGCAGTCTCGGTGCTCGCGGCTCGGGCGGCCGCGGCCGCCTCGTCGACCCGGACGGCGGCGATGTGCAGGCGCGGCGCCGCGACCGTGGCGGACGCCGGCGCGGCCGGGGCGCAGAGCCAGGCCCACAGGCCAGCGGCCATCGTGAGCAGCACCAACGCGGTGAGCAGTGGCAGCCGTCGCCGCGCAGGCCGACGCGTCGGCCGGGGGCGCGGATCCAGAGTCACGGATGCAAACCTACCCGAATCACCGTCACGTTGCGCGCCGCGTGTCCCACGATGCGGTCCCGCGGCCCGCCCCCGACCGGGCCCGTCGTGGATCGTGGACTCCGGTGGCGCCCATAGGCGCCTCGGGAGTCCACGATCCACAACACCGGAGCACCACGGCCCGGGCGTGGCTCGCGGTACTAAAGTCTTGGCGTGACCAGCGGAACCGGGCAGCCCTCCACAGTGGACGCGCCCATCGTGTCGGTGACCGTCTTCCCCGACCTCGCCCGGATCACCCGGCGCGGCTCGATCGACCTGACGCCGGGCCGACACCGGGTTTTCATCGAACCGCTGCCCCTGCACCTGCAGGCCGACTCGGTGCGCGTCGGCGGGCAGGGGCCGGCCATGGTGCTCGGCGTCGACGTGGTGCGCCGCAGCCACAGCCGCTCGCCCGACCCGGACGAGGCCGCCAAGCGCGACCGGCGCCGCGCGCTCGCCGCCGACATCGCGGCGCTCGACGACGCGAACGCCGTGCACCAGCGGCACGTCGACTTCCTTGCGGCACTGAGCCAGCGGTCGAGCGTCGCCTTCGCCCGCGCGCTCGCGACCGGCGAGACCGATCCGGCGGCGGTTGCCGGCATCGCGTCGGCGCTCGACGAGCAGATGACCGCGGCCAACGCGCGCCGCCGGGCCGACGCCGAACGGCGGCAGCTGCTGGCCGACGACCTCGCGGCGCTGGACCGGACGCTCGACCAGCCGCACGCGCCGGACCTGCCCGACCGGATGGCCGCCGCGGTGGACCTCGAAGTGACCGACGCCGGCACCGTCCACCTTGAACTGTCCTACATGGTCGGTGGGGCCGGATGGCAGTCGGTGTACGACATCCGGGTCGACGGCCAGCGACTCGCGCTCACCTGGTTCGGCCTGGTGACCCAGCACACGGGGGAGGACTGGCCGGAGACCGAGCTGCTGCTGTCCACCGCCCGGCCGTCCGGCACGGCGTCGATCCCCGAGCTGGATCCCTGGTACCTGGACCGCTTCCGGCCGGTGCCCTACGCGCCGGCGGCATACGGCGCGCCGATGCCGGCTGCCGCGTCGCCGCCCGTGTCCGGCGGCCCGGTCGGCCAGGCCTCCGCGATGGCCCGGGCGGCGGTGCCGCCACCTCCCATCCAGACCGCGACGGCCACCGTCGAGCAGGGCGTCTCGGCGGCCACCTACCGCACCACCCGTGCCGTCGCCGTGCCGGCCGACGGCACCGCGCACCGTGCCACCGTCGCCGTCATCGCGCTGGAGGCAGCCCTGGACTACGTGACCGCGCCGGTGCAGGCACCCGAGGCGCACCTGCGGGCGACCGTCGTCAACCGGTCGGCGCACACGCTGCCGGCCGGGCCGGCGTCGGTGTTCAGCGGCGGCGACTTCGTGGGCAAGGCCGCGATCGAGACGTGGGCGCCAGGGGAGGAGATCGAGCTCGCGCTCGGCGTCGACGACCGGATCCGGGTGGAGCGCATGCTCGTCGCCCGGCGGGCGGCCAAGGCGACGCTCGGCGCGACCCGCCGGCGCGACGTCGAATACCGGGTGCTGGTGACGAACCACACGCCGGCACCGGCCCGGATCACGGTGCTGGACCAGCTTCCGGTCTCGCGCGACGAGAACATCGCGGTACGCGAGTTGCATCTGCATCCGGCGCCGCAGGATCGCACCGAACTCGGCGTGCTGACGTGGCGCTTCGAGGTGCAGCCCGGCGGTGCGGCCGAGGTGCTGCTCGGGTTGCGGGTGGAGCTTGCCCGCAACGTGGAGATGGTCGGCTGGCGCGAGTAATCACCCGATCACCGGACAGTCGAGTTGCCGTCCGGGTCGCAGAGTGTTCTCACAGCCCAACGGGGGCTGACGGGATGCGTTGATCTGCCGGGCGGTTCTGGTCGCCCGTAGGGGTCCGGTCGCGATCGGGTGAACCGACCGCGCCGGGCCTCAGGCCCGGCAGGGAGCGAGTGGCGAAACCGAGCCCGATTCGTCGACGCTTGGAGAACGCCCGTGCTCGCACCCGTCGTGGCTTCACCCTGCCCTCGTACCGCCGTCGAACCCGACGTCGCTCCGCGAGTGAGCGTGGTCATCCCGACGCTGAACGAGGCACGCAACCTTCCGCACGTCTTCGCACTGCTGCCCGCGGACGTCCACGAGGTCGTTCTCGTCGACGGCAACTCCACCGACGACACGGTGGCGGTGGCCCGGCGGCTGCGTCCGGACGTGCGGGTGGTGCATCAGACCCGTCGCGGCAAGGGAAACGCGCTCGCCTGCGGATTCGCCGTGTGCAGCGGCGACATCATCGTGATGATCGACGCCGACGGGTCCACCGACCCCCGTGAGATTCCCGCGTTCGTCGAGGCGCTCCTGGCGGGCGCCGACTTCGCCAAGGGCTCGCGTTTCGTCGCCGGCGGTGGAAGCAGCGACATCACGCGCGTCAGGCGCGCCGGAAACCACGCGCTGAACGTGTTCGCCAACACCCTCAACGGCACCAGGTACACCGACCTCTGCTACGGATACAACGCGTTCTGGCGGCGCTGCCTGCCGACGCTGGGTCTGGAACCGGGTGCGCACACCCCGGGCCGGCCCGACCTGCGGTGGGGCGACGGGTTCGAGATCGAAACCATCATCAACGTGCGGGTGGCCCGCGCCGGCCTGACCGTCGCCGAGGTGCCGAGCTTCGAGCGCGACCGGCTGCACGGCGAGAGCAACCTCAACGCCGTCAAGGACGGCCTGCGGGTCCTGCGGACCATCGCCCGCGAGCGCTTCCGCCGCCCCGCGACGTCGAAGGCGCGTCACGACTGGTCGGCCGGCCCGGCCCGGTTGTGGGCCGGCGCATGACCGAGCGGAGCGAGGTCATCGTCGGGCTCAGACCGCCCGGCCAGGGCGGGTCACCACGGAGTGGGGACCCGGCATGACCGAACGTCGCCGCCCGCTGGGAGCGATCCGCTCGAAGCGATCCGCGCGGCCGACCGGGGACACGGCACCCGATCGGACGGCAGCCGGGCGGCACACCGCCGAGCCACAGGAACAGCAGCAGCCGCAGCAGGAGAACCCCGAGAGGAACAGCTCAGTGCAGAAACGGTCCACCACCTTCGGACGCGCGCTACGGGTGCTCGCCGCCGCCGCGTCGGGTGCGCTCGTCGCCGGTGTCGGCGCGGCGCCGGCGTTCGCCGCCACCACGGTGACGCCCGCCAGCGGCGGCACCGCGTTCACAGCCGCGAACGCGGGCCCGTCGGCCACGTACACCAACCTCGGCGCCATCGTCGTCGACGAGGCCAACGCCGGTGAGATCTCGCTGGGACGCTTCTCCGTCATGGCGCCCGCCGGGTTCGAGTTCCGGACCTCGTCGACGGTCGCGGTGAACCTGACCGGTCCGAGCACGAGCAACCGGCCGTCGATCTCCGCGTCGGCGTCGTGCAGCGGCGCCAGCCGCAGCGGAATCAACGTGACGCCGGGCACGACCGCGCTCACGTTCTACGTCTGCGACACGTCGAACAGCGGAAGCGTCGTGACCATCGGCCTCAACTCCGGCAGCAGCGGCCGGCTCGGCGCCCGCCCGACGGCCAGCACGCCGGTCGCCAGCGGCAACATGTACCTCGACGGCGCGAGCGGTGCGGTCACCGTCAGCGGCGTGACCCGCGGCGTGGGCGGCACCAACTTCGGCACGCTGACCCAGAACCCCGGCAGCGCCTCGCAGCTGACGATGACGCTGCCGGCGACCTCCACCGCGGGCGCCTCGCAGTCGGCGACGGTGACCGCGCGCGACCAGTACGGCAACGTGGCCACCGGATACCGGGGCGCGGTCGCGTTCAGCTCCACCGACGCGGCGGCCACCAAGCCGGCCGACTACACGTTCACCGCGGCCGACAACGGCGTCCACACGTTCACCGGCGTCGTGTTCAAGACCGCCGGCGCGCGCAACCTCGCCGCCACCGACAAGGCGACGTCGTCGATCACCGGCACCGCGTCGACGAGCGTCGTGGCCGCGAGCGCCGCGAGCCTGGCGCTGACCGGCATCGCGACCCCGACCACGGCCGGCTCGGCCGCGTCGGCGACGGTGACCGTCCAGGACGCCTACGGGAACCTGGCGACCGGCTTCACCGGCACCGTCAGCTTCACCTCGACCGACGCCGCCGCCACGCTGCCGGCGAACTACACGTTCACCGGGGCCGACGCCGGCACACACGTCTTCACCGGCGGCGTGACCCTGCGCACGGCCGGCAACCAGGGTGTGACGGCCACCTCCGGTGCGCTGTCCAGCACCCAGTCGCCGATCGCGGTGCAGCCGGGTGCGCTGGCGTCGCTGGTGCTCTCGCCGTCGACGTCCACAATGGACGCCGGTGCGAGCCGCAGCTTCACCGCGCAGGGCCGTGACGCCAGCGGCAACAACCTCGGCGACATGACGTCCGGCACCACGTTCAGCATCGCGCCGAACGGCTCGTGCACGGCGAACTCCTGCACGGCGACGGTTGCCGGCGCGCACACCGTCACGGCGACCCGCCCGGGCGCCACCGGCACCGCGGCGCTGCAGGTGAACCCGGCCGCGCCGGTAGTCACCGTCGGCCTCGGCCAGCCGTCGATCGTCGCCGACGGCGCCGCGACCACGACGGTCACCGTGCACGTCGCCGACCAGTACGGCAATGCCCGCACCAACGACACCGTCACGCTGTCGACCGATGGCGGCGCGCAGCTCGGCGCCGTGCAGAACAACGGCGACGGCACCTACACGGCGACGCTGACCGCGTCCACTGTGGCCGGTACCCAGACGATCACCGCGACCAACGGCAGCGTCACCGGTAGCGCGCTGCTGACCCAGGTGGCCGGCCCGGTGGCCGCACTCACGTTCACCCTCTCGGCGCCCAGCGTCGTGGCCGACGGTATGTCCACTGTGGATGCGACAGTCACCGCGACCGACGCGCACGGCAACCCGACGGCCGGTCAGGCGCTCGTCCTGTCCACCAACGGCGACGTCGCGATCTCGGCCGTCACCGACCGCGGGTTCGGCATCTACACGGCGACGCTCACCGCGTCGATCACGCCGGGCACAGAGGTCCTGACCGCCGCCATCGGGTCGGTCAGCACCACCGCGTCGCTCACAGAGCGGGCTCCGCTGACCGTCTCCGCGGTCAGCCCGGCCACCCGCGGCCAGGGCGCCAACGGTGGTGCGTTCGGCCAGAGCGTCACCATCGCCGGCACCGGCTTCACGCCGGGCGCGCTGACCTCGTTCGGCGCCGGCGTCACCGTGAAGTTCACGACCGTCGTCGACGCCAGCACGCTCATCGCCCACGTCGTGGTCGCCGGCAACGCCGACCCGGGTGCGCGGGACGTGACGGTCAGCCTCACCGACGGCCGCAGCATCGCCTGCGCCGCCTGCTTCACGGTGGTGCCGGGTCCGCAGGTGACCGACGTCAGCCCGAACCAGATCGGCCCGGGTGCGCAGCGCACCATCACGGTGACCGGGGCCAACTTCGCCCCCGGCGTCAAGGTGACGGTGCCGGCGAGCGGCGTGGCCGTCACGTCGGTCACGGTGCTCGACGCGGGCCACCTGAGCGTCGGCCTGTCCACCGCCGGTGCGGCGGCGCCGGGCCCGCGCGACCTGGTCATCACCAACCCCGCCGACGCCGGCAGCACCACCTGCACCGGATGCTTCTCGGTGTCGGCCGGCCCGGTGGTCGGCGAGGTCTCGCCCGCCGTGCTCGGTGGTGGCGCGCTGACCACCGTCACCGTGACCGGAGCCAACTTCAGCGAGGGTGCCCGGGTTTCCTTCGCCGGCA
>Ga0068869_100002859_pt1 | contig 10472 bp, 10 predicted proteins | sample KBSMisM52_FD_64676 | JGI IMG/M metagenome (GOLD analysis project Ga0068869, IMG submission 64676) | Miscanthus rhizosphere microbial communities from Kellogg Biological Station, Michigan, USA - KBS Miscanthus M5-2 | ecosystem: Host-associated > Plants > Roots > Rhizosphere > Soil ... | reverse complement strand
GGGTGTGTCCCGATGCCGAGGCCGATTACCCCCGAAGCCTCGCGTATTTGGCACACAGCGCTGCCGTGGTAGGCTCATCCTGAGGGGCGAAGCTTTGCCACGCTCCCTCGCCGATGCCGGCATTGCAAACAAGAGCTAATAGCCGTCAAGCGCGGGATCGGCGAGCGTACGCTCAGCTAATTAGGGGAGGAAGCAGCGCCTGGCGCGCAGGTTTGCGGACCAGAGCGCTGCTAGCTAGGTGTCGACCGCAGCGTTTTCTGAGATTGCCGTCAGTTGGTACCCACGCGAAACCGAGGCGTCGATCCTTGCGCAACTGTTGCGCCTGTCTCGCCTGACGGTGCTACACGGCGAAGCCGGTGCTGGCAAGACTGCATTGCTAAAGAACGGCGTCTTGCCGCGGCTGCGCCGGCGCGCTAGCGACCGCGATTTGACGGTGGCGCCCGAATCGCCGAAGGAGCTGCCGTTTCCAGATCGCCGGCAGATCCATGCCGCGGCCGAGCGAGCGCCGGAAGTCGCGATCTTTTTCGATGAGTGGAACGAGGCGCCGCTTGCGGCGCTGGAAGCCCGGATGCGAGGCGCGTTGCGTGCCTGCCGCCCACGAACAGCGGAGCCCGCCGCTTCCATGGCAAAGAGTTTGGAAGCGTGGAACAACGAGTTGGGCGTTCGTTTCCTTATCATTTTCGACGCGTTCGACGAGTATCTTGCAGCATCGCGCGACGCGCCGGGCATTCGGCAATTTGGCGCGCAGTTCGCGGAGGTACTCGAGGACGATCGCCTGCCGGCGAACTTTCTGCTGGCATTGCGGGACGAGCGGCCGCTGGTGGAGCGCTTCGAGGGGCGTATCGCTCGCCTAGGCGACACCTCGGTACGCCTTCCCTCCTGGCATCGATTCGTCGGATCACTTCACGAGAATGAGCACCGCGCCGGACCACCTGCCGCGGCAGCGCCTGACCTCGGCGACGCCACAGCGCCGGCGCTGCGGCCGATACCGGATTCCGGACTGCACACCATTACAGGAGTGTCCCGACTCCTCGAGGGCGTATCGCTAGTTCTCGAGGCGGCACCGAAATCCGAATTGCAGACCGTCCGGGCAACGTCTGAAGTTGGGGAGCCCCCATCGCCCGTTCTCGAGGTGATTGCCTTTGACCTTGCCCAGTCTCCGGCGGAGCCGGAATCGAACTCGCGGACTGCCCCAAGAGTTTCTGAGGTCGCCGACCGGGCAACGTCTGAAGTTGGGGAGTCCCCAATACCCGTTCTCGAGGTGATTGCGGAGTCCAACTCGCACAGCGGTTTGCCCGCGCCCCACGGGCTCGGCGCTCAACATTCGCGGGCAAGCAGTGTGCGGCGCCATTGGGGAGTCAAACTGGCATGGCTCGCGCTGCCGCTTATCGGCATTCCGCTATTGCTGATCGTACTGACGCCCAAGCTACCGAGCCAAGTGGTGAACGTACTGACGAACCCCAAGCCACCGAGCCAAGTGGTGACGGTACTGACGAACCCCAAGCCACCGAGCGACGTAACGCGAACACCGGCCGCGACCGAACGATCCACCGCCGCGGCGACCGCGGGCGGCATGTCGGAGATTGCCCGCCTCATGGCACGCGCCAATGCATTGCTGGCCCAGCGCGACATCGCCTCGGCTCGGATCGTCCTGGAGCGGGCGGTCGATCTGGGCAGCGCCAAAGCCGCCTTCGCGCTGGCCGAGACATATGACCCGATCGTTCTCGCTGCCTGGCGCACGTTCGGGACGCTCGGCGATGTAGCGAGAGCCAAACAACTCTACGCCAAGGCACGGGCCGGCGGCGTGCTAGAGGCCCAGGACCGCTTGAATGCGTTGCGTGAGTAGGTTGTTGAGGCTTTCAGCATCATTTTTCGCCGCAATTGATGGGTCCGCTCGACCGGTGCGTGGGGCTGCGGCCGAATTGGCTACTTTGACCCCATAGCGAGGCGCCGGGCGCTTGGGCACTATCGGGTCGGGCGCGTCGCTGCCGACGATGACGGGCTTGCGGCTTATTACGCCGCCGAAGCGACTGTTGATGAGGTCGCGCATGCGCCGAACCGGGAGGGATCGGCGGATCGGATGCGCACTATAGGGATGCATACGGGGGGAGCAACTTAATGAGCACATCATTTATCGCGCGCCCGTTCGGCGCGTTCGCAGTGGCCGCAGCAACGGTGCTGGCCGGGTTGGCAAACGACGTTGCCGCCCAAGGGCAGACCCCGCCGCCGCGCCGCGATGTGCAGCAGCGAGCGCAAATTAACGCCTGGACGGTCGGTCTCGCCGGCGGCCTGCTCGAGGGAGCGCCGCTGCGGCTGGCGACCGAGATGGCGCGCGTCGCCGACGACGGGCCGAACATGCACGTGCTGCCCATCGTCACCCGCGGGCCGGTCGAGAACCTGAACGACCTGCTCTATCTCAAGGGCGTCGACCTGGCGATCATCAATTCCGACGCGATGGACGAGTACAAGATCCGGTCTCCCGAGCTCGTGAAGCGCGTCACCTACCTGCTGAACCTGTTCCCCTCCGAGTTGCACATCCTCGTGCGGCCGGAGATCCAGAGCCTGCAGGACCTGGCGGGCAAGAAGGTCAACTTCAACACGCTCGGCACGGCGGCGGCCTTCTCGGGACCCCTGATCTTCAGCCGGTTGGGCGTCAACATCGAAAAGACCTTCATCCCGCACCCGGTGGCAATGCAGCAGCTGCGCAAGGGCGAGGGCGGGATGGCCGCTGTGGTGTTCATCACCTCCAAGCCGGTGGATGCTTTCCAGCGCGGCCAGTGGGAGCCGGGCTTCAAATTCCTGCCGCTGCCCTATGACGCCAAATTCGAGGACTACTACCTGCCCGCGACGCTCGAGGCCTCCGAGTATCCCAACCTGATCAAGGCCGGCGAGCGCATCTCGACGATCGCCGTGCCGTCCGTGCTGGTCGCCTATAACTGGCCGGCGGATTCCAACCGCTACCAGCGCGTCGCGCGCTTCACCGACCTGCTGTTCTCGCGCATCGAGAAATTGCAGGAGCCCGGCTTCGACCCGAAATGGAAATCGATCAATCTCGGCGCCACGGTTCCGGGCCTGACCCGGTTCCCGGCGGCGCAGGCATGGCTCGACCGCAAGGGGAGCGAAGCGCGCGCGAAACGATGAACCCCACGGTTCTTCCGCTGGCCGCCGCCTTGGCGGCGCTCAGCGCCTCAGCCTTGGCGCAGAGCGACAGCGAGCTCATGCAGAAGCTGAACGCTTGCTCGCAGCTCGAAGGCGGCGCGCGGCGTGACTGCCTCGACAAGTTGGCGCGTGAAATCCCGGCACCCCCCAAATCGTCGCCAGCCGCAAAGCCGCCGGCCGCAAAGCGACCGCAGCCGCCGGCCACACTGCCAGCGCCGGCCAAGGCAACGGTGGCCGACACCTGGTTCGTCACCGAAACCGTTTCACCCCTCGACTACTCGCCGATCGCCATCGCGACCGCCACGGCGGCGGCAGGGGCGGACGGCGCGACCATGTCGTTATCGGTCCAATGCCGCGGCGGCCGCACGGATGTGGTGGTCGCGGGCGCTGCGATCCAGCGCGGGCCGGAAGACGCCGCCGTCACCTACATGGTCAACGCCGGACCGCCGGTGCCGGTCGCGGTTGGCGTGGCGCCCTCGGGCAAGGGTTTGGCATTCCGGCTCGACACCGTAAGCCTGATCGCGGCGCTGCCCAGTGACGGGGACATGACGGTGCGGGTCGCCGGCCGACAGGGCGGCAGCGTCGAAGGGAAGTTCTCATTGGCCGGCTTGGCAAAGGCTCGGGCGAAGATCGGGGCGACCTGCAAGTGGCCGCAGGCGGCCCGCGCCGCGCAATCGAGGTCGAGCGACCGCTAGTCCACAGTGGCGCCGGAGGCGCGGATGATACGCGCCCATTTCTCGCCCTCGGCGCGGATGTGCGCGGCGAACTCGCCGCGCGTGCCGCCGATCGCGACGAGTCCGTCCGCCACCATGCGCGCCTTCATCTGCGGGGTGCGCATGATGGCGGCGACGCGGGCGTTCAGGAAGTCGAGCACGTCGGGCGGCGTCCCGGCGGGCGCGAGGAGCCCATACCACTGCGCCGACTCGTAGCCCGGCAGCCCCGACTCCGCCACCGTCGGAAGGTCGGGAAAGGCCGCGAGCCGCTCGCGGCTCGTCACGGCGAGCGCGCGCAGTTTCCCCGCCGCGATGTGCGGTCCCGCGCTGATCGCCGGGATGAACATCACCGGCGCGTCGCCCGCGAGGAGGCCGATCATCGCCGGCCCGGAGCCGCGATAGGGCACGTGCACCATCTGCACGCCCGCCATGCTGTTGAAGAGCTCGCCCGCGAGGTGCGGCGTGCTGCCGCTGCCGGCGCCCGCGAAGCCGATCTCGCCAGGCCTCGCCTTCGCCGCTGCGATGAGCTCGCGCACCGAGTGCACCGGCAGCGAAGGGTGCACCGCGAGGATGTTCGGCCCGAGCGCCATGAGGCTGACCGGCTCGAAATCCTTGACCGGGTCGTAGGGCACCTTCTTGTAGAGGCTCGGGTTCGTGACAAGGCCCGCGCCGGTGAAGAGGAGCGTGTGGCCGTCCGGCGCCGCGTGCGCCGCGGCCTCGGTGCCGATATTGCCGTTCGCGCCGCCGCGGTTCTCGATGACGAAAGGCTTGCCGGTGCTCTCGGAGAGCGCCTGCGCGAGGATGCGCCCGGCCGCGTCGACGCCTCCTCCGGCGGGGAAGGGGACGATCATGCGCACCGGGCCCCCGGGATAGGCCGGTTGCGCGGCGGCGCTACCTGCCAACAACAAGACGGCGACAAGGGCGGCGAGTCTGGTCATGGGCTTTCTCGGTGGATCGACTGCCAGATCGCTTGCGGCGTCGCGGGGATCGGCACGTCGCGCACGCCCAATTCTGCCAGCGCGTCGCCGATCGCGTTCGCCACGGCGGCCGGCGCCGGCGTGGTACCGCCTTCGCCGCCGGCCTTGATGCCGAACGGGTTGGTGGGCGAGAGCACCTCGACGATCTCGCAGCGGAACGACGGCAGGTCGGCCGCGCGCGGCAGCGCATAGTCCATGAGCGTGCCCGCGAGGGGCTGGCCGGAATCGTCCATCGCGCAGAGCTCGCCGAGCGCCTGCCCAGCGCCCTGCGCGATTCCGCCGTGCGTCTGGCCGTGCACGATGAGCGGATTGACGCAGCGGCCGACGTCGTCGACCGCCGCGTAGCGCGTGAGCGCGACCGCACCCGTCTGCGGGTCTACCTCGCACTCGCAGACCGCGCAGCCGTTCGGGAACACCGGGTCGTGCATCTCGTGGTCGGCGGTCGCGGCGAGCCCGCCCTGCAGCTCCTTCGGCAGGAGCGCGCGCTCGGCCGCTGAGGCGAGCGCGAGGAAGTCGAGGCTCCGGTCGCCCGCACGAAAACAGCCGTCGCGGAACGTGGCGGGCGCTTCGAGGAGGTACGAGGCGATGCGCTCACCCTTCGCGACGAGCTCTCGCGCGGCGATCGAGAACACGGTCGCGGCGTGACGCATCGAGCGCCCGGAGTGCGAGCCGCCGCCGCCGCTGGCGATGTCGGTATCTCCATAGACGATATCGACGCGGTCGGCGGGGACGGAGAGAAGTTCGCAGACCACCTGGGCGAAGCTCGTCTCGTGTCCCTGCCCGCTGGCCTGCGTGCCGATCACCGCGCGCACGCGCCCTTCCGGCAGCACCGTGACCTGGGCGCGCTCGGTGGGCGAGCCGATCGACGATTCGACGTATGCCGCGACGCCCATGCCGAGGCGTCGTCCTCGCGCAAGCGCCGCCTCGCGCCGCGCGGGAAAGCCGTCCCTGTCGGCAAGGCGCAGCGCGAGGTCGAGATTCGCGGCGTAGGTGCCGCTGTCGTAGACCATGCCGACGGCGTTGCGATAAGGCATGGCCTCGGGCGGCACGAGGTTGCGCCGTCGCAGCTCCACGCGATCGATACCGAGCTCGCGCGCCGCAGTATCGACGAGGCGCTCGAGCGCGAAAGTGATCTCCGGACGGCCCGAGCTGCGGTACGGATTGGTTGGCGCGGTGTTCGTGAACACCGCGCGGCTGCGCAGCGTCGCGGCGGGAATGCGGTACGGGCCGGTGATGAGACCGGAGCCCTTCGAGAGCGGAGAGAGCGACACGCAGCGCGCGCCGACATTGCTGACGTTAGAGGCGCGCAGCGCGAGAAAACGTCCCGCGGCGTCGAGCGCCAGCTCGACCTCGATCAGGAGATCGCGCCCCTGGTAGTCGGAGACGAGCGACTCGGCGCGCGAGGCCCTGAACTTCACCGGGCGAGCGAGCTTGCGCGCCGCCCAGAGCACCAGGCCGTATTCGACATAGGCGCGGTTTCGAGTGCCGAAGTTGCCGCCCACGTCGCCGGTGACCACGCGCAGGCACTCGGGGGGGACGCCGAGCGCGCCGGCGAGGTCGCGCCGATGTCGCAGCGCGCCGCCGCTCGGCACCCAGAGCGTATAACGGTCGTCTTTGTATAGGCCGAGCGCTGCGCGCGGCTCGAGAGGGCAGGCGGTGACGCGCGGGACGTGGAAGTCCATCCCTACGACGTGTGCGGCGGCCGCGAACGCGCGCTCGGTCGCCGCCACGTCGCCGAAGGTCGTGTCGATGAGCATGTTGTCCGGCGCTTCGTCCCAGAGCTTCGGCGCGCCCGGCTCGAGCGCTGCGGCGGCGTGAGTCACGGCGGGCAGCGGCTCGTAGTGCACGTCCACGAGCTCTGCGGCATCGACCGCTTCATCCTGCGTGCGCGCGACCACCATCGCCACCGCCTCGCCGGCATGGCGCGCCTTGTCGACGGGCAGGAGCAAATGCGGACCGTAGAAGAGCGAGCGGCCCGCGGGCGGCCCGAGCTTCATGTCGAACTTCGTCGACGGCATCGGCGAGTGGTCGAGCGGACGCAAGCCGTCTGCGGCGCAGTCGGCGCCGGTGAAGACGCCGAGCACGCCCGGCATCCTCTGCGCCTGCTGGATCGAAATTCGCTCGATGCGCGCGTGCGCGTGGGGCGAGCGCACCATCGCCGCGTACGCCTGGCCCTCGAGCTGCAGATCGTCGGTGAAGCGCCCGGCGCCCGTCAGGAAGCGCGCGTCCTCCGTGCGCGTGAGCGGCTGGCCGATCATTCCGCGCGCGCGCCGGAATCCGTCGCGACCTTTGCTTGCCACGGCACCTTCTGAATTGACGCTGAAAGACCAAAGGCATAATACCGTCGATTCCGCGAATGGGATTCCGCAAGGGGAGGCGTTAGCACCATGAGGACAATCGACATCCATGCGCACATGGTCCCGCGCGGCGTATGGCGGGCCGCCGAGACGAAGCGCGCCTGGTACGGCTATCGCCACGAGCCGGGCGAGGGCCTGGGCACGATGGTCTGCGACGGCAGGCGCACGGCGTTCAACTCACCGAAGATCCGCTTCACCCCCGAAGAGCGGATCAAAGACATGGATGCGCAGCGCGTCGACGTGCAGGTGGTCTCGATCCACACGCCGTTCTTCGGCTATCAGCTCGACGCCGCGCAGGGACGCGCCCTTGCGCGCGAGGTCAACGACGAGATAGCGGAGATGCCGCAGCAGTGGCCCAAACGGTTCGCCGGTCTTGCGACGCTGCCCGTGCACTACGTGAAAGAAGCGATCGACGAGCTCGAGCGCGCGGTCGGCGTGCTTGGCCTCAAGGGCGCGGAGCTCGACACTGCCGTGATGTGGGACGATCCCAAATACCTGCCGCTCTTCAAGGCGGCTGAGGCGATGGGCGCGGTGCTCTTCTTCCACCCGCAGCCGCAGCACAACTTCCTCGTCCAGCGCACGGACAAGTATCGGTTGTTCAATAGCCTCGGCGTCATCATGGACGACGCGATCGCCGTCGCGCTGCTGATCCACGGCGGGGTGCTCGATGCCTGCCCGGAGCTCAAGCTGTGCATCGCCCACGGCGGCGGCCCGGCGTGCTACGCCATGGGCCGCATGGATCGCGCGTGGGAGGAGATGCCAGCCGGGCGCCGTACGATCCCGCAGCCGCCGAGCAAATACCAGCGCCGGCTGTACTACGACACCGTAGTCGGCAGCGAGAAGGCGCTGCGCTTCCTGCTCGACGAGGTCGGAGCCGACCGCGTGGTGCTCGGCAGCGACTGGCCATTCGTGCCCTGGCACCCCTCGCCGGTCAGCTGGGTCCAGGGCTTGAAGAGCCTGACCCAGGAAGAGAAGGACCAGATCCTCTGGCGCAATCTCGAGTCGCTGCTGAAGCTGTAGACGCGAAAGGCTGGTGAGCCCGGCAGATCGACGCGGTGTTGCAAGCCGCGCCGCTCGGGCTCTAGCAGGGAGAGGCTTCGCGCAGGCGTTTGAGCATCTGGGGGAACGGCACACCGGTGGCCGCCGCGGCGACGAGGGCGCGCCTACCAACGCTGAGCTCGCCGAGAAACATGAGCTCCATGGCGACCTCCCAGGGCAGCCCCTGCCGGCTGCCGTCGCGCGAATCCATGATGAGTCGACTGATGTAGGCTTCGCACTCGGGCCGGCCCCAGAGTTGGCACAGCTTGCTCAGCACGTGCGGCAGGCGCTCGAGCCCGCAGGCCTCGGACGGGAGCGCCGGAGAAATTTGCGTGTTCGAAGAAGCCAGTGTGTTCGCAGAAGCCATAAGGTAAGGCTCGTGTCGCAGTTCGATGTGCCACCATGCTGCCGTTATTCGCCGCGGTGGTCTGTGAGTATTTGTCCAACAGAGGGAAGACGCCGGGGCTGATGATTCTTTCGGACTACACCCATAACAACGCATCATGAGTAAGGACGTCGAGCGAGCGGCTCGCATCCTGCGAAGCGGCGGCCTGGTGGCATTTCCGACGGAGACTGTGTACGGATTGGGCGCCGACGCGTCGAGCGCGTCCGCCATGGCGAAGCTCTACGCCGTCAAGCGCCGTCCCGCCGACCACCCCGTGATCGTGCACTTCGCTTCGGCCGACGCGGCGTTCGGCTGGGCGCGCGAAGTCCCGGAGAGCGCTCGCAGGCTCGCGCACGAGTTCTGGCCCGGCCCGCTGACGCTGGTGCTCCGGCGTTCAGAGAAGGCGCAGGACTTCGTCACCGGCGGCCAAGACACGGTCGGTTTGCGCGTTCCGTCGCATCCTGTGGCCCACGAGCTCCTGAAGACATTCAAGCAGGGCGTCGCGGCGCCGTCGGCCAACCGCTTCGGCCGGGTCTCGCCGACCACTGCCGCGCATGTTCGCGCCGACCTCGGAGCCGACGTCGACCTCGTGCTCGAAGGCGGACCGACCGAGGTAGGTATCGAGTCCACCATCGTGGACCTTTCCGGCGCCGCGCCCGCGCTGCTTCGTCCAGGCAGCATTTCCAAGCAGGACCTTGAACAAGCTCTCGGAAGCTCGGTGTTGGAGAAAAGCGCTGCATCGCCGCGTCACTCGGGCGGGCTCGAGCGCCACTACGCACCGCGCACGCCGGCGCGGCTCGTGCCTTCCTACGACCTTGACAAGGAGATCGCGCGCCTCAAGGAAAAAGTGGCGGTGCTCGCTTTTTCGCGACCGGACGAGCGCGTCGACTACTGGCTGCGCATGCCGCGCGACCCGCAGGCCTACGCGCAGAAGCTCTACGCCTCGCTGCGCGAGCTTGACACCGCGGGCTGCGACGAAATCCTGATCGAGGCGCCGCCCGAGGCGCCCGAATGGGCTGCGGTCGGCGATCGCCTGAAGCGCGCCTGCGGCTAGAATCCTTCCATGAGAGCGTCCGCGCTCGCTCTTGCCATATTCGGGCTGAACGCCTGCTCCAACGCCATCGTCGGCGCGAGCTTCAACTCGAGTGCAGCCGTGGCCACCCCAGCAAGTGGCGCGACAGTAAGCCTGGTTAGCACGAGCGGCGCGGCTGCGATTGCTGGTGCGCTCGCCTTTGCCGCGTTCATGGATGCCGGCAACCCTCGTTATATGGACATGCGCGCACCTCCCTCCTTTGCCGGTCCTTATGGCGCGTTCTGGGCGAGGCCCGTGCCGGAGCTCGATCCCGGCCGCAAAATCAGCGAGCAGGACTGCACCAAGCCCCTGGACCTTTCCCAGGGCAATATCCGCTGTAAGTAGCGATGATCGCGCAGGAGCTCGAAGTCTCCCTGCACATGGCGTTCGTCGAGGCGCGCCAGAAGCGCCACGAGATCATCACTGTCGAACATCTGCTGCTCGCGCTGTTGGACAATTTCAGCGCGGCCGCCGTTTTGCGTGGCTGCGGCGCCAACATGGATGCGCTGCGCAAAGGCCTGACTCAGCACATTGCTCGGAATACGAACGTCGTCGCCGCCGGGCGCGACGTGGACACTCAGCCGACAAGCGGATTTCAGCGCGTGATTCAGCGCGCCATCCTCCACGTCCAGTCCACGCCCAAGAAGGAAGTGACTGGACCGGATGTGCTGCGTGCAATCTTCGGTGAAAAAGACTGCCACGCGGAACGTCTTCTGCGGGAGCAGAGCATTACGGCCCTCGATGTAGCGAACCATGTTTCGCATGGCATCA
>Ga0068869_100002857_pt1 | contig 10472 bp, 6 predicted proteins | sample KBSMisM52_FD_64676 | JGI IMG/M metagenome (GOLD analysis project Ga0068869, IMG submission 64676) | Miscanthus rhizosphere microbial communities from Kellogg Biological Station, Michigan, USA - KBS Miscanthus M5-2 | ecosystem: Host-associated > Plants > Roots > Rhizosphere > Soil ... | reverse complement strand
CGACCAGGACAGAGGTCACAAACACAATTAGCTCGCCGCTAAGCCCCGAATCGAGCGCGGTGGTCTCAGCCAATAATCAACCGGTAGCCGACGTTTACCATGGTCTCAATCTGCAGCCGGTGAGGGTTAAGTTTGTGACGAAGGCGATATATATAGACGTGAAGGCTTTCCATGTTAACGGGCTTATCATTTCCCCAGGCGTATTCCCAAAGATCCTCAGCGGTGACGATCCTTTCCGGCGAACGCGACAGGCGAGAGAGAATCAAGAATTCCGTTCGCGGCAACTTCAGTGATTGGCCGCCGCAGGCGACGTAGTAATTCTTGTGCTCAACTCGCAGGTAGCCGTCGTCGTAAACATCTCCGGCTACCTGAGAATCCATTTTTTCCGTAAGCGACAATTCCGTGGTTGCCATATCGTTTTCCGAGTCTACCAACTTCAGAAATTCAATCGCAGCGCAAACTGAACCTGCCGGCTGGTGCCCAGGCCCACGTCACGAACCACTGTCTGCCGGAGCAGGCCAAAAGTTCCGCCTGCTGCCGCTTGCGTATACGCCTGACCTGGCTGAACCACGTTGCTGGTACTCACCGTGTACACTCCGCCGGCCTGACTGAAAGACGGGAGCGCCAGATTCAACCGCGAGCCCGGGATATCGAAGTTAGTGTGATTGAAGATATTGAAGATCTCGGTCCTGAATTCAAGATTCGTCGACTCTGAAAATCGGATGCGCTTGTTCAAGACAATATCAAACTGTTTGAAGCCAGGTCCGCGCAAGAAGTTTCGCGGTACGTTGCCGAATGTTCCAGGTGCTGGAGTAGCAAATGCCGCCGGGTTCAAAATGAGTCGATCATTGGACAAGTAGGGACTGACGCCGGCTATCAAATCGGGTCGTCGCACATTTCGCGAGGCGCCGCCACTCGGGGTGTTAACCACCGCAATGAAGCCCTGCGGCAGCGGATTCGCCGCGTTAACCGTGCCGGGCAGTTGGGCCACAAACCCGTTTGCAAATGTGGTGGTCGCCCCGCCCGCACCGGTCGGTACAACACAACCCGCCGCGCTCTGGCATTGAATTACAACATCGGGACGGACGATGCCGATCTCGAGTGGCACTCCGGAACGTGCATTGACAATGGCCCCGATCTCCCAGTTGCCCAGAATGGCATTCCCAGCGCTGCCGAAGTCATACTTCCTGCTCTTACCGAATGGCAGATCGTAAAGCGCGCTCAAATTGAACGTGTGGCGCACGTCAAAGTTGTTGTAACCATTGTCATAGTCAAACTCGCTGAGCGCGCGTGCGTTGTTCGCAGCTGTGCGTGCCTCGTTCGAACCGGAAGTGTTACCGAACGAGCGTGAGAATGTGTACTGCGAGTTCAAAGTAAGGTCCGAACTAAGTCTTCGGCTAAGGGACATCTGTAACCCTCGATAGCTGTCGTGCCCGCCGCTGGTTTTATCGTCGATCTCGGCGAACGGGTTTTGCACTGACGAGGTGCCGGAAACGATAGAGAACTCCCGGACTGTGTTGACTGCTATTACCCGCCCGCCTGCGTTTGTTCGGTTGATAACGCCGACGCCAAGAGGAAGCGTTGTGCCATCCACAATCGACGTCTGGCCGGGCAGGATGCGATTGGCAACGCTTCGCAGAAACAAGTTGCGCCCTTCGGAGCCGACGAAGGCCGCCGTTAGGACCATCTTATAGGGCAGGGTTTGCTGGAGTGAGACACTGTACTGATAAACCTTCTCTGGAATCGTATATTCCGGAGCGTAAGCCCGCGGTTGGTACTGCCGGTTATTTGGATTGCTGAGGAAGGCGGCCGCAATGACGACTGGGTCTTGCGGGAACGTGACATTACTCAGCGTCGAGCTAATGCGATTAGATTCAATCGGCTGAATCTGATCTTCCGTCTGACCCGGACCGTAGTAGATGCCGAAGCCTCCGCGTAACACGGTGTTCCCGCCGCCGAAGAAACCTTTGCCGGCAGGATTCGGAGACCAGGAGAGGCCCACGCGCGGCCCGAAGTTAGTCTTCGACGAGTGCAAAGGATCCTGGCTCGAATCTCGCAAAGTGCCGGTGACGATGTCGAACAGGATCTGCCGATCGTTGGCCTCGCGCAGGGGCGTGTAGTACTCGTAGCGCAAGCCGTAATTCAAGGTCAGGTTGGGTTTGATCTTCCACTCGTCCTGCGCATAGGTTATGTAGTAGTCCTGTTTGGCGTGAGCCTGTCCGGTCGAATTATTGAAGAAGGGTGAGGGCGCAGACAAGTCGCCAAGATATTGCACGGACTGAACATTGTTCGCCAAAAAGTTATTGATGTTTGCAAAGGTGTAAGTAATACCGCCCTGGCGATCTGTATACAAACGAATCTGCCGAACTTCCCCGCCGAACTTGAGGCTATGATTGCCGTGCGTCCAGTTCAGACTATCAATGAAGGATAACGAATACGGCGTGTAGGGCTGACCGCGTCCGTTTTGCGCGCTGTTGGCTCGTATTAGACCGCCAGGGGTGGCAACGCCTGCATTCGAGCCCTGACCGGGTAGCGAAAAACCAGCGACGCTGCCTGCGATGCTGAATGACAGGTTCGATAAGTCGATGCCGTTCACAGTTGGCGCGACGCCGATGATGCGCGAATACGAACTGTTGTAGCCGAGCTTGAATTCGTTGAGCAGTGTAGGAGTCAGGATTGACTGCACCGCGAGGATGCCATTTTGCGGCACCTGTCGAATCGAGATTTGCCGGCCGGTCACACCATCCGGTTGCAGGTTCGAGCCTTGATCACGGAAGAAGCGAAAATAGGCAGAGTGCTTCTGGTTGAATCGATAATCAATACGCAGGGCGGCGGTATTCTCGTCCACAATGTTGTTGGCTTGTAGTTGAACAGTGTCGAACAGATCCGGACCGCTTCGCAAAGTCACGGCGCTCGTAGAACGAAATGCGGGAATAAGGGCCGCGGTCGCCGCATTACAAGCGATGGTTCCGGCGCCGAGCGGCGGAGCACATATACGTGAAGCTAGCCCCGGAACCGCCTCGATCGAATTGACGCCACCGCGAAGCCGGTATCCTTCATAAGAGAAAAAGAAAAAAGCTTTGTCCCGCTTTATCGGCCCGCCGACGGAGCCGCCAAACTGGTTGAGCCGCAATTTGCTCTTTTGTCCGATGATGTTGTCAAAGAAGTTCGCCGCATCGAGCTTGTCGTTTCGGAAGTATTCGAAGACCGAACCATGAAAACGATTACTGCCCGACTTTGTTAGCACATTGATCTGGCCGCCCGTGCCCGTACCGTACTCGGCAGGGTAATTGTTTGAATCGACGCGAAACTCCTGGATGTTTTCGAGGGAAGACTGAAGCCGGAAAGGCGTGGGTATTTCGCCGTTAAGATTGCCGGGTGAACTGTCGATGATCGCGGTCCCCTCGATACCATCGTAACGAATGATGTTCTGTTCGACGGCGCGGCCCGAAAAGCGGATATCACCAAAGGTGCCCGATCCGCTGTTGACCGATCCTGGCGCTTGCAGGTAAAGCTGCGACAGTTGGCGTCCATTAATAGGAAGGCCTTCAACCTCGCGCGCGTTTACGTTAGCCCCAATTGCGGCCGAACTGGTTTCAAGGGCCGTCTCGCCGTCCGCCCTTACATCGACTGATGCAGCCAGGCCCGTCGGCTGCACGATCATCGCGATAGTAAATTCCTGACCCACCAGCAATTCGATATTAGTAGTTTTCGCGGATAGGTCTTTCGCGCTGGCGGTAACTGTGTAAATCGAGGGACGAAGCGCGGAAACGATGAAGTAACCCACTTCATTGGTTACCGCTGTACGCTCTTCGCCGGTGCGTTCGCTTTTGACAACGACTGCGGCACCGGGCACCAGTGCGCCGTTGGAGTCCGTCACCGTTCCGGCAATCCTTCCCTGATCGGTCTGCGCGTTTGCGGCTAGCGGCAATACAAATACTGTAGCCAGTGCGACGACGATCAATAGGATGCGGTTTAGAAATGGGGGGACTCGATTATGCATAGCAATTCTCCTCGAATTTGATTTATTGCGGTACGTTTATTTTGAAAACTGTTCGCCTCTTGTAATGAAGAAGCGCCACTCTTCCAGACTGAAACTGTTCACACAGTTGTTAAGTAAGCGAAGGCAGAATGTAGGCTGGTGAGGTTAAGGTGCTGTGAATTGCGCCTTAAATGTTTGTTAATGGTCGTTGTGCGGCACGAGGGAGTCGCAAAAACCGACAGTTAACATGTTGTTAACATCGTGGTAACAGCGTGAGAGTAGGATGCACTATCTTCGTAACCAATCTTAGTTAGTTCAGGGCGCGTTCAGATTGCGGGTGAAATCTATGGCACTCTCTCATGACTTAAGCAGCGAAATCGCCACGGCATTACTCGCAGCTAAAGATAGATCTCCTCGCGAGCTGGCGGATCTCAAGGAGGTCCTACTGCTGATTCACTCCACCCTGCAACGGTTAACGGATGAAGCCCGGCGAAGACACCTCAGCTCTCGATCGACACAGCAAGCTGCGGCAGGCAGAGGCAGATAAATAAAAGCAAACTAGAGTTTGTTTTGCGGTGAGGCCGGTACGTGAAGGGGTTATCTCAGCGCGGCAATTGCATTCTGTTCCTGACCACCAATCACATTCGCATCCCAGACAACCCAATAGCGTTTCTTTTTGTTTGCGGTGGGAAGTGGTTCCTCGAACGCGATCCGAACGAGGCGAGTTCGAAAGGCAGGGTCGGTCATTGGTAGTAAAGTTGAGAAATACTCTGATCGCTCCGGAAGGTTACATTCGCGACGCATTTGATTAATATGCGTTTCGCATTCGCCCGAATCCCCAAGAGCGAGCGCATCAGGACTGTCATTAACGATGTGATCGAGTTCGTGAAGGAATCCCCAGCCGACATTAAAAGCTTCCAGCGCCCGATCATCGCCGACCACCTGGTCGAAGTCCGCGAAATCAATTTGAATCACGAACACCGGAGGCTTGCCGGCGGCACCCTCTTTCCACCTGCCTGGAATCACGCGACAAAAAGCTACTTCTGAACTGTTGCTCGCCTCTTCAATCACCACCACGTTGGTGCCGCTGATTGCATTAGCGAGTAGTTGTTTAGCGCTCTGCGAGCCGCCAGTAGCAACAGAATCGAATGTGATTCGTAGAAATCCATTGTCATCAAATCTCAACTGTGACAGACCAGTAATGTTTCGCAGCTTAGCGGCCAGCTGTTCGCGGCGCGCCGGCGAAACCTCTTCACGGCAGACCACATTGCTATGACTCTGTCCAGCTTGTAATTCGATTGGCAGGAGAAGCAGGAGGATACCGCCGAGCCATACTGCTCGAGAGATCGAAGAGAAAGATGTTCCGCGTGGTCCGGGCAGCATGAAGCTTCCTCCCAGAGTGGACCGGCGAACTTTTAGGTTGGCGTCGGTTCAGATTATCGATGATCTGCTGCTTCGCATTGCGCGCGTTGGGGAAGGCGCGAGTGCGGCGATGTTACCAAAATGTTAACTGCGTGAATAGAGTTTTTTCCACAGACACCGCACGGTCTGAACGCCAACTGAAGCCGGTTTGAATTCTGAGTGGTTTTACCCGTCCAGCATTCTTAAATTCAATTTAACGTCTCCGCTACCTGGTCGTAACACGCAGGGAGCCACAGTTTCCTCGCACAACTAAATGGAGGGCCAAAAGAGATGGCTGAACAAAAGCGGAAGAGCAATCCCGGTTTCAAAGTGATCTGTATTTCGTGCGGAGCGAAGATTAGAGAGAACGCGAGCGACGACTCGTATGGAATGTGTCTGCGGTGCTTTTACAGAATGTTAGCGGTGAGACTACGCAGCCAGAAGCGGGTGGCGGCCGGCGAGTTTGTAAGCGAACGGTGAAGCGCGGATCTGCAGTCAACCATCGCCAAGTTCATTGGGCCTGACGATCAATTCCAGGCTGCCACTGTCTTCGATGACTCTGCCCCAGTCAGCAAAACTGAAGTCAACTTGAGCAAACGTGCAGGTCGCCATTGGCTCTGCCTTACCCGTTAATGATCTGAGCAGTTCTTCCAACCCCGGGTTATGTCCCACCAGAAGCACAGCGATTTGGTTCGCGTCGACTTCTGAAATCACATCCAGCAGTTGCCGCGGACCGGCCTCGTAGATCCTTTGGTCGTAACGTACGTTTGCAGTTACCTCAGCAGTCGAGAGAACTAGTTCCGCCGTCTCGCGCGCTCTTACGGCCGGCGAACACAAGACCAGCTCAAAGGTTAAGTTCTGCTTTTTGATGAAGGCTCCAATTGCCTGCGCTTGTTTTTTCCCACGTTCATCCAAAGCGCGATTGATGTCCGACGAACCGGGAGCGGCATTCTCTGCTTTGGCGTGTCTTAAGAGAAATAGCGTCTTCATGTTGAGGGAAACTGATACCAGAAGAGGCAAACAGAGGCAAAAGAAAAAAGCCCTGGTGGGGGTCGGTACCACCAGGGCCCCGGTCGTTTCAGCAGCAAACAGCAACGGGCGATCTGAAAAGCCGTTGTGTTTTTGTTGGCGGGAATACCAGTACCGGGTCCGATCTTCTCTCCGGGTTCTTTCGCGGCTGCGCGAGCCCCCTTTGATCCGCACAACTACTCCCAGGAGTCGATCCACGAATGCCTTCGTGTCGCTCACGCGATCTGCCGGTAACAAGTATCTGGTGAGTACTCTCGACCAGAAGTCCTAATTCGCGGTTACGGCCGGGTTAAATATTAGTTAAGAGATGGCAGGATAGTGTCCGACCAAGTCTTTGCGCAAATCGCTGGGTCCCGGAGGGACCGGATGTTTATAGACTCATGTAGTCTATTAGATCCTTCGCTCCTGCGGAGCGAAATACAATGTTTTGACGTGCTCAACGCAGCACATTGCGCCCCGCTGGAGCGCCAAACAATTTTCGCAGCCGCTAGTCTATAAACATTTGGCTCCTCTGGAGCCAGAGCATCGCTTAAGATCATGGGTCGGAGCAAAGCTCACGCTGTGACTCTACGGTGTTATTATTCCAGCCCTTGAGTTAAATCTGTTTAGGATTGCGTGAATCAATGAAGCTAGTCTTTCTTCATGGCGCGCCGGCGGTGGGAAAGCTGACGGTTGCGCGCGAACTGGCAACACTCACGGGCTTTCGTTTGTTTCATAATCATCTTACGGTCGATCTCGTGAGTTCACTGTTTCCTTTCGGCAGCGAACCCTTCGTTTCCCTGCGGGAACAGATTTGGCTGGCGGCATTTGCTGAAGCTGCGCGAAACAACGTCTCGCTAATTTTTACCTTCAATCCGGAACGTACAGTGCGGGAAAGTTTTGTTCAGGATGCGATTGAAGCTGTGGGAACGGAAAACGGGCAGGTGATCTTTGTGGAACTAACTTGCGCCGAGGAGGAGTTGGAACGACGCATGGAAGACTCGTCACGTAAAAATTTCGGCAAGTTGGGTTCAATTGAACAGTATCGATCGCTGAAAGCCGCAGGCGCTTTTGAGTATCCGCCACTGCCAAACGATTTATCACTGGATACGACCAGTCAGCTACCGGCCGACAGCGCGCGGTTGATCAGCACCCATATAGCGACGCTCTAATCCAAAACTCAAGCAGCTGAACAATCAAAAAGTTCAGAGTCCGAGCTCTAGCTTGCATCCTGCTGGAAAACGCAAACTAAAGTTTGAACTCTGAACTTCTTGAAGGGCGCTCTAAGAATTTCTTCTTAGAACGTAAACTTCACCGCCAACTGCAATTGTCTCGGATCACCTACGCCCTGCCGCAGGAAGCCGTCAAAGTTGAACAGCGCCGCCGTGGTTAGCGGGTTAACGTTGTTCTTGCTGTTGAAGGTATTGAACATCTCAACGATTGGGATCAGAGCGTAACGTTCGCCAAACTTGAACGGCCGCTGCAACCGCCAATCAAATGAAAAATAAGCGTTGTCTTTCCGAAGTGAATTGCGGTTAGTCGCAGTTCTGGCCGCGGGAGTGATGGGCTGTGCTGAACGAGCCTGCACGCGGAAGTTTCCTTCCAGCCCACCGGGCAATTCCGCATAAGTAATAAAGTTAAACTTGTGCCGGATGTCGCGATCAGACAGGGCATAGTCGGCCTGCAAATTGTTAAGGTCGAAAGCACGATCAGTGAACGGGTCGCGTTCATTCGAGTCGTCATCCTTGTCTTTCGAGAGCACGTAATTCCACTCAAACTGATACCCCTTCGTAAAACGCTTGCGCATGCCAACTGTAAAGCCGTTGTAGAGAGACTTGCCCAGCGCGGAAGTAACAAAGACGTCACCGAGATTCGGCGCGAAGATGCCGGTGCGACCAAGGTTCAGGAAGCGGGTCAGGTGGACGCCTTGCGAATGGGTGAAATCGAAATACAACGAAAGATCGGTGGCGATCTGCTGTTCGAATTGTAGATTGGCCGTGTAGATGCGCGGATTCGCATAATCTTTGCTGAAGACGCGGACGCCGCTAAAGCAAGGGAATGGATTCGAACCGCAGCTGCTGGCCGTCGGTGTGACTAATCCCGGCCAGGTCGGTCGCACCGTGGGGTTTGCAAACAATCCGCCGGCGATCGTTTGTTGTTGCACGCCATTGGTCGTGATCGAACCCACCTGCGACAGCATGTTCTGCCGCGCGTAATAAACTCCGTAGCTGCCACGCAGGACCGATTTACCGTTCTTGGAGGCGTCCCAGGCAAACCCTACTCGCGGTTGAAACTCTTTCTTCGGACTGTGGAGCGTGCCGTCTGAAGGAAATCTCGGATCGCTTAGAGCGAATCCGTAAGCTGTCGCTGACGGCGCCACGGTTACATCGGGAAATATTTGGGCTTCCCAACGCAGACCGTAGCTAAGGGTAAGGTTTGGTCTCACCTGCCATTTGTCCTGTGCGAAAAGCGAGTAGTCCTGGTTGGTAATTCTGGATGCACCGGCCGCGTCGGTGGCTGGCCCACTAGGGCCTGCACCCTGCAGGAACAGTAGCAATGGCGTGCCGGCTCCGGCGCACGAGGGCGCGTTCAGGTCTGTCCAGGTTCCGTTGGGACATTGTCCGGCATTGGGGCCAAAGCCTGCACCCAACGCGGCGGGCGAGGCGTAACGCAGGAAGCCGGAGACAGTGTTGAAAAGATACCGGCCAGTGAAGAACCCGCGAAATACCTGGTCGTTAAGCGTATGTATCCACTCGCCACCTACTTTGACGTTGTGGTTTCCGGAAATAATCGAGAAGTTGTCCCTGACATCTGTGCGCCAGATCAATTCGTCAACGTTTGGTTCCAGAAAAAACGGATTGCCGAAACGAAACGAAAGTTCGGCTGGATTGAAGCCGCCGCCGGCGCCCGTATCCGCTGGAATATTCGACGGTATCGCAGAACGCGGCCGCAGTTCTCGGGTGTAAGAGAAGTGGGCCTCATTCAGTTTTGTAGATGAAACCGTGGAGAAGAGGTTGATGTTGAGATTGTTAATCTTCGACGGGCCTTCGATGCCGTTGGCTGAAGTACCGTAGGTCGCGACGTCAAACGTTTGATTAGTGTTCTTCGAATAGTCGAAGTTGTAGGAGATTGCCAACTGGTGCGCACGGCTGAGATTGAAATCAGTCTTACCGAGGAAGGCATAGTTTCTGATTGGATGCGGCACGGGCAGACCTTCATTCTGACCACGGCTCGCCTGAATAAAGTTGATCAGCGCCAATCGCTGGCAGTCGGAGCTGCTATTAATCAACGCTTCATGGGCGGGGTTTGTAATAACCGGAGCCGCAACCGTACAAGGAGTGCCGATCGGTTCGCTCAGATTTGCGCGCGTCAGCCTTTCGCGAATCCCCTCAAACGACAAGAAGAAAAACGCTTTGTCCTTTTGGATGGGTCCGCCAACGGTGCCGCCAAATTGCTCGCGACGAAAATCCTTGAGCGGTTTGCCGTCTGAGGTGTGTGCCGCGAGCGCCTCCAGACGTTGAAAGTGAAACAGACTGCCATGCACCTGGTTGGTTCCCGACTTGGTAATCACGTTGATGATCCCACCCGCCGTACGGCCGAACTCGGCAGTGGCTCCGGTGGCAACAACCTGGAATTCTTTTACTGCATCCAGCGGGATATCGATGGCGGCGCGCTGGCCTCCCAATTGCTCGCCGAAAAAGCCGTTGTTATAGTCGCCGCCGTCCAGGCTTACGTTGTTGAAGACGCCGCGTTGTCCGGCAAACGTGATCTCGTCGCCATCCGGTCCCTGGACCACGCTCACGCCGGGAGTCAGCGTTAACAAATCCTCAAATTTTCTTCCCAGGATGGGAGTGGTATTTACAGTTACCTCGTTCAGCGTTGTGCTCGATTCTGTCTTGACGGTGTCGACAGTTGGGGTAGCAGTGATCGTGACGGTCTCCTGCACTGAAGAAACCTTCATGGATAGCGGAAGATTCATTGCCTGGCCTACCGTCAGGTCTGCCTTCTCGACCACCAGGGTCGCAAAACCCGTCTTGGTAACGGTCACGTTGTATCGGCCTGAAGGTAATTGCGGCGCAGC
>Ga0068869_100002848_pt1 | contig 10479 bp, 8 predicted proteins | sample KBSMisM52_FD_64676 | JGI IMG/M metagenome (GOLD analysis project Ga0068869, IMG submission 64676) | Miscanthus rhizosphere microbial communities from Kellogg Biological Station, Michigan, USA - KBS Miscanthus M5-2 | ecosystem: Host-associated > Plants > Roots > Rhizosphere > Soil ... | reverse complement strand
GCCATCGGTGCCATCGAGGACGGCATTGGAAACGTCAGTGGCCTCGGCGCGAGTTGGCAGATAGTTATGGATCATGGACTCCAGCATCTGCGTGGCTGTGATAACCGGCTTTGCCCTGCGATTGGCCTCGCGAATAAGGTGCTTTTGGATCACGGCGATTTGGTCGATGGGCACTTCCACGCCCAGATCCCCGCGCGCAATCATGATCCCGTCGGCGGCCTCGAGGATTTCGTCGATGCGTTCCAACGCGCGCTTGCGTTCGATCTTCGCGATGAGAAATGGCTGACGGCCAACGTCGCGGGCCGCCTGGCGAACAGCTTCCAAATCCGCAGCGCCTTCGATGAATGACTGGCTGACCGCATCCACTCCCTGTGCCAAAGCGAATTGCAGACATTCGCGATCCTGGTCGGTGAAGGCGCTGACGCCGAGGTCAATGCCAGGGAGATTGAGTCCCTTGCGGGAACGCAATTCGCCTCCCACGGTGACCTTGCACGAAACGTCCGGGCCGCGAACCTCCACCACTTCCAACTGGATGTAGCCATCATTGAGCGAAAGCTTGTCGCCAGGCTTCACCACCTTCGGCAATCGCGCGAAACTAACCGAAACACGTTGTTGATCACCGACAATGCTGTCCGTCGTGAGAGTGAATAGATCTCCATGTTTGAGATGAATAGGCTCGACCGTCAGCCGGCCGATGCGCATCTTGGGTCCGGACAAATCGGCCATGATGGCGAGGGGGCGTCCGGTCGCCCGGGCGGCCGCCCGCAGATTGAGGATGTTCTGCTGATGGGTGGCGAACTCGCCGTGGGAGAAATTCAGGCGCGCGACATTCATGCCCGCCTGAATCATCCGTTCCAGCACATCGGGCGAGCTCGACGCGGGGCCGATGGTTGCAACAATCCTTGTCTTGCTCGGCGATAGGCTGACGGGTTTGGGCTCATACATGGCAAGTCGCTAGGGAAAAAGCGGTCATTTCAAGTTCAGCGATTCCAACGCCTCCCGCAGAATGCCGGCGCTGCGCCGGAGTCCTTCGCGCTCGGCAGCGTTCAGTGGCATGGGAATCGTGGCCAGAGCACCTTCGCCACCCACCAGATGCGGCAAGGCCAGCGTTACGTCCTGGCAGTCGGGCACTGCAGCAATGCGTGAGCATATGGTTAGGATCGCCCGCTGGTCGTGCAGGAGTACGTCGACGATGTGGGCCACGGCGCTACCGATGCCGTAATACGTCGCCCCCTTGCCGGCAATGATGTGATAAGCGGCCCGGCGAACGTTCTCGTCGATGCGCTGCCGTTCCGCCTCCGGCAGCGGTGTTCCACTGACCTTGACAAACTCATCGACGCCCAGCCCGGCGATGGTGACCTGCGACCAAGCCAGGATTTCCGAATCACCGTGTTCACCGATGACGTACGCATGAACATGGTGCGGATCCACCCCAAAGTGCCGCCCGAGCAGCGTACGAAAGCGTGCCGTGTCGAGGGTTGTGCCGGAACCCAGCACCCGCGTACCGGCGACGCCAAACCCGGCCGCGAAGTGAGCGGCCAAATGCGTCATGATGTCCACCGGATTCGTGACGACCAACAGCACCGCCTCGGGCGCGTGCTGCAGCACGGATGGAACAACCTGGCGGAAGACGTCGGCGTTGCGTTGCAACAATTGCAGCCGGGGTTCGCCCGGCCTTTGCGCCACGCCGCTGGTAATGACCACCACCCGGGCGCCCGCCAGATCCGGATAATCGCCGGCGCGGACGGTGAGCGGGTGAGCAAACGGGACGGCGTGATAGATGTCGTTGGCTTCCGCTTCCGCGCGGGCGCGGTTCAAGTCGACCAGCACGATTTCCCGTCCCACGCCGCTCATGACGAGTGCGTAGGCTGAAGTTGAACCGACCATTCCGCATCCAACGATCCCGATTTTCATAGTTCGATCGTCTCTACCCGATTCCGAGGACCACGCGGCCACTGACCCGTCCGGTCCGGAGCCGTTCGAAGACATCGTTGATGGACTCGAGCGCCAGCGTTTCGATGGTCGCTCTGACTTTGCCTTCGGCGGCGAACGCCAGCGCTTCTTCGAGGTCCAGGCGTGTGCCCACAATCGATCCACGGATCGTGTAGCGGTTCAGGACCATATCGAAAATGGAAATGGGAAAGTCGCCTGGAGGCAGACCAACCAGCACGCACGTGCCACTGCGACGCAACATGCCGAACGCCTGCTTGAACGCTACGGTTGAAACCGCTGTCACCAGAACCCCTTGAGCCCCGCCAATCTGCTTCTGAATTTCCGTCGCCGGGTCTTGCGTCTTCGCATCGATCGAAATCTCAGCTCCCAGCTTCCGTGCCAGCACCATCTTTTCTGGTCCCAGGTCCACCGCTGCGACGTGCAGTCCCATAGCCTTCGCATACTGAATGGCGACATGGCCGAGGCCGCCGACGCCTGAGATGACGACCCATTCGCCCGGTCGCGCGTTGGTCTCTTTCAGACCCTTGTAGGTGGTGACGCCGGCGCAGAGAATCGGAGCCGCGTCCACAAATGAAAGATCCTTGGGGATGCGTCCGAGATAGTCGGCTTGACCCACGGCATACTGCGCGAAGCTCCCATTCACCGAATAGCCTGAGTTCTTCTGTTCCAGGCACAGCGTTTCCCAGCCGGACAGACAGAAGTCGCAATGCCCGCACGCAGAGTGCAGCCATGCGATTCCGACCCGGTCCCCTTCCTTCAAGTGTCTGACCCCGGAACCGAGTGCCGCCACAATGCCAGCGCCTTCATGACCCGGTATGAAAGGCAGTGTTGGTTTCACTGGCCAGTCACCGTCGGCCGCGTGCAGATCGGTATGACACACTCCGGTCGCGTGGATTTCCACCAGTGCCTGCCCCGGTCCGGGCGTGGGGACCGGAACTTCTCGAACCACCAGGGGTGCGCCGAAGTGATCGACGACCGCTGCTTTCATTGTCTTCGGGATGGTCACAGTCGCTCCCTTGCGTACTACGCTTGTCCCTGTGCGACGACTGCTTGCTCTGCCTTGCGTATATCGATCGGGTCGCCGAGGTAGTAGTGCGTGATCGGTCTGAGATTCGCGTCAAGCTCGTAGACCAACGGCACGCCGGTCGGAATGTTCAGTTCCACGATGTCGTCGTCAGAGATGTTGTCCAGGAACTTGACCAGCGCCCGCAGGCTGTTGCCGTGAGCCGCAATGATCACCCGCTGGTCTGACCTGATCGCCGGAGCGATGGCATCGTGCCAGCAGGGTAGGAAGCGGACCACCGTATCCTTCAAGCACTCGGTCAGCGGGATATCGTGTGGCTCCAGGTCGCGGTATCGCGCGTCGCGACCAGGCCAGCGCGCGTCATCACCGGTCAACGCCGGAGGCCTCACGTCGTAGCTGCGGCGCCACATCTTCACCTGATCGTCCCCGTACTTCGCCGCGGTCTCGGCTTTGTTGAGCCCTTGCAGCGCCCCATAGTGGCGCTCGTTCAGGCGCCACGAGTAGTGAATCGGTATCCACATCAGATCCATTTCGTCGAGCGCAATCCACAAGGTGCGGACAGCGCGCTTGAGCACGGATGTGAAGGCCGCGTCAAAGACGTAGCCTTCTGCCTTCAGGAGATACCCGGCACGATGCGCCTCGGCAAAGCCTCGCTGCGACAGATCCACGTCGGTCCAGCCGGTGAAGCGGTTCTCCATGTTCCACGTGCTCTCGCCGTGGCGGAGCAGCACGACTTTGTACATGGTCCTGTCCTGTCAACTATTGCTTGTCATTGAGTGCCGCCACACCTGGCAGCACCCGGCCTTCCAAAAACTCCAGCGAGGCTCCCCCGCCGGTCGAGACATGAGTCATCTTCTTCGCCACACCGGCCTTCTTAACCGCGCTCGCGCTGTCGCCGCCGCCGATGACCGTGGTGGCACCAGTCGTTGCCAACAGCCTGGCAAGGGCGAACGTACCCTCTGCGAAGGCCGGGAACTCGAACACGCCCATCGGGCCGTTCCACACCACCAGCTTTGCGCGCTTGAGCGCCTCGCCGAACTGCGCGATGCTCTTGGGCCCGATGTCCAGCACACGCCAGCCGGCCGGAACCTTGTCCAGATCCACCACCTGGCTCGCCGCCGCCGCGTCGAACTTGTCGGCCGCGACGGCATCGACCGGCAGCATCAGCCGATCGCCGGCCTTCGCCATGATCGCCTTGGCCGTCGCCACAGAGCTGGCTTCCACGAGGCTGTCCCGCATGTTGTAGCCCTTGGCAGCCAGGAAGGTGTTGGCCATGCCACCACCGATGATCAACGTGTCGCATTGCGTCAGCAGATTCTCGATCACGGCGATCTTGTCAGTGACCTTGGCTCCTCCGAGGATGGCGATATAGGGATGCGCCGGGTTGTCTGTGGCGCGGCCCAGGTACTCCAATTCCTGCTCCATGAGGAAGCCGGAAACGGCCGGCAGGAAACGCGCGACGCCTTCCGTCGAGGCGTGCGCGCGGTGCGCCGAGCCAAACGCGTCGTTGACGAACACGTCGCCCAGGGCGGCCATCTGCCTGGCGAGGTCGAGGTCGTTCTTCTCTTCGCCCTTGTGGAAGCGTGTGTTTTCGAGCATGAGGACATCGCCGGGCTTGAGGGCCTTGGCAATCGCCTCAACGTCGGGGCCGACGCAATCGGGGGCCATCTGCACCGGCTTGCCCAGTAACTTGGCCAGCGCCTCAGACGCCGCTTTCAGACTGAAGGCCGGTTCGAATCCCGTTCCCTTTGGGCGGCCCAGGTGGCTCATCAGGACGAGCGAACCACCCTGGTCGATTACGTACTCGATCGTCGGCAGCGCAGCCTTGATGCGCTTGTCGTCGGTCACGACGCCGTCGGCCATTGGCACGTTGAAGTCCACGCGCATGAGAACGTGCTTGCTCTCGAGGCTGATGTCGCGCACGGTCATTTTGTTCACGAGGTGACTCCCGCTACTTCGACGGCCAATGGATAGGCGGTCAAGCCCTTGAAGACTGCATTGGCTCCCAGTTCCGCCTCGATCTTCATCAGGCGGTTGTATTTTGCGGTGCGCTCACTGCGAGTTGGCGCACCCGTCTTGATTTGCCCGGTGCCCATAGCGACGACCAAATCGGCGATGGTCGTGTCTTCCGTCTCGCCGGAGCGGTGCGACACGATCGCCGTCCACGACGCGCGATGGGCTTCCTGGACCGCCTGGATCGTCTCGGTGAGCGTGCCGATCTGGTTCAACTTGATCAAGATGCTGTTACAACTGCGCTCGCGAATCGCCCGCCGCAAGAACGTGACGTTGGTCACGAGCAGATCGTCGCCGACCAACTGCACTCGATCACCAAGTCGCTCGGTGAGTAGACGCCAGCCGTTCCAGTCATCCTCTGCCAGCCCGTCTTCGATGCTGACGATGGGGTACTTGTTGACCCAGTCCTCCCAGAAATCGACCATCTGAGCGCTGGTCAGGCTTCGTCCTTCGCGTTCGAGGTGGTAGAGGCCGTCACGATAGAACGAACTCGCTGCCGGGTCGAACGCGAGGAAGCAGTCCCGGCCCGCCTTGTATCCGGCCTTTCCGATAGCCGCGAGGATCACTTCGACGGCTGCTGCGTTCGACGGCAATGACGGCGCGAAACCACCTTCGTCGCCGACGTTGGTAGAGGCGCCCCGGTCGTGAAGCACGGACTTGAGTGCGGCGTAGACCTCGGCTCCGCAGCGCACGGCCTCGCGAAACGTCCGCATGCCGGCAGGAACGAGCATGAATTCCTGGATATCGGTTGAATCCTGCGCGTGTTTGCCGCCATTCAGGATGTTGAACATCGGCACCGGCAGAACGTGAGCGTCCACGCCGCCAAGGTAGCGGTACAGAGGCACGCCAAGTGCCGTCGCCGCCGCGCGGGCGCACGCGAGCGAGACGCCGAGAATCGCATTCGCGCCGAGCGTGCTCTTGTTCGGCGTGCCGTCCAGTGCAATCAGCGCGAGGTCGATACCGCGCTGGTCGCTGGCGTCGACGCCCTTCAACGCGAGCGCAATCTCCGTATTCACGTGCTCAACGGCCTTGAGCACACCTTTGCCACCAAAGCGCCTTTTGTCCCCGTCACGTAACTCGATTGCCTCGTTGACCCCGGTGGAGGCACCCGAAGGAACCATCGCATCGCCGGTGGCACCGTCAGCAAGAGTGACTTCCACGGCAACCGTCGGACTCCCACGCGAGTCCAGGACCTCGCGGCCTTCAATGCCGGCAATTCGCAAATCCATTTCACATCTCCGTCGAATCGGACCGAGCGCGACGTCTTCCAGATTGATCAGGCGATGCGCGCTGCCGCTTCCGCGAGGCGAGTGGAGTAGCCCATCTCGTTGTCATACCAAGCCGCGACTGACAGCAAATCGCCTTGGATCGCGGTCAACGGCAGATCGACGATCGACGAATGCGGATCGCCGACGATGCGCGACGATGCCCATTCGTCTTCGAGGACCGTCATGACGCCTTTCAGAGGTGCAACGCCAGCCGCCTTGCGGAACGCGTCGTTCACCTGTTCCACCGTCACAGGACGCTCGGTGAGCAGGTTCAGCTCGGCGATGCTGCCGGTGCGTGTGGGGACGCGGTAGGCCTTGCCGGAGATGTTGAGGCCCTCCCAGATGAAGGCGAGCGCGCGTGCAGCGCCTGATGACGAGGGGATGACGTTCTCGGTCGCGGCCCACGAGTCGCGACGATCCTTCATCGGCTGGTCGGTCAGCGCCTGCGAGTTTGTGTAGGCATGCACGGTCGAGAACAGGCCGTACTTGATGCCGAAGTTCTCGATCACCACCTTGACGACCGGGGCCAGGGCGTTGGTCGTGCAGCTCGCCAGGCTGATGATCTTGTGCTTGTCCGGGTCGAACGTGTCGAGGTTGATGCCCGGCAGCAACACAGCATCGCAGTCTTCGCGCTTCTTGCTCGGCGCGCTGATCAGTACGCGCTTGGCGCCGGCGTCGAGATGGGCCTGGGCGCCGGGACGCGTGGACGCCCGCCCTGTGCAGTCGATCACCAGGTCGACACCGAGGGCCTTCCAGTTCGGCAGCGCCTTCATCGAGTCGAAGTACGGGATCTCGCGACCGCCGACGACGAAGCAGCTGCCTTTCGCCGTGACCTCCTCGGGCCAGCGGCCATAGTTGGAATCGACTTCGAAAAGCGCTGCCAGCGTCCGGACGTCCTTGATGTCAGAGATGGACACGGGAACGAACAGGTCGTCCTTGAGTGCCACCCTCATCAACGACCGGCCGATTCGCCCGAAACCATGAATTGCGATCCTAGGCATGCCATTTCCCTTTCATGTTCCGCCTACGGGCGATCTCTTCAACCCGCGTTCCAGGTGACGCGCCGCGTGATGCCCGGTTATCCACGGGCGGCGCCGTCGCCGCGGTGTGCACGAACACGCACGGTGCGCAATACCGAGCACCTTCAGCCCCAGCGGACCCCGTGCGCGCGTCACTCGCTCTGTTACACCGGCACGCACGACAATCCGACCACGCGGGGATGGGATGCGGACCTGCCCTCGCCGCGGCGCCGCTGCAGGACGTGCTCAACCTGGGGAACGATGCGCGGATGAACCAGCCGGCACCGCGCAGCACGTGTCGCCAGATCCTGAATGCGTCTGTGTGCACCCAGCGCGTGATCTTGCGCACCACTGGAATGGCCAGGAAACGGAGCGCGCCTGCGAGACTCTGGAAACACGCCGTACACGAGTTGATTCGAGCGGCGCGGGTCTTGCCCGCGTAGATGGCGGGGCACCCAGGAAGAGGACGAATTCACTCCGTCCGGGTGCGCGGCACTTGAAAGGAGTTTGCCGTGCAGATTGGAATGATCGGACTCGGGCGCATGGGCGCCAACATGACCCGCCGCCTTCTCGCGAGCGGCCATCAGTGCGTCGTTTTCGACCGGTCGCCGCAGGCCGTGAAGGAGACCACGACGGAAGGCGCGGTCGGAGCGTCGTCATTGGCGGATCTGGCAGCGAAGCTCGAACCGCCGCGGGCCGTCTGGCTGATGGTGCCGGCGGCTGTCGTGGACGCCACGATCGCCGACCTGCTCCCGCACGTAGCAGCCGGTGACATCGTCATCGATGGCGGCAATTCGTACTACGTGGACGACATCCGGCGCGCCCGGGAGCTCGCCGCTGCCGGCATCCATTACGTGGATGTCGGGACCAGCGGAGGCATCTGGGGACGCGAACGCGGCTACTGCCTGATGATCGGCGGCGAGCCGGACGTTGTCGAGCGCCTCGGTCCGGTCTTCTCGGCGCTGGCGCCCGGCATCGGCGACATTCCGAGCACGCCTGGGCGGGACCGCATCAACAGCACGGCCGAACAAGGGTATCTGCACTGCGGGCCGAACGGCGCTGGCCATTTCGTCAAGATGGTGCACAACGGCATCGAATACGGCCTGATGGCCGCCTACGCCGAAGGGCTGGGCGTCCTGCGCGCGGCCAATGTTGGAACGCGATCGCACGTCATGGATGCCGAGACGGCGCCGCTGCGGCAGCCCGAGCACTACCAGTACGACTTCGACCTGGGCGACATCACGGAGCTGTGGCGCCGCGGCAGTGTGATCGCTTCCTGGCTGCTCGATCTCACGGCGGCTGCCTTCGTCAAGGATCCCGGCCTATCCGATTTCTCCGGTCGTGTGTCCGATTCGGGCGAAGGGCGTTGGACCATCAGCGCCGCCATCGATGAATCCGTTCCCGTGCCGGTCCTGTCAGCCGCCCTGTATCAGCGCTTTAGTTCGCGGGGCGAGTCGCAGTTCGCGGACCGGGTGTTGTCGGCGATGCGATACGAGTTCGGCAGACATCGCGAACCGGCCGGCAGCGTCGAGGCGACAGCGCGATGAGCCGCAACTCCGCAGCTTCCACCTTAGCGAGAGATTGGTCGTGGCTTGCGCATTGGGAAAACACCATGGAAACGAACATGTCGAGGGCCTCCACGCAGAGCTCGCTCGTGCCATCGAGACCAGCGCTCGAGATGGCCGCGGCTGTGCCCTGCTCCCGCCTCCGGTCGGTTAGCCAGGCTGGCTCATGCCCGCCGCTGGTATCGCGGAGATACTGATAGTTGTTCTGCAGACCCGGGCCGGATAGGACTCGCTCGTAACTCACCCGCTTGAATCGACCGAGCAGACGGCGAAGGAGATCATGTCGGCGCTGGACTCTTCGCGCACGACGAACTTGTCATTGGGCGAGCGTCCCGGCTCTGTAACGTGCAAGCTGCAAGCGCAGCGCGTCCGGCTGTCTCTGCAAATCACCGATGAGAGGATCCTGAGCGGTGGCCTGGGCCAGCGCCCTCCCGGCGCCCATCACGACGACGATGGCCAGAACGGCTGCACGATTCCTGCGTCTCATGCATGCCTTGCTTATTGACGAACTCGACAAGGGCCTCCACTTGGCTCCGCCCGCGATATCGGCGCAGACCGCCGCAGCCAAGTCATTCCTCGGTCGAGGCCTGCGCATCCCATCGGATCAGCTTCAGATCCAATACAAAGATCGAATACAGCACCGGGACGAGGAGCAGCGTGATGAACGTTGCGAGCGTGAGTCCGCCGATCTGCGCGTAGCACAGAGGCTCCCAGAGCGGGCCGCCGTGCATCGCGAGCGGCACCAGGCCCAGCACGGTCGCGCCGACTGTGATCATCACCGGGCGCAGACGCACGATACCGGCATCCAGCAGCGCTTCACGCAGCGGCTCGCCGCGCTCGTGCGCCTCTTCGATGAAGTCGAACAGCACGATCACGTGGCTGACGATCACGCCGACCAGGCTGGCCACCCCGAGAAACGCCATGAACCCGAACGGCTGGCCCATGACGGCGAGCGCCGCGATCGCGCCCGACATCCCGTAGGGAATGGCCGCGAACACCAGCAACGGCTTGATGGCGTTGCGGAACTGGAGCACGAGGGCTAGGTAGATGAGGGCGACGGAGACGGCCATCACCACCGTGAGCTGGTTGAAGCCCTTTACCTGCTCCTCGTACTCACCCCCGAATTCGAGAAAGTAACCGGCGGGCAGGTTGGCCTCGAACTCCTTGATCTTCGGCATCAGCGGCGTGAGCACCTGGGACGGCAGCAAGCCAGGAATCGGGAATGCCGACACGGTCGCCGTGCGGAACTGGTTGCGGCGTTTGATCTTCGGGATCGCGATGTCGGTGACGACGCTCGACACCTGACTGAGCGGCACTCGCTGATTGCTGCTGCTCGAGTACACGTACGTGTTCTGAATCTCCGACACGGCGGCGCGATCCTCCATCCGCAGGCGAACCACCATTGGAATCTGCTTGTCGAGCTCCCGGTAGGTCGCGACTGGCAGCCCGGTCAAGGCGGCCGTAGACGACACGGCGACGTCGTAGTTCGTCACGCCCGAGAGGTTCGCGCGATCGGGATCCACCTGCAGCCGGACGGTCATTGCCGGCTCACCCCAATCGTCGCGGACCCTGGTGGCGGTGGGCTGAGCCCGGAAGATCGCCTGCAGCTCGCTCGAGAGCTGGTGCAGGACTCTTTC
>Ga0068869_100002846_pt1 | contig 10484 bp, 9 predicted proteins | sample KBSMisM52_FD_64676 | JGI IMG/M metagenome (GOLD analysis project Ga0068869, IMG submission 64676) | Miscanthus rhizosphere microbial communities from Kellogg Biological Station, Michigan, USA - KBS Miscanthus M5-2 | ecosystem: Host-associated > Plants > Roots > Rhizosphere > Soil ... | reverse complement strand
TTCCACAAAGTGAGCGTGAATTTTTTCACAATCTCCTCTACATGTTTCTCGGAAAAGCGAACATCTTCAGCCAAAGGAGCCGTACTGCTGTATAAAAACATACGGGTCGAGTCCACACCTTTCGTCTCAAACAAAACGTTTGGATCAGGGTAGTTCTTTTTACGTTTGGAAAGTTTCTCACCATCAGCAGCCAACAAAATTCCGTTCACAATCACATTGTTGAATGCCGGCTTATCAAACAAAATTGAAGATAAAACATGCAGTGTATAAAACCAACCACGAGTCTGATCCAAACCTTCCGCAATGAAGTTCGCCGGAAAATTATCCTCAAACTCCTGCTTATTTTCAAAAGGATAATGGAGCTGTGCGTATGGCATTGCACCGCTTTCAAACCAGCAGTCCAAAACTTCTGGAATACGTCGCATTACTTTGCCGCAATCACTGCAGTCAAATGTGATGTCATCAATGTAAGGTTTATGTAAATCCAGTTCACCGTCACGCAACGGCAGCTGACCGTGCGAAAGCTCCTTCAGTTCGGCGATGGAAGCCACACACTCTTTATGCGAACAGCTTTCACATTCCCAAATCGGGATCGGACAGCCCCAGAAGCGGTTGCGGGAGATCGCCCAGTCGCGGGCGCCTTCCAACCACTTACCAAAACGACCCTGTTGGATGTGATCCGGCTGCCAGTGAATTTTTTTATTATTCTTCAGTAATCTTGGTTTGAGTTCGGAAACTTTAATAAACCAGGAACGTGTGGAGTAGTTTAAGAGCGGAGTATCACAACGCCAGCAGTGCGGATAACTGTGGCGAATATTTTCAGATTTAAATTTGAGGCCGCGTTTTTCCAGATCAGCCACAACATTTTGATCCTGACCCTTCACAAACTTACCGGCAAAATCTTTCACTTCAGCTTTAAAATTACCATCCATGCCTACGTGCTGGATCAACGGTAATTTATATTTTTGTGCCACACGGTAATCGTCCTCACCAAACATCGGTGCGATGTGCACGACACCGGTACCATCTTCAGTAGTAACATAATCGTCCAATACCACGCGGTAGCCAGTACTCCCCTTCATGGAAAGATAGTAATCGAAAAGTGGGACATACTCGCGGCCTTCCATCTTTTTTGGGCTCACATCTTCCAGGACATTATAAGTGTAACCGAGAGCCGTATGAGCTGCTTCATCATTCTTGCCCAAAACTTTTTCAACCAGATCCTTCGCCAAAATATAGATCTCTTCACGACCATCATCATATTTCACGCCAACTTTTACATACTTAATTTTTGGTCCAAAACAGAGTCCAATGTTTCCCGGTAAAGTCCAAGGAGTTGTCGTCCAAGCCAAAATATAAGCATCTTCATCCACCAGTTTAAATTTCGCATACACCGAAAGATCCGTAACATCCTTGTACCCTTGTGAAACCTCAAAGTTAGACAAGGGTGTCTCACAACGAGGACAGATGTGCATGCTCTTATAACCCTGATACACCATCTCTTTGAGCCAGATCTGTTTAAACACCCACCAGATGGACTCCATGTAATCGTTATCAAGTGTTGCGTAACTGTCATTAAAATCTACCCAGCGTGCAATGCGTTTCAAAAGTGTTTCCCACTCTTTGGTATAACGAAATACACTTTCACGACACTTGGTGTTAAAGGTTGCGACACCCATTTCTTCAATATCTTTTTTGCCATTCAGTCCGAGCTCTTTTTCAATTTCATATTCAACAGGAAGACCATGGCAGTCCCAACCGTTAGTACGTGGTACATACAAACCTTTCATCGTAAAATAACGCGTAACCGCATCTTTCAAAGAGTTCGCCAAAATATGTCCATAATGTGGCAATCCGTTTGCGAAAGGCGGTCCATCAAAAAAAACAAACTTTTTCTTACCTTCACGCGCCTTCACAGACTTCTCAAAAATCTCATTCTCCTGCCAAAATTTCAAGCGTTCGTGCTCGAGTTCCGGGAATGACTGTTTTGGGTTTACAGACTGAAACATGCGGAAGGGTAAATGCCTGATGTATTCTAGTAGGATGCGACATTGAAAACAACTGGAAATCTGCTATAATTCAAGGCAATCCAGGGTTTTATCTTTAACAATTCGATCTATGTCTCAAGAAAGTTCTCCTCTTTCCGACTCGATTGAAACAGGTGAAGAAAATTCTCAAATGGAAGCAGAGGTTGCAGCCAAAAAAGCATTCGCTGAGGAACAAGAAGCTGCCTTCAAAAAATTAGCCACCGCAAAAGCACATTTGGAAGCTGTAGCCCAAAGGTTCTCCCACAGCATTAATGCCGATATTCTCGTCAGGCTTTTAATGAATAAAGAAACAGCACGCCAAAGAAATCTTTCCTTAAAACGAAATGCTAAATTTGCAGAGGACCAAGTTCTTGTGACATTACCCGCCTACCGCGAACAAGTGGTTCGCGCCAAAAGAAATATCGATCCAGTAACGGTCAGCAACATTGGAACCAATCAAAACGAACTGAAAATTATCGTGCCGGTTCCCGGTTCCGGAGATATGCATGCCACCAGCAAACAACAGCTCACAGATGCCATGACACTCTATTTTGATCTGGACGGAGTAAATGCCATGAATCTCGATCCAAAAATTTTTGACACCAAACGACACATCACTTTTATAGGTGTAGATCCGACACTCAGCCTGGATGAACGGCTCAAAAAAGAGGAAGAGGATGCAAAAATTGCTGCAGCAAAATTGGCCGCCGCGCGCGAAGCTGAAAAACTTCAACAGTCCGGCGAACAACCAGTTATGCGAGAACTCCTCCCCTTCAGCGAAACTGATGAAAATGAGGTGACAGCAGTTCGCCGCATTAGTGATCGCGTCAAAGCAACTATCGACCCAATTCCGGATTTAGAAGTGCCACCAAAGTCGGCCTAGATAAACGATCCCGATAATCACCAAAATCCAAAAAGCATAACCGAAAATACCCATCGGCTTTCTATTAAGGTGATTGATCTCTTTTATCAATTTTTCAGCATTCTTTTCGGAGCTTTTCTTTTCATGAATCTCTTGTGCACGAACGTCGATCATTTTTTGCTTATTTTTCTTCAGATTTTCCTGTGCACGCAGACGTTCCAAATCTGCCTGTTGAACATCTCTTGCGAGAAGGTTAATACCTGCCTGAATTCGTTCAAGAGTTGAAGATTGGAAGTTATGCTTCATCTCCTCAATCTTCTCTTTAGGCAAAGTATTGATGCTTTTTGACAGCTGCATCAATTGAAAAAGTTTTTCCAAAAGCGCCGATTTTTCAGAATCTTGTGACATCAGACATTAACAAAAGTGCCAATGATTACTTCTTCGCTTCACGATAAGCAGCTGGAGTATCGGATGTTTTTACCAGAATTGTAGAGGTTTTTGTTGTACCGTCTGAATCCTCCCAACTGGTAACATCACCTTTTTCCATCTTTTTACCTTTATTTTGCTCAGCAAAAAACTTTTCAGCGTAAGCTACATCGTCCTTAGGTACAGGCTTAACCTCTTTATAGCCCTCCTTCAATTTAAGTTTTTCATCAAAGTACTCTTTTGAGAACTCTGTACTTACCTTTGGTGCTTCCTTACCCGCAAGCGCAATCGCTTCGAGCTCTTTGGCAACAGCATTCATTTCCTGTTTTTCTGCTCCTTCTTTAGCTTGTTCGTCTCCTGGCATATATGGATAAATTAAAAAATACCTCTTATTATTATACCACAAAAAGGGTTCCCAGGAAACATCATGAAAAACATCAATTGATCTCTTAGAGTCGCGCCTTCAGTCTCTGCGCGAGTTTCAAAAACTCCGGGTCATTCGCAATACGACTTTCTTCCGGATAGAGCTGTCCCTGATACTTGGAGCTCTTTTTCATTTGATATGGGACCTCGGCCACTGAACTCATCTCCTCAAAGGCGAGCTGGCACACGCGCATGCCCGGATACAAAGCCACTGGCATACGGTTAATATTGGTAATTTCCAAAGTAATGGTTCCTTCAAAACCCGCGTCCACAAATCCTGCTGTCGAATGAATGATAATACCCAAGCGGCCCAATGAACTGCGTCCCTCCACACGTGCCACCATGTCGTCAGGAATCTTAATCTTCTCTAAAGTCACACCTAAAACAAACTCCCCCGGTTGAACCACAAATGGGGATTTTTCGTCATCAATCTCAATTAACTTAGCAACATCTTTAAAGGTTTCCGGTTTCATCGGGTCAAGAACTGCGTATTTAGTGTGGTCATACACCTTAAAAAACTTTCCCAGACGTAGATCCATGGAAGAGGCACCGACATTTGGCATATGATCGTTATCCGGTGAAGTCACAACAATCTGGCCTTCAGTTATTTTTCGTTTAATATCGCGGTCGGAGAGAATCATAAGGTGGGCGTAAACAGAATTACTTGAGGAACTGTGGTTTGTAACTATCCACCAGTTCGACGGCCAGCCCAATATACTTTGCCGGAGTGAGAGATTTCAATTTTTTCTTTTCGTTCGGAGGCAACTTAAGGTTGTCAACGAACTTAGATATGGTGGCTTGATTGATCTTTTTGCCTCGGGTTAAAGCTTTTAACTGTTCATACGCGCCTTCAATGCCATATCTGCGCATCACTGTCTGAATCGGTTCGGCCAAAAGTTCGTAGTTATTTTCCAAGTCCTCTTCCAGCGCAGCCTTATTCAGTTCCAGTTTTTGCATTCCCTGAATACAGTTTTTGTACGAAAGAACGCTATAACCAATAGCCAAGCCGATATTTCGTTGAACTGTGGAATCGGTCAGATCACGCTGCATACGGGAGATCGGCAACTTTGCCGAAAAATGTTCCAGAAGTGCATTGGCGATACCAAGGTTCCCTTCACTATTCTCAAAATCGATCGGGTTCACTTTATGCGGCATAGTCGAAGACCCAACCTCACCCTCTTTCAGTTTCTGCTTAAAATATCCCAAACTGATGTATGTCCACATGTCACGATTCATATCCATGAGGACATTATTGAAACGCTTCATAGCATCGAAAATTTCGGCCATATAGTCATGGTTTTCGATCTGGGTTGTGTAGAGGTTAGCCGTTAAACCGAGTTGTTGTACAAATTTTTTACTCGCTTCCATCCATTTAACCTCTGGATAAGCCACGGCGTGAGCATTAAAGTTGCCAACAGCGCCATTTATTTTCCCCATAATCTGGACAGATTTGAGGGTAGCAAACTGGTGCTCCAAACGTGCCAAAAAGTTCACAAACTCTTTACCCAAAGTTGTCGGGGTTGCCGGCTGACCATGAGTGCGGGACATCATCGGAACAGCCTTATTTTTTCGGGCCAGGGCATAAACCACCTCCATTACACCGGTTGCCAAAGGTTCGACCACAGTGGCCAAAGCATCCTTCAGCATCAAAGAGTACGAAAGGTTGTTAATATCCTCAGAAGTACAAGCAAAGTGAACATACTCAAGGTACGGTTCAAGTGAGCTATCTTTTAAGTTCTCTTTAATAAAGTACTCGATCGCTTTCACATCGTGGTTGGTGGTCTTTTCAATCGCCTTCACCCGATTGGCGTTCACATCATCAAAAAACTCATACAGGCTGCGGATCTCCTTGAGTTCCATTGGTTTCAGCACCTTAGTGCCTTTGAGTTTCAAACTATTGCAAAGAAACACAAACCATTCCACCTCCACCAGCACACGATATTTCATCAAGGCCCATTCCGAAAAATAAGGGCGCAACTCTTCGACCTTACTTCCGTAACGTCCGTCGAGTGGCGAAATATTCGTGACCGGGTCGCGCATAGCGAAATGAATTAAAGTTCGACTTTGAAAGATGCTTTTACCTTAGCCAAATGCTCCTCATATTTTTTACGGAGATCGGCATTACTCAAACCAAAGATACGGGCAATACACAGTGCTACATTTTGCGGATCAAGCACAGTGAGCACCGGAGTATCCGTTGGCATTTGAATGGTTGAGTTCAGATTCACCATCATATCGTCTTTGTCAGCAAATGGCGGGCAGGCAATCACCGGGTGAACGCTTGAACCTGCTGTACAACCTGACAAACCGTTGGAACGTCCGGCAATCGTTACGTAACAAAGGAGTCCATCAAACTTATTATAATGACGAATAACCTCTACCAATAGCTCCGGAACCTTATGAGCAGAACATACGATAACTTTGTGAGGAATATTCCATTTATCCAGTTCATCTGTGATCTTCTTAGCCCAGTCTTTATCTTTTTCTGAACCAAGGAGGAGCGGAACTAACATTTTGCTGTCTGCCATATTCTATATTAAGTAAGTAATTAATGGAGTTTAAGCCCTAAAATTACATATAGGGTGTCAGATTTTTCTGAATGCGATCAAGAACCGAGCCAACCTGTGACTCAAACTTCTGACCGGTAATTAGCTCAAACGCTTCAATATAGCGACGACCCGTTTCAGCTTTAATATCTGCAGGAATTTCCGGAATTTCACCATCACCACGGAAACCTTTATCTGCCAACCATTCACGTAAATACTCTTTATCAATCTTTTTCTGCTCTTCGCCGGCAGCAAAACGCTGGTCATATTCGTTCGCAAACCAGAAACGGGAAGAGTCAGGTGTGTGGATCTCATCAATCAAAACGATCTCACCATCTGGAGTTACACCAAACTCATATTTTGTATCCACCAGGATAATCCCCTGTTTGGCTGCGATTTCAACGCCACGTTGATAAAGTTTCAAAGAAGCATCAGCAATTTTATCGTACTGTTCAGGAGTTAAGTCGGTGCGTTTCAAAATCTCTTCACGGGAAACAGACTCATCATGGTCACCGTGTTCTGCCTTTGTAGATGGGGTAAGAATCGGTTTATCAAATTTCTGATTTTTCTTGAGACCTTCCGGAAGAATGTTGCCGCAGAAATCACGAACGCCTTTTTCGTAGTTGTACCAGGCGCTAGTAGTAGTAACACCAGTAATGTAACCACGAACTACCATTTCAATCGGCAGCGGTTTACATTGTTTACCAATAACCACATTTGGATCTGGATATTCGATTACATGGTTACCGATAATGTCCTTGGTCTGTTCAAACCAGAATTTAGCCATCTGTGTAAGAACCTGGCCTTTGAACGGAATCAGACAGATTACTCTGTCAAAAGCTGAAAGACGGTCACTGCTAATTAAAATACGGCGATCACCTTTAATATAGTTATCGCGAACTTTACCTTCGTATTTTTCCCCAAGGTTCGGGAAATCGGTCCCAGCCAAGCAGTACGGAATCTGGGCAATGAGATCAGGAGTCGGGATCATAATTGAAAAAAATTTTAGTAAGTGGCCCCACTATATCGGCTGATAAAGTTCCATGCAAGAGCCAAACCAAATATTTGAAAATTTACTGATAAATCTACCTCAGGATCTGTAGCTTTTTTCGACAACACATGCTATAAAATCACAGAAAATATTTTTGACACTTTTATGGAAAGACCAAGATTTCGACCTGAAGAAAAAACTGACAATGAGAAAGCCACCGCCGAGCGAGAAGCTCCAATAATGGCATACCTCATCAATGTAGTACGGGGTGACATTCATAAAAATCCTGAAGTACGTCTGCAGATTTACCGCCGAATTATTGGCGGTTGTAAAACGACGGCAAAACTCAATGAAACCCGTGACATCTTTGGTGGTTATAGTGATGATGACCTTCAAAACAATATCCTCAGAATCAACCAGATTCTTGGTGAGATAGCCGAGTATTATGAACAAAATCATGCAGACGAGATCCGTGATCATGGCGGTGAAATTAATGAAAAAATCCGTAAACAGGCTATTGACCATTTTACCCGCATGCAGGATGGAGAAAGACCAACAAATCGTCCGCCAAGCCCATCATTAGTAGAACTTGAGGAGATCGCAGCCGGCCTTCAGGCAAGAGCAAGTGATAGTGGAGTTCAGATTATGAGATTAGTCGCACCAACCGGTCTCCAGGCGTTTACTGATCTTGCAGATGATGGTGAAGAAGCTGCACCACTGACAGTTCAAAGCGCAACTGCGGTACTCAAAGCGCCTCTTATTGTTCCGGTAAATCCAAGAGAACGTACAACTCTTGTAAGAAAAGTTACCGGTGTTATTGAAATTCCTGAAGCGATGCGTCATCAAAATGAGTTGAGAAATGCGCTAACAGAAGCCTTAGACCTTGCAGCCAAATACAAGAAAACGTTGCTCGTCAGCCAGGAAGTAAGCGAAATTCAAACCAGATGCGTTGCACTCGGAATCAAAACCACTGGACGTGCAGATGTCGTTGCTTCAACTATTGATGAAATAAAAAAAGAGATTGAAAAAAAACAGTCATTCCCACGAAACATTCTCTTAAGTATTTCGCATGCATTTTCAGCACAGAAAAAAATTGATTTCACTATGCTGGTAGATGATGTCAAAACCTGTGACAAGAAAATAAACGGTGAGCTCAAAGATGCAGCTCAGGATGTAGATGGTCTTCGCGGGAAACTGGGTGCCTCGTTTACGAAAGTTGAAGTTGCCATTCAAAAACTACTTGATCGAAACATCCAGCCGGATGGCGATACCATGCAACTTATTCAACTTTTCCGTCAGGAAAAAGCCGCATTTGCAGCTTAAATTTTTTCATAACAAGACAAGTTTGGTGTGTTCCAATATGGTGTGCTAAAGTGCTGCCGTATTTACTATTATCTTTTTTATGAACCAAGATATTCTGAAAACCTACGGTAAGGTTTGCGCCGTAATCGGCGGTCAATGGGGCGACGAAGGCAAAGGAAAACTTATCGATATCTTGGCTCAGAAATATGACTATGTAGTGCGCGCCACCGGCGGCGCCAATGCCGGCCACACCGTATACATTCCCGATCCAATTGAACCGACAAAGACAAAGAAATTTGTGTTTCATTTGATGCCGTCAGGCGTTTTATACCCGAACGTCACCGGAATTGTAGGCAACGGATGTGTGGTTCATCTGCCAACTTTTTTTGAAGAGGTGGCTTTTTTGAAAGAGAACAATATCAGTGTAGAAGGACGCGTGTTTATTTCTGATCGTGCCCATCTTGTTTTTGAGTATCACAAAGTTATCGACAAAGCGCTGGAAGAACGAAAAGGCAAAAGCAAAGTTGGAACAACCGGTCGCGGTATCGGCCCAACGTATAGCGAAAAAATCGGCCGCACCGGTATTCGTCTGAGTGATCTGGAAAATTTTGATTCATTCGTTGTGAAGATGCGCGCCAACGTAGAGCTCCTCAGAAAAATGTACGAAATCGAGTTCGATGTTGAGCCTGAAATTGAGTACTACCGCAGCATCCTTTCACAGATCAAACCCTATATTAAAGACACGGTAATGATGGTAAACAAAGCCCGTGCAGAAGGAAAAACTCTGTTGATGGAAGGCGCCAACGGAACACTTTTGGATATTGATCACGGGACTTATCCATATGTGACATCATCCAATGCCACTATTGGTGGAATTATTTCCGGTTCAGGGGTGAGCGCGCTGGCTATCGATTCAGCGATTGGCATTATGAAAGCTTATATGACTCGCGTAGGCGCGGGCCCGTTTCCCACCGAGCAGGAAAACGCTGTGGGCGAACAACTGCGCACTACCGGTAATGAGTTCGGTTCTACGACAGGCCGCCCGCGCCGTTGCGGTTGGTTTGACGCCGTGGCATCACGTTACGCCGTTATGATCAACGGTCTCACCAGTATCAATCTCACAAAACTCGACGTTCTGGATGAGTTCGAAACTATTAAGATCGCCACAAAATATATGTACCAGGGCAAAGAACTGGAAAGTATTCCGGCATCTCTTGAAACTATGGCCGACGTTGAGGTTGAATACGAAGAGCTTCCGGGTTGGAAACAGAGAATTGATGATGCTCGCTCAATTTCCGAGCTCCCTGAAAACGCTCAAAAATACGTGAAGCGTATTGAAGAGCTATTGGGCTGCCCGATCGACTTTGTGGGTGTTGGTGTTAGCCGCGATCAGATGGCTGGAAAATAAAGTTGAATGATGAATTTAAAAGAGCTCCCTCTGAACGTCTGAACGAGAGAGCTCTTTTCATTTAGAATTTGCTTTTACTGTCCGGAGATTAACATCTTCAAAGACTCCTCTGCCAGCACATCAGTCTGAGGATACATTGCTACCCAGCAATACCAATATGTTGGCGTTGCCTGCAATCGGGTCGGATAAACATTCGTCGGATCTACTAATGTCATTTTGCCCTTACTGTAAGTTATTTTCACGGGATGGCCGCCTATATCATCATCAAATGTTGCGCCTCCGGGAAAAGCTTTTTGCAAAACTGAAACAGGATAAGCCTTCAACATGTCATACATCTGCACTCCATAAACCATATCTTTATTCGGCAGTTTGGCATCGCTGTGTTCCACCGGGAACTCAATACGAGGACTCTCGGCATAATCGCTGTAGGGTGAGATATCATAATCGTGTTCAAAACCTGTTTCGGTAGAGAGGGCCATGGTCTGAGGATGTCCTGCAC
>Ga0068869_100002831_pt1 | contig 10515 bp, 8 predicted proteins | sample KBSMisM52_FD_64676 | JGI IMG/M metagenome (GOLD analysis project Ga0068869, IMG submission 64676) | Miscanthus rhizosphere microbial communities from Kellogg Biological Station, Michigan, USA - KBS Miscanthus M5-2 | ecosystem: Host-associated > Plants > Roots > Rhizosphere > Soil ... | reverse complement strand
TCATCGATGGAAAGCATCGGTATCAAGCCGGAATCGATCCCGCCAGAAGTGACGTTCTAGGGTTCCGGAACAACCTCCGCAAGTCGTTCGATCGGTGGCCCTGCAGGCATAGCGGGGCCACGCGTTCCCTTGCCGGCGACGGCAGTCAGCCATCGAAGCCGCGGAAGAAAGGCGGCTTCGCCGTCTTATCCTTGTCCTGAGACAATACCCTGACTCGGGTTGGCCGAGGAGCACCTCACATGCCCTCCGGCCACTGATGATTCTCGAAGCCGATTCGCCAAGCTTCGACCCTGTGCGGACCATCGGTGCCGAGCAACTTGTGTGAAGCGAGGCCGACATGTCGGGCTATGAGTGGGATTTTCGAGCTGCCTTCCTGCACCCTGAGCTGTGGTCGAAAGCGCTGTGGGTCACCCTTGGGTATGCTGTCGCGACGACCGTGCTTGGGCTTCTTCTCGGCGTGATTTGCGGCATGATGCTGTTGAGCAGATACTGGATTTTCCGCGCTCCGGTAAGTGCCTTTGTGCAAGTCTTCCGCTGCACGCCGCTGCTCATTCAGATCATCTGGTTCTATTACGCACTGCCGGTCGCCGTCAATCTCACGATTCCTGCCTGGCTTGCCGCCGGCATGGGGCTGACTTTCTACATGGCGGCATTCTCGGCCGAGATTTTTCGTGCGGGCATCATGTCGATCGACCGTGGGCAGTGGCATGCCGCCCGGGCCATCGGGATGATGTCCTGGCAGGTCATGTCTCGCGTCGTGCTGCCACAGGCGACGCGGCGAATGATGCCGCCCTTCGTCAATCAGTCGGTTTTGCAGCTGAAGAACACCTCGCTGCTCTCGATCATCGCGGTGCCGGACCTCATGTATACCGCGCAGGTGTTCGTGTCCGATACATTCCGGCCGCTGGAGATTTACACCACGCTGGGCATCATCTACCTCATCATCCTCTATCCGATGCAGAAGCTTGCGAAAATGCTGGAGCGGCGCGATGACATCTGAGGCTGGCGCCAAGTCTGGGGGCGGGCCGATGGTGGAGATCGAAAACCTGCACAAATGCTATGGCAAGCTCGAGGCCGTGAAAGGTGCGTCACTGACAGTCGGCCGAGGCGAAGCGCATTTCATCATTGGCCCCAGTGGGTGCGGCAAATCCACGCTGCTCCGCTGCATCAATCTGTTGGAAGAGCCGACTCGGGGCATGGTGCGGGTCGGCGATACCGCCATGCGGTTCGGCGAAGGCGCCAAGCCGATGTCGGCGCGAGAACAGGCGCTCTATCGCGCTCGTGTCGGCATGGTCTTCCAGCAATTCCATCTGTTTCCCCATATGACCGCGCTGGAGAACGTCATGGAGGGGCCACGGACGGTCAAGCGCCTGCCGGCAGCCGAAGTTTTGGAGATCGCCGAAGGGCTGCTGGAGAAGGTGGGATTGGCCGACAAGCGCGATGTCTATCCCAAGCACCTGTCTGGCGGCCAGGCGCAGCGCGTCGCCATTGCCCGCGCGCTGGCGATGGCGCCGGAAGTTGTGCTCTTCGACGAGGCCACCTCGGCACTGGACCCCGAACTCGTCGGCGAGGTACTGGCGGTCATTCGCAAGCTTACGCAGGAGGGTATGACAATGGTCGTGGTGACGCACGAGATGGACTTCGCACGCGAGGTTGCCACCGACGTCACGTTCATGGATGCCGGGGTCGTCGTCGAACAAGGACCGACCGCCCGCATGCTCAGTCATGTCACCAGCCCGCGGCTCGAGCAGTTCTTGCGGCGCTATCGCCGTTAGACACGCGACCGAACGAAGGAAAATATCCGATGATCCCTCCGAAAGATGAAGTGACGGTTTGCTTCGCGCACGTCGCATATAACTTGCAAACACGATTTGCACAGCGAGGCAGCGGCTTCCGTTCCTTTCAGGTCTGGAACCGCGACGAGCTGGATGCCCGGGTGGGCGAGGCCGACGTGCTGGTGATCTCGGGCCTATGGCGCAACGACCTCGTCGAGAAGGCAACCAGGCTGCGTTTCATCCAGTCGATCGGTGCAGGAACCGACCAGTTCGGACGCGACGTGCTGTCTTCGAGAGGGATCCGGCTGGCGAGCGCCAGCGGCGTCAACATGAAGGCGGTTTCCGAGCACGCGATGGCGCTGATTCTGGCGCTTGCGCGACGCCTTCCCGAAGCCCGCGACAACCAGGCCAAGCATCACTGGCGCGGAATGATCGGCGATCTGACACGCCGCGAAGACGAGCTTGGCGGCAAGACGCTCCTCATCGTAGGGCTGGGCAAAATCGGCGGGCGGCTCGCGCGCTTGGCGAAGGCCTTCGACATGCACGTCATCGGCGTGCGGCGCGATCCGGCCGCCGGCAAGGATGCGGCCGACAGCGTCCATGCCATGGCCGATCTGAATTGGCTGTTGCCGCAAGCCGACATCGTCGCGCTGACCTGCGCGCTGACGAAAGAGACTGAAAACCTTATCGATGCGGACGCCTTGGGCCGGATGAAGAAATCCGCCTTCCTGATCAACACCGCGCGCGGCAGGATAGTCAACGACGCGGCCCTGATCGCGACGATGCGAGCCGGTGGCATCGCCGGCGCCGCCATCGATGTTACGGCGGAGGAACCATTGCCGGCTGGGTCGCCTTTGTGGGATCTGCCGAATACCTTCATCACCCCGCACACCGCGGGCGAAACAAGACGGTATGAGGACAATGTGCTGGATATTCTCGAAGAAAATCTCGATCACCTGTGGCAGGGCGAGGCCAAACTGCGCAATCAGATTGTCTGAAACGGAATTTGTAGCAACGCGTCCGCACATAGGATGATCTCAATTCCAAAATCGGCGAAGTCGAATTGACGCGTTGCATCGCGCGGTGTAGGTTCTCTGTCCCCGGGGAGGCGCGCATAGACAGAAATGGCGCCATGCCTCCGTCTAATCATCGTTAGACAACAGTTAGGGAGCATCTGCGATGAGGCGAATGTTCACCGGCGCGACCGGCAGAGTCTTCATGCTGCTGTGTCTGATGTATTTCATCATGTACATCGACCGCGTGAACATTTCGGTCGCCGGACCGGTGATCAAGGAGGAAATGGGCCTCACCAATACCCAGCTCGGGATCGCGCTTTCGGCGTTCGGTGTTTGTTATGCCTTCCTGCAGATCGTCAACGGCTATCTCGGCGATCGCTTCGGACCGCGAAAAGTGTTGTCGATTCTCGGAGTCCTCTGGTCGCTCGGGACGCTTGCGACGGCTTTCTGCAGCGGGTTCTACTCGCTCGTCGCGTCGCGCGTAGTCGTCGGTCTGGGCGAAGCTGGCACGATCCCAACCGCTACACGTGCGATGAGCAACTGGGTGCCGCGTCAGCGTCGCGGTTTCGCGCAGGGGTTTACCCACACGTGCGCGCGCTTTGCCGCAGCCGTAACGCCGCCGCTCATCGTGGTCATGATTCCCTTCGTTGGCTGGCGAGGCGCTTTTGCGATACTCGGTTGCATCAGCCTCGTGTGGGCGCTCGTCTGGTACTTATATTTTCGTGACGATCCGAGGGAACACGCCGGCGTTACGACGCAGGTGCTGGCGGAACTGCCCCTCTTCGTCCTGGCGAAGGAGCGCGCTGACGTACCGTGGCGCAATCTGATCCCGCGCATACTGCCGGTGACGATGGTGTTCTTCTGTCACGCCTGGACGCTTTGGCTCTATTTGAGCTGGCTGCCGACTTTCTTCGTCGGCGAGTACCACATCAATATCAAGAATTCGGCCATGTTCACCTCAGGAGTCTTCGTTGCGGGCATGATCGGCGATACGGTGGGCGGTCTTCTTACCGACTGGGTCTACAAGCGCACCGGCGATATCAACGCGTCGCGACGCAACGTCGTGATCCTGGGTTTTGTGGGATCATTTGCATTCATGTCGCTCGTTTTTTTCATTCGCGATCCGTTCCAGATTGCGCTCTGCCTGGCTGCATCGCTATTCTTTCTCGAAATGACCGAAGGTCCCGTCTGGGCCGTGCCGATGGACGTTGCGCCGCGTTACGCCGGCGTTGCCGGCGCTTTCGTCAGCACGGCAGCCGGCATCGCCGCGGTGACCTCCCCGGCCGCCTTCGGTTACGTGACGGATCTCACCGGTAGCTACCTGCCGCCGTTCTTCATGTCGCTCGGGTTCCTCGCCTTGGGCGTCGTGCTTGCATTCTTCATGCGGCCGGATATTCCGGTCGCTGAAAAGGCAGGAGTCAGCAACGTCGCGAAGGCCGCTGCTTGAGTGGATCGCTGAAGGGACGCGTCGCGATCGTAACGGGTGCTGCCCGCAATATCGGTCGCGCCATCGCACTCGAGCTCGCCGCGGCAGGCGCCTCGGTGGTGGTAAATGCCAAGACGTCGGGCGAGGCGGCTGCCGAAGTCGTCCGAGCTATCGAAGACGGCGGCGGCGAGGGCTTGGTGCATCTCGCAGATGTCGGCGATCCCCGCGCAGCTGCAGGATTAATAGAGGCGACGGTTTCACGGTTTGGACGTATCGACATACTGGTCAACAATGCGGCCATACGGCGTGAGACGGCGTTCGAGCATCTCGAGTGGGAAGAATGGCGCGAGGTGATCTCGGCCATCCTCGATGGCGCATATCTATGCGCACGCGCGGCACTGCCGCATCTGCGTGAGTCCGACCTCGCCTCGATTGTCAACATCGGCGGTATGTCGGCCCACACTGGATCCGAGGGGCGGGCGCATGTCGTCGCCGCGAAAGCCGGGCTTGTCGGCCTGACGCGCGCCCTGGCGCACGATCTCAGCCCCAAAGGAATCAGGGTCAATTGCGTCGTGCCGGGTCTGATCGCTACCGAGCGTGGCAAATCCACCGGCGGCACACCGGCACACCACGCGGCGCATGGCACGCTATTAGGGCGCCGCGGCACGCCGCAGGAAATCGCCAGCCTCGTGCGCTTTTTGTGCGAGCCTTCGGCTCGCTACATTATCGGCCAGACGATCCATGCCAACGGCGGCGCCTATCTGCCGTAGGTCGCATCCAGTGGAACCCGTATCGTGACGCTTCCGAAAATCTCCATATCAGAGCGACTCGCGGCGGCGTTCGCCGAAACGCCGCGAACTCTACCGGCCGGGGTTGCGAGGATGTGCGATGCCGTGATGATGGACGTCGCCGGTCTGTGCGTTGCAGCACGCAACAGCGACTTCGTGCAGGCCGCACTCAGCGCAAGCGGCGAGCCTGGAGCGTGTACCTTGATCGGTCATGCCGGCGGCTTCAACGTCGCTACCGCAGCGCTGTGCAACGGGACCGCCGCGCACGGGGAGGATTACGACGACACCTTCGAGGGCGGACCGGTGCACGCGGGCGCCGTCGTCGTCCCGGCCGTTCTAGCCACCGCAGAACAGCACGCGCTTTCGGGGCACGAGCTCGCTTGGGGCATCGCTGTGGGTTGCGAAGTCATGTGCCGACTGTGCCCAGTGGCACCCAAGCTTGTGCATAAGGCAGGCTTTCATCCCACCGCTGTGTTCGGGGCTCTCGGTGCAGCGGCGGGCGTTGCCTCGGCGTTGTCGCTCAGTGCCACGCACTGGTGGAACGCGCTCGGTATCGCCGGTAGCATGGCGTCGGGCATCATCGAATACCTCGCGGAAGGTGCCTGGACTAAACGCATGCATCCGGGCTGGGCGGCGCAGTCCGGCTATCGGGCGGCGCGCCTGGCGCAGGCTGGGTTCACCGGACCGCGCACGTTGTTTGACGGCGAGCACGGCTTTTTCCACGCGTTTGCCAACACAGAGAGTGGCGATTTCGACGCCATGCTCGAAGGGGTGGGGGAGCGCTGGCTAAGTGCCGACATCGCCTTCAAGCCGTATGCCTGCGGCACGATGGCACACCCCTACATCGACTGCGCGCGCAAGCTGGTCGCACAGGGCGTCCGACCCGAAGAGGTCGCTGCGATCGAATGCAAGACGGCTGAGGGCATCGTCCATCGCCTGTGGGAGCCGCTCGCGGCCAAGCAAAGTCCGCCCAACGGCTATGCCGCCAAGTTCAGCATCCCTTACGCAATCGCAGTCGGCATGTTGCGTGGGGATGCCGGGCTGATCGAATACGAAGACGCGGTGGTACGCGATCCGTCCGTGCGCGCGCTGGCAGCGAAAGTTCGCTACGTGATCGACCCCGACAATCCCTATCCACGCCGGTTCACGGGGCACGTGCGCGTCGTGTTGAATAGCGGAGAGGTGCGGGAAGCAAGCCAGGATCATTTCCGCGGAGGGCGCGACGAGCCGCTCTCAACCGAGGCACTCGAGGCAAAATTTGTCGCCAACTGCATCTACGGCGGCTGGAGTGCGGATCGTGCGAACGAGGCCTTGACCGCGCTGAAAGCACTGCGCGCCATGCCGCGAGTCCAACCTTACGTGTTACGCGCGTAGCCGGTCGTTGCAATGCCGGTGGCAATGGCGAGACGAGGGGCCCACTGCAGCAGTTCTCGAGCAGAATCGGTGGAGCACGCTTGAGCTCCACGGGTTCCAGCGACGCGCCAGTAGCCAGTGCAATCCCCGAACGCAGGCGACTGACGCTTGCGCTGCTGCTCTCACTGCTGATCCACGGGTTGCTGTTGAGCCTGATCTTCGGTGGCGGCGGTTGGCTTCCGGGCTTACTTTTCCCCTGGCAGGACCGACGCGTCGAGGAACCTGATCTGCGTGTCGTAGTCGTCCCGGCGGAGGTCCCAGCTGCCGCGCCGACGGTCGCGCCGGTCGCAGAGGCGGTGCAGCAGGAATCTGTCGAGCAGCCTGTTGCCAGTGGGCCGCCGCTGACGCCACCCGCGTCCGGAGCGCCGACCCCGCGACGGGCTGCAACAGCGACCGTGCCGAAAGTCAATCTAAGGACAGAACCTAATCCAAAAGCGGAGGCCACGCCAAAAGCAGAGGCCACGCCGGCTACAGACGCCGGGACCCCTGCGAAAACGCCTTCACGCGCCGATCGGCCCGGTGACACGGCGCCTCCACCGATCGCCATGCCGCCCGTGATCGCTTTGACGCGTCCCGATGAGGCCACTTGGCTCGTGCCTATCACTCCCATGATGCCGGCGCCTATCTTCGCGCCAGCGCCGACCACTTCGAGCACGGAGGCCGCGAAGCCGTCGCTTCCAGATGCTGGCGAAGGAGCGCGGGCGCGAGTCGAAAAACAGCCGTTGGAACAACCCATTGAACTCGCGAAGCTCCAACCTTCCAGGCAGGAGTGGCAACGGCTGGAGCAGAAGTTGGAGGCGACGCGGCAGGACGCCGACCGTCAGGTTGCGGCGCGGGCCGAGAACGCGCGGAGCGCGGCCGAACGGCAGGAGGCCGCACGGCAAGCGGCAGGTCTGCAAGAGACGGCACGGCAGGAAGCCGCGAGGGTCGAGGCTGCAAAGAACGAAGCCGCAAAAGTCGAAGCCGCAAAAGTCGAAGCCGCAAAAGTCGAAGCCGCAAAAGTCGAAGCCGCAAAAGTCGAGGCCGCAAAGGTCGAAGCCGCAAAAGTCGAAGCCGCAAAAGTCGAAGCCGCAAAGGTCGAGGCCGCAAAGGTCGAGGCCGCAAAGGTCGAGGCCGCAAAGGTTGAGGCCGCAAAGGTTGAAGCCGCAAAAGCCGAAGCTGCGAAGGCCGAAGCAGCAAAGGCCGAAGCAGCAAAGGCCGAAGCAGCAAAGGCCGAAGCAGCAAAGGCCGAAGCAGCAAAGGCCGAAGCAGCAAAGGCCGAAGCAGCACGGGTCGAAGCTGCGCAAGTGGCGGCTGAGAGACTCGAAGCGGCGCGCCGCGCGATAGGACGACAGCTCGACGAGGAGGCCGCCCGGCGCGATGCTGCAGCGCGACTATCCCCCTCGTCGAGCAGCGCGCGTCGATACAGGCTCTTCGGTCGAACCGATGCCAACGCAGAGCTCATCTTGTACGCGGAAGCATGGGCCCGGAAGATCCAGCTGAACATGACGTTCGACATGGTCCGCGAGCCGGCGAAGCAGCGTCACGCGGATCCCCTCGTGACAGTGGCCATTCGCAGTGATGGTTCGGTGGAGTCGGTGACCTTCGTTCAATCCAGCGGCGTGGCGGCCATCGACGACGCGATTCGACGCATCGTGTACAGCCAGGCGCCCTACCAGGTGTTCCCGCCGGCCCTGGCCAGCGAATACGACGTGATCGAAATCCGCCGGACCTGGTATTTCGACGTGGCGATCCGGCTGTATTGATGGGACAGTTACGGAGTTCGACTCGCCTTGACACAACTGCCGCGACAGGTATTATGGGGCGCATCTTGAAACTGTGTTCAAAAATGAAACGGCATTCCCGTTTCACGAGCGTCCGAGAGACTTGAATAGATGGTGGGCTTCAGCACGGGGTCGGTGGAGCGGGCGCTCGAAATCCTCGAGGTACTGGTTGATCGCCCGGAAGGTTTATCTCTGACGTCTCTCGCCGACCAGCTGGAAATGCCCAAAAGCGCGGCGCACAAGCTGTTGAACACGCTGGTCGGTCGCAACTACGTAGCGCAGGATGCACTGACCCAACATTACAAGCCCACCATGCATCTCGTGTCGCTCGGGTTCCGTCAACTTGGCGCGACCAGATTGCCGGAGATCTGTCAGCCGGTTCTGGATCGTCTGGCCGACCGGACGGAAGAGCTTGTCCGGATGACGGTGGTCGACGGTGAGTCTCTGGTATGGGTGGCGAAGGCACAGGGTGCAAAGACGACATTGCGTCTCGATCCAATCATGGCCCACCCGGTCGTACTGCACGCCACTGCAACCGGAAAAGCCTGGCTCGCCACGCTTCCCGAAAAGGACGCCTTACGCATTGTCCTGCGTCAGGGATTTGATAGCGTGCCGGTAGGTCCGAACGCTGTTCAAAGCGTCGGACGATTGCGGGATGATCTGCGCAAGACGCGTACGCGCGGTTACGGCATGGTTAACGAAGAAGCAGAACCTGGCGTGACCGCGCTCGCCGCGGTCATTCGGGCCGGCGATCGTAAGGAATTGCCCGCGGTCGGGACCGTAAGCGTAGCTGGCCCGAGCGTTCGGCTGACACCAAAGCGCATCGACGAAATCGTCCCTGCTGTACTTTCCGCCGCGTCCGAGCTTTCCCAACTGTGGCCGGTTCGAGAGCATCACGTTCCAGCGAAACTTCGGCGGGTCGCAGTCGGGTGAACACCAGTGTTTGCGCGATGTGCGGTGATTCGTCGGCGCACACGCGACAAAAGGCAAATAAGGAGGTGCTTCAATGTCATTGAAGATATCGCGGGGGCGGCCCAATGACCTCCGAAGTCCAGAGGCATTGGAAGCCTCTCTGCCCGGCGTTTCTTACGTGACCGGCACGAAGAGGAGATCAAGGCGCATGCGCAAGGTCAAGCGCATCGGGTGGAATCTGCTGCCGCCTCTGACGTTTATCATCATTGTCGCAATGTGGGCTGCTGCCGTTCCCATTTTCAAGATACCGGCTTACCTGCTGCCAGGTCCGGGCAGCGTTTTCTCAAGGGTGGTAACGGATGCGCCGATGCTTTGGAATCACTCCGTGGTAACGCTAACCGAGATTCTCCTTGGCTTTGGTTTGACCGTGTTGACGGCAATCCCGCTCGGACTCGTTATTGCCCTCTCGCCGCTGGCGAAACAGATTGGCTACCCGCCGTTGATGCTCATGCAGCTGGTGCCGAAGATTGCGGTTGCACCGCTCTTTCTCGTGTGGCTTGGCTTTGGGATCGAATCCAAAGTTCTGCTGACTGTGCTGATGACTTTTTTTCCCTTGCTGCTGGCCAGCATCAGTGGATTCCAGATTCTCGATACCCGGTTTCTTTACCTGACCCAGTCAATGGGTGCCACTCGCTGGCAGACCTTCCGCTATCTTCGATTCCCGGCTGCGCTCCCCGTAATTTTCTCTGGCGTCAAAACGTCGGCGACCATCGCCGCTACAGCAGCGATCGTCGCCGAGTTTGTCGGTGCCAATCGAGGATTGGGATTTGTCCTGCTCCGTGGCACAGGCACCATGGACCTTGAACTCGTTTTCGCGGTGCTTGTCGTGCTCACAGTTATTGGAATCGCGATCAACTACATAGTCGAATTTAGTGAGTGGGCTATGACCCCATGGCAACGCGCGAAGAACAACTAGCAAGCGCTCGGCTCAAGGCCATTGGCCGCGAGAACATAAGGAACCGATTCTTCGGGAGGCCGTCCGGCCAACCCATATCGAGAGGAGATGAAATGCGTCAATCCATTAGAAGACTGTTTGTGGGCGCCGCTGTTGCCTCGGGTCTTGCCCTCGCAGCCGGCAACACGGGAGCAGCCAATACGCCGATTACCTTTCAGCTCAACTGGGTAGCTGGCGGGGCGAACGCGGGCTTTGCCGCTGCAGTCGCCGAAGGTTTCTACAAGGACGCCGGGCTCGACGTGACGCTTGTCCAGGGAAACGGCTCTGGCAACACAGCGCAGCTGGTCGCGAATGGTCGTTCCGAGATCGCGTACGCCGATGCGGTCGCGGTGAGCCAGCTGATCGCGAAGGGCGCCCCGATGAAGGTGCTGTCCACGGTCTATCAATCGAATCCGAACGAAGTTTCG
>Ga0068869_100002826_pt1 | contig 10520 bp, 8 predicted proteins | sample KBSMisM52_FD_64676 | JGI IMG/M metagenome (GOLD analysis project Ga0068869, IMG submission 64676) | Miscanthus rhizosphere microbial communities from Kellogg Biological Station, Michigan, USA - KBS Miscanthus M5-2 | ecosystem: Host-associated > Plants > Roots > Rhizosphere > Soil ... | reverse complement strand
TATCGGAGTGAATGCCACTCGATATTCTGCGACGCCAAATTCAACTGCAGTTCCTCGCTTTTCGCCAAGCCGTCCTTTTCAAAAGCCGACGGACGTTCGAAGCTGAGTAACGTAAACCTCAGTCCGTGTTTGGCTAACTCGCTCAGGTATGGAATGACCTGGGTCTGTCCCAGGGGATCGAGCATGCCATTGTAAGAAATAAACAGTGCACGCCGACCTTCAAGCCCCATCGTCAGCCTCCACCGTCGCCTGAGCGTTTCCGCGAAAGCTATCCTTTAGTAGCCATTCGAATGTACCGATGATCGCCGCAGCATCGAGTACCACTATTACAGACGTTATGCCAAATAGTCGGCTGAGATTACGCGTTAGTGTCGCAGGATAACAAAGTCGATTGCGTCTGATAGCGACAAGCGCTCGCGCAAACCACATCGCCACGCATGCAGTAAACGGCAAAAGGAGCCACCATGGACCAACGAGGAACACAGGTAACGTTAAGATCAATAAAACAGCATACCTGCTAAGAATGACGAACTGCCACTGTCGCCATAATCCAGCGCGAATATTGTTGCGCGAGTAAGAAACAAACCGGCTGAAGGTCGTGCTCAAAGAAGGCTTAAGTTCCCAATGAACCAACGCAAGAGGCTCAGAGACACACCTATGACCCGCTGATTCGATATTATTCATGAACACGAGATCTTCACCTGATCTCAAATGTTCAGGAAAGCCTCCTACTGCCTGCCACACAGTTTTCCTCATTAGCGCTGAAGCAATCGATCGAGGACGTAAATATCCGCCATCGGTAGGAATCGCCGGAGGAACGTAAGCAATTGCAGCGCACTCTTTAAAGAATGAATCAGTAATCGGAGCCCATGAGCCATAGACGACGTCTACGGAGTTGTCTCCCTCAGCTTTCTCAGCGAGACGACGCAGCCAGGTTTGGTCGGGTCGGATACCTGCATCAATGAGTGCGATCCAATCAAACTGCGAAGCCTGGACAGCGAGGTTTCGGCCACGTCCTGGAAGTGCATGGTCAACTTCAATCAACTTAATAGGTGCGCCTGTTTGGATGTATTCAAAAATAATGTCTCGAGTAGCATCCGTCGACCCGCCGTCAGTGATAACGATCTCATCCGGCCTTTGCGTTTGAGCGAGCAGATTATCCAGTAAAGGGCGAATAGACCTCTCTTCATCGCGTACAGGAATGACAACACTGATTTTCATGTGCCAGTTATCGCTTGAAAGCCGCCGACGATGCATACAATAAAACGGACCAACGCATTGGGGCAGTATTCGCCAAATCTCTTTTCATGGGTAGCTTTCTTCGACTCAGGACGAGCGAAAGATGTGACTGCACGTGGATTAACGAACGTTTCCAGTCATGGTAAATCCGCGATTGTTTTTAAAAAGATTACGCTGCGAAGCCGGTTGTAGGACAATCTGTGCATCCACAGGCCCGCGACCAGTATAGCTAAACGTATTGTCAGTAATATGGCTATCAGTCAACTCAACAACAAATCCCGGTGTCCCACCTCCACCGACATCCTTCAGACTGTTATTCGTTACAACAAAATGTGAACCCTGTACGTTGATACCTGACTGTCCTGTGCGAGTAATTGCATTGTTTCGTTTGTGACGTCTCGCATGGTTCCACCAAAAACGTAGATACCATTGCTCAAAACATTAGTGATGGTCCCCTCAATGGATCCTCCGATTATTGTGTTGCCTTCAATCGGTATTGGACCAACATCAGGCGCGCCTGTTGTCGCCTGGACGATAATACCGTTGCCCGCGGGAGACACCTCGGAGTTTTGCACGTCGATTAGATTGTTACGAATTACTATGTTCTGAGATCGATCCGTTGACTCATTTAGCTCAACATCTATGTTTGTATTGCCCGGCCCGCCGACCTGCCCCGAGTTCATAAAACGGTTGCCTTCGCTGGTTATTTGAATCTAAGTCCTTAATCAGATTGTTCTCAAAAACTGTACGAAGATCTCGAGTGGCTATTAGGGCTTTCGAGATCGCAGTGCTGGAGGATTTCGGTAATCTACTGCCTACAGTTCACGGCACAGGGAGGGAAACGTCACGTTGCAATCATTGCGTCGTGCTGACTTGCTGTGAATGACTTCACTTAAGGGCGAACCAATTTAAGCGTGCTCGCCTGTTGCACTATTTGGGTCAGCGTCAGCATCTGAATAGTACTTCGAGTAGTACCCGGAGTAGTAGTATTCCTGAGTGTCGAACTTCTTCACGTTATTAAGCACCACGCCGAAAATGTGAGCGCCTACGTCGAGCAATTGTTGTTTGGCTCGTCTGACGACAGCACGTGAACTTCTGCCGGCGTGCACAACCAGCACAACTCCATCCACCATGGTAGATAGGATTGAAGCATCTGTGAACGAGATTGCCGGAGGAGAGTCAATAATAATGTGCGCGAAGCGCTTACCAAGTTCACCCAAAAGTTTCCGCATTTCTTCCGAACCGATCAATTCAGCAGGATTCGGAGGGACCGGACCTGAGGTAAGCACTTTCAGATTTGCAGTTCCGGGAAGAGGCTGCAGGAAACGGTCGGCGTCGCGTTCGCCGGAAAGCAGGGTTGTAAGGCCCCCAGAATTTGCCAAATTAAATTCGGCGTGTAGTCGTGGTCGACGTAGATCACAGTCTATGATCACGACTTCCGCTCCCGTTTGCGCAAGCATGAAAGCAGTATTGATAGCCGTCGTCGTTTTCCCTTCTGAAGGTTGACTTGATGTAACTAAGATCGTCTTCGGCGGCTGACCTGCAGAAGACAGCAAGAGGGACGTGCGTAGGTGACGATATGATTCGGCAATGGGAGACCGAACGTCGCGAACCATTGCAAGCGCCGTTGTGTCCGACGCAGATGGAGGCTGACCTTGCACTGGTGCGGCAAGGCTCGCCAGGCGACCACCTTTCCCAGCCGGAATCAATGCCAACGCTGGCAGGTGGATGTAGCGATCTACGTCATCAACGGACTTAACCGTGTCGTCGAGAAAATCGAGAAGAAAGGCGAGACCTATACCCGCACCTAGAGAAAGAATCGCCGCAACCAAAATATTGCGAAACCGTTGAGGGCCGATTGGTTCCTTCGGAAGACGACTATAGGTCGATACCGTAACCTCATTCGATCGATCACCATTACTTACAGAAAACTCGCGTTGCCGCTGCAATAACGTGTTCAGAATCTGCTTGTTAGTTTCAAGTTCCTGAGTCATCGCCAGTAGATCGATCTGGTCTCTGGTCTGCTGGGTGGTCGTCGCCTTTTGTTGTTCGTATGAGCGCCGCAGGAGATTTTCTCGTGCGACAGCCGCCTCGTAACGACGCTGGATTGAAGTTACGATTTCAGCCGGAGCCGCGTCGAGTTCCGCTTGCAGTCCTTTTATTTCCGCATCAATCTTCTTTACTTCGGGCCATTCAGGCTTATACACAACCAGCAGTGAATCGCGCCTTTCTTTCAGCGCGGAAATGCGATCGCGTAACTTTTCAACACGGGCCGAAGTATTGACGTCAGGTATGGAAAAGGGGTTCTGTTCCTTCCTTGCAGCCTCAAGCTGCGCCTGAAGATTTTTGCGTTCGTTCTCAGCAGTCAGCAACTGCGCACTCAATGTTCCCAGGCGTGTTGCTTCCAAATTACCGGCCGTATCATTTACTAAAGGTAAATTCTTGTTCTTGGCGTAATTGAATTTGACTTCCTGGTCGTGCTTGATCTTGGTTTGCAGATTGGCAATTTCTTTGGCGAGGAGCACTTCAGCGTTGGTCGACCCGATGTGCGCGCGCTCGTAATTGTTGTTTACAAAAACATCCGCAAGGGTGTTTGCGACCTTCTGCGCCAACTCAGGATTAGAATGAATAAACCTGATTCTGACAAGGTTCGTGGCAGGGACAGATTCCACCACTTCTCCGCCGATAATGGCGTCTTCGTATGGCTCGAGCTGGGCCAACTCTTCAGAGCTCAGTGCGCTGCCGGATACCTGGCTTTCGGATACAATTGACAGGCCAGTTGAGACGGCAGGCGAATCGTTCACCTTCTTCGGCTTCACGAAGATCCGACGAAGGGACGTAAAGATGCCAGCCTGCGATTGACCACCCAAAAAAGCAGAGTTGTGCTGCAGATCGAGCGTAAGCACAACCTGCCGCGCCAGTGCCGGGTTTTCCAGTAGTTTGATCTGAGTACCCCAGAAGTTTGGATCGTTCTGACCGGCGATTACGATCTTTTCAGTCTGTAGAACATTTGGCGCTTTCTGTTCAATTCTAATAGTCGCCTCCCCTGCAAATATCGAGGGGGACCGGAATGCCTGAATGGTTACCAGCGAGGTAATCACCAGGACCATGCTCAATATCAACCATTTCCTTTTCAAAACGACGAATAGATAGTCGCGAAAAGTACTCGGCTCTAACCCGGAAATCCCGTACGGCTTGCCCTGATTTACATCAAGCAATGGTCGATCGATAACACGGTCTAGCGCGCTCACAGGCAAAAGGCGATCATCTTGCGACATTTGCATATCGAAAACCTCAGAGATTCAAGACAAGTCTAAACCAACGAATAATAGCAAACACCCTACATCAGGCAAGCCCTGTAACCAATTCGGGATAGTCGTATTTAGTCTGCCACCGATCGAATCCAATGGCCAGTTTGGTTAGACATCATCGGGCAAATCCAGTCGGGTTTTGCGCTGAATCAGGAATTGGTCTTCCTCACTCAACTCTTTTACAGCCTTTGCTGGAACACCAACAATGAGATGACTCTCAGCAGTCAGTTCACTAGTTATTACAGACCCAATGCCAACTATACAGCGCGATGGAACACGCGATCCGGGGGCCATGCGAATCTCTGATCCAATATACGCGAAGGAACCAATATCGATCGGTTTGGTCCGTTGCCGATTATGGTTTCTTTGAGAAATACTGCGTCCACCGAGAATCGATCGACGGCCAATCGTAACGCGGTCAGTAAAGTCTATCTTGTGGCCGGCGGTTATAATGCTGCCCTCGCCGAGCAGAAATCGAGGATCAGTTGGATTGACTACGTCTGGATTGGGTATGGAATTGATTTCATTCATGCGAATTATTTCCGCATAACGACCAAGCAATACCTCCTGTCCACCACGAATGATGTTTACGTGTCCAATACGTACATGATCACCGATTACGATTTTTTTGACGCCGAGAACAAGATTGAGATGGCCTATAGAAACATCGTCACCTATTTGACATTGACTGGCATCGATAATGCTCAATCCGATACGAACTCGCTTACCAATTTCGTAGCCAAAGAAGAGACGATAACACGGTCGTTTTAGAAAGCCCGGTAGCAATGCTACGAACGCGAGCATAGCCAACCGAAATTTGCTGGAGCGATCCATTTAATCGGTTAGGCCGCCTCTCCATGTGCTGCCGCTTGCAGAGCCCGCGCCAGTTTCTCCGCTTGGTCCATCAATGAATAATGCTCCATGACGTGTCGACGCCCGGCGTCACCCATTACGCTGCGCTTTTCACCATTCGTCAGCAAAAGTGTTAGCGCTGCAATCCACTCATCACTGGTCATGGCGGTGAGATGAGTCAAACCCGGATCTCCGATCTCGGCTATCGCGCCAACGGGTGAAGCTACAAAGGGAATTCCTACAGCCATGTATTGAATCGCCTTGAATCCTGATTTTCCTGCTGCCCAGTCTTTAGCATACAACGTGGGATCAATCGGATACAGTCCAATATCAAACGACTGAAAATCCTCTACTTCGCGTTCGAGCTTCCATGTGAGGTTCTCGACTTCCACGCCGGGAATACTCACCGAGTCCTCTCCTGCTCCGATGATCCTTAGCTTAAAGGAATGCGTTGTGGCTAATTTCTGCAATATTGGAAAAAGAGTCTTTAGGTAGGGGAAGGTTGAGTGTGTTCCAATCCATCCTAATACCAACGTGCCCTTTGGCATTCGGCGCACAGGCGTAAAAGTATTGGTATCAACAACCGTCGGTATTATACGAGTGGCTGCTCCTTTGCTCTCCGCATAATCTGCAATCGCGCGATTACCACAAGTAACTACACTGGACCATCGTATCAAGTCATCGGTCTTACTAAACCACTTAAGTGCCTGTCCAAGCTTTCCGTACGTCGGACTCGTATAAGAAATGTAAGTGGCATCATCGAGATCGAGCACCATTGGACGTTTGAAAAGTCGTGCAGCCATCCATTCAATCAAGGGCGGACCAAAGTTCATGGCTTCACGCTGTACCAGAATCACGTCAGCCCGACGCGCTCCGAGTCCATCTGCAATTCTAAGCAATCCAGCTTTGGTCAGACCGACTGCTGTGGAGGTTAACGATCGGGGCTTATACAGGGCTGCAAACTGTTTGGAATTCAAGAAAGGCTTTATCGTTAGCGAAATTCCCCGTTTCAAAAGCGGCTCGACGAACTGCTGCAAACGATAGCGAGTGGCGGCTGCTTCTATCGGGTAGGATGCAAAAGCAATGACCTTCATATTTCAGACGCAGAACTTGTCGACTCCTTCTCGACCTTGTCCTTCCATGTCATGCTTGATTCGCTCCGTTTCAACTATCGCTAATTTTAATCAAGACTAGTGATGATGAGAATTGGGCTTGTGTGCCACGCTTCCTTAGTCACCAAACGGAAACTTTCCGATAACTTCGACAACATATAGCTGTTGTTCTTCAGTGAGCTCAGGGAAACAGGGCAATGCCAGAGTCTCCAGTGACGCACGTTCAGCTTCCGGAAAATCGCCATTCTTATGGCCCAGATAATCAAAGCACTTTTGAAGATGTAAGGGTACCGGATAATAAACTTTGCTCCCGATCCCATTTTCGAATAGATACTTAAGCAAACTATCCCTGTGCTTCGGAATGCGAATTACGTATTGGTGAAAGATGTGTTGGTTTCCAGGTGCGACAAACGGGAGTGTGATCTTCTGATCGAGACCCGCCTCAAGAAAGAGTCTGTTGTAAAAAAGCGATTTCTGACGTCGCGCTTCGGACCACTCATCCAAATGATCCATCTTTACTTTTAAGACCACAGCTTGCAGCGCGTCCAGCCGGCTATTTATGCCTATTTCGTCATGCTCGTATTCAGTTACGCCACCATGAACTCGCAGTCTCCGCAAGCGATCTCGAAATGTTTGATTACTGGTTACGACCATACCACCGTCACCAGCACCCCCAAGATTCTTCGTGGGGTAGAAACTGAGGCAACCCATTTGGCCCATTGAGCCAGCTCGACGCCCTTCACTCACAGCGCCAATAGCTTGCGCAGCGTCTTCAACTATTGGCAACCCGTGATGATTACTAATTTCCAAAATCCTGCCCATGTCGGTGCACTGCCCATACATGTGAACCGGCAACAATACACGCGTATGTGGTGTAATTGCCGCTTCCACTCGGCCGGGATCAAGGTTGTAAGTCTGTGGCTCAATATCTACAAACTTAGGCCGGGCTCCGAGTCGAGCGATGGCCGCAGCCGTCGCAAAAAATGTAAACGGCGTAGTAATGACCTCGTCGCCTGCCTTAAGATCTAACGCCATGAGAGCAAGTAACAAAGCGTCTGAGCCGAAGGCGCACCCAACCGCGAATTCAGTCGTGCAGTACTCAGCAACTTTGTTTTCAAAGGCTTCCACTTCGGAGCCAAGTACAAACTGCTGTGAATCGATGACACGCTCGACGGCCTTGATGAGTTGAGTTCGCAGCGATAGGTGCTGGCCTCGCAAATCGATGAGCGGGACTTTCATTTTGATTTTCTGGATAGAGTAAATGATTTATGAAAAAGAATAGGGGGCTTGCAAGACCTTTAGGTAACCAGTGGAAGACATCATTGTGTTAAGGACTTTCATTTAAGAACGCGCCCGAGAAAGATACAGAATAACGGGAAAATGTTCGAGTCAGACTAGTTCAATCTTCATTAGTGTTTTGTACGAAGTCAGCAAGCGAATCACGCCAGTCAGGAAGCGGAGCGAGACCTAACTCTTCAGAGTACAAACAGCGTAAACGAGAATTCTGGGGTCTTGGAGCAGGACGTTTGAGTGAATCCATGAGTACTCCTTCGACGTCGATATCAGCGCAACCCGCCAAGCGCAGAGCCTCGCGCGCAAACTCCTCATAACTAACCCCATCGCCTTCGTTTGCTACGTGGAATATTCCAGAAAAATTGCCAGCCGCCAATTCTCGAAGCCGGGGTGCCAGATCAAGTGCATATGTTGGAGTACCGAAGGCGTCGCTAATCGCCTTGATCTGCTCACCCCTGAGTGCGCGCTGAACAATCGTGCTCAGAAAGTTCTTTCCACCCGGACCAAAGATAAAACCGGTGCGCACAACGACGGTACGGGAACCTGAGCCAATAGCACGGCGCTCTCCTTCAAGCTTTGACTTTCCATAAATACTCTTCGGATTTGGTTGATCGTTTTGAGTGTAAAAGCCTGGCTTTGTTCCATCGAATACGTAGTCCGTAGAAATCGTCACCAGCGTCGCACCCAATGCATGACTTGCTGTGGCAAGGTTTTCAGGTCCGTAAGCATTGGCCGCAAAAGCTCTCTCTTTATCTCGTTCACAACCATCAACGTCGGTCCATGCGGCACAATTAATGATGACGTCAGGCTTGTCGGTCTTCACCGCTTCCAAAACGCGGTCGAGATCCCCAATATCAAGACCACGATGATCATAGGCAAAAACGAGATCGTCGTTTAAGCGGCAATACTCGCTGACTGCACGTCCGACCATTCCACCGGCGCCTGTCACGAGCACCCTCAACTGACTTGAACCTCCGTGCCATACTGTTTGCGATAGTAATCCTTGTAAGCGCCACTACGAGTGCGTTCGAGCCAACGAACATTTTCTTGGTACCACTGAATGGTCTTTTCCAAACCAGTGGCCCAAGTCTCACGGGGACTCCAGCCCAATTCCGATTCAATCACAGATGGATCGATTGCATACCGGCGATCATGCCCTGGTCGATCTTTTACAAAGCGAATGAGTGAACGAGGCTTGCCAACAGCATCGAGCAGCGATTCGACGACATCAATATTATGTTGTTCGTTTCGTGCGCCTATGTTGTAAACCGAACCCGAACTACCTTTTGTCATGGCCAGGAATATTGCCCGGCAGTGGTCCTCCACATAAATCCAGTCGCGTACGTTTTGACCGTCGCCATAAACAGGGATTGGTTCGTCTGTGAGCGCGTTCGAGAGTGCAAGGGGAAGGAATTTTTCAGGAAACTGCCTTGGCCCATAATTATTCCCGCATCGTGTTATCACGACGTCAAGACCAAAAGTGTGGTGCGCTGCTCGAACGAGATGTTCAGCGGCAGCCTTTGAGGCAGCATATGGACTGTTTGGGGCGAAGGGTGAATCTTCAGTAAAGAATGCATGTTCGTTTTCAGGTAAACTGCCCATCACCTCGTCAGTTGAGATCTGGATGAAACGTTTTACCGAGCGCGCACGCGCAGCGTCGAGCAGGACCTGCGTACCTAAGACATTTGTTTGCAAAAACTCGGCAGCGTTCGCAATACTGCGATCCACATGAGACTCGGCTGCAAAATTAATGATCGCATCGCATCCATCGACTAACGCGTTCAATACCACGTTTGGGTCAATAATGTTTCCATGGACAAATTGATGACGGTGCTCATCTAAGCCTTCCAGATTATCCAGATTTCCTGCATACGTTAGAGCATCAAAGTTCACTATATGGCAGTCAGGAATTTCATCGAGCAACAAGCGAACAAATGCCGAACCGATAAACCCAGCACCACCCGTCACAAAAATTTCGCGTGTATGTTTTGTCAATCTATGCAAGCCTCTGTCTTAGAAGAATAGAGAAGTTCATGATCAAAAATGTGTCGCTGAATTGACTGAGTGCTTAAAGCATCATAATGGATGAAGCAAGAATCCTTGCATTTTTTATTGACATCCAATTCGAAATGAACTAATAAGCGTCTCGTTTCCGGCGTTCGCGTGGTTTGAAGCTTTCGTTCTTGAGAGATCTTCGAACAAGCGCTCACCTGGTAATTCGAGCCGAAGACCAGACCTCGTCGCTTTCTTCAACCCGAAGCCATAACGAAAGGTTTCGAATACTCTAAACCATTAAATCAACGTGTAATTTAACGTTGCCTCGCCGCAGATAAAAAGACCGGGCTCACAGCAATTCTTGAGCTTCAACCTACGGGTTCTTAATGAAATCCCCCTGCGTTGGCTGCATTTTGCACCGTCGCATCTTCATATTGAACCCCGCCTTTTATGAATCTGATCGCGCCTTCTCAAGGTTCATTCCCGTCTCTGAGTCGTCTTCTTGATTGCTTTGACTGTCTTGCGGAAAGCCCGCGTTCGATCGAAAAGAGGAACCCAAATGAGTGCAGCAAACGTAACGTCGACTTTGGACCCTGCTCATCCAGCTACTGCAAATCGCAAAAGCCAAATTCTCTCAATTAGATTATTGGTGCGTGTGGGGACCATATTGGGTTTGGCTTGCTTGTTGGTCAGTACGTTTTATTCGGCATCCTCTGTT
>Ga0068869_100002823_pt1 | contig 10523 bp, 5 predicted proteins | sample KBSMisM52_FD_64676 | JGI IMG/M metagenome (GOLD analysis project Ga0068869, IMG submission 64676) | Miscanthus rhizosphere microbial communities from Kellogg Biological Station, Michigan, USA - KBS Miscanthus M5-2 | ecosystem: Host-associated > Plants > Roots > Rhizosphere > Soil ... | reverse complement strand
CCCAGGCACTCGGCTCGGGGTCTACGAAATCATCGCTTTCGATCGCGACGGCATGTCGGCGGCGCCGGTCTCGCACAAGCCTGAGTTCGGGATTGGTCAGCCACGGCAACTCTTCGCGATCAAGTCACGCTGCCAGGCTGCGGGACGCGATGGGACGTCGACCCAAGCGGCAAGCGCTTTCTTCTGATTCGCCGGGCCGAGTCCGTCGCCGCATCTCAAGCGCCGCGGCCGCGGATCGAGATCGTGCTCAACTGGGCGGAAGAGCTGAAGGGGCGCGTGCCAGTGAAGTGATGGCCGACGAGGACCAGAGTGATGACGACGCAAGTACTTGCTCGAGAGTCGGTGGTGACGAAAGCGCGCCCGCGAACTGTTGCGCGCGATCCGTTCTTCGCCGCGATGTCCGCGGTGATTTTGGCGATTGTCCTCAGCGGCTTTGCGCCGACGCTCTACCTCCGCCCGGTATTCAAACCGCTGCCGATACCCGGGTATCTGTATCTCCACGGCATCGTCCTCACCTCGTGGTTCGTCTGGTTCACCATGCAGACGTTCCTGATCCAGTCGCGACGGACGGCGCTGCACCGCCGGCTGGGCGTTGCAGGGCAGTGCTTGCCGTCGCCGTGCCGTTCGCAGGGCTGCTGGCGACCTCACAGGTGGTCGGACGTGTGGTCGCAAGTGGGATCAGTCTGGATGCCGATGCAAGCGTGCTCGGGATCGGTGTCAGCGGGCCTGTCGTGCAATTCCTCGCCGGCGTGGTCTGGGGCAACCTCAGTAGCGCAGTGACCTTCGCGGTTCTGGCATGGGCGGGCATCCTGCTGCGGCGTCGCGCCGCTGCGCATAAACGTCTGCTGGTGATTGCAACGGTGAGCATCCTGGGCCCCGCGCTTGCGCGGCTGGCGCGTCTGCCATTCTTTGGTGGCGAACAGGGTCCGCTCACGGTCAGTGTCCTGCTGGCGTTGCTGGCGGCAGTCGTCATTCACGATGTCGTGACAATGCGGAAACTCCATCCTGCTACGACGGCCGGCATCTCGTTCGCCATTGCCGTGAGTGTCATCTTCAACGCGATTGCCGCGACGCAGATGGGATTGAGCCTCGTTCGCTGGCTTCAGTGATGTGGATTCACTTGGCGCCCGCGCGGTTATACCCGTAGAATGGCCCACTCGCGTCATCCCGATAGAACTGTGCGCGATTCGCCTCGAGCTGTTGCCGGAAACCGTCGAACACCTCGATTGGCAGACCGCCAGGGTTGGCGGGCGTCTTCAGCATGATCGACGGAACAGCGCCGATGAGGACAAGCTTCGCAACACGCTCGCAGCCATTTCCCGCATCGTAACCCGCTCATGTGACAGGTGATGTGCCGGCAGAGCCGTTGCCGCTGCAGCGGTGTGAGAAGATTTGTCTTCAGGGACCATGCACGTGCTGCGTTTGAAGCGCGGAGTACGCCGGGCGAGCAGGAGAGTTCGCGAGGCACGAATGCTGGTCCGGTCACTCCGCTTCCGCTACCGGCCGGTCGCTGCGCATCTCATCCCTATCCGTCGCTGCAATCTTTCGTGCGCGTATTGCAACGAGTACGACGATCGCTCGGCGCCGATTCCTACCGTGGACGTGCTGCGCCGGATCGATCGCCTGGTCGATCTCGGGACCGGTGTCGTGACGTTGAGCGGAGGCGAGCCGCTGCTCCATCCCGATCTCGACGAGATCGTTCGCCACATCCGGCGCCGCGGCGCGATCGCCACGCTCATCACCAACGGGTATCTTTTGACGCGCGATCGCATCGAGCGACTGAATCAGGCCGGGCTCGATCACCTTCAGATCAGCATCGACAATGTGATGCCCGACGAGGTGTCGAAGAAGAGCCTGAAAGTCCTGGATCAGAAGCTGGTGTCGCTCGCCGACACGGCGGCCTTCGACGTCACGGTGAACTCGGTCGTCGGCGGCGGTATCAGGAATCCCGACGATGCGCTGACGATTGCGCAGAGGGCGCGGGAACTCGGGTTCTCGACCACAGTCGGGATCATCCACGACGGCACAGGGCGATTGCGCAAACTGGACGACCCGCAGCGTCAGATCCTCGAGCGCGTCGTCGCACTCGGCAAGTCGTTGTTCGACTTCGCGAACTACAACCGCTTCCAGAAGAACCTCGCGAACGGGGTGCCCAATGAATGGCACTGCCGCGCCGGCTCGCGATATCTCTATGTCTGCGAGGACGGTCTCGTGCACTGGTGTTCTCAGCAACGAGGGCATCCGGGTATCCCGCTCGAGCAATATGGTCCTGACGATCTGCAGAGGGAGTATCACCGCAGCAAGGGCTGCGCTCCGCTGTGCACGGTTGGCTGCGTTCATCGAGTCGCTCAGGTGGACGAACTGCGCGACGATCCAGAACGAACGCTCGCGCAATGGTTCGCATCTCCGATAGCAGGGCAGCCTCCCCGCTTCCCGTTGAGTGTCAAGCTCCTGATGTGGGTTTTTGTGACCAATCCTGGACGAGGCCTGTTTCGCAAAGCGGCTACCGGCGTATCGGGCAGCGGCCGCCGGGCCTGAATACCAGCCCACATCCAACTCACACGACGGCGCTGACCCTGAACCGCGACGGTTCGGTCGATACGCCGAATTGATCGCCCAGCTGCCAGCAATTTGCAGCCGTGTGACCCCGGCGTCATAGCACCACCAGATTCTGTAGCCAGACGGTCCAGAGAGGTGGCTGACCATGAATGTCGCCGTCTTCACCGACAACGACTTCGACAAGATCAACGGCGTCACGACGACATCCCGCGCGGCCTTGCAATCGTCACCGCCGGGAATTCACCTCCGCGTCTACACCGCCGCGCAGTGGCCGGTCGAAAGCGAGAAATACCTTGCCGTGCGCTCCATCGGCATCCCGATTCCGTTCTACACGGAGATGCAGGTGTACATGCCCCGACTGAGAGAGTTTCTCAGGCATGCGCGAGCGGACCGTATCGACCTGGTGCACCTCACGACACCAGGACCAATTGGTCTGGCGGCACTCTTCGTCGCCAGACGGTTGCGACTGCCGCTGGTCGGCAGCTTCCATACCGATCTCGCCGCGTATGCGACGCTTCTCAGTGGGTGTCCATGGCTGGGATCTTTGATGCGGGAGTACATGCGGTGGCCGTATGGCAGATGCGCGCGAGTGCTGGTCCCCTCGCAGCACACGCGCGAGCTGCTGATTCAGGCCAAGTCGAAACCCGATCGCATCGACGTCTGGCCGCGTGGCGTGGATACGACCTTGTTCTGTCCGTCGAAGCGGTCGCAACCACTGCGCGACTCGTGGCATGTTTCAGATCGCAGACCCGCGCTGCTGTATGTGGGGCGACTGTCTCGAGAGAAGGGGTTGTTGAAGTTGCCGGCCATGTCGAATTGCCTTCACCGGCTTGGCATCCAGCATCGAATCATCATCGCTGGTGACGGGCCGCTGCTGGCGACGCTCCGCGAGTTGCTTCCGGACGCGGTCTTCACCGGCGCCTTGCCACGCGAGCGTGTCGCCGAGGTCTTTGCCTCCGCCGACTGCTTTGTGTTTCCGAGCGCGACCGACACCGCAGGCAACGTCGTACTCGAAGCACAGGCGAGCGGATTGCCGGTCGTTGTCTCGAGTAGCGGAGGGCCGCGCGAAAACATGGTGACCGGCCGAACGGGTGTCGTCTGCCATTCGGATGATCCGCGCGACTGGGCTCAGGAGATTGCCGCGATGCTCGTGCAATCAAACCATGGCCGCCTGTCCCATGAGGCGCGAATGTACGCCCTGACACGGACATGGGAGCGGGCGTTGGAGCCTCTGTATCGCGCGTATCGCGAGGTCCGTGCCGGCGTCGAGCCGGCACTCCCACCGCCGCGCGTATTTCCGGCATCACCCCAGGGGGTCTGTTCTGCTGGTACGCAGTGCTCTCGCTGAACCACATCGGCCATGCCATGGAGGAATCGCTGTGGTCACGTTGATGTTGATGCTGTCGGCGATAGCGGGAACGGCGGCTCTTGCTGCTGATGGGTCCCTTCGCGCGATGCTCATCGCCTGTTTCCTGATTTACGGAGTCGGTGCCGGCTTGACGATGGCGTTCGACGTGAGGATGTACGTTCGTCGCTGGCGGTTGAGGACCGATGACCCGCGGTTGACCCCTCGCGACAGGATGGCACGACAGCCGGAGCCGCCGGCACCAGACGATAGCCTGGGAGGTCTGGCGCGAGGAAGTACCGTGGATGACTCTCTATTTCAGCATCGGTGTGTGGACGAGTCTGGCCCTGGTGCTCCTCTAAGTCAGCCATCCGACCATGTTCTTTAGACGGTGACGACGACGTCGGGTAGTCCCTTCGACTCCACAGTCATGGTGCGGGTCACATTGTCGAGGAACCCCTTGCGTTCAATGGCGTCGAGCAGATACCACCCGATCGCGCGCACGTGGTGGGACTGCGCCCAGAAGTCGTCCATTTCGGCGACAGCCTTGTCGATGGTTTTCTGGTTCCTCGCGCCTGACGTGATTGCGGAATTCAGGATCGCTGCGCCGCGTGTGAACGCCTCGCAGTCCTGGCGCGTGCGATCGTTGATGTGAATCAGGCCGCCGAACGAAAAGGGATCGGTTCCACTCGCGCCGAGTCGTTCGCGGACGGCCGTCTCCGTATGACCTGCTTTCTGGAGATGGTCCATGGCCATATCGGCGTAGATCTTTTGCGACACCAAAGGATTCTCGAGATACGCGGCCCACAGCGGCGCATAAAGTTGACGGCGCACAGATGCGCTCATGCGACCGCTCGTGTTCATCCACGGCATTGAGGCAGCGAGCGCTGGCGCAAATGCGGCGAGGGGCGCATCGGCCAGGACCGGCAGCGCACTGCGCACGGCCGTGTTCGGGATCGTGAGCTGGACGCTGAGCGTGGCCTCCTTGCCCAGGGCGGCGGCGATGCGGCCGCGCACGTCGACGGCATCTTCGTTGCGCAGGACGCGCCAGAGGATGGCGCTGTCGATCCACTGCTCGAGCTCGAGGGCCGACAGATCCTTCTGTGTCGCGGCCCAGAGCAGATGAATGCCCAGGCTGTAGTCGCTGACGAGCGGCGGTCCGACGACGTAGTCCTTCATGTCGGCTTTGAGATCAACGCCCCATTCGAACGTCTCGCCGATCCAACTGCCCTTGTAAGACCGCGCGCCCAGATAGGCTTCCTGCACGCGACCTTGCACATCGAAGCGTTGGACGGTAGACGTCTTCTTGAAGTCTTTGCCACCGATCGACACCCATTTGCCGATGCCGAGCGTAAACCCCCAGCTGTGTGTGCGAGTGATCTCCTTTTGATTGAGATACAGCTCGAGGGCGACGCCTGGCGTCTTGTTACGGATCGCCTGTGCGACCGTCTCGGTGCGTCCCTTCACGGCGTCGGCGTGGAGCCTCTCCACGGCCGCGCGGTCCAGCGTGGCCTGCACCAGGTTGGTATTGAGCGAGACTCGCGTGTACTCGTACGCGAAGCTGACCGTCAGCCGTGTTTTCACGACGTCTGCGATCGTGTCGGCGATCTTGTCCTCGACGTCGGCAACCCGGTCTCGCAGCGTTTCGATCGTGGTCAAAGTCTCCTTGAGGCCGAGGCGCGAGATCAGCGCGGTGGCAATCCTGCGTTCGACTGTTCCCAGCGACTCCAGTGACGCCGCTTCGAGCACACTCTTGACCTTCGCCAGCGGCGCGCCGAGCACGCCGTCGAGAGAGGCTTGCGTCAGCTGCTGGAGCGCTTTGGGATCCTCAATGCCGACGCTGATGCCGGCATCGGCCGACGGGGCGATGCGGCTCGACTTCGTCTTGCGCACGCCGAGCCGCCAGCGTCCATCGTCGACACGTGAGAAGACGACGAGGAAGTCGTCCAGGACGGTTGCCTTGAACGCCAGGGTTGCACCCGCCTTGAAGGAGATGGCGATTGGTGCCGACATCTCGAGACGTTTGCCAAGTGTCGTGCCGATCTGGCCGGTGAAGAGGTCGGAGAGCGTGAGGGTAAGGCCGGCGCTCAAGGAGCCGTTGAATCGAAAGGCAAGCGCCTCTCCCGGCGCGAGACTCAAGACGTCCTCGAGCCTGGTGACGAAGCGCGCGTGACGCTGAAGGTCGTCGGTGACGGCGGCGCGTACGGCGTGCGAGCCGTCGTGCACGCGGTAGTCGGCGAAGATCGCGCTCGCATCGGCGCTCACATCGATACCGAGCATGGAGCCGATAGGGACATCCCCCGATGCCTTGACGCCGCATTCAACCCGGTATTTCAGGTAGAGCCGATCGAAGTTGAGTTGCGGTGGAAGTGTTCCAGAAGCCGTTTCGACCTTCGATGCGCTGAGGATGCCGTCCTCGTCGGAGTCCGTCGGATCGTTCAGCGCCGCCACCGTGAGCACGCCGCGAACGTTGAGGGCAAACGTCCCCTTGCCATCCCCTCCGAAGGAAAGGCTCGGTTCCAGCTCCAATCCGATCGGCTTGGCATCGATCGACGATTTTTCGAGCGGATCGTTCGAGATGAGTTTGAGCGCGGCTTCAGGATTGGCGAGTTTCCAGTGGAACGTGTCCGGCATGAGACCTCCAGGCGCAACGTATCGACGTGCTACTCACTTGGGTGACCGCCCATCACCGCATCTGAACCAGGGGAGGTTCATCTTGCCATTGAAAAAGAACTCGTCAGGCAAAGAAACTCGCGCCAGGTTCAGGAATCAAAACGGTTTTCGAAAGGAAACTGAACAGTGTTCGGTCTTGGGCGGAATTACAAGGACAGGGACCGTATCGGTGGACGTGGCCTACAATCGGCGCTGGTTCAACAATGGTATCGACGTGGCGACGAGACTGATGTAATGGCTGAACTCCAGCTTCAAGTGAACGGCAAACGATCAACCCTCAATGTCGATCCGGCCACGCCGCTTCTGTACGTGCTCACCGACGATCTTGCGCTGAAGGGGCCGCGGTTCGGCTGCGGGCTCGGCCAGTGTGGATGTTGTTCTGTTCTGGCGGATGGGCTCGAAATTCGATCGTGCATTACGCCGGTGTCGCGGGTGGCGGGGAAATCGCTGACGACACTGGAAGGGCTGCCAGCGTACTACGCGGCACGAATGAAGGTCACACCAGCGCCGGAGTTGCATCCGCTGCAGCAAGCGATGATCGCGGAACAAGCGGTACAGTGCGGCTACTGCTACAACGGTCAGATCATCAAAGGCGCGGAGTTGCTGTTCAAGACGCCGCAACCGACCGAAGCACAAATCAGAACGGCGATGAACGGTCATGTCTGCCGGTGCGGTACGTATCCGCGGATCGTCGCGGCGATTCATCGCGCGGCGAAGGAGATGGCGGAGGCGAACCGTGCGTGAGAGTGACAAGCACGACGTCGACAGCGTACCGGTCGTCGATCGGCGCGAGTTTCTGAAGATCAGCGGCGCCGTTGTGGTGGGAATCGGCGTGGGCAACATCGCCGCAGGGCAGGCACAAGGGGGGCTGCAGCGCGGGCTGGTATCGGGTCCGCCCGATCCGGCGGCGATCGATTCGTATCTCGCGGTCCACGCGAACAACACGGCCAGCATCTATCTCGGCTACGTCGATCTCGGGCAAGGCGGGCCCACGGCGCTGTGCCAGGTCGCCGCCGACGAGCTCGATCTCGACTTCACTCAAGTGTCGATCGTCCGCAATGACACGTTCATGTCCACCAACGGCTTCACCGCCGCGAGCCGCACAGCGGGCATTGGCGGAGTGGAAACGCGCGTTGCCGCCGCCGAGGCGCGGCGCGTGCTGCTCGGCCTCGCATCGGAGCGGCTGAACGCACCGGTCCAGGAGCTGACTGTCGCGAAGGGTGTGGTGTCGGTGAAGATTGCGCCGCAGCGTTCCGTCACGTACGGCGAGCTGCTGGGAGACAAGCCGTTCAACCGCAAGTTCGAGCCGGTGCGCTTCAACCAGCTTGGCGAGGCGATGCCGCGCACCGGCGCGGACATCGCGCCGCTCAAGCCGTCGTCCGAGTACAGGATCGTGGGCACACGCGTGCCTCGTCCGGACATGCTCGACAAGGTGCGCGGCACGTACGAGTACATGCAGCACGTTCGCGTCCCGGGCATGCTCCACGGGCGCGTTGTGTGGCCGCAGGGCCAGGTCGCCGGTGCAGTGAGCCCGCCAAAGGTCGTCGGCATCGACGAGTCGTCTATCAAAGACATCCCTGGCGTCCGGATCGTGCGCCGGCAAAACTTCGTCGGTGTCGTTGCGGAGCGCGAGTGGGACGCCGTGCGCGCGTCGCGGCAACTGAAGGTCACATGGGAGGCGTTCCCCGCCGTGTTGCCCGGCCATGAGGGCATTCACGACAGCTTCCGGCAGGCAACCACGAGAGACATCGTGGTCTTCAACAGCGGCGACGCGAACGCGGCATTCAATCAGCCGGGTCTTCGCGTCGCCTCGGCGACTTATCGCGGACCCTACGAAGCACATGGAACGATGGCGCCCAACTGTGCGCTGGCGGACATCAAGGCGGACAGCGCGACGGTGATGTCGTCTTCGCAGTCACTTTTTCAGATCCGCGACACGGTCGCGCAGCTCACCGGAGTGCCTGCGGACAAGGTTCGCGTGCAGTACTACCCCGGGTCGAACACGTACGGCTTGAGCTGCTACACCGACGTCGCGGAAGCGGCAGCGATCATGTCCAAGGAGATTGGTACGCCGGTTCGCGTGCAGTTGAGCCGTCAGGATGAATTCGGCTGGGACAACTACGGCCCGGCGCATCTCGCTGACATGCGAGGCGCTGTCGATGCGAACGGCAAGCTCGTCGCGTTCGAGTACCAAGCGTGGGGCTACGACGGTAATGGCGTCGGCACGGCGTCGCGGCTTCTGGCGCTTGGTGTGCCCCAGGGCGGGGGCCGCGGAAGCGCGGGCGGTGCGGCGGCGGGCCCTGGCGGCGGAGCCAGCGGCGTCGCCCAGGGCGGAAACCTCGTCGGCGGCCTCTATCAGATTCGGATCTCGCAGAACGACATGTATGACGTACCCAGCCGACGGCTGATCGAGCATCGGCTCGATGGCCGCGGATACTTGAAGCTGGGTCCGCTGCGCGCGCCGCTCGACCCACCGTACTTCTTCGCGCAGGAAGGGATGATCGACGAGCTCGCGCATCTGGCGAAGCTGGATCCGTGGGAGTTCCGCAAGCGTAATATCTCCAATCCGCGGTGGCTTGGCGTGCTCGAGGCGGCGGCCAACGCCGCGAAGTGGACGCCCCGCGTTGCGGCGTCGAACGTGTCATCGGCTCGCGTTGTCACCGGGCGCGGCATCGCCGTGGGCACGCACCACCTTCATCCGAATCAGGGTGATCGCGTGACCTTCGCCGCGGCCGTCGTGGAGGTGGAGGTCAACAAGGACAACGGTCGGGTCATCGCCAAACACGTGTACGGCGCGATGGACTGCGGGCTGGCGATCAACCCCGGAATCGTCGAAAGTCAGATCGTCGGCATGTCCGTGCACGGGACGAGCCTGGCGCTGAAGGAAGAACTGCAGTTCAGCCAGACCAACGTCACGAGCCTGGACTGGAACTCGTATCAGACACTGCGCTGTGGCGAGGCTCCGGACGTGACGCCAATCGTCGTGCAGCGTCTCAACGAGAAGTCGACCGGCGCGGGCGAAGAGGTGCTCCCTGCCGTCGTCGGAGCGATTGGGAACGCATTCTTCGACGCCACCGGCGTGAGACTGCGTCAATTCCCGCTGACGCCGCGTCGTGTGTTGGCAGCCCTGAAGTCAGCGGGTGCATAGCCACCCGACTCTACCTCGCCCCGGGAGGCAGATGCTCCAGAAAATACCTCGCAATCAATCGATAGATGTGCGTCGTCGTTCCCGGCCCTTCTGCGATCGCGTGTGTCCGGTTGGGATAGAGCATCATGTCAAACGGCTTTCCCAGCTCGATGAGCCGATTCACGAGTCGCTCGGTTCCCTGCGCATGGACGTTGTCGTCTCCGGTTCCGTGAACGATGAGCAGCTTGCCCTTCAAGCCGTCGGCGAAATTGATCGGTGATCCGATCTTGTAGCCATCGGGATTCCCCTGCGGAGTTCCCATATAGCGCTCTTGGTAGATGGTGTCGTACAAGCGCTGGTCAGGAACCGGCGCGACCGAAACGCCCACCTGGAAGGTGTCGGGATAGCGGAACATCGCGTTGAGCGTGTTCGATCCGCCGCCGCTCCACCCCCAGATGCCCACGCGGTCACGATCGATGAACGAGTACTTTGCTGCGAGGGCAAGCACCGCCGCGTTCTGCTCTCGCGACGAGAGCTCGCCGACAGTGCCGTAAACGACCTTCCGCCACGCGGCACCCTTCGGCGCGGGCGTGCCTCGATTGTCGACGCTCACGACGACGTAGCCCGCGTCGGCGAGAGCCCGATGAAAGAGCATACGGCCGCCGCCCCAGCGATCGACGACCGTTTGACTGGCTGGCTCGCCGTACACGAAGACGATAACTGGATAGCGCCGACTCGGATCGAGGTCAGGGGGCTTCAACATCCACCCGTCGAGCGTCACGCCTTCGCTCACATCAACCGTGAAGAACTCGACGGGGC
>Ga0068869_100002819_pt1 | contig 10536 bp, 9 predicted proteins | sample KBSMisM52_FD_64676 | JGI IMG/M metagenome (GOLD analysis project Ga0068869, IMG submission 64676) | Miscanthus rhizosphere microbial communities from Kellogg Biological Station, Michigan, USA - KBS Miscanthus M5-2 | ecosystem: Host-associated > Plants > Roots > Rhizosphere > Soil ... | reverse complement strand
GTCATTGGCGAAGTGCTGAAAGTTCTGCCGTGGACGATCGAGCTGACGTTCGTCTCGCTGATCATCGGCATTGTTCTCGGCGTCCCGGCCGGCGTCTACGCAGCGATCCACCGCAACCGCTTCGTCGACTACGCGGTCCGCATTTCGTCGCTGCTCGGACTGTCGTTCCCGCCGTTCGTCTCGGCGATCATCCTGCTGCTCATTTTCGCAATCGCACTGCCGTGGTTCCCGGTGATCAGCGCGCGTTCGGGCAGCGCGTTCGCGTGGTACCAGTCGATTACGCTGCCGGCGATCAGCCTCGGGCTGATCTCGGCCGCTTATGTCACCCGTGTCACGCGCTCGGCCATGCTCGAAGTCCTGTCCGAAGACTATGTCCGGACGGCACGCGCAAAGGGCGTGCCGTGGAATGTCGTGATCTGGCGCCATGCGTTGCGCAATGCGCTGATCCCGATCATTACCGTTGTCGGGCTCTATCTCGGCATCCTGATTGGCAATTCGGTGCTCACCGAAATCGTCTTCAGCCGGCCCGGCCTGGGCAAGCTGCTGATCGGAGCGCTCAACCAGCGCGACTATCCGATGCTGCAGGGGATGATGGTGATCTATACGTTGATCGTCGTGCTGGTGAACCTGCTGACCGACCTTGCCTATGGCTTCGTCGACCCGCGGGTGAAGCTGAAATGAGTGCGACTGCAACGAAGCCCGCGGTTAGAGCAGCGGCGCCGTCGCCGTTCGCCTACTTCGCTTCCGCAACGCTGAAGGCGTTCAACACCAACAAGACGTCGTGGATCGGGCTGGTCGTCTTCCTCATCGTCGTCGTTGCTGCGATCGCAGCACCGGTGCTTGCGCCGTACGATCCAACCGATCAGAACATCCTCGAAAAGCTGCGCCCGCCATCGATGGAACACTGGCTCGGGACCGACAGCTTTGGCCGCGACACCTTGTCGCGGCTGATCTACGGCGCGCGCATTTCGCTGATCATCGGCGTCGTTTCCACACTCGCGGCGATGATCATCGGCACGGCGATCGGCATGCTGGCCGGATGGCATGGCGGGCGTCTCGATACCGTCACGATGCAGGCGATGGACGTGCTGCTCGCGTTCCCGTCGCTGATCCTGGGCCTGATCCTGGTGGCGATGCTGGGACCGTCGATGACTAACATCATCATCGCGATCGCGCTGACCTCGATCCCGCCGTTCGCCCGCATCGCCCGCGCTCCGACGATCGCGGTGAAGGAACGCGAGTTCGTCGACGCCGGGCGCGCGCTTGGCTACTCCGATACGCGGATCCTGGGCGTGCATATCCTGCCCAACATCCTGCCGGAGATCCTGGTGATGGGCTCGCTGTGGCTCGCCAACGCGATCCGCACCGAGGCATCGCTCGCCTTCGTCGGCCTCGGGGTGAAGCCACCGATCGCGACGTGGGGCGGGATGATCCGCGAAGGGTTCGAGAACATTCTCGACAGCTACTGGCTGGCGCTGGTGCCGGGCGTGGCCATCCTGATCGTGATCTTCGCGCTGAACCTGCTTGGCGACGGCTTGCGCGACGCGATCGACCCGAAGCTGAAGGGCGAGACGTGAGCGCGGAAGTCGCAGCGGCAACCGCGCCCGTCCTCGCCGTGCGCAACCTGACGACGGCGTTCCGCGTCGACGACGCGTGGATCACCGTCGTCAAGGGAATCTCGTTCGAGATCGGCCAGCGCGAGACGGTGGCGATCGTCGGCGAGTCGGGCTCGGGCAAGAGCGTGACCGCGCTATCGATCATGGGCTTGCTGCCGGCCGCCAACAGCCGCGTGTCCGGCGAAATCCTCCTCGAAGGTCGCGACCTGCTCAAGCTGCGCGAAGACAAGATGCGCCACGTGCGCGGCAACCTGATCTCGATGATCTTCCAGGAGCCGATGACGAGCCTCAACCCGGTGCTGACGCTCGGCTTCCAGATCGCCGAGGCGCTGATCTATCATCGCGGCCTCGATCGCGCGCAGGCCGAAGCCGAAACGCTGCGCATCCTCGAGCGCGTGCGCATTCCGTCGGCGAAGTCGCGCCTGCACGAGTATCCGCACCGGCTCTCCGGCGGAATGCGGCAGCGCGTGATGATCGCGATGGCGCTGGCCTGCAAGCCCAAGCTGCTGATCGCCGACGAGCCGACCACCGCACTCGACGTGACGATCCAGGCCGAGATCCTCGAGCTCATCAAGCTGCTGCAGGACGAGGAAGGCATGTCGGTCCTGTTCATCACGCACGACATGGGCGTCGTCGCCGAGATCGCCGATCGCGTCGTTGTCATGCTCAATGGCGACGCGGTGGAACAGGAGCCGACCGCGCAGCTGTTCGCAACGCCGCGCGAGCCGTATACCCGCGCGCTGCTCGCCGCGGTGCCGCGGCTGGGCTCGATGAGGGGCCGCCCGAATCCGCAGCGTTTCGCCATCGTCGATCCGGTGAGCGGCGCCGCCGAAATCGTCCCGGACATTGCGTCGACCGCGGCGGTGGCTGAGCGGCCGGTGCTCGAAGTGGCGCACCTGGTGACGCAATTCGACATCCGGTCGGGCGTGCTGAGCCGCGTCAGCGCACGCGTGCATGCGGTCGAGGACGTTTCGTTTTCACTGCATGCCGGCGAGACGCTGGCGCTGGTCGGCGAAAGCGGATGCGGCAAGTCGACGACCGGCCGCTCGATTCTCCGGCTGGTCGAGCCCAAGTCCGGCACGGTGCTGTTCGAGGGCAAGGACGTGCGCGCACTCGACCGCGGAGGCCTGCGCGCGGCACGCCGGCGGATGCAGATGATCTTCCAGGATCCCTTCGCCAGCCTCAATCCGCGCAAGACGGTAGGCGGCGCGATCGCCGAACCGATGATCGTCCATGGCCTTCTCAGTGGCGCCGATGCGCGCGACCGGGTCAGCGAGCTGCTGCGCAAGGTCGGCCTGTCGCCCGACATGGCGAGTCGGTTTCCACATGAATTCTCCGGCGGCCAGCGGCAGCGGCTGTGCATCGCCCGGGCGCTTGCGCTGGCGCCGAAGCTGCTCGTCGCCGACGAAGCCGTGTCGGCGCTCGACGTGTCGATCAAGGCGCAGGTGATCAACCTGATGATGGACCTGCAGGCCGAAATGGGACTGGCTTACCTGTTCATCTCGCACGACATCGCGGTCGTCGAGCGCGTCAGCCACCGCGTCGCGGTCATGTATCTGGGCGAGATCGTCGAGATCGGGCCGCGCGCGGCGATCATGGAAAATCCGCAGCATCCATACACCAAACGCTTGATGGCGGCGGTGCCGGTACCCGAAGCGGGCCGGCGCCGGTTGCGGCGCGGACTCTCGACGACCGAGATTCCGAGCCCGGTCCATCGGATGAACTATGTGCCGCCGCCGCGGCTATATCGCGAGGTGGGGCCGGGGCATGTCGTGCAAGCGTTCGACGCGTAGCAGTGCGCGGAAGGTCCTGCCGATCGACGGATGACCGCCGCGCAGTCGGCGGCACAAGATAGTCCGCTATCGTCATTCCGGTCGGTTTGCAAGTCCGACCACGATGCTTACTGTGTCATCATGGCTGCGAGCGCCGCAATGGTTCGCACGCTTCATGTCGCGCTCAGTGCGCACACAACGCCGTTGATGCGAGCGGCGTAGAAACGATTAACCGAGGAGCACATCATGGCCAACGAAGATGATGCCAAAGCGCCGCTCGATGCGATGCAGGATACGCTGTCTAGACTCAAGGAGATGGAGCACTATTCGAAGACGAACATCGAAAAGCTCGCGGCATTATGGCTCGAAGTCAGCGAGCACAAGGAACAGAAGCAGTACGAAGCGATGGTCGACGAAGTTCTCAAGCGTCAGAACCAGTTTCAGGAGTCGATCACATCCCTGATCGAGGCGTATGAGGAGGAAACTACACGGATGCGGGCTAGCACGCAGTAGCGGAGTAGACTCGCGCATTTTTTCAGTCGAACGACGTGCCGCCTAACCGCGCGCTCAACCGGACCCGCCGGTTTATGGCTTCTTGCTCGCGCACATCGCTGGCGCGGGCCGGTTAGCTTGGATACGTTAGCCATGAACACCCATACTGAGGCAGATTGTGAGCATTGAAGCCACCTACTTCCTGGGCGCGGTTGCCGTTGGCCTTGGGGCAACTCTGTTCATGGACGTTTGGGCGCTGCTGCTGAAGCGTGTGTTCAGCATTCCTTTGCCCGACTATTGTCTGGTCGGGCGCTGGCTTCGCTACATGCCCGAGGGCACGTTCGTGCATGCGAGCATCGCCGCCGCTTCGCAAAAGCGTTCCGAGTGCGCAGTGGGTTGGATCGCCCACTATGTCATTGGTACCGCGTACGCACTCGTGCTCGTCGCCTTCGTGTCTGGTAGCTGGCTTGCGCGGCCGACCTTGTTGCCAGCCATGCTTTTCGGCATTGGCAGCGTGCTGGTGCCATACGTAATCATGCAGCCGTCCTTCGGACTTGGCATCGCTGCGTCAAGAACGCCCCGGCCAACGCAGGCCAGGCTGCGAAGCCTGATGGCGCACACAGTCTTCGGGGCCGGGCTCTACATATGTGCTGTTGGCGTGAGCTGCGTGCTGCGGGTTCATGCCTGACCCGGCGCTCAACCGGACGGGCCGGACTTCGTTCTTGCCACCGTTGGCGCGGGCCGCTGGTCAGCCTGATACGTCAGGCCCCATTCGAATCCTATTCGTGGGACGGTGGCTAGCGCTTTCAATGTCGCGCAACAGCGTAGCAGGCATCTAAACCGGCTCGACTACATGTGGGTGGCGCGTGGAAAAGGACATGGTCGACTGGCTATATCACCTCCCGGTAGTGTGGATGGCCGTTGTTGTGTTCGCTGCGACCCTTCTGATCAGCGGGGTGATCTACGTTGCCGTGCTGGCGCTCGCAACGCGCGAGCGAGCGCGGGCGTTCAAGGCCATGTCGCCCGTAATGTTGACGCCCCTGGCTGTCATCTTTGGCCTGATCGTCGCATTTCTCGCGGCTCAGGTCTGGACCGACGGCGAGCGGGCCAATGCCGCGGTGATCCGTGAAGCGAACGCATTGCGAACGGTTGTCGTTCTCGCGGCCTACTATCCGCAAGAGCACGAAGCACGCATACGAGCCTTTGTCCGCCGCCACATCGAGAAAGCCGTGAACGAGGAATGGCCAGCCATGGCCAAGCGCCGCGCCAATTTGCCGCTGATCTCGGCTGGGTACACCGAGGGGCTCCAACTCGCCCTGTCTATCGTTCCCCAGAATGAAGCCCAGATGATCGCGCAGCGCGAAATGGTCTCGTCGCTGCAAAGCGCCTTCGAGGCGCGTCGGCAGCGCATCATAATCAGTGAATCGACGATCAACTGGGTCAAGTGGACCGTAGTCGGCTTGCTCGCTGTTCTGCTCCTGCTGACCATCGGCATCGTCCATAGCGACAACAGAGGCTCCGCTGCGATCGGCATGTCAATCTTCTCGGCAGCGGTCGCAGCGTGCATTGTGCTGATCGCTTCCCACAACCGGCCGTTTACTGGAGAGATATCCGTCGGGCCAGCCTTGCTGATGCAAGTCCTGCCAAAGGAAAAGCCATGAAGCTCCTGCGACTTTGAGCTACGCTGAATCACTTGCGCAATTCGCATGTGGCCTAACCCGGCGCTCAACCGGACGCGCCGGCTTGAACGCTGGCTCCCGTTGATCGTGTCTCACTAAGCCAGTCGATTGTTTTAGAAATCGGCTGTGGCCCCGGTGAAGATACGGCCATCCCCCATCGTGCGGGTCTTGAAATCCTCGCATTCGATCTGTCCCCGGACGCTGTTGAAAGCGCTCGCGCCCGAGCGCCCGAAGCAACAAACGTCGATGGCGGCGGGCCGGTTACCCTTAGCCGTTGGGCGTCGGGCGGCTATGGCAGGGACGTCGTCATTCGTTGGCGATGGCGCCCAACTCACCTGGCGCGACACGCTGCCCTCACTCGGGCTTGATTCCCGCCGTCTCGACGATCTTGTGCCACTTGGTCTGCTCGCTCTTCAGCATTGCGCCGAACTCTTCCGGCGTGCTGGTCCGTGCTTCCACACCTTGCGCGATCAGCGCTTTTTTCACTTCATCCTTCTGCATGACCTTGCTGATCTCCGTATTGAGGCGGGCGATCACGGCAGGCGGCGTGCCGTTGGGCACGAGAATGCCGAGCCAGCCGTTCGCGTCGAAATCCTTGAAGCCCGATTCGGCGACCGTCGGCACGTCGGGCAACGCGGGATTGCGCTTCGCGGACGTCACGGCGAGTCCGCGCAGCTTACCGGCCTGGATGTGCGGCATGCCGGATGCGATGGACAGCGCGGCCATCGACGTGTGGCCGCCGAGGAGGTCGGTCATCGCCGGCGCGGCGCCCTTGTACGGAATTTCCACCACCTTGAAATTGCCCGCCGATTGCAGAAGCTCCATCGCGAGCTGGGGAAAGGTTCCGTGGCCCGCGGTCCCGTACGTAATCGCAGTGGGATTCGCCTTGGCGGCGGCGATGATGTCGCCCAACGTCTTGTACTTGGAATTGGCTTCGGTCATCAGCAGGAACGGCGAGCTCGCCACCAGCACGACCGGGGTCAGATCCTTGATCGGATCGATCGGCACGTTCTTCTGGATGGCGGGCGCGATGATCATGTTGTCGGCCTGTCCCATCACCATGTCGTAGCCTTCCGCATTGCCGCGCGCCGCTTCGATCAGGCCGATCGTGCCGGCAGCGCCAGCCTTGTTTTCGACGACGACCGTCCACCCGGTGGACTTCGCGAGCTCGGTGGCCACGATGCGGGACACGAAATCGGTGCCGCCGCCCGGGGTGAAGGGAACGATCAGGCGAATCGGTCTAGCCGGATAACTCTGCGCATGCGCGGGCGCGGCGACCGCGACGGCAGCCAGCAATGCAATCAACAGGCGAATCATTGGTGCTCCTCGGTGGAACTGCGGAAAATTGTTGATCAACCGACTGCGCGCCGCGCATCGTCGAGCGAATACTTGCGCAAGCGCGGACCGGCCTTCATCACCTGGCCGGGCAACGGGCGTCCGATGACTTCCTCGACTTGTCGGGCAACGGCAATCAGCGCCTCGAGATCGACGCCCGTGTCGAAGCCCGATTCCTCGAGCAGGTAGACAAGGTCCTCGGTGCAGATGTTGCCGGTGGCACCCGGAGCGAACGGGCATCCGCCGAGGCCCGCAATCGACGATTCGTATTCGCGTATGCCGAGATCGAGACCAACCATGACGTTGGCGAGGCCGACGCCACGCGTGTTGTGGAAGTGCAGCGCGATCCGCTGGTCGGGAAAGCGCCTGCCGATGGCCTCCACCAGGCGGGCGACCGTCGGCGGCGTCGCCATGCCGGTCGTGTCGCCGAGCGTCAAGCGGTCGACGCCGAGCTTCGCGTAGCCGTCGACGATACGCAATACCGCATCGACCGGGACTTCGCCTTCGAACGGGCAACCGAACGCGCAGGCGACGGCGCCGCGCAGCGACGCCTGGCCGCGCGCGATGCCCGCAATTTCCGCCGCGTTCGCCAGCGAGCCCGCGATCGGCGCATTGAGATTGGCCTGGTTGTGCGTTTCGCTCGCCGAAATGAAGCACACCATCTCGTCGACACGGGCGCCCAGCGCCCGCTCGGCGCCGCGCGCGTTGGGCACCAGCGCGGCGATATGGGCTTTGCTGCGACGGCGCAACCGCGCCAGCACGTCATGCGCGTCCGCGAGCTGCGGCACCGCGCGCGGACTGACGAACGACGTCGCTTCGATGTGGCGCAGCCCGGCGGCGATCATCGCATCGATGATCCCGGCCTTGACCTCGGCCGGAATGAGCACGGGCTCGACCTGGAACCCGTCGCGGGTTCCGACCTCGGTGATCGATGCTTTCGGCCGTTCAGTGGGCGAATTCGCGAAATTCATCGTTGCTCCTTCCTTCCAACGCGCAACGCGTATCGGCTCCAGTGTACCGGAGCGGGTTTACACGGCCCGCTGCGCATGCAGCGCAACGATCTCATCGGCGCCATAACCCAGCTCGCCGAGGATCGCGTCGGTGTCCGCCCCCAAGTCGGGAGGGACGCGATGGACGCGACACGGGTCGTCGGTGAACTTGATGGGAAAGCCGAGGACGTCGAGCGGCCCGTGCCGCGGATGGTCGATCGTCACCTTCATCTGCTGGTGACGGATCTGCGGATCGTCGAACACCTCTTTCAGCCCCATCACGCGGCCGCACGGCACGCCGGCCGCGTTCAGCACCTCCAGCCAGTGGGCGATCGGCTGTTTGCCGATCTCGGCGTTGATGATGGCGTTGATCGCGGCGCGCCGCTCGAAGCGATCGCGATTGGTCAGGAAATCCGGATGCGTGCGAAGCTCCGCAAGCCCGAGCGCGTCGATGAGCTTGTAGTAGAACTGGTCGTTGGACGGAGCGATGGCGACCTGGCCATCGGCCGCCTCGAACAGGCCGTACGGCGCGACGAGCGAATGGTCGTTGCCCGTGCGCAACGGCTGCTCCCCTGTTTCGAAATAGTGCGAGGCGAGATACGCAAGGTTGGCGACCATGCTGTCGGTCAGGCTGGTCGCCACTTCTTCGCCAAGACCTGTCCGCTCGCGCCGGACGAGCGCCGCGCAGATGCCCATCGCCGCGTAGGCGCCGGCAATGAGATCGGACAACGGGGGCGAAGCGCGCGCCGGCGCCTCGCCCTCGGCGCCGTTGACGCTCATGAAGCCGCTCATCGCCTGCGCGATGAAATCGAACGACGGCCGGTCGCGATACGGACCGTCGAGGCCGAAGCCGGTGATGTGGCAGCTGACGAGGTCGGGCTTGAGGCGTAGGAGCTCGGCGCGGCTCAGGCCGATCTTGTCCATGACGCCCGGCCGGAAGTTGTCGAGCACGACGTCGGCCGTCGCGATCAACTTGCGCAGCACGGACTTGCCCTCGGCACTGCGCAAGTCGAGCGTCAGCGACTTCTTGTTGCGGTTGAACGACGCGAAGTACAGGCTGAAGCCGTTGCGCATCATGCCTTGCTGGCGGATGGGATCGCCGTCGTCGACGTCCTCGATCTTGATGACCTCCGCCCCCATGTCGGCGAGGAACATCGAGCAGAACGGCCCGGAAACGATGCGCGACAGATCGACGACGCGTATGCCTTGCAGTTGCATATCTACCTAAATAGGATTACGCAGATGCGCCACAAACTACTCCGTCGTTCCCGCGAAGGCGGGAACCCAGTGTCTTCCGTCGCACGCCCCTGGGTCCCCGCCTTCGCCGGGAAGACAAGAGTTTTGCGAAAGCCGTCACGCATTTCGTTGATTATCGTTGAGAGAAGAACTGCAGCCATCAAGCTGCGAGCGGCACCGGCTGCACGCGGGGTTTGCGGAATTGACCGAGCAACGCGGCCTCGCGTGTCTTCGCGGCGTCGATGTTCTTCCGCTTGACGTGACCATACCCGCGGATCGTCGCCGGCAGGGTCGCCACCTCGACGGCAAGGTCGAGGTTATCGACACGCAAGCCGCGCTCGAGTTCCTCCACCGTGCGCTCATAGTCGGTGATGAGCCGCCGTTCCAGCTGGCGTTCCTCCGTGTGGCCAAACGGATCCAGCCACGTGCCGCGAAGACCCTTGAGCTTCGCGAGCACCTTCAGGACCGGACGCATCCATGCGCCATACGTGCGCTTCACCGGCGCACCCGTCACCTTGTCGGGCTTCACCCAGAGCGGCGGCGCGAAGTGATAGCGCAATTTGTAGTCGCCTTCGAAGGCAGCGTCGACCTGGCGCTGGAATTCGCCGTCGGTATACAGGCGCGCCACCTCGTACTCGTCCTTGATCGCCAGCAGCTTGAAATAATTGCGGGCGACGGCCTCGGTGAGCAGGATACTGTCGCCGGCCACGCGGAGTTCCGTGCGCCGAACCCGATCGACCAGCGACTGGTAGCGCTGCGCGAGCCCCGTGTCCTGATAGGCGGTGAGGAAATCGACGCGGCGTGCAACCGCGGCGTCCAGATCGGGCGCGATGACGCGATCGCTGCCGACCTCCGTCTCGGTGGGACGGGCCTGGCGTTCCACGCTCGCCGGATCGTGATACGCGAGCCGTCCCCAATTGAACGCGCGCTGATTGGCGTCCACCGTGGCCCCGTTGAGCTCGACAGCCCTGAAGATGGCCTGGCGCGAAACGGGAACCAGGCCCATCTGGTACGCATACCCGAGCAGGAAAATGTTCGTCGCAAGCGAATCGCCGAGCAACGCGGTCGCAATGCGCGTGGCGTCGAGAAAACGCGCTGCGTCGGCACCGATTACATCGCGCACGCCGTCCTCCATCGCGACCCACGGCGTCTGCAGGTCCGGGTTCTTGATGAAGGCGACCGTGGCCAACCGGTTGGTGTTGATCACCGCCTTCGTCACGCCGCGCTGCATCCGCGTCATGATGGAGTTCTCGGCGGTCACCAGCAGATCGCTGCCGATCACCGCGTTCGCTTCACCGGCGGCAATGCGAATCGTGGTCAAGTCCGCGGGACGTGCCGCAATCTTGACGAACGTCGTCACCGCGCCGCCCTTCTGCGCGACGCCGGTCATGTCGAGCACCGACACGCCCTTGCCTTC
>Ga0068869_100002793_pt1 | contig 10577 bp, 7 predicted proteins | sample KBSMisM52_FD_64676 | JGI IMG/M metagenome (GOLD analysis project Ga0068869, IMG submission 64676) | Miscanthus rhizosphere microbial communities from Kellogg Biological Station, Michigan, USA - KBS Miscanthus M5-2 | ecosystem: Host-associated > Plants > Roots > Rhizosphere > Soil ... | reverse complement strand
CTCGTCGAACTCGCCCCGCTCGGCCAGGCACCACACGAGCACGGTGCGCGAGTAGACGGCGGGCAGCATGGCCATGCCGAAGCGCTCGCGCACGAGATCCCCTTCGAGCCGTCCCACGTTGCGGCGCGCCAGCTCCATCGCCTGGCCGTAGTCGCCCAGCCCGAACCGGGCGAGCCCCAGGAAGGTGTTGGCCAGCACCTGGACCGGCAGGTCGCCGATGTCGTCGCCGATCGCCACCGCGCGCCGGCCGTAGTCGGTGGCGAGATCGAGGTCGATCATCACGGTGTGGAAGTTGGTGAGGAACGCGGACACCAGGCCGAGGCGCCGGCGGTCGCCCGCCGCGGTCGCGAGCCGCTCCGCCTCCTGGAGGTGGCTCTGCATCGCCGAGAACTCGCCGAGCGGGCTCAGCGAGTAGCGCAGATCGAGCCGGAGGTCGACCGCGGCGGCGATGCTCTCCGGCGTCTCCGGCAGGTGCTGGAGGGTGGCCAGCGCCTGCTCGAACCACTCCACCGCGGCCCGGTGCGCCGACCGCGCGAACGCGCGGGCCCCCGCCTGGCGGCAGTAGTCGAGCGCCTTCGCCCAGAGCTCGGCCCGGACCGCGTGGCGCGCGAGCCGGTCGATGTGGTCCGCGGTGCGCTCCCCCGGCCGTTCGAGGAATTCCACGATGCGGGCGTCGAGGACGCGCCGCCGCTCGCGCAGGAGGCTGGCCGCGGCGACCTCGAGGGTGAGCGCGTGCTTGAACGTGTACTCGGGCGAGGGAAACAGGGTGACCTCGTAGAGTAGCTCGGCGGCCTGCAGGCGGCGGAGGCCCTGCCGGAGCGGCTCCTCCTCGAGGTCGCTGATCGCGGCCAGCAGCGCGAGCGGGATGTCCTTGCCGATGACCGCCGCCGCCTGGAGCAGCCGGCGCTCGTTCAGGGGGAGCCGGTCGATGCGGGCCGCGAGCACCGCGTGGATGGTCGCCGGGATCTGGGCCTCGCGGACCGGCCGCCCCAGCCGGTAGCCGCCGCGCTCGCCGACGAGCGCGCTCGCCTCGACCAGGTGCCAGACGCTCTCCTCGAGAAAGAAGGGGTTGCCCTCGGTGCGCTCGATCAGGTGCGCCTTCAACGGCGCCAGATCGCCGTCGCCGCCCAGCAGGCCGTCGAGGAACGCGCGCGCGAGACCCGGCGTGAGGGGATCGAGCGAGATCTGGGTGTAGTAGCTCTTGTTCCCCCAGGCGTGCTCGAACTCCGGCCGCGCGCTCATCAGGCACAGGATGCGGGCGGTGGGCAGCCCGTCGATCAGCCGGTCGAGCAGCGAATGGGTCTCCGAGTCGATCCAGTGCAGGTCCTCGACGACGAGACAGACCGGCTGGAGCTGGCTCTCCCGCACGATGAGCCGCCGGAGGAAGTCGAGGATGCGCCGCCGGCGCTGGACCGGGTCGAGGGTCTCCCACGCCTCGTCGGTCGTGGGCGCGTCCAGGAGCGAGAGCACGACCGGGATCCCCGCGGCCAGCGGATCCTCGAAGGCGAGCAGCCGGGAGCTGACCTTGTCGATGATCTTGCCCTCGTCGTCTCCGTCCTCGATCTGGAAGTAGTCGCGCAGGAGGCTGACGATCGGCAGGTAGGGCGTGGAGCGCCCGTAGGACGCGGTGGCCGCCTCGATCACCCGCCAGGTCGGCGGCAGGTGGCCGTGGACGAACTCGTGCACGAGGCGCGACTTGCCGATGCCCGGCTCGCCGATGACGCAGAGGACCTGGCCGTGGCCGGCGTCCGCCGGCTCCGCGGCGCGCCGCAGCACCGCCAGCTCGCTCTCTCGCCCCACGAAGCGGGTCAGCCCGCGCAGGGCCGAGACCTGTAACCGCGACCGGGCCTGCCCCGGGCCCACGAGCTCGAAGACGTCGAGGGGGGTCGATAGGCCCTTCACCGGCACCGGGCCGGTCGGCCGCACCGAGACGTGGCCCTGGACGAGCTGCAAGGTTTCGCGGGTGAGGAAGGTGGTGCCCGGCGGGGCGAGCTGCTCCATGCGATGGGCGAGGTGCGTGGTCTGCCCGACCGCGCTGTAGTCCATGCGCAGGTCGCTGCCGATGGCCCGGACGACGACCTCGCCCGAGTTGATCCCGACCCGGATCTGGATCGGCACCGCAGGCCGCGCCACGAGCCGACGCACCGACTCCTGCATGCGGAGGGCCGCGTAGCAGGCGTTGGTCGCATGGTCCTCCAGCGCGAGCGGCGCCCCGAACAGCGCCATGATCCCGTCGCCCATCACCTGGTTGACGGTGCCCTCGTAGTGATGGACCGCCTCCATCATCGACTCGATGACCGGATCGAGAATCTGGCGCGCCTCCTCCGGGTCGCGCGCGGCGAGCATCTCGAGCGAGCTCTTGAGATCGGCGAACAGCACCGTGACCTGCTTGCGCTCGCCCTCCAGGGACTCGCGGACGCTCAGCATGCGCTCGGCCAGGTGCCGCGGCGTGTAGGCGGTGGGCGGGCCGAAGCGGGCGTCCTCGGGCGATCGCGCCAGGGTGGGCTCCGCGCACTCGGGACAAAAGCGGGCGGTCGGGGGCAGCGGGCTGGCGCAGCGGCGGCAGGACGGAGCGAGCGCCGCGCCGCACTCGGCGCAGAACTTCGATTGGACCTGGTTGTCTGCGTGACACTGGAGACACTGCATGTCGAGGGGCCCTCGTTCCCACACCACCCGGGACCTAGGGCACCGTAGTCTTTCCCGGGGCGAGGGTCAAGGAGCGCCACGGCTCCGTCACCGACCGTGCGTGCTCGACGGACACCCGCCCGGCCTTGACCGCCATCCGGCACGGCGCCAGCGCCGCGATGACGTCCTCGACCCGCTCGGCTTCCCAGATCGCCAGGTCCGCCCGGGCGCCCACCGTCAGGCCGTAGTCGGGCAGGCGCAGGATGCGTGCCGGATGCGTGGTCAGCGTGTCGAGCACCTGGCGCAGCTCCGGGTCGGCGCCCAGGTGCCCGGCCACGCCCAGCAGGTAGCCCATCAGGGGAAGCCCCGCGGTGCCGAGCGGGGTGAAGGCGTTGCGCACGTTGTTGGTCGCTGCGGCCACCGTCACGCCGGCCGCGAGCAGCCGCTTGACCGGCGCGATGCCCCGGCGCACCGCGCGCACGTCCTTGCGCCCCATCAGGTAGAGATCGGTCGCGGGCAGCGCGATCACCGCGACGCCCGCCCGCGCCAGGACGCGGGCCACCCGGTCCTGCTCGTCGGGGGGCAGCGCGGCCATCTCGCTCAGGTGGCCGAGGGCCACCCGGCCCTGCCAGCCGCGCCGGATCGTCTCCTCCGCGATGTGCAGGGCGTGCAGATGCTGGGGCTCGTCGAAGAAGTCGGTGTGGAAGTCCACGTCCACCCCGAACTCGGCGGCGAGGTCGAACACGATCGCGATGTGCCGGTGCGCGTCGGTGTCGTTGTAGGGCACCCCGCCGACCAGATCCGCGCCCATGCGGAGGGCCTCGCGCAGCAGGGCCTCGGTGCCGGGCATCTGGAGGATGCCCTCCTGGGCGAACGCGCAGAGCTGCAGGTCGATCGCGGGAGCGTACTCGCGCCGGAGCGGCACGATCGCCTCGAAGCCCATGAGGCCGACGAGCGGGTCCACCTCCACGTGGCTGCGCATCGCGGTGGTGCCCTGGCGCACCGCCAGGTCGAGCACCCGCCGGGCCCGATCCGCGATGTCTTCGCGGGTGAAGCCCCGCTTGGCCGCACCGGTCACCCGGATCGCCTCGCTCACCGTGCCCTCGCGGCTCGGGGCCCGCGCGCCGAGCAGGGCCTTGTCGAGGTGGATGTGGGAGTCCACCAGCCCCGGGGTCACCACGTGCCCCTCGCACGCGATCTCGCGGGCCGCCGCGCGGCCGGCCAGCGCCCCGATCTCGACGATGCGGCCGGCGCGGCAGCCGATGTCGGCCACCCGGCCATCCGGCAGCCGGCCGCCCCGAAGCAGCAGATCGAGCGGCACGCTACTTCGGCGCGCTGATTCCGTACGCCTTCAACTTCCGGTACAGGTGGCTGCGCTCGATGCCGAGGCGCTCGGCGGTGCGGGTCATGTTCCACTCGTTGGCCCGCAGCTCGCTGAGGATGAAGGCCCGCTCGAAGGCTTCGCGCGCCTCCTTGAGCGTGCGCTCGCGCAGGCCGTCGTCGACGGTCGACTCCGCGTCCCGCGGGCGGAGCGGGGGCGGGAGGTTCTCGGGGCCGATGACGTCGCGCGGGCTCATGATGACGAGCCGCTCGACCATGTTGCGCAGCTCGCGCACGTTGCCGGGCCAGTCGTACGACAGGAAGTAGGCGAGGGCCTCGACCGAGATGGTCTTGGGCCGCTTGCCGTTCTCCGCCGAGAAGAGCGTGATGAAGTGGGCGACCAGGAGGGGCAGGTCCTCCTTGCGCTGCCGCAGCGGCGGCACCTCGATCGGGATGACGTTCAGGCGGTAGTAGAGATCCTCGCGGAACGTGCCCGCCGCGATACGCTCGGGCAGGTTCTGGTTGGAGGCGGCCAGCACCCGCACGTCCACCCGGAGGGTGTCCTTGCCGCCCACCCGCTCGAAGGCCTGCTCCTCGAGCGCCCGCAGCACCTTGGCCTGGGTCTTCAGGCTCATGTCGCCGACCTCGTCGAGAAAGAGCGTGCCCTGGTCGGCGAGCTCGAATTTGCCGCGCCGCCGCGCCACCGCCCCGGTGAAGGCGCCGCGCTCGTGGCCGAAGAGCTCGGACTCGATCAGCTCCTCGGGGATCGCCGCGCAGTTGACCTCGACGAAGGGGCCCTCGCGCCGCGCGGACAGGGCGTGCACCGCGCGGGCCACCAGCTCCTTGCCCGAGCCGTTCTCGCCCTGGATGAGCACCCGGCCGCTCGAGGGCGCGGCCACCGCGATCTGCTGGCGCAGGTGCTCGATCAGCGGGCTCTTGCCGACGATCTCCTGCCCCCGCTCGAGCTGGGCGCGCAGGTTGCGGTTCTCGCGCTCGAGGCGGGTGTGCTCGAGGGCCCGGGTCGCGGTCAGCAGCGTCTTCTCGAGCGAGAGCGGTTTCTCGATGAAGTCGTAGGCGCCGAGCTTGGTGGCCTTGACCGCGGTCTCGATGGTGCCGTGGCCGGAGATCATCACCACCGCGAGCTCCGGCCGCAGCCGCTTCATCTCGGCGAGGGTGTCGAGGCCGTCGATACCCGGCATCCAGATGTCGAGGAAGATGATGTCGGGCGTGTCGTCCTGCAGGCGCGCGAGCGCCTGCTCACCCGAGCCCACCGCGGTGACCCGGTAGCCCTCGTCCTCCAGGACGCCCCGCAGCGTGGTCTGGATCGCCCGCTCGTCGTCCACGATCAGGATGTGCTCGCCGGGCATGCCGCGCCTCAGGCCTGTACCGGCGCGGCCACCGGCCGGCCCGCGGGCAGCTCGATGACGAAGCGGCTGCCGTGCGGCGCGTTGTCCTCCACCCGGATCGTCCCGCCGTGGTCGGACACGATCTGGTGGACGATCGGCAGCCCGAGCCCCATCCCGGTGGCCTTCGTGGAGAAATAGGGCATGAAGAGGCGCTCGCGATCCTCGGCCGCGATGCCGGGCCCGTCGTCGGTGACCACGATGCGGACGCGGTGCGACTCGGGCAGCCACGCGGTGTGGACCCACACCTCGCCGGTGCCGCCCACCGCCTCCACCGCGTTGTCCACCAGGTTCAGGACCGCGCGCTTGATCTGGTCCGGGTCCACCTCGATCGGGGGCAGGTCGGGCGAGAAGGCGGAGCGGATGGCCAGGCTCGGATGCGACTCGCGGTAGAGCACCACCACGCCCTCGAGCAGCCGGGCCAGGTCGGTCGGCTTCGGGGTGAGCGCGGGCATCCGGGCGAAGCGCGAGAACTCGTCGACGAGCTGCCGGAGGCCCTCCACCTCCTGGATGATGGTGGCGGTGGCTTCCTCGAGCAGCCGCTTCTCGTCGGGATTGCGGTCGTTGGTGAGCCGCCGGCGGAGGCGCTGGGCCGAGAGCTGGATGGGGGTCAGCGGGTTCTTGATCTCGTGCGCGATGCGCTGGGCGACCTCGCGCCAGGCGGCCAGGCGCTGCGCCTTCAGCAGCTCGGTGAGATCGTCGAAGGCCAGCACCATGCCCAGGTAGGCGCCGTCGGGCGCGCGCAGCGGGGTGGCCGAGGCGAGCAGGGCGACCGCCTGGCCGCCGCGGCGGAGATGCACCTCGCGGTCCAGCGAGCCCTCGCGGCCGCGGCCCATCCGCTGGATCAGCGCGTCGATCTCCGCGTACTCCGGCGAGCGGAATACCCGCGTGACCGGCCGGCCCTGGATCTGGGCCGCGGTCAGGCCGAGGAGGCGCTCGGCGGCGCCGTTGATGGTGGTGACGTGGCCTTCCGCGTCGAGCGACACCACCCCGGTGGCCACCGCCTCCAGCACGGTCTCGGTGTAGCGGCGGCGATCCTCGACCTCGCCGTGCTTGGCCTGGAGGTCCTTGTTGGTCTCCTCCAGCTTGGACTGCGACGCGGCGAGATCGCCGGTCATCCGGTTGAAGGAGTCGACCAGGATGCCGATCTCGTCGTCGGCCCGGACCGTGACCTTGTAGTTGAGGTTGCCCGCCGCGACCTCTCGAGTGCCCTCCGCCAGCATCTGGATCGGCTCGGTGATGCCGCGGGCCAGGTAGAGGCCGAACCAGGTGGCGGAGAAGACGATGATCAGGGTCATCAGGAGGAAGAGCAGGATGTAGATGCCCTTGATCGGGTTCTTGAGCAGGCGGAGCTGCTTGTATTCCTGGAAGGCCTGGCTGATGTTGCGCAGCCGCGCCTCGAGGCGCTGGGGCACGTGGATCGCCACCACGATCGCGGCGGGCACCCCCTGATCGCCGTCGCGCACCGGCACCATCGCCTGGATCATGTCGCCGTTGTCCAGCTCGTGGACGGTGGTGATCTCCTGGCCCGAGAGCGCCTGCCGCACGTGCTCGTTGTTGGCCTCGCGGGTGGGCACCGCGGCGAGCACCGGGTTCTTGACGTGAACCAGCTCCTGCCCCTCGCGGTTGAAGACGGTGATGGCGGCCACCCCGAGGCGCTCCTGCTGCTCGGTCAGGTAGCCGGCGAGGGCCTCGCGCTTGCTCTCGGCGAGGAGCCCGTCGCGCTCGATCACGCGGCCCATGTAGCGTCCGTGGCGCAGCGCGGTGGTCTCGAGGCTCTGGTAGTAGGTCTGCGCCACCTCCATCGCCTGGTCGAGCGGCTTCTCGACCTGCGGCTTGAACCAGCCCTCGATGGAGGTGGTGATGAAGTTGGAGGCGATGAGGAAGATCAGGATGCCCGGCACCAGCGACAGGGCCAGGAAGGTGAGGACGAGCTTGGCCTTGAACTTGGAGCCGATGATCTTCTGCCGCCGCTCGAAGGAGAGCTTGACCAGGTTGCGGAAGAGCAGCACCAGCAGGAGCAGGAAGACGATGAGGTTGAGGTTGAAGAGGAAGAAGACGATGAGGTTGGAGGCGAACGGGATCTGGGGCGCGCGGATGCCCACCTCGAAGACGGTCGCGACCACGAGGAGGACGAGGATCCCGGTGATGATGAGCAGGTTCCGCTTGCGCTTCTCCTGCTCGTCCACCGGCGAAGACCGGAGCGTGAGCGGCATCACTGGCTCCGCACCGGGGTCAGCAGGCTGGACTGCACCCACGGGGTCTCCTCGGCCTCGCCGGTCATGCGCGCGAACCAGGAGTTGACCCCGCCCAGCGAGACGTCGGAGCGCACCCGCACGTAGTAGAGCTCCTGCTTGTCGAGCGCGGCCACCGGGGCCAGCTGGCCCACCCGGAGCTCGGAGATCACGCGCTGGGCCTCGCGCAGGTCCTTGGTGAGGAGCGGCTCCCGCTGCTCGCCCTTGAGCGGCGCGACCTTGTACTCCTTGGTGAGCACGTTGTAGGTGAGCTGGCGCTCCACCATGCGCGCCTGCAGGCGCCGGTCCACGCCCATGCGGGTGTGCTGCCAGAGCTCGACGTAGTAGCGCACGTGGGTCGCGATGCCGGTGTGGAGGCTCTCATGGAGCGTGCTCGGCACCGCCCCGAAGAGCACGACCGTGACCGTGACGTCGTAGTCGTTGAGGAAGACGGCCAGGTTGCTGATCCGGACCTCGGCCTGCGCGGCGGAGACGCCCAGCAGGGTGGCCGCGAGCAGACTCGCGGCGAGGGCGACCTTCCGGATCGAACGGCGACGGCAAGTCCTCATAGAGCAGCCGGACCATTATAGCGTCCGGTCCTACGGGCAGGGCGGTTCGGCCTCGGGGGCTCCGGGGGGTCGGGACGAGGGGAGGCGGGATGGGGCGGCGGCCTACAAGGCCGCGACACCCGGGAGGAACCCGTCGCCGGCGGCGGCCACCGTGGCGGGAACGGGGCGGGCGGCCCGCGTCGCGACCCGGCGGCGGTCGGCGGCCAGGGCCTTCTGGATCGCGGCCACCAGCTGGTAGTTCAGGGCGTGGCCCGCGTTGCGGCCGACCACGTGCGCCCGGAGGGGCCGGCCCAAGAGGAACAGGTCTCCCACCAGGTCGAGGATCTTGTGGCGGACGAACTCGTCGGGGAAGCGCAGGCTGTCGTTGAGCACCGAGCGCTTGCCCACCACGATCGCGTTCTCGAGCGACCCACCGCGGGCCAGCCCGTTCTGCCGCATGGCCGGCACGTCGCGGAGGAACCCATACGTCCGGGCGGCGGCCAGCTCGTCGCAGAAGACCTCTTCGCTGATCCCGAAGGTGCCCGCCTGCAGCCCGATGATCGGATGGTTGTTGTCGAGGGTGTAGCTGATGCGAAGCGAGTCCGCGGGGAGCACCTCGATCCAGCGGCTCTCGGTCCCCACGCGGATGGGCTGGCTGATCGTGATCGGGCGGCGGGGGGCGGCGAGGCTCACGCGACCGGCCGAGCGCAGCAGGTCCACGAAGGGCTTCGCGCTACCGTCCGCCGCCGGTACCTCGGGCCCGTCGATGTCCACCATCAGGTTGTCGATGCCGAGGGCCGCGGCCGCCGCCATGAGGTGCTCGATCGTGCGCACGCGCACTCCGAAGGCGCCGACCGTGGTCGCGGAGTTGGTATCGACGACGTGATCGGCGTTCGCGGGAATCAGCGTGCCGTCACTGGCGCGGAACAGGATGCCGGTATCCGCCGCCGCCGGGGAGACCGTCATCTTCACGGTCTCGCCCGAATGCAGACCGATCCCGTCGAGGCTCACCGGGCGTCTGACGCTCTGCTGGGAGTCCATGACCATGGCCTTAGTAGGCAAGCAAGGTGCCAGTGGTCACTGATTCTCCCAAGTATTTGTTTATATGAGTGTTTATATCAAAAAGACAAACTGAATACTGTGTAAGAAGTTGCAAGAATGACACACCCCCCAGGGGGCTTTGTGTCCAATAGACAACATCAGACCTCCAGGCTGGCGCGTGCCCGGAACCCTTCCGGGAGCGCCTCCACAGCCAGCCCATCACTCGCGATCCCGCGGATCAGGGTCAGGACCTGGTGCCGCGCGGGCTCCACGGGCTCGCCCCGGAGGAAGGCGTGGAGCCGGACCGGCTCGCCGCCCGCGGCCGGCGCGGCGTCGAAGACCGCGAAGTCGATGGCACGGCAGGCGAAGCCTTCCACCTCGTGCACGTAGAGGCACTCCTCGAGCCAGCGCCGCAGGAGCGCGGGGATGCCGACTCCGTGCGCCCGCACCTCGCGCACTTCCGCCTCGTCCACCGACGTCGGATCCACCGCGGCTGCGAAGAGCGAAAGCGCGATCCGGGCGAAGGCGTCCGGCAGAGTTGGGGCCTCGACGACGAGCCGCACGTCAGGCGGTACCCAGATCGCCGTAGCGCGACTGGAGCAGCGCCACCGCCACCGCGCCCGCGGTCTCGGTCCGGAGCAGGCGTGGCCCGAGGGAGGCCACCACCGCGCCGGCGTCGACGAGCCCGCGCACCTCCTCCGCGGTCAGCCCTCCTTCCGGGCCCACGACCACCGTCACCCGAGGGCACGGCCCGGGCGGCAGGTGCTTCTCCAGCCCTTCACGCTCTTCCTCCCAGAGGCAGACGAGCAGCCCGGCCGTTCCGGACTCGCGAGCCCACGAGGCCACGTCGCGCGGTGCCGTGATCTCCGGGACCGCCGAGCGCCCGCTCTGCTGGGCCGCCTCCTTGGCGATGCGCTGCCACCGGCCGAGGCGGGAGGGCCAGCGCGCGGGCTCGAGCCGCACCACCGTCCGCGCGGTCATGAGCGGGATCACGCGCGTGACGCCGAGCTCGGTGGCCATCCGGACGATGCCGTCCATCTTGTCGCCCTTCGGGATCCCCTGGGCCAGGGTCAGGTCGAGCGGCGACTCGGTCGCGAGCGGGGTGCGGCTCACGATCAGGCCCTCGGCCCGGCGGCCCGCGATCGCGGTGAGGCGCACCGACAGCAGCGCGCCCCCGTGGCCCACCGCCTGTACCACGTCTCCCACCGCCGCCCGCAGCACGCGGCCCAGGTGATGGGCGGCGGCGGCCTCGAAGACCACCCGGTCGCCGTCCACTGCGCCCGGACCCAGGTGGAGGAAGCGGGTCACGAGACCCGCGCCTCGAGGCGCAGCGAGGCCCAGCCCTCGAGGGCCAGACGCGAGCGGGTGGTGAAGCCGGCGCCGGCCAGCGCGTCGCTGACGCGCTT
>Ga0068869_100002788_pt1 | contig 10587 bp, 11 predicted proteins | sample KBSMisM52_FD_64676 | JGI IMG/M metagenome (GOLD analysis project Ga0068869, IMG submission 64676) | Miscanthus rhizosphere microbial communities from Kellogg Biological Station, Michigan, USA - KBS Miscanthus M5-2 | ecosystem: Host-associated > Plants > Roots > Rhizosphere > Soil ... | reverse complement strand
CCGTTGACGGCGAGAACCTGCCCTGTAATATACGACGCCTCATCCGAGGCGAGAAAGCTCACTGCGGCGGCCACGTCCTCGGCGGTCCCGATTCGGCCAAGGGGTATCTGCGACGACCAGTCGCCCTGCGCCTTGTCGGTGAGCTCCTGGGTCATGTCGGTCGCGACCAGCCCAGGGGCCACCACGTTCACCGTGATCTGGCGCGACGCCACCTCGCGTGCGATCGCCTTGCTGAAGCCGACGAGCCCGGCCTTGGACGCCGCATAGTTGGCCTGGCCGGCGTTGCCCATCTGCCCCACCACCGAGCCGATGCTGATGATGCGGCCGCTCCGCTGCCGGATCATCGGCTTGAGCACCGCCTGCACGATCGTGAAGGCGGCGGTGAGGTTGGTGGCCAGCACCTCGTCCCAGTCGGCGCGCTTCATCCGCAGCATCAGCTGATCGCGCGCGATGCCGGCGTTGTTCACCAGGATGTCGAGCCGTCCGTTGTGCTGCAGGGCCGTCGCCAGCATCGCCTCGACGGACGAGGCGTCGGTGACGTCGGCGCTCACCGCGGTGGCCGATCCGCCCGCGGCCCGGATGGCCTCCACGGTGCCCTCGGCGTTGCTGCCGCGCGCCGCCGCCACCACGTGCGCGCCCTGCGACGCGAGCGACTGGGCGATGGCGCGGCCGATACCGCGCGACGCGCCGGTGACGAGGGCCACCTTCCCGGTCAGCTCGAACATGCTGCGCGCACCGCGTCCAGCTGGTCTGGACTGCTGAAGCTCACGATGTGAGCGTCCTTGTGAATCCGCTTGATGAAGCCGGCGAGCACGTTGCCCGGCCCGACCTCGACGTAGTGCGTCACGCCCTCCGCGGCCAGCCGCTGCACGACCTCCACCCACCGGACCCGCGACGAGACCTGCTGGACCAATGCATCGACCGACGCATGCGCGTCGCGTTTGGGCTCGGCGTCCACGTTGGCCACCACCGGCACGCGCGGCGCCGTGGTGTGCAGGGCTCGGAGTTCGGGCTCCAGGCGCGCCTGCGCCGGCTGCATCAACGCACAGTGGAAGGGCGCGCTCACCGTCAGCGGCACCACGCGGCGGGCGCCCAGCGCCCTGGCGCGCTCCGACGCGCGCGCCACCGCGCCGGTATGGCCGGCGATGGCCACCTGTCCCGGCGCGTTGAGGTTCGCCGGGCTCACCACCTCGCCGTCGGCCGCCTCGCGGCACGCCTGCTCGACGAGCGCCGTGTCGAGGCCGAGCACGGCGGCCATGGCCCCCGTGCCGACCGGCACCGACTCCTGCATGTAGCGGCCGCGCCGCCGGACGATCGACACGCCGTCGGCGAGCGAGAAGGTGCCCGCCGCCACGTGCGCCGAATACTCGCCCAGGCTGTGCCCCGCCACGAACGCCGGCTCGATCCCGTGCGCCGTCAGCACGCGCGCCGCCGCAACGCTCACAGCCACGAGCGCCGGCTGCGCGTGCTCGGTGAGCGTCAATTGCTCCTCGGGACCATCGGTGAGCATGGCGCGAAGCGAGACGTGGCTGGCCGCGCCGTTCGCCGCAGCATTTGCCGCGCCGGCAAAGGCGGTTTCGGCCTCGGCCAGCGCCGCCTCGGCCTCCGGGAACGCCGCGGCGAGCGCGGTGCCCATCCCCACCGCCTGCGAGCCCTGTCCGGGAAACACGAACGCGATGCGGGCGCTCACGAGACCCCCGCGACCGCCACGCCGTGCGTGACCTGGGAGACGATGTCGCTCGACGCCAACCGTGCGGCCATCGCGATGGCGTTGCGGATCGCCCTGGCCGAAGAGCGTCCGTGGGCCACGATGGCCGTACCGGCCACGCCCAGCAGCGGCGCCCCGCCGTACTCCGAGTAGTCCACGCGGCGGCGCAGCCGCCGGAAGGCGCGGCGCGAGAGCACCGATCCATTCTCGCTCGTGAACGTGCCGCGCAGCTCGTCGCCGAGCAGGCGCTCGACGGTCTCGACGAGACCCTCGGTCGTCTTGAGCACCACGTTGCCGGTGAACCCGTCGCACACCACCACGTCGGCGGCGCCGGTGTAGATCTCGCGCCCTTCGATGTTGCCGATGAAGCCCACCGGCGCACCCTTGAGGAGCCGGTGCGCTTCCCGCGTGAGCTCGTTGCCCTTGTTTGGTTCCTCGCCGATCGAGAGCAGCGCGACGCGCGGGCGCTCCACCCCCAGCACGAGGCGCGAGTAGATTTCACCCATCACTGCGAACTGGACGAGGTGCGGCGGCCGGCACTCGACGCTGGCGCCGGCGTCCACGAGAACGGCGGATCCGGTTTCGGTGGGAATCACCGCAGCGAGCGCCGGGCGATCGACGCCGGGGATCATGCCGAAGGCGGTGCGCGCCGACACCACGGTGGCCCCGGTGTGGCCGGCGCTCACGAGCGCGTCGGCGTCGCCGGCCGCCACGAGATCGGCGGCGATGCGGATGGCGGCGCGCGGGCGGCGGCGCAGCGCGAGGGCCGCGGGCTCGTCGTTCGAGACCGTCTCCTCGGCATCCACGACCTCGAGCGCGCCCATGTGCCCGCCCGCGAGCAGACGGAGCACGGACGTCACGCGGGCCTCGGGCCCCACGAGCAGTACGCGGACGTCGAGATGACGTGCGGCGGCCAGCGCCCCTTCGACCACGACGGTCGGGGCCTGGTCACCGCCCATGGCGTCTACGGCTATTCGGAGCACTCTCGTGCGGAGCTACTCTCCGTCGACGGCGCGCACCTGCCGGCCACGGTAGTAGCCGCAGTGCGGGCAGATCCGGTGCGGAGCGGTGGGCTCCTTGCACTGGGCGCAGAGACCCGTCGTCGCCGGCGAGAGCGCGTCGTGCGTGCGGCGCTTCGCGGTGCGGGTCTTCGAGTGACGGCGTTTCGGATTCGGCATGTCTACGATGTTCCTTTGATGAGACCCTTGAGCGGCGCCAGCCGGGGGTCCTCCCAGCCGGTTTCGCAGTCGCAGGTGCCCGTGTTCCTGTTCACTCCGCACTGCGGGCACAGCCCGCGGCAGTCGTCCCGGCACAGCGGCTTCATGGGCAGCGCCAGGTAGAACTGTTCGCGCAGCAGCCCGGTCAGATCGATCTGGTCATCCTGGTAGAAACTGATGTCCACGTCCTCCTCGGCGACCTCCTGCTCGTCGTCCGAGGACTGATCCGACGCCGGTAAGTACCGCAAGTCGACCGCGGCGTCTACCGGCAGGCGGAACGGCTCGAGACAGCGGCTGCACGGGAGCTCCAGCACCGTGCGGACCGTGCCCTCGAGGCGGAACCGATCCTTGTCCTTGTGCAGGTCGAATTCGAGCTCGACCGGCTCCACGATCCGATACGCCTCGCCCTCTCCGCCGGCGTCGGCCGGCTGAAACGTCTTGGAGACGTGGGTCAGCGGCTGGCGATACCGGGTGAGGTCGAGCTGTACCGAAGTCATTACTGCACATCCCTTTCGCGAAGATCCTGCGAAAGGCAGACTTTCGATTATAGCTGATTGCCAGTCATCGGGCCTACCCCTACCCAGGGTCTGGGCACGAACAGGCGCTCGTAGAGGGACACGGCATAGCGGTCGGTCATGCCCGCCACGAAGTCCTTCGCCGCGGTGTCCAGCCCCTCGCGGTCCAGGATCGCTGCGTCCAGGAACTCCTGGGGCCGTTCGCGCACCTTCTCCCACAATCCGCCCAGGATGCCGGCCGCCTTCTTGAACTCGGCCGTCGCCGTCTCGTTCTCGTAGACCGCCTTGAACAGGAACGCCCGCATGGCTAGCGTGGCCTCGAGCACCGGGTCGCTCATGCGGATATCCGTCAGCCCGCCCTGGCCCGTCTCGGTGACCACGTCCTTGACCATGCAGGCAATCCGGGCCGACGACGAGTTCCCCAGTACCGAGATCGGCCCGCGCGGGAGGTCTTCCTCCCGCAGCACGCCGGCGCGCACCGCGTCGTCGATGTCGTGGTTCACATAGGCGATGAGGTCGGCGACCCGCATGACCTGTCCCTCGAGCGTGGCGGCGCGCTTGGCCGGATCGAGGCCCACCGGCGATCCGTTCTTGCCCTTCGAATGGCGGCCGATGCCGTCGCGCACTTCCCAGCTCAGATTCAGTCCGCGCCCGTCACCCTCCAGGACGTCCACGATGCGAAGGCTCTGCTCGTAGTGGCGGAACCCGCCCGGCACGAGCGTGTCGAGCACCTGCTCCCCCGCGTGCCCGAACGGCGTGTGGCCCAGGTCGTGCCCGAGGGCGATGGCTTCGGTGAGCTCTTCGTGCAGGCGCAGCACCTTGGCGATGGTGCGCGCGATCTGCGAGACCTCGAGCGAGTGCGTCAGGCGCGTGCGGTAGTGGTCGCCGGCCGGCGCGAAGAACACTTGCGTCTTGTGCTTCAGGCGGCGGAACGCCTTGCTGTGGATGATGCGATCGCGGTCGCGCTGGAACGCGGGGCGGACGTCGTCTTCCACCTCGGGGCGCAGGCGCCCTCGCGACCGCGCGCTCTTGGCCGCCGCGGGCGCCAGCGTGTCGGCCTCGAGCTGCTCCAGCGTTTCGCGAATACTCGCCACTACGCGCCTCCGCCGGTCAGATCGTCGAGGAAACTGCTGCCGTGCTCGAGCGGTCCGACACCGAAGTTCGCGGCAATAGTCTGCCCGAGATCCGCGAAGGTGGACCGGGTTCCGAGATCGCGCCCCCGGGGCACGCCGTCGCCCACCACGAGCACCGGCACGTACTCGCGCGAGTGGTCCGTGCTCGGCGTCGTGGGATCGTTGCCGTGATCGGCGGTGACCACCAGCAGATCGCCGGAGCGGAGCTGCTGCACCGCGTCGGCGAGGCCGGCGTCGATGCGCTCGAGGTTGGCGGCGTAGCCCGCCACGTCGTTGCGATGGCCATACTGCGTGTCGCTGTCGACGAGGTTGGCGAACACGAGGCCGCCGGGCAGCTCGGCCAGCGTGCGCATCAACGTCCCGATGCCGTCGGAGTCGCTCACGGTGGGGAGCGCCCGCGTGATGCCGCGCCCGGCGAACAGGTCTCGCACCTTGCCGATGGTCACCACCGTCTGTCCTTCGGCCGTCAGCGCATCGAGCAGCGTGGTACCCGTGGGCTGGAGGGCGTAGTCGTGACGGTTTGCGGTGCGCTTGTAGGCGCCCGGTGCGCCGACGAACGGCCGCGCGATCACCCGGCCGACGCCGAGGCCGCGGCCCACGAGGTCGAAGGCGGCCTCGCACATGCGGTACTGCTCGGCAATCGGGATCACGTCCTCGTGTGCGGCCACCTGGAACACGCTGTCGGCCGACGTGTAGACGATCGGCTTGCCGGTCCGCACGTGCTCGTCGCCGAGCCGATCGATGATTTCGGTGCCCGACGCCACCACGTTGCCGAGCGTGCCGCGGCCGATCCGCCGCTCGAACTCGGTGATGATTTCCGCAGGAAATCCGGCCGGAAACGTGGGAAACGGGCGTTCCAGCACCACCCCGGCCATCTCCCAGTGCCCCGTCACCGAGTCCTTGCCGGGCGACGCTTCCGCCATGCGGCCAAAGGCGCCCCGTGGCGTCGATTCCGCGCCCGTCTGACCGCCGCCGAGCGCGACGACGCGGCCGAGCCCCAGCGAGCGGAGGCATGGCACCGCCAGCCCGATCTGCGCCGCGATGTTGCCGATGGTGTTGCTGCCCTCGTCGCCGTAGGCCGCCGCATCGGGCAGCTCGCCGATGCCGGCGCTGTCGATGACGAGCAGGATGACGCGAGTGAAGGCGAGGCGCCTCAAGAATGCGGCGTGCTGAACGTGTTGACGCCGGCGCGGGCGGTTTCGATGAAGGCGATGGCGTGCTTGAAGACGAGGTGCTCGGCGCCGTTGACGTCCACGACGACGGCGTACTTATCGAACCCTTTGATCCGCGCGTCGAACGACACGCCGGTCATCAAGTGCACCGTGATGGCCGCGCGATCCCGCCGCGCGGTATTGAGGAAGAGATCCTGAACACTCGGGGTTGCGGCGCGTTCTCCGAACGCGTCCGCGAGTGCCCGCTCCACCGGCCGCCGCGACGAAAGTGAGTCAGGCACGTGCGTCATCCAGTGAGCTCTCCTCAAGCGTTCCGCGGCCGGTCGTGTTCACGACGGTGTCGACGACGCGCTGCTGCACGTCGATCGACTCGCCCGGTCCGTCGAACCAGATAAGAGTAGGCTCTTTGCGGAACCAGATCAACTGCCGGCGCGCGTAGTGACGGTTCTCCTGCGCGATGAGCGCGCGCGTTGCCGCCTCGTCGCGCACGCCGCGCAGCATCTCCATGATCTGTCGGTAGACGAGCCCGCCGAAGGGGCGCGCGTGCGGCGGCACGCCGCGTGCGAGGAGTCCGCGGACCTCGTCCACGACCCCGCGCGCGAACTGTGCCTCGACGCGGCGGGCGACGCGCGACGCCGTGGCATCGGCCGGCAGCCGCAGCGCGACCGCGGTCACGTCGCAGTCGTCGATGAGCGATCGGGTGGCGGCGAAGTGCGCCGTCAACGGCGTGCCGGTGGCGAAGTACACCTCGAGCGCACGGACGATCCGCTTCTGGTCGCGCGGCATGATGCGTGCGCCCGATGCCGGATCCACGTATGCCAGCAGCCGGTGCAGCCGTTCCGGACCCCGCCGCGCCGCCAGCCGATCCAGGCGATCGCGGAGCGCCTGGTCGGCGCCCGGGCCTGGAAACAGGCCCCGAACCAGGGCCCGATAGTAGAAGCCGGTGCCGCCGACCAGGATCGGCAGGCGGCCGCGCGCGTGCACTTGTCGAATCACGGTGGCGGCATCGCGCGCGAACTGGGCCGCCGTGTAGATCTCCGTAGGGTCGGCGATGTCGATGAGATGGTGAAGGATGCCCTGCCGTTCGTCCGGAGCCACCTTGTCGGTGCCGATGTCGAACCCGCGGTAGACGGCGGTGGAATCGCAGTTGAGGATCTCGCCGTCGAACCGGCGCGCCAGAGCCAGCCCGAGCGCGCTCTTCCCCGACGCGGTGGGGCCGAGCACGGCGAGTACCCGCGGGCGCGCGGTCATCCCAGCCTCAGGCCACTCGCCAGGCCACGAACGCGACGAGCGCGGCGAGCAGCAGGATGAGACCGAGCTGTTGCGTACGGGTCGGCATCGCGGGCCTAGCGCGCTTTCCTATCGCCGCGCGCGCGTGTCAGTCCTTGGTGCCTAGTCCTTGGTTTTTGGTCCGTCCATGGTCCCAGGTCCGTGGTCCTCTTTGAGGCCAGGACCCGGGACGGACGAAGGACTAAGGACGGACAATGGACCAAGGACGGACCAAGAACCAGGAACCAAGTACCAAGAACCGGCAGCTCCACGATCAGAAGACGTCCTAGTTGACGGGCGACTCGTTGTAATAGAACGTGACCGTAAAGAACGCGCGTTCGTCGGGGTACTCGGGCGGCAGCGGCTCGACCGGGTTCGACCCGAGGATGGCGTTGAACGCCGCGCGGTTGAAGGCGTCGATGTCCGACGGCTGCGCCACCACGAGATCGGTGATGTGCCCGTCGCGGTGGATATTGAACTGCAGCACGACACGGCCGTGAAACGTGAAGGCGGCGTCGGGCACGAACCAGTTGCGCCGCACCTTCTGCACGAATCGCCGGATCCACGGCCCGAACTCCACGCCCTTGGTGTCGAACTGGATCGCCTGCCCCGGATCCTTCGTGCCGCCTTGCGGGTTGTTGAAGGTCTCTTTCTGGACGTATTGCTGCAGGTTGCGCAACGCGTCGCCGAGCGCGCCGGTGGCGGCCTTCGGCATCTCGAGCGGCCGCCGGAGCCCGCGGTCGGCTTCCGGCAGCCGGGCTTCCTGTTTGGGCTGCTCGGGCGCCGGTGGCTGCGGCGTCGGCGTTTCCTCGCCGCGCGCTCGTTCGGCAGGCGTGGCCTCGGCTCGCTCGGCGGAGTTGCCCTTGTTGAATGGCAACGGATTGTTCGGCTGCTTCGACGTCTCAGGCGCCGCCGCTTTCCGGTCCAAGTCGCTCAGTTCCGGTCGAGGGGGCGGTTTGGGCGACGGCATGTCGACGCGAGGCTGCACGAAGACGAAGCGCTGCTGGTTGCGTTCCTGCTCCAGCTGGCGCTGGATGGCCTCCTGCCGGCGCCGTTCCAGCTCTTCGGGGGTGGGTTGAAAGAACGCGAGCCTGCCCCCGAAGAGGATGAACAGGATGACCGCGACGTGGAAGCCGATCGACAGTAACGTGCCTTCGCGGCGGGAGATAGCACTCCCGACCACGAGCTCGTCCTGATACCGATCGTCGAAGTCGAAGTGGATCAACAGCGCCGCCGTGTGAATTATAACACTCGTCCTTACAAGGACTTACGGAAGCACCGCGGTCCGGACGTCCGCCCCGCGCCCTACCGGCGCCGGGCGGTGTAGAGATAGACGATGCCGATCGTCAAAGGGTCGGCGCGCACGGATTCGAAGCCCGCACTTTCGAGCATGCGCGCGAACTCCGCTGGCGGCGTGAAGGTGCCGACCGATGCCGGGAGATACGAGTAGGCGCCGGTGTGCCCCGAGATCATCCGTCCGACGCGTGGCAGCACGGCTTTGAAATACCACTGATAAAGCCCCCCTACACCCGGCACGCGCGGCACGCCGAACTCCAGGATCGCCAGCCGGCCGCCGGGTTTGAGGACACGGGCCATCTCGGCGCACGCCACGCTGGCGGTCTGGACGTTCCGGATGCCGAAGGCGATCGTGACCGCATCGGCCGACCCGCTGGCAACCGGGAGCCGCATCGCGTCGCCGTGCACGAGCACGACGCGGCTCGACTCGCCCGCCGCCCGCACCTTCCCCACGCCGAGCGCCAGCATCGCGCGCGCGAAGTCCACGCCAACCACCCGTGCGGCCCGGGCGCTGCCCCGCTTTGGCGCGCACGCCTCGAGCGCCACGTCGGCCGTTCCGGTCGCGACGTCGACCAGCACCTCGTGCCCGGTGAGCGCCAGCGAGTCGATGGCGCGCCGGCGCCACCGCCGATCGATGCCGGCGCTGAGCAGCCGGTTGAGCAGGTCGTAGCGCGGCGCGATGGCGTCGAACATGCCGGCAATCCGGTCCGGCGACTTGTCCGGAGCCGCGGCCGGCACGGCCGGACGCGCGCTAGCCGACATACAGCGCCAGCGCCGTCGAGGCGAGGTAGACGATGCCCACGTAGCCGTTGAGATCGAAGGCGCGCTTCACCTGCGAGAGATCGCTGGCCGAGACGAGCGACTGCTCGTACACCAGCAGCGCCGCCACCACCGCGACACCGCCAAAGTAGAGCGCCGGCAGGCCGGCGGCCGCGCCCAGCGCGGCCATGGCCAGCACGGTCGCCACGTGCATCACGCGCGAGATGCCGATCGCCGCCGCGACACCGAACCGCGCCGGAATCGACCGCAACCCGTGCCCCCGATCGAAGTCCACATCCTGGCAGGCGTAGAGCACGTCGAACCCGCCGACCCACAGACCGATGGCCAGGCCGAGCAGCCAGGGCACGGGACCGGCACCGCCCCCGGCGGCGATCCAGCCGCCGACCGGCGCCACCGCCATGGCCAGGCCGAGAAAGAGCTGCGTATAGGCGGTGTAGCGTTTGGCCAGCGAGTACCAGAAGACGATGCCCAGCGCCACCGGCGACAGGACACCGCACAGCCACCCGAGCCGCGTCGCGGCAAAGACGAAGACGGCCGACGAGACGAGCACGAAGATCGCCGCTTCGCGAAGGCTCATCGCGCCCCGCGGGATCTCGCGCATGGCCGTGCGGGGATTGAGTGCGTCGAAGCGCGCGTCCACCGCGCGGTTGAAGCCCATCGCGGCGCTCCGCGCGCTCACCATGCAGACGACGATCCAGCCGACCTGCGCCCACGAGAAGGGCTCGGTGCGCCACGCCAGGAGCGCACCGGTCAGCGCGAACGGCAGCGCGAACACCGAGTGGCTGAAGCGGACGAACGAGAGGTAGGTGGCGATTCTGGTCATGCCTCGGGCGGCGGAAAGGGCATCTCGGATCTCATCTCGGTCGTGAGGCCCGACAGCAGGTATTCTTCCACATCGATCACGCCGCTCGGTACGCGCACGCTGATGAGCGCCGCGCGTTTTCCCGGCTCCAGGCTCCCGTAGTCGCGGCCGAATCCCAGCGCGCGCGCCCCGACGAGCGTGGCGCTCTCGAGCAGCCGCCGCGCCGGAACGCCGGGCGCCAAACGCCGGGCCTCGGCGAGCTCGCCGAACAGATTCAGATCCTCCACGCTCGCCAGGCTGTCGGTGCCGAAGGCGACCGGTACACCCGCGTCGTAGAAGGCCGCGAGCGGCGGCTCGCCGGCCCCGACGAAGGCATTGCTGCGCGGACACGAGACGAGCGTCGCGCCGAGGTCGCGAATTCGCGCGATGTCGGCGGCCGTGCACTGCGCGCCGTGGACGATCAGAGTCGACGCGTCGAGAAACCCGCGCTGCCGCAGGTACTCGACCGGCGACGCCGCGGGCGGTTGCCACGCGTCGGTCCAGACACCGAGTGCTTCGAGCAGCTCGCGCCACGGGCCCGTCCCATCGGCCAGCAGCTGCACCTCTTCCCGCCCCTCAGCCAGGTGCACGGTCGTGGGCGCACCGTGGGCGCTGCTGTCGCGGCGGATGGCGTCGAAGAGTGCCGGCGACACCGA
>Ga0068869_100002784_pt1 | contig 10599 bp, 8 predicted proteins | sample KBSMisM52_FD_64676 | JGI IMG/M metagenome (GOLD analysis project Ga0068869, IMG submission 64676) | Miscanthus rhizosphere microbial communities from Kellogg Biological Station, Michigan, USA - KBS Miscanthus M5-2 | ecosystem: Host-associated > Plants > Roots > Rhizosphere > Soil ... | reverse complement strand
CCGGCAGCGCGGGCAGCGGGCAATTTTCTGCCCCAGGCCGCTTGCGGAAGGCGTGTCGACGATCTCGGGCTCCCCGCTTAGCAGCGTCACGCGATCCGACTCGATCATCGCATTGAGCGCGAACGAGGCGCCGGTCTCGCGCTGGCACCAGCGGCAGTGGCAGCAATGCACGAAGAGCGGACGGGTCTCCATGCGGTAGCGGACCTGGCGGCAACCGCAGCCGCCTTCGAGAGGAAATACGGAAGCGTCAGTCATGGTTGAGGTGGGGCGCGGAATGATCGGGTCGCCCGAGAATCAGGATCGTTCGGTATCTTACCGTCACTGCGGCGTTCACCTCAAAGCGGCCGAAGATGCGGCGCAGTTCCCGGGCTACCGCCTGGCCGTCCGGCGTCGCGCGGTCCGGCATGTACGAGCGGGAGAAGGCAAGACACGCGAGCCCTTCCGCGCCGACGCGATGCTCGTGCGGCCACGAGAGCGCCTCAACGGGCGCGCCGCTGAAGAATCGCGGCACGTCGGATCGGTCTTCGTGCGCGACGAGCGCCGACCGTTTCGCTCCGCCGAACTTGGCGAAGACCCCATCGAGCTCGACGTGCAGCGGATCGCTGCTCACGCGGTCGTTCCAGATCAGCGCCACTCTTCCGTGCGGCGCGAGGACGCGCAGGCACTCGGCACGGGCCCGCTCCACTTCGAACCAATGAAACGCCTGGGCGGCCGTGATGAGATCGACGGACCCGGCGCCGAGTGGGATCGACTCGGCGCAGCCCTCGACGCTACGATAGCCGGCGAACGCGGCGCAATGGAGATCGCAGGCCGCGCGCATCACAGGGTTGGGCTCGACGGCAACGGTCCGATAGCCGCGCGTCAGCAAACCCTGCGTCAAAAGGCCTGTGCCCGCTCCGATATCCGCAATCGTGGCGCCGTCCGGCAGTCCGCAATTCTGCGCCAGCGCATCGAACAACGCGTCCGGATAGTCGGGCCGCGACGCAATGTAGTCGGCAACCTTGGAAGCGAAGATCGCGCGCACGCCGCCTTGGGGCTCGTAGAGCGACCGCAGCGCCGAACCCGTATCCTCGTCCTCGATCATGTGCGGGCGGCTTCGAGGAGGTCCAGGCGCTCCGCCAGGTATCGCATGATCGTCGCGACATCGACACGAATGCCGCAAAGTCCGACGTGGCCGTCGGGTCGCAGCAGGTAATGGGACGGCGCCGCGATCCCCGCGCGCGCAAGCGCCGCCTGGTTGGCGGAATCGACGGGGATCGCGTGGAGGCGCAGCAGGCCAGCCGCTTCGAGCGCGTCGGCAGGAGGCGCGGGCTGACCGATCACCAGCAGATTGAACCGCGTATCGTCGAGCGCTTCGAACAAATCCTCGACGGCGCCGGTCGGCGCGAGCTTCACCTTGAGCCAAGGGAACCGATCGCCCGCCTGGGGCGCACCGGACGGCAGCCGATCCGCCGATTCCGACAGCGGGCTCTCCCGATAATGAATCGCGGTCTGTGAAATGATGCCGAAAGCGGTTTTCTGGATCGACTCCACGCGCATTGCGACCGAAGCGATTGTCGCTACGACCTTCGTTCGCAGCAGTCCCGCCACCCGGCTGTCCGACACCACGATCCGGAACGCCCTGTCCGTGGTGTCGAGCAGCCGTTGCGCGACCGGCAGGCGCTCGTCCTCGTACGAATCGAGGAGCGCGGCGTCCGCCTTGTCGGCGGTGACGAGCGCGAGCTTCCACGCAAGGTTGTAGGCATCCTGCAGGCCTGTGTTCATGCCCTGCGCGCCGACCGGGCTGTGGATGTGCGCGGCGTCCCCCAGGAGGAAGCAGCGGCGGTCGCGAAACCGTGCCGCGCTGCGGTGCGAGATGCGATAAGTGGAAAACCAGGTGCATGCGGAGAACGAGAGTCCGCTGCCCGCTTCGCCGCGCAGCGAGGGGATCACATCGTCGAACGTGACGTCGTCCTTGTTGCGCAGGTCCGGAGGCAGGATGCCGACGAGCCGCCAGTGATCCTTGCCGCGCATCGGGAAGAAGAGATGGAAGCCGCTACGCCACAGGTAAGCGTTGACCTGGTCGGCCACCATGCTTCCCGTGCACTCGGTGTCGGCGACGAAGAAGACATGCTGATAGGGTGCGCCGCGATATTCGATGTGGTTGAGCTCGCGGACCGCGCTGTGCGCGCCGTCGCATCCGGCGACCCACGCCGCGGTGACCTCGCGCGACGTCCCGTCGGGCTGTTTGAGCGTCGCAGTTACGCGATCGGCATGCTGCTGGAGGGCGGCGAGCTCGGTGTTCCACTGCACCGCGAGACCCCAATCACGGAGCTTGTCACCCATGATCCGCTCGTTGTCGTCCTGGCCCAGGACGAGAATGAAGGGGTAAGGAGTGACGTCGCGCCCGGCTTCGCCCAGCGGAACATGCGCCATGAGGCGGCCGTCCGCCCATATGTTCGCGCCGGTGCCCACTTTGCCGAGCTCGAGCGCCCGGTCGACGAGACCGAGCTTCGCGTAGATCTCCAGCGTGCGCGCCTGCACGCCCAGCGCTCGCGTCTGCAGCGAGGGTCCGGCGTGACGGTCGATGATGAGCGTGCGCACGCCGCGCCGGCCGAGTTGATTCGCAAGCATCAACCCGGTCGGACCGGCGCCGACAATCAGGACTTCGGCATCCACGGCAGGAAACTTGCCGATGGTGCACGGGAAGATCGGGGAGGATCGGAGTCGATGTCCACGACGCTACCCGTATGCAGTTTGCGCGTCAGTTCGCCTTGAGCTCGAGGTACAAACCGTATCCCGACATCGACGAAGCCTGCCCGACCCATCCCGACGGCGAGCGCCTGAGCTCGGCGACGTAGGCGATGCCGCACATCCTCGGGACTTCGAACGCGATCCCTTCGTCCGTCTGCCGGCCGACGATCGGCAGGTCGCGCCAGGCGCACCATGGGTTGACTTGCCACCACGTGAGCTTCGCGGTGAAGGTCCGATCCGGCTGCGCCCTGATTTCGTCGAGGGAGAAGACCTGCTGCGTGCTGTCAGCCGGCCATCGCCATCGACCGCTGAGCGAGGACGGGAGTTCTCCAGGCTGCAAGCTCTGCGATGGTGCGGCCTGATGGGCGCACGCGCTGACGAGACAGCCGAGCATGGCAAAACCGAATGCCTTCTTCAAAGTGCAGGACCCCGGTGAGCGTCCGGCCATGCGGGCCGAAAAGCAGGAAGTGTACGGTCGCTGGCAGCCCGCCGTCGAGGCCTATAATCTCCCGGCACAAAAAGAGCGTCATCATGGCAAACCGCGCGCACGACTCACCACCCGCGACGAGCGTCCGCGCTGCCGTCCTCGACCTGTTGCGCGCGTTCGGGATGACGACGATCTTCGGCAATCCCGGCTCGACCGAATTGCCGCTCTTCCGCGATTTCCCCCAGGACTTTCGCTACGTGCTCGGACTGCAGGAAGCCGTCGTCGTCGGCATGGCGGACGGCTATGCGCAGGCGACGCGCAACGCCGCCTTCGTCAACCTGCATTCCGCGGCGGGTGTCGGTCATGCGATGGGGAACATCTTCACCGCGTTCCGAAACCGCACGCCGCTCGTCATCACGGCCGGGCAACAGGCACGCTCGATCCTTCCCTTTGATCCGTTCCTGTATTCGGCGCAGGCGACCGAGCTGCCGAAGCCGTACGTCAAATGGAGCTGCGAACCCGCGCGCGCCGAGGACGTGCCGCAAGCGATCGCGCGTGCGCGCTACATCGCGATGCAGCCGCCGCGCGGGCCGGTGCTGGTATCGATTCCCGCCGATGACTGGGCGAGAAGTTGCGAACCCGCTGCACCGCGCGTCGTGAGTGCCGACATCCGGCCCGATCCGCGCGTTCTGGAAGCGATCGGCGACGCGCTCGACGCGTCAATTCGACCTGCGTTCGTGGTGGGGTCCGCGGTCGATCGCGACGGAGCGTGGGACGACGTCGTGCGTCTTGCCGAGCGCCACAACGCCACGGTGTTCGTGGCACCGATGTCCGGGCGTTGCGGCTTCCCCGAGGACCACGCCCTCTTCGCCGGGTTCCTGCCGCCGATGCGCGAGAAGATCGTGGATCTGCTCGCCGGATACGACGTGATCTTCGCGCTCGGCGCCGCGGCCTTCACGTACCACGTCGAAGGCGCCGGACCGCATGTTCCAGTCAACGCGCGCCTCGTGCAGCTGATCGACGATCCGCAGATTGCCGCTTGGGCGCCGCACGGAACTTCGGCGGTGGGGAGCGCGGGCCTCGGCGTGCGAGACCTGCTTGCGCGCCCTGTGCCGCGCGAACGCCAGCGGCCGGCGCCGCGAAACCCGTCACCGCGCATCGAGCCTTCATCGCCGATGTCCGCGGCGTTCGTCATGCAGACGCTAGCGGAAGTCCGCGACCCGTCGTCGATCATCGTCGAGGAAGCGCCGAGCTCGCGGCGCGCGATGCAAGCCCACCTGCCGATCCTGCGTTCGGAAACGTTCTACACGATGGACAGCGGCGGGCTGGGCTGGGGGCTGCCGGCGGCGGTGGGCGTCGCGTTGGGCAAGCCGGGCGCGAAAGTCATCGGCCTCATCGGCGACGGCTCGAGCATGTACTCGATCCAGGCGCTGTGGAGTGCCGCGCAGCTCGAGCTGCCGATCACGTTCGTCATCCTCAAGAACCGGCGCTACGCGGCGCTGCCCGAGTTCGCGCCCGCGTTCGGCTTCCGTCCGGACGAGCCGCTGCCGGGTACCGAACTGCCGGGAATCGACTTCGTTGCGCTGGCGCGGGCTCAAGGTTGCGCCGGCGTGAACGTGAGCCGTGCGCAGGACCTGCGCAACGCTCTCGTCGAAGCGCTGCAGGCACGCGTTCCGACGCTCGTCGAAGTCGACATCGCCTGAACTCGAGTCGCATCCGTTCGACCATCGCTCACCAAGGAGGAGCCGCCATGTCGATCAGAGAAGCCGTTGGACGGAGCGCGATCGCGCTCATCGCCGCCTGCGCACTGTGCGCGCAAGTGGCAGCACAGGCGTGGCCGGACAAGCCGGTGAAGCTCATCGTCAACTTTCCTCCGGGCGGCGTCGCGGACACGCTCGCCCGCGCGATCGCTCCGGGCGTTTCCGAAATGCTCAAGCAGCCGGTGGTGGTCGAGAACCGGCCCGGCGCCAACGGAGCGATAGGCGCCGAAGCCGTCGCCAAGGCACCTGCCGACGGCTACACGTTCCTCGTGTCGTCCGGCGGCGCGATGACCGTCGATCCCTTCATCTACCCCAACCTTCCGTACGACACGCAGAAGGATCTGACGCCCGTCGCGTCGCTTGCGGTCGTCCGCGTCTTCCTGCTGGTGCATCCATCGGTTCCCGCGAAGAATCTCACCGAGTTCCTGGCGTACGCGCGCGCCAATCCCGGCAAGCTCTCCTACGGCTCGGCAGGCAGCGGCAGCTCGCCGCACCTCGCGGGGGAAATGTTGAAGCGCACGGCCGGCATCGAGGCCACCCACGTTCCCTACAAAGGTGCGGCACCCGCGCTCAACGACCTCCTCGGCGGACAGGTGCAGTTCATGTTCGATCCGGGCCCCGGGTTGCAGCACGTCGCGACCGGCAAGCTGATGGCGCTCGGGGTGGCGAGCGGAAAGCGCGCCGCGAAGTACCCCGACATCGCGACGCTCGACGAGCTCGGCGTGCGGGTCGACGCCGACACGACGTTCGGCGTCTACGCGCCGTCGGGCGTGAGCCCCGCGATCATCGAGCGGATGAACAGGGAAATCAACCGGACGCTCAACTCGCCGGCGCTGGTCGACAACATGGCTCGGTTGGGCGGCGACGTCGCGCCCCTGACAATCCAGGAGTTCGTCAACCGGCAGGCGGCCGACCGCGCGCGCTACGGCACGTTCATCAAGGAAGCCGGCATCAAGGTGGACTGACGCCTCCGGGAACACGCTTTGCCGCCGCCATTTCGGGTGACCGCGCGCCGGGCGCGGTCGGATGCCGAGGAGCTTGACAACTCCGAGGCGGGCCGCGTGACTTGGAAGCCCGTGGAATCATTAAGTATTTGAAAGTAAAGCATTGATGTTGAGTGACCCCTGAAAAATCGGTTGTCGAGAGACTTTACAATTGCGAATCGAGCGGAATGGATAACTGTTTGAAAACAAAGTATTAATGTTGAGTGGCCCGATCCTTGCTGCAAGCGCATGCAACAGGGTCCGATCGGACCCACACCTGGGGGAGAACCTATGAAATCCATCAAGATCCTGATCGCCGCCGCGGCCGCGCTTTCGTTCGCCAATGTTCCTGCGCACGCCGACTACGTGGCGGCGACGTGGGGCGACAACAGAGTTCATATCCTCGACGATTCGTTCAACGACATCAGCAGCTTTGCCGTCGGCCAGACCAACCCGAACGGCATCGGCACCGACGGCAGCACGATCTGGGTGGGGACCTTCAACGATTCGACGGTCCGCGCCTTCGACTACTCCGGCAACCTGCTCTTCAGCTGGGGCGGCAGCGGATTCTCCAATCTGCAGGGGCTCGATTACATGAACGGCGTGATCGCTATCGCCAACGGCAGTCAGATTCAGTACCGAAATCCGCTGACCGGCGCGCTGATCTCGACGATTACGGGTCCCAACATCACCTCGACCATCGAAGGCATCGACTTCGACGGAACGCTGATCTGGGCTATCGCCGACCAGAATCTCTACGGCCTCGACCCGGTGACCGGTAACACGATCTCAACCATTCCGAACGCGGCGGTGGGTTGTAGCTTCTCGGGAACCGGAAACGCCTCGATCAACGCGTCGCAAATGGCGCTGGCGTGCAGCGACGGCAGCTGGTTCGTCGTCAACAGCGGCACTGGAGCCGTCATCACGAGCGGCAACAACGGCCTGCAGATGTTCGGTCTCGATCGTGTTCTGGCGGTTCCGGAGCCTGGAATCCTGTCGCTGCTCGGCCTCGGCCTCGGCTTCCTGGGGATGCGTCGCGCGCGGCGTTAGGCCGGACGCAGTGCCGCCCGCCGAAAGCCCCGGCCCATTTCGCCGGGGCTTTTTGTCGGCTGCTACGCGTTAGTGCTCGAGCTTCGGCGCCGCCTGCAGCACTTCCGCGAGCTCGCGCAGGTAGAACTTCGCATTCGCCGTCGTGCCATGGCCCGCCGTGCTCTCGCTGGCGGCGATGAGAAACACGCGGCCATTCTTCACGCGCTTCATCTCGCGCTCGAGGATGCCGAGCTCCGGCGGATTGCGCTCGTCGTCCGCGGCGTTGATCGCGAGCACCGTGGCCTTGATCTTCTCGAGGCCGGCCGACGGATTGAAGTCGCGTGACGAGTCCCACTGGTAGAGCACGTCGTTCGCATCGGCGGTGAATGCCGCGGCAAGACGCTGGTCGAGAAGCTGGTCCGCCTTTTCCCGCGTCGGCGCTGCCTTGTAGAGCGCCTGGTTGCCGCCGCTCGTCGCGACACCGAAGAACACGGACGCGAAGCGGGCGCTCTTCGGCTGCTGGGTGTACTGGCCATCCTTCCAGTCGGGATCGTTGCGGATCGAATCGGTGATGAGCCGGCGGAGCATCCAGTTGCGGCTCGACATCTCGGTGGGGAAGCACGCCATCGGCACGGCGACGTCCATGTAGTCGGGATACTTGACGGCGAAGATCCAGGTCTCCATCCCGCCCATCGAGTTGCCGATGATCGCGCGGACGTGCTTCACGTTGAGGTGCTCGGTGAGCAGGCGGTAGTGCGCATCCACCATGTCGTCGTAGTTGTACTTGGGAAATTTCGTGCGCAGGCCGTCCGAGGGCTTGGACGATTTTCCGTGGCCGATCGTGTCCGGAATGATGATGTAGTAGCGCGACGCGTCGAGCGGCTGGCCCGCTCCGAAGAGCTCGCCGGCGAACGCCGGAGTGAGCATGCTCAAGCCCGAGCCAGCGGTGCCGTGCAGCACGAGCACCGGCTCGCCGGTCGGCGCGCCGATGGTCCGGTAGTTCAGCACGACTTGCGGCATCACCTCGCCCGTATGGAAGCGAAAGTCGCGCGCGACCCACGAGGATTCCCGCGGCGCAGGATAATCGGCGGCGCTGGCCGGGAGCGCCGCGAATAAAACGGCGAAGACCGCGGCGACCCAGGTCGTTGTTCGCTGCTGAATCATCTGAGTCTCCTATTTGGGCGCGGGTTGGCCGACCGCGGCGTAGAGATCCGAAGCCGGGACGACGCGGCCGTGCAGCGGCAGGATCTTTTCCACCGGCATCTTGAGCTGGCCGAGATTGTCGACGAGATTCACGTGGAGCGGATTCGCAGGCACGGGTACCGGTGCATTCGGCGGAAGCGGGGTGAACGAGTCGGCCTCGATGAGCAGCTTTTCCTTAGGCAGGTACACCATCAGGAAGCTGTCGGTGTGATGACTGTCGGTCACGTGGTAGAGCTCGACGGTCCGCGTGCCGTCGTTGATCACGGCTTTCTCGCCTACGGTCATGAACCTGGGTTTCTTCCCCGACTTCGCGAGCGCGTCGGGACTGATCGTGTTCGGGGTCGCAAACGCCTTCTCGAAGTACGGCTTGTTCTGCGAATGCGTGACGATCGTCGCGCCTTCCGCCACGGCCGCGCGCAATCCGCCGGAGTGATCGAAGTGGCCGTGCGAGTTGATCACGTAGCGAATCGGCTTCCCGGGTGAGAGCTGCTTCACCTGGGCGATGACGGGAACGCTGCGGCCGTCGTTGAGCGGCGTCTCGACGAGGATCATGTAGTCCTTCATTTCGATCGCGACGCTGTTGTGCGAGCCGCCGGCGATGAACCACACGCCGTCCGCCACCTTGTCCGCGGTGACGCGCTCGGTCGCGGTCTTCACGGCATCGGGCAACTGAATCTGGACCGCCGCGTTGGGCTCGACTTCCCTCACGGCAAGATCGAGTACCGGGAAGCCGCCTTGCGTCTGCGCGATGCGAGTTGGAAATTTCACCCCGTTGAAGTCGCGATATTCGGAATAGGTCGTGACCGCCGGCGTATCGCCCAGCACCGGGTCGGGAAAGACGGATTCGACGCGATCGATGAGCCCGTTGGCGCCGATGAAAGCCACCGCCTTGAACCGGCCGGGCTCCGCGAACGATGCGGCGGCGTAGGTCTGGCCGTTGCGTTTTTCCTGGCGCACCGTCGCGTTGTTCCTGATCGCCGCCTTGACGACGCCCTGCGGCGTGATCCACAACTGGTGGACCCGGTCGGCGACGAAGCGGGGGCCCGCCACGGGCGCGTTTGCGACCTGATTCCACGCGAACTCGCCGCTCACGTATTGCTCGTTCCGTTGCGGCGCCACGTGCGGATATCCGCCGCCTCCGAGCCCCTCCGCGCGGGCGAACAGGATTTCGTCGCGCATCGATCCCGTCTCGTAGTTGACGGAGCGGACGAAGGAACGCACGGTGATCTTCGGCCACGCGAGGCCGGGCTTGTACGCCTGTCCGAAGGTGTAGCCGACGCCGTCGCCCGAGTAGCGGATCGACTTGAGTCCGCTCGCACCCATCGCCGTCGCGGCGCGCTCGAGCGCGGGATCGGCGGCCATGGCGATTGCGGGCGCCAGGAAGAGCAACAGGGCGAACATCGTCGTCGTATGTCTGTACATTGGATTTGTGACCATGACTCCCTCCTTGTCGGTATGCGCTCGAGTCGTCCTACGCCGCGGGCTGCAGCGGGCTCATTCGCGCAATGACGGCGCGGCGGACAAGGCCGATGTGCTCGCGCAGTGTATACGCTTCGCTCGCGAAGCCGGTGGGCGTTCGAATCCCGGCGACGGCGCGCTCGATGCGGTCGAGATCGGCCAGCCACTTTTCGGTCGGCAGCGAGCCCGCTCGGGTCGCGACGTCGCGCTCCAGCATGGCGAGCTCGCCGTACCACCGGTAGATGCGCGAGCGGACCCGCCAGCGCAGGAACTGCGGCAAGTAGTTGAACAGCGGGAACAGCACGGCCGCGAGCGGCAGCAATATGACGATCGCGCGCTCGGCCAGCGTGGCCGCCCAGAAGGGGAGGTAGCGATGCAGGAAGTTCGGCCCGAAGCGCTTGTGCTGCGCCGCTTCGTTCGACACGCGGAGGTCGACCTGGTCGGTGCCGGGAAATTCACCGGCCCGCTCGAACAGGCCTTGCCCGCCGTGGATTTCCTGCGCTGCATCGACCAGCAGGTTGACGAGCGCGGGATGCACGCCGTCGCGTGCCGCCAGCATGACCTTGGTGCCGATGAGCGTGACTTCCTTCGCCGGAATGTCGTTTGCGAAATCGATCACCCCGGGAGGCAGCGTCAATTTGGTGATGTAAGGAAAGCGCCGGGGGTAGGCATCGGCTCGGTAGAAGCTCATCAGCTTGAGGCCGCGGTCGCGCAACGCGGTCGCCACCGCCGCATTCTGCGCACCGTCGACGAAGATCGCCGCGCTCACCTCGTTCGAGGTAAGCGCGCGCAGCGCGGCGGAGTTGCTCATGGGCACCATGACGATGCCGGTCGTGAGACCGTTGATCGCGAGCAGCGGCCCGGCGAACGCGCGCGTGCCCCCGCCCTCGGCGCCGACGGCGATGCGCCGGTACCGCAAGTCGCCGATCTGGTCCATCGTTTCTTCGCCCCTGTAGAAAATCCACATGGGTACGTAGTACAGGCTTGCGAGCATCACGACATCGTT
>Ga0068869_100002775_pt1 | contig 10604 bp, 6 predicted proteins | sample KBSMisM52_FD_64676 | JGI IMG/M metagenome (GOLD analysis project Ga0068869, IMG submission 64676) | Miscanthus rhizosphere microbial communities from Kellogg Biological Station, Michigan, USA - KBS Miscanthus M5-2 | ecosystem: Host-associated > Plants > Roots > Rhizosphere > Soil ... | reverse complement strand
AAGGAAAGATCTTCTGAAGGGACTACAACATCGCTGGCCTAACGCGATTGAAGCAACGACTACCATGAGCGGACCCTTCAACGATCTGCCGCGTCTGCCCTTTCAAATTGGTAACTCACTGTTTCGCGTCGGCGCTTTCTTAACCCATCTGCCGAAAACCTGGAACAAGTAATCGTCACCGTAGTTGCGAGTCGTGAAGCCGTCTCAGCTCTTGTTCAAGTGATTTGCTGGGACCGCGGGCGCCCTCGCCCGCAATGAGCGTGGCAGGCGCGAACTAGTTTTCCCAAAGAGTGGGTGGCGTCTTTTGCGACCAAGTGTTCAGATCTCTTCGTCGACAAAGTTGAGCAACTTCCTGCGCCTGCGTTATAGTTCCTGAGCCAAGCGCGGAGGGGTCGCATAATGGTAGTGCAGCGGTCTTGAAAACCGCCGGCCGAAAGGCTATGCAGGTTCGAGTCCTGTCCCCTCCGCCATTCTTCACCAGCACCCAACACTCGCAATTCTCTATACTTGGAGCAGGCTGAACTATTCACTCTTCTGCTTTACCGCTTTTAGCGTGCCAAGGCGCAGGAATCTTCTATCAAAGAAGTACAGGTGAATGACTGAGACGAGAAAGCCGATCGTGCTTAAGAGCGCGGCCATGACGACCCGGCGCAGCGTATCCTTCCAGCGGACAAAGAGAAGAACATTTTCTCCCAGAGCATCTCCAAGCAGGGAAGTTACTATGCGGGTGAGCAAGTAGCCGCTGAACAAAGCCGCGATGAAGAAGGCAATTTGGCCAAGCGTTATTGTAGACAGTGCTCCTGCCAGCTGCTGAAGTTTATTTACCGGCCACATCACTAATGTAGTTCCCGAGTTTGCCACAAACGCGGGTAGCGGCTTATTCCATCTAAAATAGAACAGCGCAGCGATCGCAGCGGCAATTAAAAACAGCACGCTCCTCAGGCCATACTTAAGAAGCGGATCGATCTGCCAGACTTTGAATGCCAGACTGCTGCCCGCACTGAGCAGCTTTTTCAAGTAGTCGTATGATTGTCCGGATCCTTTCATACTGTCTTCGATGTCAAGGAACTTCCAGGGTTCAGCCTGGGCCGGACTAGCAAAGCCTTCGACGCACTTCAGATACTTAAACTGATACTCGGTCATGCGATACGCACTGGTCATAAGGGCATAAGCTTCAGCTTCGGAGAATGAATCCAAATCAGTCCGAATACCTGAAAGGCGTTCCTGTATCTCCTTGGCAATGCCGTAGCTGGTCAACGGACCGCGCCGCGAGGCCGGACGCGAATCGTCGGAAGCATCATAAGGATCAAGACAGTTAATCCAGTCAATCGGATCAACTTCCAAATCGCCCTTCAGATGAACAAACATAAACCCGCGTAAGAGGCCGGAGCGACGGCGACCTTTTAAGTCGTGATACTCAGCCTCGCGGATGCGCGCCTGGAAGATACTATTGGTGCGGAGCAACACGCCGAATATGCCTTTACTCGTAGCTGGTTGAGACTCCATCTGCCCGCTGGCGTCGCTCACCAGTAATACTTTGCAATCCTGCTCGAGCAAACTGGCAATGCCCTGGTTGTCGCAGACCCCACCATCAACGAGGCGGACTATTCGATCCGGATAGAGATGATCAAACGAAAGTGGCTCGAAGAGTCCGGGAACGCATGCCGAAGCTCCCACTGCCTGGCCCAAGCGGACCTTTTGGTAGGCTTTAGGAGCATCTGGATAATACATTCGTCGCAAGCGATCGTTGCCGTCGATCTCGCTATCGATTCCGGCCGGCGCTTCGCCCATCCACGACGCAGTAAATTGCCAGGTATGGCCCGTGTTAAGCGTGGCTGCGTTTAGGACCAGAATAGGTACCTTCGCATCACGGCGCCAGTTCTGATATTTGGGAGCAAAGTCCAGATCACAGAATGTCGTCCCCGCCGCGGTCTTCGTCACCGGCGCAATTGTCAACCCATTGAGCCAGCGATCCTTTTGTTCAGCTCCGTCTTTTACACGCGCATAGAGATGTCGTTCATACAATTCGGCGATGCGCGTCGTACGCGAATACTCCTTACTCCAAAACATTTTGAGATTTTTCAGAGGATTGACTGCCACGCGCATACGTATGTTCTGCTGAACCCCAACCACAAACTCGTCGATCATTTCATGCACAATACGAACGTAGTCTTCGCGAGTGATCTCTTCCTCTGCTTTGCTCTGGAGCAGGTTACGTACTTTCAGGTAGTAGTGCGCTCCCAGGATAGAACCACCGGACACGCACGACACCACCTCCACATTTCTGAGCACGTCCAGCTCTGCAAGTTGCGCGAGTACGCCCAGGTGGTAAAGGGAAGCTCGAAAGCCGCCGCCTGATAAGGCGAGGCCTATCTTGCCTACAAAAGCGGTGCGCGGAACTGCATCAGCGCCGAATGCTTTTTCCAGCGCGGCCCAGGCCTTAGTGTCGGCAAAATCCTCGCCTTGCAACTGTTGATCGTCCTGCAATCTGGCCAGCGCTGCCAGCTGCCGCGCGCAGGATTCCATCTCCCATTCAAAGGTTCGACCTGCGGCCTTTTGCCCTTCGATTATCCATTCGACTGCTTTGTCGTAGTTCTGCAATCCAAAATGGGATTCCGCCATGGTGGCGTAATACCACCACTGATCGGTGACCCATTTATGATCGGGATCAGCAATCAGAGCACCGACTTGATCCACGATATCCTTTCGGATAGCACGGGCCCGCGAACGTCGCTCTTCGGCAGCCTTTGAAGACTTGCTTGCCTTTTCCGCTTCGCCTTCTTCAAGACTCGCCAACTGATCAAGCACAAAAGCGGCGTTGACTCCGGTGTAACCCTGGTCGTTTGCCGGACCCTGTTCATAGCCGCGTAAGTAATAAAACAGCGAACGCTCGAGATTCTGCCGCTGGTTGTCGACTTCCCATTTGCGCTTAAAAATTGAGCCAATCAGGCCAAGCGTCTCCTGATCAGTGGTGGTATCAAAGTCAGCGATTTGATCCAGGATGCCCAGCGCACGATCAAGCCGGTCATCTACAGGCAAATCCTGATCTTTGTAGGTACAGAGCGCCAGTTGCTGATAAATATTCTCGCGCAGCTTCTTATCTCTGGCGATGCTTTCATGGCCGCTAGCGCGCGCCAGCAAACGCCTGGCATAACTAAAACGTGTTTCTGCTTTTAGCTTCTTCGCCAGGTCCAACATCTCTCGAGGTTCCGCCTGACGCCCACGCAGTATCTCTTGTGCCTGACGTACGTTGTTACTTTCTCGGTCAGGAATCTTGAAGTGTTGCTTGGGTTCCACGGAAACATTCTGGGGAGTGATTGTTTTGTCGGTCTTTTCAGTCATGGGAGTTAACGCTCCTCACCGGCCAGAGGGAAGGCAGGTTGCTAAATTCGGCATTCAATCGCGTGATCGTTAACCACAGGTCTCCTTACTAAGGTGAAATCTTTCTCGATTCGTTGCATGTGAGCTGACCAGGTGCGAAGTAGAGCTGGAAGCCGAAAGATGATGCGACGATGAGACCCGTAGTTGTGACGCGGCCGCCTGTGGAGACTTAGTAAGGTTAATAAGCTGCGAGACCGCCCCTTAATAATAAAAGGCCGGAGAGAAGTCAAGGAAAATACCGTTTTGGAGTGCTCTGATCGATCACCACCTTGTAACCTTAGACGCAGATCATCCGATCAAGTTATTTGCTGGGACCGCGGGTGTCCCGCCCGCTTCCTCAAATGCAAATGAGTGTAACTTGAATGAAACTTGTGATCTTGATCTTATGGCAACCCGATGCGGGCGGGATGCCCGCGGTCCCAGCCAATCATTTGACCGTCGCAGTGGTCTACGCTTTGACGGCTGCACCTCCGGTTAATATATTGAACGTTGGCCCGAACGACAGGAGACTGAAATGCTTCAATAAGTCGGACGTTTCGGGAGTTGAACTAAATGAACTCTCTGTTCCTAATAAATCAAAGGTTCCCGGCGACACTGTTGCTTTGGCAGAAGGGCCTGAGCCTGCTTGAGAGTGTCTGGAAGTTTCTTACCACTCGCTTCGTAGATTCTCCCACCATGAAGGTGTCGACCTTCAGGCTGATAGTCGGCATCGCGCTGCTCGTTGCGGTACTGGTTTTTTCGGGAAGGCTGAGTTCGGTGCTTGATCGCCGTATCGCCAAACGCACGCAACTCAACCCCGGTCTTCGCTACACGATTGCCCGCCTGCTCAGATACCTGATCCTTGTAATCGGGATCGTGGCAGTCTTAAAAGGAGCGTTTGAACTAGATCTAACGTCGATTGCGGTCGTCTTTACAGCGCTCTCAGTGGGTATCGGATTCGGACTGCAGTACATTGCCGCAGACATCGCCTCAGGTTTCATTTTGCTTTTCGAACGGCCGGTGCGCGTGGGCGATCGGATTACAATTGGCGAAGACGAAGGTGACGTGCAAAGTATCAAACTGCGAACCACGGTCCTTTACACCAACGATCGCATCGCCATCATCGTTCCGAATTCCAGGTTGGTGAGCCAGCGTGTCATCAATTGGTCCTACGGCGATCCGCGGGCCCGCATCGCCATACCGATAAGCGTGGCCACCACTTCAAACGTCAACCTCGTCACAACAACTCTGCTTAGCGCAGCTGAAGATGTTGATAACGTCCTTACTGATCCGCCACCAAAAGTACAGTTCTTGAAATTCGGCGACTACTCGCTCGACTTTCGTCTGCTGGTGTGGACCCGCCAACCCAGCCGCCACCCACAAATCAAAAGCGACATCAACTACCGCATTGAACGCTTGTTTCGCGAGAATGGAATCGAGATACCTTATCCCAAACAGGAATTTCTGCTGCGTCAGGTAAGGTCCGTGAACGAGGATGAGGAGTTGATTTCAGAAGATCGTGCGTCGGATGGCGAAACGCTGCTCAGACCCTCGCAGGACTAGATTAAATTTTGCCGCGGATTCACGCGGATGAACGCGAATCTGAATGGAACCAGAAAGGGACCTTGTTGCTGTTTCAAGACCTTTTTTCAGATCTGCGTTTATCAGCGTGAATCCGCGGCTGATTATTTCTTGTAATTGAGCGCCACATTTTCAGGCACCCATGACGCCGCCGCTTTGGTGCAGGGGTTGCCCTAATACTTATCCGCGGTTACGCTAGCAACGACAAAAATGAGTGGGCGTTCATTCAGTTCAACCTGGGGCTCCGCTTTGCTCCACCCCAGGCTTTATGCTTCCACCGCTACGCGGGTTTGGAAAAGGCGACACCCCAATTTAAATGCGTTCAGCTCGTTCACTTAATTCCGATCGCCCGGTAGTCACAGATAAGCGCGAAGCAATTCTCCGCGCGGCTATTCGCGTGTTTGCTCGTAACGGTTACTTCAGCTCAAAGGTCGCCGATATCGCGAGCGAGGCAGGCGTTGCCGACGGCACCGTGTATCTCTACTTCAAAAGTAAGGAAGAGATTCTTCATTCCATCTTCGATCGCAGCATGGAGATGGCCATTGCCGACGGCCGCAAGCAACTCGAGCAGACTGACGACCCACGAGAAAAACTGCGACGCATAGCCTGGTTGCATCTCGAGCGACTCGGCGACGATCGAGACCTCGCCGTCGTCTTCCAGGTCGAGTTGCGCGGTTCCACAAAATTCATGGAGGAATTCTCTGCGGCCGGCTTCGCGGAATATCTCAATCTTATCCGGTCCACCTTTGAAGAAGGCCAACGCGCCGGCGTGTTTCGTCCGGAACTTAACGCCAAGATCGTCGCCAAGATCCTCTTCGGCGCGCTGGATGAAATGGCCACCAATTGGATTCTTTCAAAACGGCGTTACAAGTTGGCGCCCATGGCCGATCAGGTGCTGGATATTTTTCTCAATGGGGTTAGCGCAAAGTGAATCAGACGACCGACGCGTCGACGATTTCTTCACTCTCCGGCAAGGCCGCTGAAGTGGAGGTCACGCGCGTTCCCTTGCACGAAGGAGAGCCCCGGACGCTCGTCGAAGTGTTCGAGCACGTGGCAAACGTTCATCCGCGGCCTGACACACTTAACTACAAAAGAGATGGACGTTGGTTGGCAATACCGGCAGCGGAGATGCTCAAACGCGTGCATTCGATTGCCGCGGGTCTTCATTCGCTCGGCGTGTGCCGCGGCGACCGGGTGGCGATTCTTTCGGAGAGCAGGCCGGAATGGGTGTTGGCCGATGCAGGTTGTATGTTTGCAACGGCGATCGATGTTCCTATTTACCCGACGTTAACCACGCCGCAGGTCCGCTACATTTTGAAAGACTCCGGCGCGCGCGTGCTCTTTATCCAAAATGAAGAGAAGTTTCAACACGTCCGCGAAGCGATCGCGGAGTGCAGGGCGATAGAGCAGGTAGTTTTTTTTGAGAAACCTGCCGGCGCTGAGCCTCGAGGGATATCACTGGCGGAACTCGAAGAGCGGGGGCGAAAGCTTGAGGCAACCGAGCCCGATTTAATTGATAACTCCGCGCGCCTGCTCCAACCCGATGACCTGGCAACGATCATCTACACCTCGGGGACCACGGGCGAGCCCAAAGGCGTGATGCTTACTCACCAAAATCTCGTCTCAAATCTGATCGACTCCTCAAGCCATCTCAAATTTGCCCGCGACGACAGCACGCTTTCTGTCTTGCCGCTATCGCACGTGCTGGAGCGGATGGCCATGTATATGTATCTCTACCATGGCATGGCTACATATTTTGCTGAGTCGCTCGATACCATTGGATCCAATCTGCGCGAAGTAAGACCAACGATCTTTGTCGGAGTGCCGCGGATCTTTGAGAAAATTTTTGCACGCGTGAAGGAGAAGACTGCCGACAAAGGGCGGCTCAACGTCGGCATACTAAACTGGGCGGTCCGGGTGGCCAAAGAACACGCGCGGCTATCGACTCGTCATAAGAAAGTTCCAGCCGCACTCGAGTTGAAACGCAAGATTGCCGACAAGCTTATTTTTTCCAAATTGCGCAACGCGCTCGGCGGGCGGATTCGCTTGTTGGTGTCGGGAGGCGCCGCCTTGCCTGAAGAGCTCGCACTTCTCTATATCGGCGCGGGATTACCAATCGTGCAGGGTTACGGCTTAACCGAAACCTCTCCGGTAATCACCGCCGGAATGATGGAAGACAATCGTGTCGGCACCGTCGGAAAACCAATACGAAACGTTGACGTGCGCATTGCGAGCGACGGTGAGATAGAGACTCGCGGACCCAACGTGATGCGTGGTTATTACAACAAGCCCGCGGAAACGCGCGCGGTATTTACCGAAGACGATTGGTTCAAAACCGGCGACATCGGCAGGATTGACGAAGACGGATTCCTGCACATTACCGATCGCAAAAAAGAACTCTTCAAGACTTCGGGCGGAAAGTACATCGCGCCCCAGCCGATCGAGCAGATGATCAAAGGGTCGCGTTTTGTTAACCAGGTGGTGCTCATCGGCAACGGCCGCAAGTTTCCCGCCGCGCTGATCGTGCCTGACTGGGAACTCATCGATTCCTATGCGCAGCTCAAAGGTATTAAGGAAAAGAGTCATGCAGAACTCTGCAGGCATCCTCGCATCATCGATCTTCTCCAACGCCAGATTGCCGGGTTGACGTCGGAACTCGCCCAGTATGAACGGGTGAAGAAAGTTGCTCTGCTGGAAAATGAGCTCACCATCGAGGGCGGAGAATTAACGCCAACTTTGAAAGTGAAACGCCGGATCGTCGATGAGAAGTATCGCGATGTAATTGATCGCTTGTACGAAGAGGCGGATATAGACCGATCCTGAACCAGCCTTACAGAAACAGTAACCGGCCTGCCTTAAAGTAGGGTTTCCTCTGACGACTTTTCATTGCTGCCCCAAGGAAGGAACAGCCTCCAGCGAGACCGGTCAAGTGATTTGCTGGGACCGCGGGCGTCCCGCCCGCAATGAGCGCGAAGCGCGAAAAACGAAGAGTCAGCAACCGCAAAACCTTCGCACCTTCGGTGCGTTGCGGGCGGGACGCCCGCGGTCCCAGCAAATCATTTGACCGGTCTTCTCGGTTCTTTCTCTCAGTCAATAAGTGAGACGGGATGAGAAGGTATGTGCATCTGCAACGCTGCGAGAATCTTGTTCGCCACCGCGCGGGCGGCTTCAATTACTTCACGGTTACTGTAGATGGTTCCTGAACTGGGAATGACGCTTCTCCTTCGTGGATAAGCAGACCCCGAGGACACTACCTTTGCTGTAGTGGGTGCAAGGACTAGATACTCGATGTAAACGTTGTCACGAGCTGCACTCGAATTAGAACTCATGTCGTCTTCGCGAACGTGCAACCAAACAACGTAAGCATTCTTCTCAGACTTGGCCCGTTTCGAGGCTTCGCCGCGCGACAGCGAACTTTCGACCCGCTCGACGCTTACAGTTGGAGGCTCGTCAAGCCGCTGCGCACAACTTCTCAGCACATCGTTGTAAGTGGTTATCGATATACTCGAAAAACTATCATAGCGATCAATGCCGATGATGATTTGAAGCGTGGCTCTTGATTGTTGCGAGCCGACGACAGGAGTCGGGTCTGGTTCGGGCGTGGGAACAGCAGCGGGAGCTGGATTCGACTTCGGTGTGCGTCTGCCCGATTGCGGCGCCGCAGTCGCTGCACTGCCCAGCGCCAGGATAAAAGCGAACCAAAGGGCGAGCCTGCGCGAGAAGGGTGAGCTGAACGACATACTTCACTCCTAACAAGTTGCTTGATCTATTGGAGCAGCATTGTAGCACTCGCGTTGCCCAATCTAAGACCTTGTTTGGTAGACTGAACTTAAGGTTCACTGCCAAGAGAATCCAGGTGGCTGTAAGCATTGGCTTCATTGATCATCACTAACGTCCGCCCGCAGGCGCTGTGCGTGAGGTCCTTCGACCTGATGCCGGAGGGAGCCGCGGGAGCGCATGGGGTTCAGTTTGTCCCGGGACAGGTCGCCGTTTTGTCGGTGCCCGGTGAAGCACCTGCCTACTTTGCGTTTGCTAGCGCGCCCGATGACCCTGAGCTCGAAGTGCTGGTGAAACAAAAAATTGGCGCCAGCATTCGGATCTACGAGATGAACGTTGGCGAGCGGATTGAGTTGGTGGATGTGGTCGGTCACGGCTTTGCGCTCGACCAGCAGAGAAAGAAAGACCTGGTCTTTGTGGCGATGGGCACCGGTGTTGCCCCTTTGCGATCCGCACTGCGCCACGTCTTGAAACGAAAGGATGAGTTTGGCCAGTTGGTCGTGCTCTACGGAGCCCGCACGCCAGACGACTTTTGTTATCGAGATGAGACTGACGGCTGGGAAGACGCGGGGGTGGAATTGCGCCAGGTGATTTCACGGCCCGACGGACATGACTGGTCAGGCCCAACCGGTTACGTGCAGTCTTTGCTCGATCATGTGTTACCCGATCTCAAGTCGCCCATCGCACTCATCTGTGGCTCGTTGGAAATGATGGAGCAAACTCGCGACCGGCTTGGGCAGATGGGCTTCAAGCCGAATGAGATACTGACGAACTATTAGGCCTCACGCGCAGCGAATCGTGGGTGCAAACAGGTCCACAGACAGTCAGCCTTCCGCGTGGTCAGTGGCTCCGCTATGATTTTGCTAGGGTCGTCACTGTTCCTGAGGAGAATGAATATGAGCATTACGTCCAGGCGCCTGAGCAGTCGCTCGCTTAAGTTCCTAATCATTGCCGTCGCGTTTATTTGCACTACACCTTTGGCCGCGCAAACCAATGCCGGCAAAGTTCCTCTGACACACGAGACGATGTGGATGATGAAGCGTGTCGGTGCGCCCGTACCGAGTCCTGACGGCAAGTGGGTGGTCTTTTCGTTAGTCGAACCTGCTTATGACGAAAAGGATCAAGTCTCGGATCTTTGGATTGTGCCTACGGATGCCAGTGCAAAGCCACGCCGGCTGACGTTCAGTAAGAGTGGCGAAAGCGGTATGGCCTGGAGTCCAAACAGTCAGTTGTTAGCCTTTTCGGCAAAACGCGAGGGCGACGAGGTCAATCAGATTTATGTGCTTAACATTGCCGACGGTGGCGAAGCTGTGCGAGTTACTTCGCTTTCCACCGGTGCGCGTTCGCCGCAATGGCGACCCGACGGTAAGGCGCTGCTCTTTACGAGCACGGTTTTTCCAGGCGCCGCCAGCGAAGAAGCCAACAAGAAGATCGCTGCCGAACGCAAAGCCCTGAAATATAAAGCGCGTGTTTACGAGAAGTTTCCAGTCCGCAACTGGGATAAGTGGGTCGAAGACACACAAGCACATTTGTTTGTTCAGGATCTCGAACCGAACTCCAAAGCGAAAGATCTTCTGGCAGCGACGAAACTTGTTTCCGAAAGGGGTTTTGCCGGTCGGGTGCAGGATTCGGGTGAAGAACTGGATGCTGTTTGGACGCCTGACGGCGCGTCGATAATATTTGTAGCGACGACCAACCGAGATACCGCGGCCTACTCGACGACCAACTCTGCACTCTTCAAAGTTGCAGCCGCCGGCGGCGAGCCGGTGCAGTTAACCAGCGGAGCGGACAGTTTTTCTCGCCCCGCGTTTCGTCCCGATGGCCGGGCGCTCTACGCAATGTTTACGGTAGAGGCGAACGGCAAAGTCTATAACCTGGATCGCCTG
>Ga0068869_100002760_pt1 | contig 10635 bp, 5 predicted proteins | sample KBSMisM52_FD_64676 | JGI IMG/M metagenome (GOLD analysis project Ga0068869, IMG submission 64676) | Miscanthus rhizosphere microbial communities from Kellogg Biological Station, Michigan, USA - KBS Miscanthus M5-2 | ecosystem: Host-associated > Plants > Roots > Rhizosphere > Soil ... | reverse complement strand
CGGCCGGGAACCGGAATGAGCGAGCCGTTGTGTGCGACACAGTTTTCGCTGTCGCCCTGAGCAGCCGGCAACTTGTAGTAGCTTGCAAAGCTCAGCTTGTTGTCCTTCAAGTTGAAAATCGAATCAGCGCCCCATTTGTTTGGATCGTTCGCGCGGCAGCGCGCGCCCAAGCCGCCGCCCCACTCATCGGTGAACACGACTTTTTTCCCATCGTTCGAAAAGGTAGCCGAGTGCCAATACGAATAGTTTGGATCGTTGACTGCGTCCAGACGCTTGGGATTAACCGGATCTTTGATGTCCAGCACGATTCCATTGCCGGAACAGGCACCAGCAGCCAACCCGATCGCGGAATAGGCGGTGATGTCGTGGCATTGATTGGAGGCCGAAGGTTTTTCAGGTCCTTCCTTGCCATGAGTGCCGCCGTTAGTTAGAGCGTTGAGCGCTCCTGTCCGCGGATCCATAAACACGCGCGGACTATTCACGACCTTCGCATCTTGCGGCGCCGCCAGTGGGACCTTGATCACGTCAATGCGAAACAGCGCCGTATTCGGATCCTTCTCGGGTTCTTCACCCGAGCAGCCGGCCAGCTCTTCGCTTTGGCGGACGAAAGATGTTCCGGAGACGTAGATGTAAACGTTGTCCTTATCGTTCGGATCGACTACCAGCGTATGCGTGTGCGAGCCGCGGCAAGTTTGCACGGCGGCCACCTGTTTCGGATTCTTGATGTCCGTAATGTCGAAAATTCTGACTCCGCGGAAGCGATCTTTTTGCGCTGGCGGCGGATTCGGCTTTTTCTCTTCTCCGGCGGCTGGCTCAGGCGCCGGCGGCGCTGGCGGAAATCCCTGTGTACCGCAGTCGAGGCGACCGTTGGGCATTTCAACCGACATGAAGAGGAGGTTTTTGTAAACAGAGGGATCGCCCTGCCCACCGGGACATACCATCGAAGTCAACAAGGTGGTCTTCGCCGGATTGGAGATGTCATAGATATTAATGCCGTAGAAGTTTCCCTGAAACAGGTGATTGCCCTGGAACGCCAGGTCTGAGTTCGCAAAAGCCAGTTGCGCAAAAACCAACTGTACCGGCTTCTCCATTTTCGAGGCGTCACTGACGCCGAGAAGACCCACCATCTTCTGGACCTTCGGATCTTCCGGATTGACGGTGCCGAGTTGAAATGCGGCAGGCTTCTTGAAGAGCATGACGTGCTTGAGGCCCAGCGATGTTTCACCAGCATCGTACATACCGGGTGCAAGCTTAGCGCGCGGGTCACTGGCATCGGAGCCAGTCATTCCAGCCGGCAGCGGCGCCGCGGGTTCAGGAGCAAATGGGTTGTCGTCCGCTTTTTGAGGGGTCGGTTTTGTTTCCGCCGGCTTCGCTGACTCAGGAGATGGAGCTGGCGTTTGCGCCTTCGTATTCAGTGCAAAAAACGACAGGCATAGGAAGGAAGCTATGAATAAACGGAAAGTTACAGCGTGTACTCGAGTCATCGTTTCTCCTCTAGGTGTCTCTAATAACTCAAAACAACAATCGGGTTCTCGCCGCGCGGCGGCGAAAGGTTTATAGAAGATTCTTGACTAAACGCACTAAAGCGGTTTTCGCCCCAGCATGCTTTGCATAATCCTGATTTCAGCGCGTTGGCCACTGTCGACATCGGTCGCGAAGTTGAACAGTTCAGCGTCTTGCCCGGCGCCCGCAGTGTCGAACAAGTCCTTCACCATAATCAAGGCGCCACCATGGTGCTGAATCATTCCCGTCAAAAATAAACGGTCAAACTCCTCGCCCTTCGCTTTCTTTAGGGCATCCATCTGTTTTGCCGTGAGCATCCCCGGCATAAGCATGGAGTGGCTCGAGTGACTCGACATATCCATGCCGGGCATATCCATACCGGGCATGTTCGGCATCGACATCGAAGCCGGTTCTCCCCGGGCCTCAAGCCACCGTTTCATAAAACGTATCTCATCCGACTGCGAACGGCTGATTCGCGCTCCCAGCGATCTAAGTTCTTTCGTCGTGGTATGCGATTCGATGAGCGCCGTCATTTCAACCGCTTGCGCGTGATGCATGATCATGCCCTGCATGAACTCCGTGTCTGCCGGTGAACGTGGCGGCAGCGTGGCCCTCGTCGACGAGGGCAACGTGCGGGTTGGTTGGCCCGGAGCACCAGGTTGAACCACGACCGGCGCCGCCGGCTCAACTTGTTGCGCGTAGATCGGCAGAGCGAATCCCGCCAGTGTAATGACAACCATCAGCCCGGTTCGCCACTCCTTCACCACTGACCGAAGCTTACGCACCTTTAGCATGAAAAGTTTTGATCGACGTTTGAAATGTTCAAGCACTGGGGTGGCTCACTTTATCACAAAGCGGCCACCAGGGTCATGGCGGGTTCGGCTTGGGAATGGGTCAGTTTCAACGAAGATGTCCGACAAACTTCAGCTTGTCGCAGCACGACGACAAGCTAAAGCATATCGGACATCAAACTGACCCAGTACTGAGGCTTGCTGCCAAAAGCAATTAGAATGGCACCATTTCCTGTGTTAGTGGTTCTATCCTCTTTCAAACGTTATGGTCATCCAGCTGGACTACCGCTGGGGCTGGCAGTCGTTAGGTCCGAAAACCTGACGGACTTCGGTTTCACCCTCCCAACCGGGCCAGTGTTCCCGGTGAAGCTCCATGAATTTCACGGTCGCATCAATCATCTCCTGCTTCGACTCGACCTCAAAGACTGCGAAGCCTCCAACGACTTCTCTGGTCTCAGCGAAAGGGCCATCAATTACCGTAACTTTTCCTTTAGCGAGCCGGACGCGGTTACTGACTGCGATTGGGGCCAGCCCGCCGGCTTCCAACATCTTGCCTCGTTGCGAGGCATCTTCACTAAGTTTCGCAATGGCCTCCATAAGTTCTGGCGGCGGAGGGCCGGGGTTCTCGGCATGTCTTACCAGGGTCATGAATCTCATCTTACATCTCCTTTAAGTTTGTTATGCGGGCCCGGGTTTCCTGATGATTAGCAATTTCCCAGGCTTCTACTTGTAAGTCGAATGAGAAATCAGGAGATCGACAATTGAGTCGTTTCGCCGGCTAAAAAAATTTCCCGGCAGACCCACATTGGTTAAAACTGAAACTTGATCCCCAGACGAAGTGATGAAGGGTATTGAAAAATAGTGCCTTCCCCGTAAAAAGGGTTAGGGAATTGGATAGCGTTGGCCCCGGGGATGCCGCTGTTGATTCTGAGCGTTTCGTCTTGTCTGACCGCGCGCTGTGCGTTAATGACGTTGAACCAATCCACCTGCACCCGCAGCTGCCGACTTTCACCAAACTTGATTGGATAATAGGCGCCGAGATCCAGATTGTAAGTTGTGGGAGTGCGGTTGCGACCTGTCAGCGGATTGATGGCCGTGCCTCGCGGAACAGCGAAACCTTCGTTGTCGCCGTTAATCGGGTGAGGAATCAAGCCGTTGAAGGGGATACCTGACTGGGCCCGAAACGATCCGCTAATCAGCAGCTTCCAGGGTGTTCGATAGCTACCATCAAACTTCAGCTGGTGCGGACGATCGTTAGGTAGACGTCCGTAGTTGTTGGCAAGCAGACTCTGAAGGTCGAACGCAGAAGTGAGATTCGGGAGAGCCTGACCGACGTCGTTACGGTAGAAGCCTTCATAGTTACCAATCAGACTTGAATAAACGTAGGACGCAATCACCTGGTAATTTGTTGTGAACCTTTTGGTGGCAGTGAATTCAAGCGCGCGGTAGTAGCGACGGGCGCGGCCGAAGCAGCCGAATTCCGTTTCACACGCAACTCGTTCAGTCGCGCTTTCTCCCGGATTGAACAGGAAGTAGGTGTTGCCTTCATCGAATGATCCATCTTCGATTACCGTGCCTTGCGCGCGATAGACTCCGCGAACGCCCAGCACCAGGTCCCGAGCTGTTTCATATTCCATTCCGGCCGCATATTCGTTCACCATCTGCGGCTTCAGGTCTGAGTCAACCGGTTCCGCCCCACAACAACTACCGAAGTCGGCCGTGACAGTAGCACCTTCCGGCGCGTTCAGCCGATTGACCTGGGCGGACGAAGTTATTGAGACATTTCCCACTGCGAAATAAGTAGCCAGCGGAATGGGCGCCTCCAAAAAACGCGCGTAGTTGACGAACACTTTGCCTTTGCCCTTGCTCGTGAAGTCCCAGATTAATCCGAGGCGCGGTTGCAAGTTGTCTTTGAAGTTGTTCAGCTTCAGATAGGTTGATTCGCCGCTATGAATCTGCTGATAGTCCCAGCGCAGACCAACATTGAGCTGCAGATCCCTGGTAACACGAAACTCATCCTGAACATAGAAGCTTTCAACGTTCGTGGTGAGGAAGTTGCCGCCGGTACTATCAAAGAGTCTGGTGATGTTGGTAGCGGAACGAATGAGGAAAGGGTTGGTGCTGAGTTGAGCGGCCGTCAACCCTGTGTTTGTGGTTGCGCTGGTAAGTCCAGCTGGCGCCAGACTGGCATTGATCAAAGCATTGACGCGATTCGTCAGAGCGGCGGCCGGACACACGATGGTGAGCCCCTGAACGGTGCAAACACCGAACCTGTTAGCAACATTGAACCCGTCGTAAACAACACCCGCACCGAAATTCCGCGATGGGCCGGTAAACTGCGAAAGAAGTTTTAGCCGGTTCTGAGTAAAGGCGAAACCGTACTTAAGAGTATGACTACCAAAAATATTCTGTAGTCTGGCCTGGGCTTCGTAGCGATCGCGATTCTGATCGGTTACGCGGCCACTATAACCCTGGCGGGCAAACCCGCGTTCCAGCGACCCTCCGCGGCCATCAACGAAGGCGAGGAAGCCGGTGTTGCCTCCAAAGTTAACATTTGTATCGGTGACCGGAAGTACTGCGCCGTTGCGCAAGATCGCAAAGTTGTCGGTCACCGCCTCCACATTTGCCAGGGCTGCTGAGGGGGTCAGGTTGTATCGCTGCCTATGTGTGCCCCAGGCAAACTCGCCGATCCAGTTTGGTGTGATGGTCGAGTTGAGGCGCACGGTATAGTTATCGCCACCGAATTCCGCTCCACCCAAAAAGGAATTTGGGTCGGCGCCAAAGCCGGCCACGGCCGGGCCCCCGGCGTTGTTCGGTGAGACACGAAAGCCCGAAATCTTCGTAAAATCACCGAAGGTTGAGAAGGTCAGTGTGTGCCGTTCGTTGGGGGCATAGGTTAACTTGCCGGCGTAAAAGGGAATCGTGACCTTGTTGCTGACCGGTTGGCGAAAGGTCTGTGTTAAGTAGGAGTTTTCACGTCGCTGCGGATTGAAGGCGCCAAAAAACCATAGCCTGTCCTTCTTGATTGCGCCGCCCACATCGAATCCAGCATCAAGTTCTGAAAAGCCATTCGGAGCAGATCCAGTGACTGGAAAGAACTTCGTCCCGCGCACCAGTCCCTTTGTGGTGAAGTAGGCAAAGGCATCTCCGTGAAAATCGTTGCCGCCACTCTTGGTGAGCACGTTGAAAATGCCACCAGTAGCCAGACCATACTCGGCGCCAAACGCGCCAGTCTTGATCTCGACCTCCTGGATAAACTCAAACGGCAGGTTCGCACCGGCGCCGCCGAACACCGGGTCCGCCGTGTTGATGCCATCGAGAATATAACCGTTCTCAAGACCCGAGGCGCCGGCCACCGACGGATCCCGATCGCGGCCTGAAGGATCGCGCAAACCCGAGCGCGCGACGCCCGGCGCAATGGTGTAGATCGATTGAACGGTTCGCTGCGTGGTGAAATTAGAAAACTGCTCGGTTGAAACGTTGGTGCCGGCGGTGTTGCTGTTTGTATCCAATGCCGCACGAGAAGTTGCTGTAATGGTAACGGTAGCGGTCGCCGCTGCTGGTTCGACTTGAATCGTTAACGTGGAGGTCTTCGAGAGATTCACATCCACATTGTCTCTGGCAGTCCTGGCAAAGCCGGCTGTGGCTTCGACCGTGACCGTGTAGCTGCCCGGCGGCAGATTCAGGATGCGATAACGACCGTCGTTGTCAGTCGTTACGGATTGTGCACGGATCAAGTTAGGGCTGGTCGCAGTGACGGTGATGGCGGGTACTAAGGCACCGTTACTGTCGGTGACAACGCCTTCAATTGTCCCGGTGGTTGTGGTTTGTGCGGAGGTGCGCGTAGCCATGAACGACCCGCACATTATGAACGCGATGGTGAGCAGTTTTATTCGGATTCCCATGGGAGTGGTTTCCTTTGCAAGAGGTAAACTTGGGTCAACCGAGATCTTTTGATCTTCTTCGCGTGGCATAGTACGCGCAAATATCGACTTAAGGCTATATCTACGCGTCGGCGTTGCTATCCATGAGGTTCAATGCCGATGCTTTACTACATGAGGCCAATGCGTCGCGCGAGATCCTGGAAGCGCGGGTCGTCATGGAGAACGTCAAACTCCCATTCACCGCGCAGCCAGATTAGCGTCTGATCATGCGCAGCATAGGCTTTTTCGAGCTCCGCGAATGTTTGATCGCGCTCGCCCAGCGCGACATAAACCATTGCCAAAGTCACCGGCGAGAGGTTTTCCGACTGGTATCGCTCGAGGATCTCGCGAGCCTTATCGCGCTCGCCCATATGCGCGTAAGCCTCAGCCAAAAGCATTTGCGTGCCGGCATTGTCCTTACCCAGCTTGATCGCCTCCTGGTAGGCGGCGATGGCTTCCCGATACTGCCCGACCCTGACGTAAAGCGTGCCGAGGCGTTCGTGCGCGCTGGGATGGCTCTTGTTCAGTTCAAGGATCTTCTTCGCAAGATCAATCGCCTCGGCGTTTTGGCGGTACATTGTCAGCGTAATGAGGCGCACCTCGCTGTCTGACATCGACAGAGGGTCGAGATCTCTGGCGCGTTCGAGTTCTGCGACAGATTCCTCAAGCCTCCGGTGGTTTGCGTGATATTGACTGTAGAGACGATGCGCCGCTACGAGGTTTGGGTTCAACTCGAGAGCGCGCTTAATCTCGCGCTCAGCAGCCGTCCAGTCCCAGGCATCTATTTTGACCTTAGCCACGGCGAGATGAGCTTCAGCGAGGTTGTCATCCAATTCGACCGCCTTAAGCGCGGCAGCTTCCTTTTTGGGGCCAAACTCTTTCTGTGGCAGTACGTCATTAGTGATAAGAGCGCTGTAACTGTTCGCCAGTTGGGCATAGACGAGCGCGTAACCGGGATCAACCGTAATAGCCTGTTGGTAGTATTCGATGGCTTTCTTTGTATTCTTGTCTCCGCCCTTAACCCAAAGAGCGCGACCCTTGAGGTAGAGGTCAAGCGCCTGGGGGTTGACGGCACGGACTTGGGTGAGTTGCTGCTGCTCGGCATTCGTCAGACGCAAACGCAGCTTCCTGGAGATCTCACTGGAGATCTCGGATTCAATAGCAAGCAGGTCTGCCGCCTTGCGGTCGTACCGTTCGCCCCAAACTTGTGTGCGATCGCGGGCGTCAACAAGCTCAACGCTGATTACCAGATTTTCGCCGCGCTGCTCAACTCGTCCGGTCATGATCGCTTCGACTCCGAGGGCCTTGGCCACCTCTTGCGGGTCCGCATCTTTGCCTTTGTACTTGAAGCTTGAATTGCGCGCGCTGACTTTCATGCCCGGCAGTTGCGAGAGGCTGTTGATAAGACTCTCCGAGATTCCGTCAGAGAGGTATTCCGCGTTTGGGTTGTCGGTCGCGTTCGTAAAGGGCAGGACCGCAATAGAGCGAATGCTGGAAGCGGAGTCGACGACACTAGAAGCGCCGCTGCGTGAACGAACCAAATAGTAGCCAAGTGCGGCAGCGCTCAGTATCACGGCAACCAGCGCGAAGGCTACGACCGGCTTATTTCTAGCGATGCTCTGAGAAAGACCGTATTGCGTTTCGGCGGTTCGCCTCTCCAGATCGGGATTTGTCGCCTGCATGAGAACAGTGGCCGTTTCACCGTTCACCAAACGCGGTCGCCCCGCGCTTTCTTCCGCCGTCAAATTCGCTCGCAGGTCTTTCAGATCTTTAAGCAGATCCGTCATCGATTGATAACGCTCAGCTTTGTTCTTTCTTAGCGTCTTTTCAACGATGAGCTTCAACCGTTCAGGTGCTGCAAGCGGTTGCGGTTCGGCCTTTATTAGATTCGCGAGAGTTTCCGACATCGAGTCGGCGGCAAACGGCGCTTTGCCGGCAATCATTTCGTAAGCCACGGCGCCGAAACTGAAAATGTCTGTACGCTCGTCTACTCGTTCTCCTTTCGCCTGTTCTGGTGACATGTAATTGACAGTTCCCAGAATCATGCCCTTGGCCGTCTGATGCCTGGTCTCGGCGTCTTCCAGACCAACGAAGGGTTGGTTTTCTTTCTGGACTAGTTTTGCCAGACCGAAATCCAGCACTTTGATATAGCCATCAGGCCGAATCATGAGGTTCTCTGGCTTGATGTCGCGATGTACGATCCCGGCCGCGTGCGCTGTTTCCAGCGCCGAGACAATCTGAATGGAGATATCCAGCACTTCATCCAGTTTCATGGGACTGCCCGACATGTGTTTGCGTAATGTCTGACCATCAATGAACTCAGTGGCAATGAAGTGTTGAGAGTCTGAGTTACCGACCTCGTATATGGTCACGATGTTCGGATGGTTGAGTGCGGAAGCAGCGCGGGCCTCTTGTCCCAAACGGCGGACCCGCTCGGCATCGAGGGTGAAGTGAGCCGGCAGCCGTTTGAGTGCGACCTGTCGTCCCAGTCTCAAATCCTCGGCGAGGTAGACTTCTCCCATCCCACCCTCGGCCAGTTGGCGAATAATTCTGTAATTATCGAACTTGTGACCAGGCTGGAATTTGGCTTTATGACTCTCCAGCAACTCGGCGGCAACGTCTCCTGCCGGCGTTTCAATGAAGCTATTCGCTCCCTCGTGAAACGAAAGGAGCGACTCGACTTCAGAGCGCAACGGTTCATCATCGCCACAAGCGCTGGCCAGGAACACAGGCCGCTGCGCCGGCTCATAGACCAAAGCCGCGTGAAACAAGTGATCGATTTGTTGCCAGCGTTCGGGAGTCATGTTTGCCCAGGGCCTATTGGCAGATGGTGATTTCTGGCCAACCGGAAGCAATACGCCGGGAGTGGCAATTGGAAAACAACCGCAAGGAGTCCATCCTCCCGAATAATGCAAAGTGCTGTCTTGATTAACGCGAGAACTTCGCTCCAAACCTCTAACTAATTCGGAGGATTAGTCGACATTTCCCGGCGCAACCACGCCTTCGCCAATGTCCAATCGCGCATGACAGTGCCGGGGGAAACATCCAGGACTTCGGCAGTTTCTTCAATGCTCAATCCACCAAAGAAGCGGAGCTCAACGATCTGACTCTTGCGCTGGTCTATTTCGGCCAACCTCTCCAGCGTCTCATCGAGATCCACCACTTCGGCGCTACGCTCGTCGGATATTATTAACGCCTCTTCCAGAGACAGCGTGGGCTTTCCTCCGCCCCGCTTGGCGTAATGCCGATTGCGAGCGTAGTCCACGAGGATTCGACGCATCATTTGGGCAGCGATGCCAAAGAAATGGGCCCGATTGCGCCACTGTACCTCCCTCTGATCGACAAGTCGCAGGAAGGCTTCATTGACGAGCGCCGATGTCTGCAAGGTGTGGCCGGGTGATTCCCGCTTCATGTAGTGATGTGCCAGCCGATGAAGTTCCGGATAAACGACCGCCATCAACCGATCTCGGGCGACGCGATCGCCGTTGCTCCAAGCGACGAGCAGTTGGGTCACTTCCTGTGGCTGGGGATTCATTCGAAAGGCCCTCTTTTTTTGAGCGTTTAGACTCCGCGCTGAGGCACTGAACCATACCCTTCTGAAGATTTTCCGGCTCACTTTAATACTACAAGGCCAAAACCCTCAAGGTCGTTAGAGGTTTCCATCCGGATTCTCGCGTTCATATCAGACAACTCAGACTGGCCGCACTTTTCGAACAGCATTGCTGACAAAGGAAAAGTGATCACTGCTACTGGCCCAAGATCTTTCACAGTTACCCCAACCGCACTAAACGGAATGGTGTCAGCGAATCGAGGTCATGAAATGTGCGGCCTCAAACTGACATAAAGGTTAGAGAGGAAATTACGCGGAGTTACCACTTAGCTTACCGACAAAACGAGACTACTCCCACAGCGTCTGTCTCAATTCCACCAAAGGAGAATCCCATGAAAACAGCGAAAGTTCTACTGGTTTTAGCCGCACTATCCACCCTGTTGATGACAACTGCCAGGGGGGATGAAATCTCAGACTGGAATCGGAACATATTTGAGGCCGCCCGCCTGGCTGTCCCACCGACCAGTCCGCTCGTCATCACTCGAAATGCAGCCCTGGTTCAATCCTCTGTCTTTGACGCCGTCAACGGCATCGAGGGTCGTTACACACCAATTCACGTCGATTCGACAGCGCCGGCTGGAGCTTCGAAACGGGCGGCTGCCGTCCAGGCGGCCTATGCGATGCTGATTAGGCTCTACGCACCTCAGACGGCGGCGTTGTCTGCTAAGCGCGCCGACTCACTCGCGGCGATCGACGACTCGCAGGCTTCGAAGGATCTGGGAATAGCCTGGGGTCAGACAGTCGCGGACGCAATCTGGAATTGGCGACTAACGGACGGCATTACACCAGCGCCAGCACCATTTCTCGG
>Ga0068869_100002752_pt1 | contig 10645 bp, 8 predicted proteins | sample KBSMisM52_FD_64676 | JGI IMG/M metagenome (GOLD analysis project Ga0068869, IMG submission 64676) | Miscanthus rhizosphere microbial communities from Kellogg Biological Station, Michigan, USA - KBS Miscanthus M5-2 | ecosystem: Host-associated > Plants > Roots > Rhizosphere > Soil ... | reverse complement strand
TTTCCGCGCTTCAGCATGAAGCCGACGGCCTATCCGCGGGCTTGCCGCCGCTGATGGTGGATGCCGACCATCTTGCCGCGTCGGTAAGCCTGGGCGTGCACGGACGCAGGCGGGCCGGCATCGGCGAAAGCTTTTGGCAATTCCGCCGCTATGCCAGCCCGGATTCCTCGGCCAACATCGATTGGCGCCAATCCGCAAAATCCCAGCACATCTATGTGCGCGAGCGCGAATGGGAAGCCGCCCAGACGGTGTGGTTCTGGCGCGATGCCAGCGCCAATATGAGTTTCAAGTCCGGCGGCGTCAGCAAGCGCGCCCGGGCCGATCTCTTGCTGCTGGCCCTGGCGTCGCTGCTGGTGCGCGGCGGCGAACGGGTGGGCTTTATGGGCATGGAAGGCGCGCCGGCGGCGTCTCGGCTGGCGCTCACGCGCATAGGGCGCGCCATGTTCGGCAAGGGCCAAGGCGCCCTGCCGCCGCAAATTCCATTTGCGCGCGGCAATCAACTGGTGTGGTTCAGCGACTTTCTGGACGAAGGCGCCTTCGAGGTGATGAAACGCCTGTCCCATTTGGGCGTGGAAGGCCATCTGGTGCGCATTGTCGATCCGGCGGAAGAGGATTTTCCCTTTCATGGGCGTACCCGTTTTGAATCGCCGCTGGGCGAGGGCGAGGAAATCTTCGGCCGCGCCGAGCGCATCCGCACCGCCTATCGCGCCCGCTTCACCGCCCATGGCGAGCGCGTGGCGCAGGCCTCGACGCGCTTGGGCTGGACTTGCACCGTCCATCGCACCGACCACGCGCCTCAGGCCTCGCTGATCGCCCTGCATGCCGCCATCGGCGGCGGTTGAACGCCAGGCCCGAGCCGGAGCGATCCTGGAAATGAACCTGATGTCCCTCCTCTCGCAGATCAGCTTCGGATCACCGATAATTTTGACGGCCTTGCTGTCGCTGCCGGTGCTGTGGTGGCTGCTCAGGGTGACGCCGCCTTTGCCCCGGCGCACGCTGTTTCCGCCGCTGCGCCTGCTGCGCGGCTTGGAAGACGAAGAGCAAACGCCCGCCGCCACCCCCTGGTGGTTGTTGCTGTTGCGCCTGCTGGCGGCGGCGCTGTTGATATTGGCCTTGGCCGATCCCCTGCTGGGCCGCACGCCCAAGCTCGCCACCGCCGGTCCCTTGGTGCTGGTGGTGGACAATGGCTGGACGGCCGCCCGCGATTGGGACGCGCGCCAGGAATTGATGATCGACCTGTTGCGCAGCGCGCAAGGCCGGCCCGTCGCCATCATTCCCACCGCGGGCAGCATTCCCACCGGCCTTTTGAATGAAGGCGAAGCGGCCCGCATCGCCAAAGAACTCAAGCCCATGTCCTGGCCGGGCAACCGCGCCGCTGCCGCGCAAGCGCTGGGCCGTTTCAACTTCGCGGCGCCGCCCGCCCTTTATTGGCTGAGCGACGGCATCGAGGATGGCAACAGCAAGGCCCTGCGCGATGCCATGCGGCGCTATGGCACTGCCGGCGTCTATGCGCCCCAGCAGCTGCCGATGGGCCTGTTGCCCGTGACCCGCGACGCCAGCGGCTTTGCCTTGACCGCCATGCGCGCCAAGGCAGGCACGGCCCTGGATGTGGAAGCCGGCGCCATCGGTCAGCGCGGCGAGACGCTGGCCGCCACACGGCTGCACTTCCGCCGTGGAGATGTTCTGGCCAAGGGTCACATCGCCCTGCCCATGGAAGTGCGCAATGCCACAAGGCGCCTCGCCATTTCCGGAGAGGAAAGCGCGGGCACGGTGCAGCTTCTGGACCGCGGTGCGTCGCAACGCAGCGCGGGAATCGTCTCAGAGAATGCCGCGGGCGAAAGCCAGCCCTTGCTTACCGACATCTATTACTTGGAGCGCGCCCTTTCGCCCTATGCCGAGATCGCCAAAGGCGGCATCGCGCAATTGCTGGACAAACACGTCTCGGTTCTGGTGCTGGCCGACGTGGCCAAGATTCCCAGCGCCGATTTTGCCAAGGTGCGGGAATTCGTCAGCCAGGGCGGGGTGCTGATCCGTTTCGCTGGCGAGCGCATGAGCGGCGGCACCGACGAGCTGGTGCCGGTCAAGCTGCGCGCCGGCGGCCGCTATCTGGGAAGCGCCATGGCCTGGTCCTCGCCCCAACATCTGGCGCCTTTCGAGTCGACGAGTCCTTTCAACGGGCTGGAAACTCCCGCCGAAGTGACGGTGACGCGCCAGATTTTGCCGGAGCCTTCGGCCGATTTGGCGAACCGCAGCTGGGCCAGGCTGACGGACGGCACGCCTTTGATCACAGCCCAAGCCATCGGATCGGGCTGGGTGGTGTTGTTTCACACCGCCGCCAGCCCGGGCTGGTCGACTTTGCCGATCTCGGGCCTTTACGTGGACATGCTCAAGCGCCTGCTGGCGCTGTCGGCGGGCACGCCCGCCCGCGACCTGGCCGGATTGACCAGCCTGCCGCCGGTCTCGTTGCTGGACGGTTTTGGCCGCACGATTTCACCCCCGGCGGACGCCACGCCCGTTCCGGCAAAAGAATTCTCGCGCTTGCGCGTTTCCCCGCAACATCCGCCCGGCCTGTATGGCGCACATGAGGTGGAGAGCGCGCTGAATGTGCTCCATATCAATGACCGGCTGGTACCGCTGCAGATCGGCGGCTTGCAGGCTTACGGCAACACCCATGCCAAGGCGCTGGAGCCTTATCTGTTGGCTGCCGCCATGCTGCTGCTTCTGCTTGATGCGTTCGTATCCTTGCTGTTGCGCGGCTTCACCCCCGGCAAGCTGCGATGGGCGTCGGCCGCGGCGGTGGCCTTCTTGCTCGTCCAACCGCCGCAAGCGCGCGCCGACCAGGCCACCGACATGAAAGCTGCGCTGGATACCCGCTTGGCTTATGTAAGAACCGGGCTGGACGATGTGGATTCGGTGAGCCAGGCCGGCTTGACGGGTCTGGGATTGGTCTTGCGCGCGCGTACCTCCTACGAGCCGGAGGCGCCGATCGGCCTGGATCCGGAACGGGACGATCTTTCGCTCTATCCGTTGCTCTATTGGCCGATGGACCCGCGTGAAAAAAGCCTGTCGCCCAAAGCCCTGGCGCGCGTCGGCGAATATATGCGCAACGGCGGCACCATCTTGTTCGATACCCGCGATTTCACCGTCGGCGCGGTGCGCGGCGAGAATTCGCCGGGCGAACAGACGCTGCGGCGCCTGACCGCCAGCCTGGACCTGCCGCCCTTGGAGCAAGCGCCGGCCGATCATGTCCTGACCAAAACCTTCTATATCCTGCGCGATTTTCCCGGCCGCTGGACCGGCGGCAGATTATGGGTGGAGGCGATACCGCCGGCGCCCAAGAATGGCGCGCCACCGGCGCGCGGCGGCGATGGCGTGTCGCCGGTGATAATCGGCGGCAATGACTGGGCGGCTGCCTGGGCGGTGGACAACAACGGCCGTTTTCAGTTCACACCCTCTCCCGGCGGCGAGCTGCAGCGGGAAATGGCGTTCCGCTTCGGCGTCAACCTGGTGATGTACGCGCTGACCGGCAACTACAAGACGGATGTGGTGCATGCCCCCGCCTTGTTGCAGCGCCTGGGCAATGATCGGGGCTTGCGATGACCAGGCTGGCTTTCGCTCCCCTGGTTCCGCTCACCTTGCTTTGGGTGATGCTTGGCGTAGCCGCGGCGATCACGCTGTATGGTTTGGCGGTGAGGGCCAGGGGTGCCTGGGCGCGCGGATTGGCCTTTGCCGTGTTGCTGTTCGCGCTGGCCGGTCCCTTGCTGGTCAAGGAGAAGCATGCGCCGCTGCCGGACGTGGCGGTCATCGTCACCGACCGCTCGCAAAGCATGAGCCTGGGCAAACGGGCCGCGCAGGCGGAAGCCGCGCGGACGCAGGTCAAACGCCTTTTGGCGCAGCAGCCCGGCCTGATCGTGCGCGAGACCAGTGTCAGCACCACTTCGACCGGGGAGAATAACGGCACCCAGGCTTTCGGCGCGCTGAACGCGGCGCTGGCGGACGTGCCGCAAAGCCGGGTTGCGGGCGCCATCCTGATCACCGATGGCGAAGTGCATGACGCTCCTTCGCCGGAGGCGCTGACGCTGCGCGCGCCTCTGCAAGTCCTGGTCGCGGGCGCGCGCGGCGAACGCGACCGCAAGCTGACGGTTTTGAATGCCTCGCGCTTTGCCATTGTCGGGCACCCGGCGACCTTGCGGCTGCGGGTGGACGATCTGGGCGGCAGCGGCGAAACCAGCGCCGTGCTGGACATCCGCATCGACGGCAAGCCGTTCGGCACCCGCCTGGTGCCGATGGGAAAGAATACCGACCTGCGGCTGCCGGTGACGCATGAAGGCGAAAACCTCATCGAGCTCTCGGCGGGGCCCGGACCGGCGGAGCTCACGCCGCAAAACAATCATGCCGTGGTGACGGTTTCGGGCGTGCGCGACCGCTTGCGCGTCTTGCTGGTCTCGGGCGAGCCTCATGCCGGCGAGCGGGTATGGCGCAACCTGCTGAAAGCCGATCCTTCCGTCGACCTGGTGCATTTCACCATCCTGCGTCCGCCGGACAAGCAGGACACCACACCGATCAATGAATTGTCGCTGATTGCATTTCCCTCGCGCGAACTGTTCCAGGAAAAGCTGGGCTCATTCGACCTGGTGGTGTTCGACCGCTATCGCGAGCGCGGCGTGCTGCCGCTGGCCTATTTTCAGAACATCGCGTCTTATGTGCAGGATGGCGGCGCGCTGCTGATTTCCTCCGGCCCGGAATTCGCAGGCCCCGAAAGCATCTTTCGCACCCCGCTGGCCCAAATCCTCCCGGTCCAGCCCACGGGGCAGATTTTCACCGAACCCTTCAAGCCGGCCCTGACCGAAGACGGCATGGCCCATCCGGTGACCCGCGAATTGCCGGGCCGCAACCAAGAGAAGGCCGCGCCCAGCTGGGGGCCTTGGTTCCGGATTCTGGGCGCCAACAAAGTGTCGGGGCAAACGGTGATGGCCGGAGGCGGCGGCAAGCCGCTGCTGGTGCTGGACCATATCGGCAAAGGACGCATCGCCGAGTTGATGTCCGACCAGACCTGGCTATGGGCGCGCGGCTTTGAGGGCGGCGGACCGCAAGCCGAGTTGTTGCGACGCCTGGCGCATTGGCTGATGAAGGAGCCGGAACTGGAAGCCGAAAATCTTTCGGCGCAAATCATCGGCGACACTGTCCGCATCACCCGCCGGACCATGGCGGCGCAAACGCCGCCGGTGGTCCTGACCATGCCATCCGGCAAGACGGTGAATTTGACGCTTGCAAAAGCGGAGCCCGGCATCTGGCGTGCCGACACCAAGGCCGGCGAATTGGGCCTCTATCGCGCCACCGACGGCATTCTTTCCGCCGTCACGGCGGCGGGGCCGCTCAATCCCAAGGAAGTGGCGGACATGCGCGCCACCGATGAAGTACTTAAGCCCGATGCCGAGGCCACGGGCGGCAGCGTGCATTGGCTTCAGGACGGCTTGCCGGAAATTCGGCGCGTTGGAACCGGCGACACCGCCAGCGGCAGAAGCTGGATCGGTTTGCGCAGCAACGGCGCCTATCGTGTCACCGCGCTGGAGCAGGAGAAGCTGCTGCCGCAATGGGCCGCCCTGCTGCTGATCGTGGGCATGCTGCTGCTGGCGTGGCGATTGGAAGGGCGCTAGCCCACTCCCGCTCCGTCGGCACACACCGGCTCGTCGATCTGCGCCCGGCGCACCTCACCCGACAGGGTGAGAAGCTCGCCCGATTTCAGCGACAGGCCCAGTAAGCGGTTCTGGTCGACCGGTCCGGGAAACTTCACCCGTCCCGGCGGCAAGCGGGAAAAGCCGACCTTGGTGTAATAGGGCTCATCGCCCACCAGCAGGATGCCGCGCCAAGGTCCGCGCCGTGCCGCCTCTATCCCGGCCTGCATCAAAGCGATGCCGATGCCGCGCCCGCGCTGGTCGCTTTGCACCGCCAGGGGACCCAGCAGCAACTCCTCATGACCTCCCACCCGGATGGGCCAAAAGCGCACCGACCCGCGCAAGACATCCTGCTCGGTGGCGACAAAAGAAAGCGAAGAGATGGGCTTTACGCCTTCGCGCAGCCGGTAGGCGGATTTGGCGAAACGGCCGGGACCAAAGCTTTCGGCATTCAACGCCTCGACTTGATCGGCGTCTTCAGCTGCTTCCAGGCGGATCTGCCAGGCGGTCGCCATCACATTCATGCCGTTTCGCTAACCGCCGCCGCGCAAAAAGGCAAGCCAAAGCGGAAGGTTGCGGTCTCGGAACAGGAGCAGAAATCTCATGGGACGGGTGCGGGGTAACGGTTCGATAACTTCCGGTTGGTTAGCCTGGGCAACAGGATAGGTGAAATACTTGGAATTCCACAGGATTCCCGGCTTCGCAACAGGAGTCAGGGCAAGGCGTCGAGCAGCTCATGTCTGGTCCAGGTTTTGAAAATCTCAAGGCGCTGATTGTCGAGGACAATGCGCATATGCGCGCGCTGCTGCGAGCCTTGCTGAATTCAGCCGGCATCAAGGACGTTGTCGAGGCCGGCAACGGCCAAATGGCCATAGAAATTCTGCGCGAGCGTAAATCCGACCTGGTGCTGAGCGACCTGGCGATGAAGCCGATGGATGGATTGGAATTCACCCGCTATGTCCGCAACAACGATCAAAGCCCCAACCCCTTCGTGCCGATCATCATGATTAGCGGCCACACCGAAAAACACCGGGTCCAAGCGGCGCGCGACGCTGGTGTCACCGAATTCCTCGCCAAGCCCATCACCGCCCACAATCTCTTCGCGCGCATTACCGAAATCCTCGAACGGCCGCGCGCCTTCGTGCGCTGCAACGGCTATTTCGGTCCCGACCGGCGGCGTCACCAGAGGGACGATTATGCCGGTCCGTGGCGCCGTAAGGATGACTTCCAGGATGCGGAGATACGCTGATGACCAAACCCCGCAAATCTCCAGCCAAGGCGGTCGAGATCATCGCGCCCGATTCCTATCCCCAAATGCTGAGCAAGCCGCGGGCTGCCCGCGCCCTGCATAGCTTGCGCGCACCGGAAACCGCGGCAAAAGCGCAGGCCGCCATGGAAGCAGCCATGCCGGCGATGCGCGCCGCCATCCTGCAATATGTCGATGAGATGGAGCGGGCGGCGGGCGACATGGCCAAGCTGTTCGAAACCGCGCATGAGATTCGCGGCTTTGCGGAGACCGCGGGCATGATCACCACCGGGCGGATCGCCGAAGTCTTGTGCCGCTATATGGACGACCTGACGCGGCTGGGACGCAAGCTGGACACCACCATTGTGGCGCTGCATGTCTCGGCGATCGCCCGCGCCGCCAAGGCCGAGGATGACAGTGTCCGCAACGGCGAAACCGTGGCCGCCGAGCTGGCGGCGCTGGTCGCCAAAAGGCTGTCGGACGTCGAACAGAAATGAACGAGCCGTTAACGCTCGAAAGTCTTTCGGCCGCGCCTCGGTTCACCCCTCCTTAAGCCCTGCCGTTAATACTGACAGCCGGTAATTCTCAGGTTTTCCATGCTCCAAATCGGCGGCATTGTTGTCCTATTCGTTTGCGTGTTCGGCGGTTATCTGATGACCGGCGGCTCGCTGGGCGTGGTGCTGGAAGCCGCGCCGCACGAACTGGTCACCATCTTCGGCGCCGCCTTCGCCGCCATGCTGATCGCGGGCTCGATGTACAATCTGAAAAAGATTGCGGGATCGCTGGGCAAGGTAATCTCCGGCCCCGTCTGGAAGCCCAAGGACTATAACGACCTTCTCTGCCTGCTTTTCCTTCTCACCAAGACGATGAAGTCCAAGGGCCTGATCGCGCTGGAAGCCCATATCGAAAGGCCGGCCGAATCCTCGATCTTCAAGCGCTATCCCAGGATCATGAAGGATCATTTCGCGCTGGATTTCATTTGCGACACGCTGCGGATGATGACCATGAGCCTGGAAGACCCGCACCAGGTCGAAAACGCCATGGAAAAGCAGCTGGAAAAGCACCATCACGAAGCGCTGGTCCCCGCCAACGCGCTGCAGACCATGGCCGACGGCCTGCCGGCTTTGGGCATCGTCGCCGCCGTGTTGGGCGTGATCAAGACCATGGGCGCCATCAGCGAACCGCCGGAAGTGCTGGGCGAAATGATCGGCTCGGCCCTGGTGGGCACCTTCCTGGGCGTGTTCCTGGCCTACGGTATCGTCGGCCCCTTGGGCAACCGCCTGAAAGCGGTGATCGACGAAGACGCGCTATTTTACCACGTCATTCGCGACATCCTGGTCGCGCATCTGCATGGCAATGCGGCGCAAGTCTCGGTGGAAATCGGCCGCGGCAGCGTGCCAAGCGAATATCAACCCAGCTTCCAAGAGTTGGAAAACGCGCTGAACGCTATCCCCCCGGATGGGGGCTGAGCCGGTTGCTACCGGCGCCTGACAAGAATTTTTGCTGAACGACGGCCGCGCGCTACCCGCGCTACGCGGACCTGAAGCGCATTCTCGCCTTCCGAAACGGCGACAAAGAATATCGCCAAGGCGCCGGCGAAGATTCCCAAAGGCATGGCGTAAAAGACGTCCAGATCGGTGCCAAAGGCGACAATGGCCGTCACCAGGACCCCAGTCAGTTGCGCCACGCTTTTGGGTAACACTGCCCGCATTCGCCGATATTGGCGAAAACCGGGCCAAAGTGAAACAAAGAATTAATGAATGGTTAATTTCTTCAGGCGGTTTGTAGCTGTCTGAAGCCCTTGGCAGCCAGCCTTTCCCGGATTTCCTGCGCATGCTCCGGGTCCCTCGCCTCCACCACAAGTTCCAAGGTGGCGGATTTGGCGGGAATCCCCGCCATCATCCGATTGTGGGAAACCTCCAGCACATTGCCGCCGGCATCGGCGATGATTCGGGCAATATCCGCCAACTGGCCCGGTCGGTCCTCGATCTCCAGCACCAGTTGAATGATGCGCCCCTCCCGCGTCAGCTCGCGCAGGATAACATTGGAGAGAAGGCGCATGTCGATATTGCCGCCCGACATCACGATTCCCACCCGGCGGTCCTTGAAGCGCGCGCGATGGGCCAACAGCGCGGCAAAACCCGCCGCCGCCGCGCCTTCGATCACGGTCTTTTCGATCTCCAGGATCATGATCAGCGCATGCTCGATCTCATCCTCGCCCGCGACGAAGATATCGGAGACCAACGCCTTGCAGATGGCGGTGGTCAGGGCTCCCGGCCGCTTGACCGCTATGCCTTCGGCGATGCTTTGCACGATCGGCGCGGGCGGCGGCGTCAGGCCTTTCAGCGCATCGTACATCGCCGGATAAAGCTCGCTCTGCGCCCCGAACACTTCGATGTTGGGATTCATCGCCTTGGCCGCGATGGCGCAGCCCGAGATCAAGCCGCCGCCGCCCACCGGAACGATCAAGGAGTCGAGCTGCGGCACATCTTCCAGCATCTCCAACGCGCATGTTCCCTGGCCCGCAATCACCAACGGATCGTCATAAGGGTGAATGAAGGTAAGACCCTTCTCCCCGGCAATGCGGCGCGCCTCGGCATCAGCCTCAGCCAGGTCCTTGCCATGCTGGATCACGGCGGCGCCGAAATCGCGGGTATGTTTGATCTTGTTGAAGGGGGTGGTGACCGGCATCACGATGGTGGCCGGAATGCCCAACCGCCCGGCATGATAGGCCACGCCCTGGGCATGATTGCCGGCACTCATCGCCGCCACGCCGCGTTTCTTTTCGTCTGCGCTCAAGGACAAGATGCGGTTGAGCGCGCCGCGCTCCTTGAAGCTGGCGGTGAACTGCCGGTTTTCGAATTTCAACCACACCTCGCAGCCGGCGATGCCGGACAAAGTCCGCGAATGGCGGATGGGCGTGCGCACCAAGGCAGGCTGAATCAGGCGGGCCGCGGTCTGGATGTCGGAAAAAGTGGGGGAGAGGGTCATGGTGCAGCCTGCATCAGGGTTCGCGCGTTGGCCAAATCATTGCTGGCATCCGTCTGTGCGTCGAGGCCTGAGTGTTCGTCTGACGCGGTCGGGCTCAAGTCGCTGTCGCGCGCCCGGCCTTGTCATTCACTTCCGCGCGGTTCGCGCGGAAGTGAATGGTAGCACCGGACGGATTTGAACCGCCGACCAAGGGATTATGATTCCCCTGCTCTACCGCTGAGCTACGGTGCCAAACCGAAAAGGGCCCGTTGGACCAGGCCTTGGGAGGCGGGGATGTAGGGTTGCCGCCCTGCCCCTGTCAAGATTGCCCGGTTCCAGGTGGTGAGGTGCCCGGGTTTCCCCTAAAAAGCCGGGAAGCAAAGCTCCTGGTGCCATGACCAGCCGGCGGGAATTTCTCAAACGAACGGTTGCCACAGGGATCGCGGCAGCGATCATCCGCCCGGTTGCCGGCGCTGCGCAAATGGTGGATGCGAGGCCAGGCCGTATCGCCCAAACCGTCCTGGGACCTCTCGACGCTTCCAAACTGGGCTTCACGCTGACCCATGAACATATTGCCGATGGGCCAGACTTTCATTTGCCCAAATGGCCCAAAGCCTGGGGCGGCAGGGCGGAGTTTACCGCCAAGGCTGTCGAGAAACTCAAGCTGGTGCGCGCGGCCGGCATCGGCACAATTGCCGACCTCACGCCCTATGATGTCGGGCGCGACATTCGATTCCTGCAAGAGGTTTCGCAG
>Ga0068869_100002748_pt1 | contig 10654 bp, 2 predicted proteins | sample KBSMisM52_FD_64676 | JGI IMG/M metagenome (GOLD analysis project Ga0068869, IMG submission 64676) | Miscanthus rhizosphere microbial communities from Kellogg Biological Station, Michigan, USA - KBS Miscanthus M5-2 | ecosystem: Host-associated > Plants > Roots > Rhizosphere > Soil ... | reverse complement strand
GCGTTTCGCAAACGCCTGACGGAATCGTTCGACGGGATGGTCGAGTCGAGCTCTTTCTACCCGTCGTTCGTAACGGCGAACGCCTCGGCACGGTCTACATCGAATCCGATGAGCAAGACCTGCATAACCGGTTGAAGGCAGACGCCCAGTCGATGGCGGTCATCCTTCTGGTGTGCATGGTGACCACCTTCATCCTGTCATCACGGTTGCAGCGCAGCATTTCCGGTCCGATCGTCGAGCTGGCGCGTGTGGCAAGCCTCGTTTCCCAGCACCATCGGTTTGACGTCCGTGCCGTTCATCCCGCGCGGAATGGCGACGATGAGATCAGCAAGCTGATGACCGGATTCAACGGCATGCTGGCCGGGCTCGAACAGCGCGACCAGAAACTCGTTCTCCATCAAACGCAGCTCGTGACCACCGTCGCTGAGCGCACCTCCGAGTTGACCAAGGCGAACGAGGAACTGTTCGTCGCGAAGAATGCCGCCGAGAAAACCGCGGCCATCAACGCTCGGCTGGCGCGGGAAAGTGCCTTGATTCTGAACAGTGCCACCGACGGGATCCTCGGCATCAACCTCGGCAACCGGCCTACATTTCTCAATCCGTCCGGCGCTCGCATCCTGGGGATGACGCTGAGCGAGATGAACGGAAAAACAGTCCACGAGGCTGTCCATCATTCGCGCGCGGACGGCACGCCGTGGCCCGAGGATGAATGTACGCACGCGGCGGCCATGCGCCAGGGCCAGCCGGTGCCGATCGTGCGCGAAACGTTCTGGCGACCCGACGGCACGAGCTTTCCCGTCGAGTACTCATCCACACCGATGTTCGGCGAAGACGGAGACCAGATCGGCGCGGTCGTGGTGTTCCGCGACGCGACCGAACGTCAAGCCATCGAGCGATTGAAGAGCGAATTCGTTTCGACCGTCAGCCACGAGCTGCGCACTCCGCTGACCTCCATCCGCGGAGCGCTCGGCCTGCTGAGCAGCGGCTTGCTCGGTCCGATCGCCGAGAAAGGACAGCGGATGCTGGAAATCGCCGTGACCAACACCGATCGCCTGGTCCGCCTGATCAATGACATCCTCGATCTGGAGCGAATCGATTCCGGCAAGGTCGAATTGAATCGCGGCGCCGTCGACGCGCAGACGGTCATGGACCAGGCGCGCGAAGGTCTCCAGTCGATGGCCGATCAGGCACGCGTCCGGATCGTGGCCACGCCGGCGGTCGGAACGCTCTGGGGAGACAGCGATCGGATCATCCAGACGCTAACGAACCTGATCGGCAACGCCATCAAGTTCTCTCCGCGCAACACCACCGTCACGCTCAGCGGAACCGCGGGCGAGACGGAGTTCACCTTCTGCGTCGCCGATCAGGGACGCGGTGTGCCCGAGGACAAGCTCGACTCGATCTTCCAGCGCTTCAATCAGGTCGACGCTTCCGATTCACGGAACCGAGGCGGCTCCGGGCTCGGGCTGGCCATCAGCCAGAGCATCGTCACGGCGCACGACGGCCGGATCTGGGCCGAAAAGAACGAGCCAGCCGGCACGCGCCTTCAGTTCACCATTCCACTGGCCGCCCGGCCAACGATTTCCCAGCCGGCCATCGAACCGCAGTCTACGCAGCAGGACGGCACAGGTCCGGCCGTGCTGATCGTTGAAGATGACGCCGACCTCGCGCGCGTCATGACCACGGCACTCCAGAGTCGCGGCCTGCGGACAGTCCATACCGCCAGCGGCGCGGAAGCGCTCCGGTTGTGCCATCAGCATGAGCCGAGCCTCATCGTCCTCGACCTCGGCCTCTCCGACCTCGATGGCTTCGCCGTCGTCAATTCCCTTCGCGAAACTCCGGCTCTTCGCCACGTCGCTCTGCTCGTTTACTCCGCGCTCGACGTAGGAAGCGCCGACCAGTCCCGCCTCCGCCTCGGAACGACGGAGTTCCTGACAAAGAGCCGGTGCAGCATGGGCGATTTCGAGAGCCGTGTTCTCACTCTGCTTTCGACGGTCACGACAACGAACAAAAAAGAGCAACATGCTGCCTGAACGGATGGTGCCGAGGGCGATCCAGGCTTTCTTCTTGACGGCGTGTCTGTCGGTTGCATGGCTCCTGTCCCCCGCGCCGGCGCTTGCCCTCGATCCTTCGATTGCCAACACCCAGTACGGAGTGGGCGCCTGGCTATCCGATGACGGACTGCCTCAGAACTGGGTCGGCGCGATGGCGCAAACTCCCGACGGGTACCTCTGGTTCGCGACCGAGGAAGGCGTGGCCCGGTTCGATGGAGTGCGCTTCACAACCTTCCTCGAGCGGAAAAGCATCGGCGCATTGCTGGTGACTCGTGACGGCTCGCTCTGGATCTCCGTCGACAGGGATCTGGTGCGATACAAAGATCACAAGATGACGAGCTATTCGAGGCGAGACGGCTTGCGTGAGGGCCCGATCAGCTCCATGTCCGAGGGATTGGACGGCAGCATCTGGATGGCAACCAGAACGGGATTGAATCGCTACTATCAAGGGAAATTCAGCGCGTACATCGTGACCGACGGCTCCGCTGCCACCTGGATCCAGTCGACCACCGTCACCCGCGACGGGTCGCTCTGGTGGGGAACGAACGGACGAGGCTTGAAACGCCTCCGGAACGGATCCGTAAGTACCTTTACAACGAGCGACGGACTGGCCGACAACATCGTCCTGGCCATCCGTGAGGATCGCAAGGGCGATCTGTGGATCGGCACCAACAACGGCTTGAGCAGGATGCAGGACGGGAAGATCACGACCGTTCCGAAAGCCGGTGGCTTGACGAATCAGTGTGTGAAGGTGATTCGCGAGGATCGCGATGGGAATCTCTGGATCGGTACGGACGGAGGCGGACTCAATCGCTATTCCGGCGGAAAATTCACCTCCTTCGGTACCCAACACAAGCTTTCCGGCACATTGGTCCTCTCCTTACTGGAAGACCGGGAAGGAAGTTTGTGGGTGGGGACCTCGGGAGTCGGCGTCATACAGCTCCGGCCGAGCAAGTTCGTCACCATCGGACGATTGGAAGGATTGGACGCCGAAATGGTCTGGAGTGTTCGCGAGGCGGTCGATGGCTCTCTGCTGATCGGGACGAACCACGGCTTCTGGCGCTGGAACCCGGGAGCGACGACCAGCCTCACGGTCCGCAATGGCTTGTCCTCCGAAGTCGTGCGGTCGGTGATGGAGGACTCCACGGGCGCCATCTGGCTGGGGACCAATGACGGCGTCAACCGCTACCAGAATGGAAAGGTCACGGTCTATCGGACCTCCGAGGGACTTCCGAGCAACACGGTGCGGGCAGCGATCGAGGATCGCGAAGGAAACATCTGGATCGCCACGCGGGGAGGAGGCGTGGCTCGCTACCGCGACGGAGTTTTCAAGGTCTTCAACAAAGCAAACGGTCTTGGAGGAGACCTCGTTGTGTCCATGACCGAGGACCGCGACGGCAGCATCTGGATCGCATCCGATGGCGGCGTCAGTGTCTTGAAAAACGGCGTCTTCACGAATTACAGCGAGCGGGACGGCTTGTCCACCAATTCGATCCGGGTCATTCATCATGATCATGACGGCGGTCACTGGATCGGCACCTACGGAGGCGGCCTGAATCGAATCAAGAACGGCCGGATCTCACGGATCTCAGTGAATGACGGTCTGTTCGACGAGGTCGTATTTGCCATCGTCGAAGACCGGAATGGCTATCTGTGGATGACCTGCAATCGCGGGGTCTTCCGAGTCAGCATCCGGGAGCTCAATGATTTTGCCGAAGGCAGAATCAAACGGGTTCACTCCACCTCCTTCGGGATTACCGATGGGATGAAGGCGGCGGAGTGCAACGGAGGGACGCCGGGAGCATGGGAGGGACGCGATGGGCGGCTGTTCTTTGCCACGGTCCGGGGAGTGGCCATCATCGACCCGAATGAGATCCCTCTTAATGCGCTCTCTCCCTCCGTCTGGAACGAGGAAGTGTTACTCGACGGGAAAGTAGTGAACGTTTCCCCAACGGGTCTGACAATCGGCTCCGGGCGGCACAGTCTCGAGATCCACTACACGGCCGTGAGTCTCGTCGAGCCCAAGCGAGTGGCGTTCCGCTATCGACTGCGGGGATTCAGTGACCTGTGGGTCGAATCTGGCAATCGACGCACTGCCTTCTATACCAACCTTCCTCCCGGAAATTACACGTTCGAGGTGATGGGCAGCAATAACGACGGGGTCTGGAGCACCGTCAGAAACCCACTTCAGTTGCACTTCCAGGCGGCGTTCTACCAGACGATGTGGTTCAAGATTGCGTGCGCCATCAGTCTGCTCCTCGCGATCGGAGCGGCCTTCCGGATACGCTTGAAATTCCTCCACGAGCGCGAGCGCCTCCTGGTCAGGCGGGTCGATGAGCAAACCGCTGAGCTGATGGCTGCAAAGAATGCCGCCGAGTTGGTGGCCGAGACCAACACAAGGCTCCGACTGAAAAACGAATTGATCCTGAATTCGATCGCTGACGGCGTGTATGTCGTGGACCGTTTCGGAACGATCAGTCTGGAGAATCCGGCTGCATCGAAAATGCTCGGCTGGGCGGCAGGGTCGCTGGTTGGCCAGCCTGCGCACGCGACTCTCGGCGGACCCAATCTGGTCAAGGACTGTCCGATCTACAGAACCCTGGTCGATGGGGTTCTTCGCCAGGTCTGTGATGGGGTTTTCTGGCGAAAGAACGGCGCGGCATTCCCCGTCCATTACCTCGCCGCTCCAATCGTGGACAGCAAGGAACAGGTAACCGGGGTCGCGGTGACCTTCCGCGACGTAACGGAGCTGAAAGCCATCGAAACGCTCAAGAGCGAGTTCGTCTCCACGGTCAGCCACGAGCTGCGCACGCCGCTGACCTCCATCCGCGGCGCGCTCGGCCTCCTCGGCAGCGGTCTCCTGGGGCCGATGGCCGAGAAAGGACAGCGGATGCTGGAGATCGCCGTGAACAACACCGATCGCCTGGTCCGTCTGATCAACAACATCCTCGATCTCGAGCGCATGGCCTCAGGACGGGTCGAGCTGACACGAGGCCCGGTCGATGCGCAGAGGATCCTGGTACAGGCGACCGAAGGCCTGCAGTCGATCGCCGAGGAAGCGAACGTGCGCATCGTCATCAAGCCGGCCACCGGAACCGTGTGGGGCGACAGCGACCGGATCATGCAGACGCTGACGAACCTGCTCGCCAACGCCATCAAGTTCTCCCCGCGCCAGACCACGGTGACCATCAGCGGGGCGAAACGCGAGGACGACTTTGTCTTCTGCGTGGCGGACGAGGGACGAGGCATCCCCGAGGAGAAGCTGGAGACCATCTTCGAGCGCTTCAGCCAGGTCGACAGCTCCGACTCGCGCGACAAAGGCGGCTCAGGCCTCGGCCTGGCCATCTGCCAGAGCATCGTCACCGCCCACGGCGGCCGCATCTGGGTGGAAAAGAACGAACCCGCCGGCAGCCGCTTCCAATTCACGATCCCGATTGCGAACGAGGAAGGGCAGCATGCCGCCTAAGCAAATCCTCGTGATCGACGATGAGAACGACATTCGCGAGGTGGCGAAGCTCAGCCTGCAGCTGACCGAGAACTGGACCGTCTTTACCGCCAACGGGGGCGCTGCCGGAACCGCCTTCGCCCTCTCCGCCGAGCCCGACGCCATCCTCCTCGACGTGATGATGCCGGACATGGACGGCCCGAGCACTCTTCGCCTCCTCCAGCAGCAGGGCGTGACGAAGTCGATTCCCGTTATTTTCCTGACCGCGAAAGTCCAGGCCGCCGACCGCGACAAGTTCCTGCAACTCGGCGTCCGAGGCATCATCTCCAAACCCTTCGATCCATTGACACTAGGAGAGCAAATCAAAACGATGCTTTCGTGGGTTTGAGCGGACTCCGATCACAATCTTTTGGTCCGATGTATCAAAACCGGGGGTGAAACGGACACACCTCCAGATGCGAAATCCTGATTCCGCGCTTCGACTGCCGTCCCGCCTCATTGCGTCAGTCCTGGGCGGTTCCGGCGCGGCGCTGGGATTTGTGGTGCTCCTGGGTTGGCACACACATTCGACGGCGCTCATTCAGATACGGCCTTCATTTGCGCCGATGCAGTACAACACGGCGCTTTGCTTCATCCTGATCGGCCTCGGAGCACTTGCCGCCGCAATCTCGCGGCATCGGATTGCCATGGCCCTTGGAGCGGCCGCGGCGTCGTTCGGACTGTTGACGCTCGCAGAGTACAGCTTCGGGCTCGCCTTCGGCCTCGATCAGCTCTTCTTCAAGGCCTACATCAACACACAAACATCGCAACCGGGACGCATGTCCCCGATGTCGGCCCTCTGTTTTTCGATGTACGGGATCGCTCTTGTTTTGATCTGCCTTCGTTGGAAGCCAACGTGGCTCTCGACCGCCGCGGCGCTCGTAACCTCGGTGGCTGTTGCGCTCTCCGTCCTGGCGATGTTCGGCTATGCCACGAAGCTGACCGGAGCCTACGGCTGGCATCAGTTCACACGCATGGCCCTGCACACGGCTTCGGGACTCTTCGCGTCCGGTATGGGCGTGCTGGCCCTGGCCTGGAGGAGTGGCTCGTCGTCGCGGCGGACGCCACCCTGGCTGCCGCTCTCGGTGCTCCTCGCCGGCGTGACGCTCACGGTGGGTGTGCAACAGGCGTTAGTGGTCAAAGAGCAATCTGACATGGAGCGGACGACGAACGCCGAGGCCGAGACGGTGAGAAACGAGATCGATGCACATCTCAGCGCTCGTTCGCAATCGCTGGCACAGATGGTTCAACAATGGGAGCGTTCGCCAGTGTCTTCCCGCGTGACGCTGGAAGAGGACACGAGCATTCATGCGGCGAGCTTTCCGGACGTCGAAGCAGTCGAGCTCTCTGACCGGACAGCCGCTGCGCGCGCTGACCGAAAGGCCTTCGTCGGCCAAACACTCCCACTCGCCCGGGGCGGCCGCGGAATCCCCCTCGCCATGCCAGTCAAGGGCGGAGGCCAAGTTACGGAAGTGATCCGGCTCGAGCAATTCCTCAATTCCGCGCTCTCGGGAGTCGCTCCGGGTTATGCGGTCGCCATACTCGAAGACGGCAAGCCGGTTTATCAACGAGAAGCCAATCCATCGCATCGAGAAAGCACGGAGATCGTCAAATCTGTTCGCGGCACCGCATGGACAGTACATGTATGGCCGGAACCGGAGTCGTCAACGGGTCGCAGGTCTCCGTTCCCGGCGGCGATCCTGATCGCCGGCCTGTTCGGTGCGGTGCTGCTGGCGGTCAACATTTTCCTGGCGCAGAGGGGAAGTGCGCGAGCGAGGAAGCTAAGCGAAAGCGAAGAAAAGTTCCGCCAGATGGCGGACAACATCGCCGACGTCTTCTACATCACCTCGCCCGATCTGCGGACGATGATCTACGTGAGTCCCGCGTACGAGACGATCTGGGGCCGTTCCGCTGCTGATCTCTATGCCGACCCTTACCAATGGGCGGAAGCGATTCTCCCGGAGGAGCGCGAGTATGTGTACCGCACCTTTGCGGCGATGGCCGAGGGGCAAACGCCGGTCAGCGCGGAGTTTCGAATCGTCCGTCCCGATGGCGATGTGCGCTGGATCCTGAGCCGGGGGTTTCCGGTCAGAGACAACGCCGGCAACGTCATCCGCATCACCGGCGTCGCCACCGACATTACCGATCGAAAGACCATGCTTGAAGAGCTCCAGATTGCCCGCAAAGAGCTGGAGCGACTGGTGGAAGAGCGCAGCCGGGAGCTCGACTATGTCAAGGCCGCTCTTGATGAACATGCCATCGTCGCCTTCACCGACGCCCGCGGAAAGATCCTCTTCGTCAACGACAAGTTCTGCGCGATCTCGCAGTACTCGCGCGAGGAGCTTCTCGGTCAGGACCATCGACTCATCAACTCCGGCTACCATCCGAAGGAGTTCTTCCGCGATCTCTGGCAGACCATTTCCAGTGGCGGGGTCTGGAAGGGTGAGGTCAAGAACCGGGCAAAGGACGGGTCGTTCTACTGGGTGGATACGACGCTCGTACCCTTCCTCGACGATTCCGGCAAGCCCTCTCAATACGTCGCCATCCGCGCCGACATCACCGAACGAAAACGCGCCGAAGAGGCTCTCATCGAGCGTACGACCAAACTCCAGGAGAGCGAGCAGCGCTATCGGTTCCTCTCCGAAACGGTGCCCCAGATCATCTGGACCGCCAGGCCGGACGGCAAGGAGGATTACTTCAACCAGCGCTGGTACGAATACACCGGAGCCACGCTCGACGAAATAGGCAAGGACTGCTGGACAAGCTTCGTGCACCCTGATGATGTTGCGATCGCTCGCCAGAAGTGGGCTCGCTCCATCGAGACCGGCTGTAACTACGAAGCGGAGTACCGGTTCAAACGGGCGTCCGACGGAGCCTATCGCTGGCACCTCGGGCGGAGCTTCCCGCTACGAGACAACGATGGAAACGTCGTGCAGTGGGTGGGCTCGTGTACGGACATCGACGACCAGAAGCGCGCCGAGGAGGATCTGCGCCATGCGCATGCCGAATTGGAAGTGCGCGTCACCGAGCGCACCGCCGAACTAGGGACGGCGAGAGCGAAGCTGCAGGCAGTCATGGATGCAGCAACCCATTCGTCCATCATCGCCACCGATCCCAACGGCACGATTACGCTCTTCAACGCCGGCGCACAACGGATGCTCGGCTACGACGCCGAAGAAATGGTCGGCAAGGCCACACCAGCCATGCTTCACGACATCGTTGAACTGTCGCGCCGGGCGCGGGAGCTCTCGGAGGAGCTCGGCACCTCGATCGAGCCGGATTTCGAAGCGTTCGTCGCCAAAGCGCGCCGCGGCACGCCGGACGAACGCGAATGGACCTACGTCCGAAAAGACGGAAGCCGTTTTCCCGTCCTTCTCTCCGTGACGGCCCTGGCCGGCGACAACGGAACGATCGAAGGGTTCCTCGGTGTCGCTGCCGACATGACCGAGTCGAAGCGCGTGGAGCAGGAACTGGTCAGGGCCAAAGAAGCGGCGGAGGCGGCGACACGCGCAAAAAGCGGTTTCCTGGCCGTCATGAGCCACGAAATCCGCACGCCGATGAACGGCGTCATCGGCATGACGCAATTGCTCATCGATACGCAGCTGGATTCGAAACAGCGCCATTTCGCACAGACCATCCAGACCAGCGCCGACTCATTGCTGACTGTGATCAACGACATCCTCGACTTCTCAAAGATCGAAGCCGGCAAGCTCACCTTCGAGACGCTCGACCTCGACCTGAGGCAAACAGTGGAGAGCACGCTCGATCTGATGTCGGAGCGTGCGCACTCCAAGGGAATCGAACTGGTGGGCCACGTCGGCGCCGGAGTTCCCGCTCACCTGCTTGGCGATCCGGCACGCCTGCGTCAGGTGCTCAACAACCTGGTCAGCAATGCCGTGAAGTTCACCGAGAAGGGCGAAGTCGTCGTTCGCGTGAACAAGGTGTCTGAGACCGACGATGAGGTCACGCTTCGATTCGAGATCAAGGACACCGGCATCGGCATTTCCCCAGAGTCGCAGGCATCTTTGTTCCAGGCGTTCCAACAGGCAGACGGCTCCACGACGCGTAAATACGGCGGGACCGGCCTCGGCCTGGCGATCGCGCGCCAGCTGGTGCAGCTGATGGACGGCGACATCGGAGTCACGAGTGAGCTCGGCCGTGGCTCGATCTTCCACTTCACGATCTGTCTGAAAAAGCAGCTCCAGATTGCCGCAATCCAGCCGCGGCGAGCGTTCGATCCGGAGCGCGCACACGTATTGATCGTCGACGACAACGCCACCAATCTGGAGATCATCAGCGGGGAGCTCAAGGCGTGGAAGATACGCGGCGCGGCTGCCATGAACGGCGAACAGGCCCTCAAACGCATTCGCGCCGCGGAGATGTCGGGAGATCCCTTCAACCTGGTCATTCTCGATATGGAAATGCCCGGCGTCGATGGCATTTCTCTCGCCGGCGCGATTCGATCCGAATCACGCTTCGACAGCATCCGGATGATCATGCTCACCTCGCTCGGGCACCAACCCGATCAGGAGACGCTGCGCAGAAATGGCATTGCCGTCTGTCTCTCGAAGCCAGTCAAACACTCGCAGCTCTACGATTGCATCGCCACAACGCTCGCCGGAGAGATTCCGTCACTCATTCGTCCGGCCACACTGCTCCGTAAGGATCCCGCGCCCGCCGATGCACGTCGGAGCGTGCGCATTCTCATCGCCGAGGACAACGACATCAATCAGCAGGTCGCACTCCACCACCTGGCCAAACTGGGGTACAAGGCGGACATCGTCAGCAACGGCGTGGAGGCGCTTCTGGCCATCGAACACACGGCGTACGACGTCGTATTCATGGATTGCATGATGCCCGAGCTCGATGGCTACGAGACGAGCATTCGCGTTCGCCAGATCGAACACGAACGCGCCGCGAAACCGGGATCGCAGAGTCCTCTTCATATTGTCGCCATGACCGCGAACGCCATGCAGGGCGACCGCGAAAAGTGCCTCGCGTCGGGCATGAACGACTATCTGGCCAAGCCCGTGAGCACTTCGGAACTGAAACGTGTTCTCGATCAATGGATCGACCGTCAGGGCGCCGGTGCTCGCCCCGGCACGGAAGACTCCGA
>Ga0068869_100002744_pt1 | contig 10659 bp, 14 predicted proteins | sample KBSMisM52_FD_64676 | JGI IMG/M metagenome (GOLD analysis project Ga0068869, IMG submission 64676) | Miscanthus rhizosphere microbial communities from Kellogg Biological Station, Michigan, USA - KBS Miscanthus M5-2 | ecosystem: Host-associated > Plants > Roots > Rhizosphere > Soil ... | reverse complement strand
GAGCATCAACAGCCCCCTTCCAAATGAACACCGCTCGCTCTGAAAGGTAACCGATGCTGAAGACCTACCGAGGAAGTTGCCACTGCGGCGCCGTCAAGTTCGAGGCGGATCTCGATCTCACTCAAAGTTCCTATCGCTGCAACTGTTCGATCTGCCGCAGAACGCGCTTCTGGCCCGCAGTCGCCAAATCCGAAGGCTTCCGCCTCTTGTCAGGAGAAGCAGAGTTGACGCAGTACCTGTTCCACACCATGAAGAACCAGCACTACTTCTGCAAGCACTGCGGCGTGCGAGCGTTTGGTGTCGGCACCGAGACGCCCATCGGAGTGATGTACGGAGTCAATCTGGGGTGCCTCGAGGAAGTATCGGAGGAAGAACTGTCGCGCATTCCGGTCACGTACGTTGACGGTCTGCACGACAGGTTTGCACCTCCCGCGTACTTCTCCCACCTTTGAGCAGAGCGCGGCGCCACCTGATCTGGCCTAACCCCTTGCTCCGACCTGCTACGGCTCGCTCCACCAACGCAGGCGGCTGAACTGGAACGTTAGAACTTCGGGGATTTCAGCATCCACATGAAGCGACTCGCTACATTCGTTTTCGTGGCATTGATTGGTTGGCAGGCATATACCCAATATCAACGACGCCATCCGATGCAAGAGGCCGTGGTCATCCCCGTCATCGAACCATCAACTTCATCGCAAGAAATCGCTGCGTCGGCATCTTTTAGCTGCGACGGAAGGACATATTGTTCGCAGATGACGTCATGCGCAGAGGCGACTTTCTTTTTAAAAAACTGCCCCGGCGTGAAGATGGATGGAAACAACGATGGTGTTCCGTGTGAGCAGCAGTGGTGCAGAAGGGAGTAAACGAATGCCCAAGATCGACCTCGCCGCCATCGCTGCGCACAAGGGTTCGGGTTACCCGGCTCCGTTCCGCGCTCCGTGCGCGGAACGCACTCGTCGCCGCCTGGCCGACGCGGGTGGGCTTTGTGACTTTGGCGTCAATCTGATGACTTTGCCCCCCGGCGGCTGGTCAGTCAGCGCCACTGGCACAGCGACGAGGACGAGTTCGTTTATGTGCTTTGAAGGGGAGTTAACGCTCGTCGAAGACAACGGCGAGACGCTGCTTCGCGTCGGAGAGTGCGCGGCTTTTCCAAAGGGCACAGGCAATGGTCACCATCTGAAGAACCAGTCTTCAGTCGTGGCCGTCTATCTGGAAGTCGGCTCGCGCGATCCCAACGACCTCACCACTTGTTCGGACATCGACATGATGAGTTCCAATATCGATGGTAGGTTCGTACACAAGGATGGCACTCCATATCCGTAGGCCGAACGTGTCACGTCGAGTTGCCGTTAGGGGATGGTCAGCAGGACACGTAAGCGCGCTCTTGGTTAGCAGCTCCAGGTAGAATCGGCACGGTGGCGGTGATTCTCATCTATCAAAACCTCGGGACTAAGGAGGAGAAACAAGCATGAAGAAGAGCGAGTCGCAGACAAGCAAATCTCCTTCTCAGTTGATAGACGCGAGGATCAAAGAGCTGGGGGACTGGCGGGGCAAGATGCTCTCCAAACTCCGTAAACTGATCAAGCAAGCCGACCCTGAGGTGGTCGAGGAGTGGAAGTGGAGAGGCGTTCCTGTGTGGTCTCACGACGGATTGATCTGCACCGGCGAGACGTACAGGAACGTCGTGAAGATGACCTTTGCGAAAGGGGCCTCGCTCGAGGACCCATCACGTCTTTTCAACTCCAGCCTGGAGGGCAACACCAGGCGTGCCATCGACGTTCACGAGGGCGAGAAGATTGACGAAGAGGCGTTGAAGGCTCTTATTCGCGCTGCTGTAACGCTGAACGCGTCCCGCGCCAAGGGCTGATCGAGCTGCGCTCGCACCCGCAGCTCAATGCGCGGCAACATGCGTCCGTAATCGGTGCAGGAGAGATGGCAAGCAAGCGTCCGACTACGATTGCCGAATATATCCAAGCTGCCCCACGCGAGGGTCAGCCGCATTTGCGCCGGCTGTACGCGATCCTCAAGAGCGTCGCGCCAGAGGCCGAGGAGGGAATCAAGTGGGGAACTCCCTTCTTCGTGGAGCCCCGATTCCTGTTCGCTTTCTCCGCGCACAAGGCACACTGCAACTTCGCGCCAACAGCGGCGGCACTGGAAGCGTTTCGCAAGGAACTGGAAACGCATAAAACTACTAAGCGCTTCCTTCAGATTCCGTACAACAAGCCCCTGCCAGCGGATCTGGTTCGCAAGATCGCTGAGTACAGTCTGAGGGAGTTGCGTGAACGGGAAGACGACGCTTTCTGGTAACTCCATCCCAGGCGACATGGATGCTTGAGAGCGCGGGTGATGAGCGAAAAGCGACAACCTGCTACCAACTTCGACAAGGGAGCCTCGACAATGGTCACACGGATCTCGTTGCTGTACCGGAAAGAGGGAATGAGCCTGGATGCCTTTCGGAAGCACTGGCGAGAGGTGCACGCGCCAATCGCGAGTCGCATGCCTGGGTTGCGTAGCTACGTGCAGCAGGATGTAACCGCCGTGCTCGGGCTGCTGGGAGGCGCCACTTCGACCGCCGCACAACCCGACGGCATCGCCGAGCTCAGCTTCGACAATGACGAGGCCTCGAAGGCGTCGCTTGCCTCACCTGAGAGTCGTGAAGCGGTAAACGATCTGAGCAACTTCTGTCGTGCGATAAGTACATTCGTCGTGAATGTCCGTCGGATCGTATAAGGTGGATATGCAGAGAGCTGGCAGTCTCTGAAGAGCTGCCTAACAAGATGCTTACTGGAAAACAGCAAGGCGTGCTTCGCGGGATGGTCGCGGGTGTTGTCGTTACGTTGCTGGCTTTGGGCCTCGCGATCGGCGTGCATCCGACTGCGCTCACACCGGAGGTGGGTTATGCGGCAGCGTTAGCTCATGCCCTGAAATGGGACGTGCTTCTCGTTGTCTCTCTCACGGTGAACATCGGCCTGTTAGCGCGACACCGATTCTTCACTCCGGAGGACATCGATGGCGGCGGCCTGACCAAGGGCACGCCACAGGCCCAAGTACTCCAATCCACCCTGCAAAACACGCTCGAACAAACCGTCCTGGGGCTGTCGATACACATCGTCTGGGCAGTGGCAATGCCGCAAAGTTGGCAGGCTGCCGTTCCTGCTGCGGCGATTCTCTTCTTCGTCGGTCGCGTGCTGTTCTGGCGTGGCTACGTTCATGGTGCATCCGCTCGCGCTCTGGGGTTCGCCTTGACGTTCTACCCTTCCGTCGCCATGCTCATATTGGTTGCGGGCCGTTTGCTCTGGGTTCTTCTCCCGTAAATCAAGCAAGGCCATCACCCGCAACACCGCAGCGTGAGCGACTCACCCTCGCGCCCGAAGAGGTGATGACGCCGCGGACCGGCGATCTCGATCGGATGATTGCACGGCGGGTCATTCGAGTACCTTACAACAAGACCTTCTACTTTGTGGACAAGGGGATCCAGCGCGGCATTAGCTACGGCATCTAATCTGAAGCCCTATGCGTCTGTCCTGTTTCAAGAGGGACGCCAGCGCGGTCAATCATGGTCGGCGTCAACAGATGCGCGCAGATCGGAGTATTCTGCTCAGCGCTGAAGACGGCACGAAAGTGCTCCACGACAACGCGCAGCACGTTCTGCAGCTCTGATATCGGGTTCGAGAAGCCATGTCACTTCGCCGCCTCGCCGTCATCGTCCTTTCCGCCACAGCGGCCCTGCTCGTCGCGGTCGTCCTCGCCGTCGTCCTTTACCTCGCCTTCGGCGACCTGAGCCAGCACAAGGGCCGCATCGAGGGCCTCGTGACGAAGGTGCTCGGGCGACCTTTCGCGATCGACGGGACATTCAAGCTGCAAGTGCTACCCTCGATCTCGGTAGTTGCCGAGCGTGTCCGCCTAGGAAACGCGGACTGGGGCTCGCGGCCACAGATGGTCGAGGTCGGCCACGTGTCGGTGCAGATCGGCCTCTGGTCGCTGGTCTCGGGACCGGTCGACCTCCGCTCATTCGAATTGAGAGACGTCTCGGTCCTGCTCGAGACGAACGCCGACGGCAAGGGCAACTGGGTATTCGGCGAGGCGCCTGGGCCCGCGCAAGTTCCGAAACCGTCCGCCGAGAGCGCCACCTCGGTACCTCTCGTCATCGAGAGCGCTAAGCTCAGCAATGTGCGGATCACCTATCGCGAGCGAGGCAAGTCGGACCAGGTAGCGCTAATCGAGACGCTCAGCATCGGCCCCGGTTCCGACGGCCTGCTCGCGATCTCCAGTAAAGGCAGACTGAACGAGCTCCCGGTTGCAGTGAACGGCGAGCTAGGGCCGCTGGATGCCCTCATCTCCGGGCGAAACATCCGTACGACACTCCAGGCAGCGGTGGGCGATCTGCAAGTCGATGTCAAAGGTGGCATCGGCCGGCTCGATCCCTTGGACGGCGCCGATCTCACCGTGAAGGTCGAGCACCCGGATATCGGCACGATGCTCAAGAAGCTCCAGCTCCCAGTCGTATTGACCGGACCTCTGCGCGGCGACGTGCAGCTGAAAGACGCCGGAGACCTAACCCGGCTCGACCTCGCTGCCAAGCTCAGCGACATCACGGTCAAGGTAGGAGGGACACTTCGCACGCTCGGCTTGCCCGGATCGGACCTGCAGATTGAAGTCGCTGTCGCGGATGCCGCCCGCCTGGCAGCGGCGTTCGACGTGACCGGTTTGCCGGCCGGCCCACTCGAGGTTGGAGGCCGCTTTGTGTTCGCATCGAAGGAAATAAAACTCGACAAGGGGAGCGCGAAATTCGCCGGCGCGACGGCGCGGGCGAACGGAATAGTCCGCCTCGCCCGCGAACCGAGCGCCGAACTGCGCTTCGAGGTCGCCGCCGAGAACCTGCGCAAGCTGGTGCCGGCGCTTCCGGAGCTCTCATTGTCCATGAGCGGCAACTACGCCGGGAGTCGCGACAAGCTCGAGGTGAATAATCTCAAGGGTAAAATCGGCGAGACCGAGATCTCGGGACAAGTGTCGATGGCCGGGACCGGCAGGAAGCGGGTCGATGCCGACTTCGCCTCACCGCGCCTGGATCTCACACCGTTCCTACCCAAGAAGACCGAAGCCAAATCGGCCGACGACGCGCATTCAAAACCGAAGGCGCAGCCGAAAAAAGCGAAGCCCAAATTCGTCTTCGATGACACGCCCCTGCCCGTCATCAAGCCGGCGCCCCTTGACGCCAAGCTGCATCTCACCTTGGCCGAAGTCAGGATCGACACGGAAGTCTTGCGAGACGTCGACGCCACGCTACGCGTGGACGGGGCCAATTTTGCCCTCGAGGGCCGCTTGCGCGATAGTCTCGAAGGCACCGTTGGCGGAATCGTCAAGCTCACGCCCGCAGACGGCGGCGCCACCGCGATCGACGTGAGCGTCTCCGTCGCGAACGTGCACCCTAGCCTCCCTGAGATCAACCCCAAGGACGCTCCGCCGACGAACGTGGAGGCGAGCCTTTTGGTGAAAGGTGCCTCGGCGCGACAAATGGCGTCGCTCGCCAACGGGCGGGTCTTGGTAACGCAGGGGCCGGGCAAACTGAAGAGCGGTGTCCTCGGCGCGTTCGCCGGCGATCTGCTGCGCGAACTCTTCGCCAAGCTGAACCCGTTCGCCGCGCAGGACCCGTACCTTCAGCTGGAATGCACTGTGGTGCGGGTCGATATCGTAGACGGTCACGTAACGGTCAGCCCGGTGCTCATGCAGTCCGATAAGGTGACCATCGTCGCCGGGGGCAAGATTGAGCTTGGCACCGAAGCACTCGACTTCCAGTTCAATACCCGTCCGCGCACCGGCGTCGGCGTGAGCGCCGGGATGTTTACCAACCCGTTCATCGAGGTAGCCGGCACACTGGCGAGCCCGAGGATGGGAGTAGGGACCAAGGCGGCCGTGTCAGGCGTCGCTGCTGTGGCAACCGGCGGCCTCTCTCTGCTTGGGCAGGGGCTGCTGGACCGCGTCCGCGGAAGCGAGGATCTGTGCGGGGAGATGCTGGCTGAGGCCGCCGCCGGGAAGGCCAAGAAGTGAACCCGCCGACGGCAGTGCTAGCGTGGCCCGCTCATAAGCACACGAAGGTAGCTACCATGCTGAAGAAGACCAGTTTGGTTCCCGGTATTTCCGCTTGCCTGTTGGCTCTGGCCTGCATAGCTGAGGCCTGCGCCGGCGACGTCAAGCTGGTGTCCGACACCATGGACATGATCTGTCGCGTGGAGGTCACTTCAGGACCCGATGCTCCGAACGCGCCGGTTGAAACCTATACCGACGTAATAAAGGGTTGGTCGATCACGAAACCGGACAGGCTCTGCTATCGCCGGGCAAGCACTCCCGACAACTGCGATTCTGGGATGACGCAGTGGAATACCCAATGGAAATGTGCCGAAAAAGCCGACCCGGGTCTTGAGGAACTGTCCCTAAAATGAAGGACGCAGAACGGTGAGCCCAGAGCATGCCCAAACTCTATTTCGTACGCCACGCCCGCCCAGCAGCAAGTTGGGGCGAAGAGACGGATCCAGGTCTTGACGCGACCGGCCAAGAGCAAGCCGGAGCAGCGGCGCGGACGCTCGAACAGACGCTGGATCGGATGCCAATCTATACGAGTCCGTTGCGCCGTTGCCGCGAAACGGCACACCCGCTCGAGTTGCTGTGGCAGCGGTCGGCGGAAGTCTTTGACTCGGTCGCCGAACTTCCCTCGCCGCCCATCGATCTTCGGGCACGGCAAGAATGGCTCAAGCAGGCAATGCTCGGAACATGGCGGGAGGTGAACGATCTCGCCCCGCCCGGCTCGCCCGACTATCTCGCATGGCGACAAACGCTGTTGGATTCGCTGGCTCGCATACCCCGCGATAGCGTCATCTTCTCTCACTTCATTGCCATCAATGTCGTGGTTGGGGCTGCGCACTCGCGCGAGGATGTCGTGTGTTTCCGTCCCGATCACGCCTCAATCACTTGCGTCGAAGTGGTGAGCGACGGCCTGCGGATCGTCGAGCTTGGTCGCCAGACCGACACAACAGTTCTGCCGCGCTGATAACTGATGCGAAGCGCATGACAACCAGTATTCAGTTGCACCGGCACAGAGCTTGGCGCGAGGATATGATGAAAGCGCAAGGGTTTGTTGAGTCCGTGCCTTTTCATTGAATCATCATCAAACCCCGGATCTTGGAGGGGGAGTCGATCATGGCAACTCTGCAAGCGCACTATTCGGCCAGCGACATCGAGGCACGAATCCTGGCTGCGATCCGCGCGGCAGGCTTGAACCCCGAACGGCGCCTGTCGCCCGACGACCTGGCAGCGCTTGATCATTTCCACACGGGCGGACTTCGCGCTTCACGCGAGTTGCTGGAGTTGGCGAAGATCGGGGCCGAAGATCGCGTTCTCGACATCGGAGCCGGACTGGCCGGGCCGGCCCGGATGCTCGCTTCCGAGATAGGCTGCCGCGTCGACTGCCTCGAGATGTCGCCGGACTATTGCGTAGGCGCGGCACTGCTCAATCGACTGACCGGCCTCGACGGCCGAATCGAAATACACCAAGGCAGCGCCCTCGAGCTGCCCTTTCCCGACGATTCGTTCGATGTCGTGTGGATGCAAAATGTCGGCATGAACATCGCGGACAAGCGCAAGCTCTATGGGGAGATCTACCGCGTCCTCAAGCCGGGCGGCCGCTACGCTTTCCAGGAGATAGCAGCGGGAAAGACAGCAACGTCCTACTTTCCCGTTCCGTGGGCCAGCGACCCGGCCGACAGCTTTCTTGTCACTGTCGAAGAGATGCGATCGCTCCTCGGCGAGCGGGGATTCATTACTGGACTCCTGGAAGATGCCAGCGATGTTCAGTTGAGCAGGGGTACCGCGAACGCCCTGCCTACCGCGCCGGACCAACTGAGCTTGGCGGTATTCGTCGACAATCTCGCACAGAAGGTCGCGAACGCGCGACGCAGCCTGGAGGAAGGCCAGGTGCGCTTTGTCCGAGGGGTCTTCCGAGCGAAATGAGCAAGTGCGCGGCGATGAACTTAACCCTGCTCGTCAAGCTGGTCGCAGAACAGCACTTACAATAGCAACGAGTCGATCGCCACATGCCGCCACCAACCGATCCCCTGCCCGACAACGTGCTTGCAGCGCTGCAGCGCGGAAATATCATTGAAGCAATCAAGCTCCTGCGCGAATCGACAGGGCTGGGCTTGAAGGACGCAAAGGATCGCATCGACGAACACCTCAGCGGTCGAACCACACCGTCGGCCACCATCATCTCGCCAGGTTCCCTGCCCTCTGCCGTGCTCGCAGCATTGCATCAGGGCAACAAGATCGAAGCGATTCGTCTGCTGCGTCAGGCGACAGGGCTTGGGCTCAAAGAGGCAAAGGATGCTATCGACTCGTTTCAGAGCGGGGACCGGACCGAACCAGGAAGGCTCTCACCGGGAGAGGTGCCCAAGTCGGGCATCGGCATCTGGCTGGTTGTTGCGCTTGCCGCACTGGCACTCCTCGCCTATTACTTCTTCGGCCGTTCCGGGTAGGAGCGGTTGGTCCTGCAACAGCCACGCCATCACGGTATTTGCTGATATCGTTGCACCCTAAAGCATTACGGTCTAAGGGAAGTCCCCCCAATTAATTCCTCCGTATCGAAGGTGACCACCATGCCGGAAGTTGGAACCAAGCTAGTTTTCGAGAACGAGCGCGTTCGCGTCTGGGAATTCACGCTGCAGCCCGGCGAGAGTATTGAGGCGCATCGCCACGACCACGACTACTTCTTCTATCCGATCGAGGGCGCTACTCTCGAGGTTACCCGCACCAGCGGCATCACCCAACTGACTCTGAACGCAGGCGAAGTCTACTTCCGCAAAGGTGGCGACACCCACGCGGCGCGCAATGTGGATGACCATCGCTACCACGAGGTGCTGGTCGAACTGAAAACCTGAGATCGGGTCGACTAGTTGTCAGCCCTATGCCGCGCAGCATGATGACATTTGTTGCCGTCGTGGTGCTCGTCTATCTCGCGCTGTGCGTCATCCTCTTCCTTTACCAGCGCGACCTGATCTACTTCCCACAACCTCGATCCCCCGGGACCGGCGCAACCACGTTCACGCTACAGGCAGATGGCGCTCAACTTCTGGTTACGGCACGCCAGCGCAGCGGACCAGATGCTCTGCTGTACTTCGGGGGCAACGCTGAGGACGTCTCGTATAGTCTTGCCAGCCTTTCAACCGGGTTCTCTGGCTACGCCATCTATTTGCTGCACTACCGGGGTTACGGAGGAAGTTCGGGCAAGCCTTCCGAAGCAGCGCTGGTCGCCGATGCGGTGCTACTGTTTGACAAGGTGCGCGCTGAGCATCAGAACATCGTAGTGGTAGGCAGAAGCTTGGGCAGTGGCGTAGCAGTTCACTTGGCAAGTCTGCGGCCCGTCGCTCGGCTTGTCCTCGTCACTCCATACGACAGCCTGCAGCAACTGGCTGCGCAACAGTTTCCATACTTTCCAGTCCGCTGGCTGCTGCTGGACAAGTTCGAATCGTCGAAGTACGCGGAACGAGTAACCGCGCCGACCCTCATTGTCGCTGCCGAACACGACGAAGTCATTCCACGCGCCAGCACCGAGACACTGTACAAGCACTTTCGCGCCGGCGTTGCATCGTTAAAAGTAGTTATCGGCACAGGCCACAACACCATCTCCGAGAGTCCCGAGTACATGCCGCTGCTTAGAGGCATGCCATGAGTGGGACTGCCCCCGACGCCCCGACGCGAACCGCAAGAGCCGCTCTCGCCTACTTCGCGCTGGTCTTTGGCGCGGGGTTCATCCTAGGATCGATTCGCGTCCCTTTCCTGGTGCCACGCCTTGGGGAACGCATTGCCGAGCTCATCGAAATGCCATTCATGTTCGTTATCATCGTGTTCGCCGCGCGCTTCATCGAGAAGCGCTTCGCCTTGCCCACTGCAGCATCGCTGCGTCTGAGCGTCGGCATTGTCGCTCTGGCTTTGCTGTTGATCGCCGAGATCCTGTTAAATGTAGCTCTCCAGAGCCAGACACTTAGCGCGTACATCGCGAGTCGAGACCCAGTGTCCGGCAGCGTCTATCTGGCAATGCTGTTGCTGTTCGCCGTAATGCCACTAATACTTGCGCGAGTGCAGCTGGTACTTGCGCGAGTGCGGCAGGGTCGCGAGATGGGCCATCAGGCTGTTCAAGGCAACAACGCTACGACAAAGTGGAACCCCTGATCAACATTGACATCCCGAATCTCGAAACGGCCATCGAGTTCTATCAACGCGCGACCGGTCTGAAGGAGCACGCCTCGGCAGAAGCGTTAAGAGATTTGGGATGAGGGTACTTTCATTACTGCATCGGATGAAAGCACTTCCGGTTCCGGCGAAGGTCGGAATGGTATTGGGCGGTTATGCTTTGGCGATTCTATTCGCCTTCTGTTTGGTTGCCATCTACATCAGCCAAACCAGCGGCCCCGAAAGAGATGCTTCGGCGGGGATGTACGCGTTCGGAGACGCACTCCTCTTCATCGCGGTCTTCGGTGTCGTTTCAATCATTCCTACCGGATTGGCGCTTGCGTTCCTGCGGCAAGGCCCGACCTTCTGGGTCGTCTGTTGCGTCGTAGCACTCCTTGTGGCGAGCACAAGTCTTGTGATGGTTGGGCTAAATGTTTTGGA
>Ga0068869_100002739_pt1 | contig 10667 bp, 17 predicted proteins | sample KBSMisM52_FD_64676 | JGI IMG/M metagenome (GOLD analysis project Ga0068869, IMG submission 64676) | Miscanthus rhizosphere microbial communities from Kellogg Biological Station, Michigan, USA - KBS Miscanthus M5-2 | ecosystem: Host-associated > Plants > Roots > Rhizosphere > Soil ... | reverse complement strand
TGATTGCTTCTCCGACCAGCGGCAGTGCCTCGGCTATCTGCGTTTGGTTCCAAAGGCTGCGATCCTGATCTTCCAGAACGACAAGATCACCATTCCCGTCGAGTCGCGCTTCACGCCTTGAATCATGTAACAACATGAGCGCGACGAGGCCAGTCACTTCGCCGGGCACGTCCGGAGTCATCAACATTCCAATGAGCCGTCCCAGCCGGATCGCCTCGTTACAAAGATCCGCGCGCACCAACGGCTCGCCTCGCGTTGCAACGTAGCCCTCGTTGAAGACGAGATAGATTACGGTCAGCACTGCGTCGAGCCGGGCAGGCAGATCCTGAGTGTCGGGCACCTTGTACGGAATTCCCGCGTCGCGAATCTTTCGCTTGGCGCGGACTAGCCGCTGGGCCATGGTCGTCGCAGGCACCAGAAAAGCGCGCGCGATTTCATCGGTTTCGAGGCCGCCCAACGTGCGCAATGTCAGTGCCACCTGCGCTTCGGGCGCGAGTGCCGGGTGACAACAGGTAAAGATCAAACGTAGGCGGTCGTCAGGAATTTCATCGGTGTCATAGTTGGGCTCGGTTACCGTAGCAATCAATCCCGATTCCGCATACGATTCCAGCTTTTCCTTGAACTTTGTGCGGCGGCGCAGGCGGTCAATCGCCTTAAACTTTGCCGTCTGCACGATCCAGGCGCGTGGAAACTCAGGGATACCATCGGTACGCCACTGGTCCACGGCGGCTACAAACGCCTCCTGCGCGGCCTCTTCAGCCAGTTCGAAGTCGCCGAAATGACCTATGAGAGTGGCAACAATCCGACCCCAGTCGGAGTGGTAAACTGCATCTACCGCGGCATTGGCGTTGTGAAGCATTGTTTTAAGTCTCGTTCAGACCGGTTCCAATCGGTAGTCCGGTTTGTAAACGTGGTGGCGAACGTGTTCAACCCTCGGTACTAACGATAATAAAGTTTTTTTCGCTGAAGTGTCGATCCAGGCACTCCCCGTTCGATTCACTTTTGAAGGAGCAAAGAATGAAATACATGTTGCTGGTTTATCTCGACGAGCAGGTCCTGAGCGACGAAGAGCGCGAGCGTTGTTACGCGGAGTCTGCCCAACTTACGCAGGAACTCCACGCCCAGGGCAAATATTTAAGCGCCAGCCCGCTGCACCCGGTGGCGACGGCGACCAGCGTGCGCATGCGCGATGGCCGGCGCCTGGTAACCGACGGACCCTTCGCTGAAACGCGCGAACAACTTGGCGGCTTCTACATAGTCGAGGCCAGGGATCTCAATGAAGCGCTCGATATCGCGGAACGGATTCCGCCCGCCAAATTTGGCACCATCGAAGTTCGGCCGGTGCTGGAGATCGCAGGCCTGCCCGGCCAATCGTCCGAGTGACATTTAAAATTTCTCGCAGGTGTCGATCCGAACGTTTGTCATTCGACTTACTGTTGAGGCAAGAAATGAAATACATTTTACTGGTCCACCATAACGAAGAAATCCTGGGTCGTCTAAGCGAGACAGACTTGCAGCAGATGCGCGACGAATCGGTGCGACTCGCAAACGATATCAACCTAAACGGGAACTATCTCGACGCCGCGCCCTTGCAACCAATTTCGACTGCGGTGAGCCTGCGGGTTCGCGAAGGCAGACGGCTGGTTACCGATGGCCCATTTGCGGAGACGCGCGAACAACTCGGTGGTTACTTTTTCATCGACGCGCGCGATCTGGACCAGGCTCTCGACATCGCGGCACGAATTCCCGGAGCGCGTATAGGCACCGTCGAAATTCGGCCAGTAATGGAGATTGATGGCTTGCCAACTGAAATGTGAGGGAAAAGATTGGTAAACGTGCGGATTGTTTAGCATTAGTACGAAATAATAGAAATCACTTCCGGGATCAGCCGGCTAAAAACGGACGGGCCCGGACCAAAATAAAAGGAGAAACGAAGATGCGATTCATGGTTATTGTGAAGGCAGACAAGAACTCGGAAGCAGGTGCAATGCCCACCGAAAAAATGCTCGCCGACATGGGAAAGTTCAACGAGGAGTTAGCGAAGGCCGGCGTAATGTTGGCTGGCGAGGGACTCCACCCGTCTTCGAAAGGCGCGCGAGTTAAATTTTCAGACGGCAAGGAAACTGTGATCGAAGGGCCATTCGCGGAGACCAAAGAGTTGGTCGCAGGCTTCTGGCTGTGGCAGGTGAAGTCTTTGGATGAAGCGATCGAGTGGCTTAAGAGGGCACCCTTTGAAAACACCGAAGTCGAGATTCGTCAGGTGTTCGAGGCCGCGGATTTCGGTGACGAGTTCACTCCGGAACTCAGGGAACAGGAAGAGCGGGTCCGCGCTCAGGTGGCCGCGAAACAATAGTCCGACGGGATCCACGAATCCGCACGAGACCTCGTCTTAGTTCGTGTCGTTTCGTGGATCCCACCCTGGCCAGACGACATCACAAACGCAAAAAAAAGGAATGCCGATGAAAACGATCGATCGCCTATTGAAGGAGTTTGAGCACGAAGCTCAGACGACACGCAAGCACCTCGAAAGGCTGCCGGATGAAAAGCTCAGCTGGCGGCCTCACGAAAAGTCTTTCACCGCCGCTGGATTGGCATCGCACATAACGGAGTCGTTCGGTTGGACCGAAGTTGTATTCAAGGAGAACGAATTCAACTTCGATCCATCAACCTACAAGCCCTACATTGCCGAGTCGGTGGCCGGCCTGCTCAAGACTTTCGACGACAACGTTGCTAAGAGCAAGCAAGCGCTGGCGGAGGCTGGCGAGGAGACTCTCGAACAGCCCTGGAGCTTGAAGATTATGGACCGCGTGCAGTTCGAAAGACCGCGAGCGGAAGTATTTCGAGACTTTGTCTTAAGCCACGTGATTCATCACCGCGGACAATTTTCCGTTTACCTGCGTCTGCTGGACATCGCGGTGCCCGGTTCCTATGGCCCGAGCGCTGATGAATCGGCAGGTGGGATGTGATGAACGAAGCGCGCAAGTCCCGACGCATTCTGCGCCGCATTGGCGCCGTGCTGGCAGGCCTGGTCGTCGTCGGCGTTCTTGACCTCGGCATCGATACCATATTGCACGCGACGGGAGTCTATCCACCATGGTTCCAGCCGATGAGAGCTTCTTTATGGCTGCTCGCAATCGGCTATCGAACGATCGACGGCATCATCGGCGGCTACGTCGCAGGACGGCTCGCGCCCGATCGGCCAGTGATACACGCGTTAGTGTTAGGTCTTATCGGCATCGTTCTGAGCAGTGCGGGAGTCATCGGGACCTGGAATAAAGGACCGGAGTTCGGGCCCAGATGGTATCCGCTAACGCTTGTCGGTATCGCGTTGCCATGCGCTTTGATTGGTGGACTGCTCCGCGAACGAAAGTTGCGCGCGCGTAAGGATGACGTATGACAACAGGTTATCGCGATGAGATTCGCTACCCGATTGGCCGGGTGCAGATTGCGACCGAAGTTACCGCGGCTGATCGCAGCAGGTGGATCGCGCAGATGGAGGAAGCTCCGGCAAGATTGCGCGCGGCCCTGGCGGGTTTGACCGATCAGCAACTTGACCGGCGTTACCGCGAAGGAGGCTGGACCTTACGTCAGGTCGCGCATCATTTGGCAGACGAACATCTGAACGCCTTCGGTTACTTCAAGAAGGCGGCGACTGAAGATGATCCGGCTGTCAACGTCTATGTCGAGCCGCGCTGGGCAGAAACGAAAGATGCTCGCGAAGCGCCGGTGGAGTTGTCACTGGATCTGCTGACAGCACTGCACGCTCGCTGGGTCATTCTGCTGAATTCGCTGGCGGAAAAGGATTTCGCTCGTGGCTATGTCCACGGACGACGCGGAAGAGTTTCGCTTGATGAGGGCATTCAACTCTACGCCTGGCATGGTTTTCATCACACGGCCCACATCACGGGCCTGCGTGATCGTGAAGGATGGTAGTTAACTGCAGTGATCAGTGGCCAGTGGTCAGTGGTCAGTGGTCAGTTAAGAATCCTACTGGGCACCATCGTTATTGGGCACTGATCACTGGCCACTGGCCACTGGTCACTGATCACTGACAACTGGTCACTTAATAAAAAAGGAGAGCAATCATGAAAGTAAACCCACACCTCAGTTTCAACGGTCAATGTGAAACCGCGTTCAAATTTTACGAGCAAGTTCTGGGCGGCAAGATCACCTTCTCGATGACCTGGGGTGAAATGCCTGGCGCCGATCAATTTCCACCAGAGTCGCACAAGTTAATCATGCACACGGCGCTAAGTGTCGACGACGAGACAATAATGGGTGCCGACGCACCCCCGGGCCGTTACGAAGCGCCGAAAGGCATCTCAGTGGGACTTCATGTGAAGGATCTTGCCGAGGGTGAGCGCATCTTCAAGGCTCTGGCTGAAAAAGGAAATGTGACGATGCCATTTGAGAAGACCTTCTGGTCTCCGGGTTTCGGCATGTGCGTCGATCAATTCGGAATTCCCTGGATGGTTAACTGCGAGCAAGCACAGTAGGCCTGATGCAGAAGAGTCCCGACGCAGTTAAGTAGTTAACGAAGAATTAACCATGACAAATGAAAATCGCCCCACGCTGTCAAATGGCAAAATTTGTTACGTCGAGATTCCGGCGATCGATGTCAGCGTTTCGGTCAGTTTTTACCGGGAAGTTTTTGGCTGGCAAGTCAGACAGCGTGGTGACGGCAGTATCGCTTTCGACGATACGGTGGGCGAAGTGAGCGGTACCTGGGTAACCGGCAGACAGCCATCCCGAGAGCCTGGCATTCTGATCTACATCATGGTTGACAGTGTTGCCGCGGCAATCGAAGCAGTAGTCGCGGGCGGCGGTAAGATCGTCCAACCGATCGGCATGGACGCGCCGGAAATCACAGCTCGATTCAGCGATCCGGCTGGCAACGTGTTCGGTCTTTATCAGGAGCCTGGCTGAGTCACGTCTGGACAATAGGATTACAAGGAGAAGCGCATGCGTAAATTATTAGTTTTCAATAGTGTGACTCTAGACGGTTACTTTACGGACCAGAATGGCGACATGAGCTGGGCCCACAGGCAGGATGATCCGGAGTGGAATGCGTTCACCGCGGAGAACGCAAAGTCGGGAGGTGAACTGCTCTTCGGTAGGGTTACCTATGACCTGATGGCAAGCTTTTGGCCGACACCGGCTGCGGAAAAAATAGCGCCGGAGGTAGCCGAAGGTATGAATAAGGCCCCGAAGGTAGTTTTTTCGAGATCGATGGAAAAGGCCGAGTGGAATAATACCAGGGTGATAAAAGGTGATCTCGCTGAAGAGATACGCAAGCTGAAAGAAGCGCCTGGTGATGGCCTGGTGCTTATGGGAAGCGGTTCGATCATCTCTCAAATTGCATTAGCGGGCGTGGTCGATGAATACCAGATGATCGTCAATCCCCTCGCGCTTGGAAAAGGAAGGACGATGTTTGACGGCATCAAAGACACACTAAACCTGAAGCTGGCGTCGACGCGGGCCTTTAAAAACGGAAATGTTTTGCTTTCCTATAAGACGCAATAGAAGGAGACAAGAAAATGCGCCCTAGAACCGGAGTGAAGGGATCTTCAACAAGCGAAGTAGACGACTATCTTGCGGAAGTGCCGTCGGAAGCTCGAGCGGCGCTCGAAAAGCTTCGCAAGACAATCAAGGCTGTTGTGCCCAGTGCAGTTGAGGTCATCAGCTACCAGATCCCAACGTTCAAATTAGACGGACGAATGCTGGTGTCGTATGCCGCGTTTAAGGACCATTGCAGCTTCTTTCCCGGCGCAGCACCAATCAAGGCGCACGAGGATGAACTCAAGTCGTACAAAACCTCCAAGGGGACCATCCGATTTCCCACGAGCAAGCCCTTGCCGGCGACGCTGGTGAAGAAACTTGTTCGGACCCGGATCAAAGAAAACGAGGCACGCGCAAAAAAGTGAATTGGTTTTGGACGAAGGTACGAGCGACGCCTGGCAGCGACTCTACTTTCAAACCAATGGCAACGCTTCATTCATTCGCTTCGCGACTTCTACGCGTCGCGGCGAGGAGGACGTAATGGATTCAAATATTCAAGCTCCGGTATCCACGGGAAAGCTTTGGGCCGGCCGCATCATGAGCTGGCTGCCGGCGTTGTTCCTGCTCGTCGACGGCGTGATGAAGTTGTTCAAGCCGGCGGTGGTAGTCGAAGCGACCGTCAAGCTTGGATACCCGGAGAACACTATTTTACCGCTGGGAATTGTCTTGACCGTCTGCACTATACTGTATTTGATTCCCCGCACCGCTGTGCTGGGCGCGATCTTGTTGACGGGATATCTCGGTGGAGCTGTCGCCACACACGTTCGCGTCAGCGAGGGGCTGTTCTCGATTGTGTTCCCCGTGATCTTTGGCGTGCTGCTATGGGGTGGCCTTTACCTGCGCAATAATCGCTTGCAAACACTCATTCCGATCAATCAGGAAGGAAACTGATAATGAACATCGCCCTGTGGATTATTCAAATATTGCTCGCCTTAGTTTTTCTTTTTGCCGGTGGGATGAAGCTGTATTTCTCGCCCGAGGTTTTAGCGGCAATGGGACCACCGAACCAGGTTCACTTGCCCGGTATGTTCCTAAAGTTTATTGGTGTATGTGAAGTGCTGGGCGCACTCGGACTCGTCCTTCCGGGACTGTTGCGGATACGACCGCAGCTAACATTCCTCGCGGCTGTAGGCCTGCTGATAATCATGATCGGCGCGGTGGTGGTAACGATTGCCGGCCCGGGCTTGGGGATGGCAATATCCCCGCTCGTTATTGGATCGCTCTGCGCCTTCGTCGCCTATGGCCGCCGACCGCAATCGTAGGAGTTAAAACGCACTTTCTTCGCGCTTTCACCCTCTCCGCTTGTGGAGAGGGGAAGGCGCAACCTTCGGATGATTCATGTCCGGCATAAGCTTATCTTTCCCCGCTGATTCGCTTGTCCGCTGAATTCCCGGGCTCAGCCAGAAGCTTCTGTATCACTTGCTCGGTTTTGTCATACGCACCTTCGCCGACGTGCGTCCAGCGGACCCGGCCGGATTTATCAAGCACGAAAATTGTAGGCCACGCTGCAACGTCGTAGGCGCGCCAGGTCGCATAGTCGATGTCGGTAACTACCGGATAACGAATCTGAAGCTCTGCGACTTCGTGTCGCACGTTCTCCAGCTTTCGCTCCTCATCAAACTCCGGTGAATGCACCCCGACGATCGTGAGGCCCTTGTCGCGATAGCGTGCATCCCAGTCCTTAATGGCCGGTAAGGTGTTGCGACAGTTGTAGCAGCCGAAGGTCCAAAAATCGACGAGCACGACACGCCCCCGCAGGCTTTTGATGGTCAGCGGTTCGGAGTTGATCCAATCGCCGCTCGCGAATTCTGGCGCAGCCGGAGCCTTCTCTTCAGAGACCGGCATTGCGCTCGATGCGTTATTGGCCTCACTTAATCGTGTGACGGCATAACTAACCACCCCAAGGGGCCCGCGTCCACTCGCATAGCCGGCGGTCAGTACCACCAGCATCACCACCGTGAGCAACCCTATCGCCAAAATATTTTGTCTGTGCATCTGTAGGTTCCTCCGCACCGGATCGAACGACATAATAACTCTCGACCTACTTACGATTCATAGCGCCCGAGTGGATTTCCCTTTGACGGCCCGGAGTCTGAATGGACGCCCTTAAGTCGAGTAAGTATCATCGCTATTCATGGAAAGCGTCGGTCGCGGTGCGAGGGTGAATGATCAAATTACCGGAATCAGACGAAGAGTTGTTGCGCGAGTGTGAGGTTGAGACATTTCGCTCTAGTGGGCCCGGCGGCCAGCACGTTAACAAAACCGAAAGCGCCGTGCGGCTCAAGCACAAACCTTCCGGCTTGGTGGTCACTTCCCAGGAGGAACGCAGTCAGCATCGAAATAAACAAATATGTCTGGACAAACTGCGCAAGAAGATTGAGAAGCTCAATTACCGGCCAGCCAAGCGGGTGCCGACACGCGTCCCCGCCGGTGTGAGGGACCGCACCCTTGAAGAAAAAGCCCGCCGCGCAAACATAAAAAAACTGCGCGCGAAGCCATCACCAGAAGACTAATCAAGTGACTTGCTGGGACCGCGGGCGTCCCGCCCGCAAACGCGCCGTCAGGCGCGCAGTCTCCTGGGTTTAATCTTTTTTCGCGCTTCGCGCTCATCGCGGGCGGGACGCCCGCGGTCCCGGCAAATCGCTTGACCGGTGTATCATGAGACAAATCAGCCCGAGGGGTAATACGCAATGATAAGTGTGGCGAATCGTATCTACGTCAAGCCCGAATATGCCGAGGCCTTCGAACAGAGATTCCGCGACCGCGCCGGACTGGTCGACCAGATGCCCGGATTTATTTCCAATCACGTGCTGCGCCCCGTGAATGAGGGCGAGCCTTATGTGGTTTTCACCTTCTGGAATAGTCGTCAGGACTTTCTTAACTGGGTGCGATCCGACGAATTTGTTAAAGGACACGCGCAGTCAGGTACGTTGCCGAAGGACGCGTTTCCCCAGGCAAACGTTTTGGAGATGCATGAAGTCGTTCAGGATTCGACCCGTCCGGATCTGGAACCAGAGCCGCGCGGCGGTGCATTCAAGATGCACTGATTGATAGGACCCTATGTCGGCTTACCTCTGTGCCACCTTTGTGTTCTCTGTGCCTCCGTGGTGAACTTACTCGACAAACACTAACCACAGAGGCACAGAGGACGCACAGAGATCTATAAACGATGTCTACCGAAATAACCGCACGAACTCGCGAAACAACTTACCAGGCAGCTCGCGCGGTGGCCGGAGCTATTGAAGCGCATTTTGCCCACCATATTAAAACTGCACGCGAGCGCGGCGAAGAGGAGTTAGCCCCCAATCCCGATCGGGCGGCGATTGAAGCGATTATCGACGCCACCTTCTGGGCGAGCTTGCGCCGTGAAGAGGGTCGCTCGCCAAAAATCTCGCTGGCGTTTTTTCCCCATGAACAGGTACCGCAGCCGTTGATATTTGAGCGCCCACTTCCACTTTCTCCGGATGTGCTTACCAAGCTGGGGCCGGCGGTTGAGCGTCCGGGAATTCATCTCGGCGTCGATCGCGGGCCTGACGGTGAGTTACTCGTATGGGGCGCGACACGCAAAGTGCCGAGCCTCTGTTTCGTTTTGGAAGTAATTGAACCCGGTCTGCTGGTAATCAAACATCGGCGCCGGGATGGCTTTGGTAAGTTTGCCAACGTCGCTGTCCTCAAAGGCGAAGAAGTGAAAATCGTTGACGAGCATGGCGCCAGCTTGCCGGATTGCCCGGCACTGCTCGCGGCTTTGGTTCCCTTCACTTCACCGGGCTCATGGGACCACAAGTTTAATTTGCATGTACAACTGGCCGCGTCCATGCGCGCTCACGGTCACGGCGGATCGCTACTGGTCGTGCCTGCAGGTTCGGAAGCCTGGCGGGAGTCTATCGTGCATCCGATTCTATATTCTGTAACGCCGCCGTTTTCAGCGCTCGCGGAATTGATGCGGCAGGAAGTAAACGAAGCTAACGAGAACCTGCTGGCTGCGGCCGTTCAGCGGGCAGTCGACACAGTTGCGGGTCTTACCGCAGTCGACGGGGCAACGATAATTAACGACCGGTATGAAGTGTTGGCCTTTGGAGCGAAGATCCGTCGACCGAGCGGTAGCGTACCGGCTGAGCAAATGGTGAAGACCGAGCCAGTCGTTGGTGATCGTCCCGTCGTGATTCAACCGGCGCAAAACGGCGGCACCAGACATTTGTCAGCGGCGCAGTTCATTCACGATCAACGCGATGCCCTGGCGCTGGTGGCTTCGCAGGATGGCCGCTTCACTGTCTTCGCCTGGTCGCCCTGCGAACAGATGGTGCACGCGCACCGCGTCGATACTTTGTTGTTGTAAACAATCCGGAGAATGCGTCTTCATGAGTACTCCTCTTAACATGCACGCGGCGCGGATGGCGCTGAACCAGGATTCGGAACTACGCAAGTGGGCTGAAGCCTGGTTGAAGAATAAGGAACGGGCAGTCCAGTCAACTATGACTGATGAGGAGTTTGCGAAGCACTGGCTCTACGTCCGTCCGGAGCGGATGCATGAAGGCGCCATTGAAGCCGTCGCTGCGTATCAGGTAACCAACAAGCCATAGCACACGGTCAAGCGATTTGTTGGGACCGCGGGCGTCTCGCCCGCCCGCGCACGACAGGCCCAAGTATTGGGGGGTTGGCATTAACGTACCTCGGAGGCGGGCGGGACGCCCGCGGTCCCAGCAAATCACTTGAGTTTCTTCGCTACCAGTTTGGTATCTCCGGAAGCAACGATAACAATCAAAGAGAGTAAGAGGTATTGGACACCAACGCCTACCTGGAACGGATCAATTACCGCGGCTCGCTCGCTATTTCCGCTGAGACGCTTCGTAAGCTACAGCTAGCGCATCTCTTGGCCGTGCCGTTTGAAAATCTGAGCATTCACGCGAACCAGCCTATTGTTCTCGCTGACGATGCGTTGTTCGCGAAGATCGTTGAACGCCGGCGCGGCGGCTTCTGTTATGAATGCAATGGTCTGTTTGCGGCCTTGCTCCGCGCCCTTGGCTTCGAGGTCGCCATGCTCGCGGCCGAAGTTGCGAATGCTGACGGCGTCTTCGGTCCTGCCTTCGATCACATGACCCTGATGGTTT
>Ga0068869_100002736_pt1 | contig 10673 bp, 11 predicted proteins | sample KBSMisM52_FD_64676 | JGI IMG/M metagenome (GOLD analysis project Ga0068869, IMG submission 64676) | Miscanthus rhizosphere microbial communities from Kellogg Biological Station, Michigan, USA - KBS Miscanthus M5-2 | ecosystem: Host-associated > Plants > Roots > Rhizosphere > Soil ... | reverse complement strand
CTTGGAATCCTACATTCGCGCATGGCGGCGCGGTTATGTGGAACGCTATCTCTTGCAACTCGTAAGCGGGCCGAAGAAGCCAACGATGCGACGAATGCGTCTGTGGTCGTCCTCGAGTTCGATGAAGTCTATTCCTTCCGGAAGATTTGTCCCATCCGAAAGCAGGACCTGCCAGTTGAAGCGAGCGAGATTGTGATGAATGTCGACGTTGCTCGTTCGCTTGACCGTAGCGCCGGGTCTTGAAGTCACAGTTTTGGAGATGTGGGCAAGTAACTGCTCGACGGACAAGGTATCGGTACGGGGATCGACATACGTCGCCTCGGGTGCCAAGGTCTCCCGAATACAACGTTCGCGAACCAGAGGATCGGGATCGCTCCAACCTTGACAGTACCTATCAACGAGCATTTCGACTCCATTCATTTGGGGCGCTGTCATTTCGAACCATCCAGCGCGCCAGGAAGGCACCCAACACAGGCAAAACCGTATTCCCCTCTCATATCGCGCGTCTCAGCAGTTCGACTGCGAAGGTGATGAACGCTGCCCAGGCGATCGTAAAAACGACCGTGCGCACCATGAAAAGACCGATTCCGCTGATATGGATTGCAGCGTGAGCTACGCGTGCATAGAAGTAGACGGCAGCCGAAATCGCAGTAACGCTATCTGATACCCCGACCGCATGAGCGATCAGAACAACTGTTGCAAAAGGCGCGAGGTTCTCGACTGCGTTTATGTGTGCCCGATTGGCGCGATTAACCCAGTGGGGAAGGGGAGATGTCGGTGCGATTTTGTAGTCAACGGCCTTGAGAGGCCCGCGAGACAATACATAGCCTATGACAACAGGAATCCAGAGAACCCCGGTGAGAATGGCGGTAAGCAAGAGATAGAGGAGCTCGGTGGTCATCGTACCTCCAGTCAGTCCATTGATCGAACTACGCGAACATCAGTGGGTTGCGAGATACTTTAGGGCGCAATAACGTGCTCGCGGCCATTCTCGTTCCTCAATTTTAGAGAGCTGGCCGTTCCTATGGCCCAAGAGTCAGTCATCCTTGATGGACCAACTCTGGACGAGGTCGGCATTCTCTTCCATCCAGCGCCGCGCCGAATCGCGGGGCGAGAGACGATCGACATTTACCATACGATCCATCTTCGTCACTGCATCGATAGACAGACGTATGTTCGACAAGAGCCCAATGGTCCTGGCAGGCAGCTTCTCACGAAGCGAGCGGTGACCGAGCAGGTACGCCGTATCCGGCTCACCATAGGCGCCCTTAGGGTCGTCCAGGCGGCGAACCTCGTAGGCAGCGTTCACCCATTGCGGCTGCCAGAGCGGGAAGACCACCCACTTCTTGTCCTTGATGGCCTCACGGAAGGTCCCGAACCATTCGCTGGGCGGTGCGGCGACAATCTCGTAGCCCGCCTCGCCGAGGTTGTAGGCATCTAACACTCGGCGGGCACTGATGGTGAGACCGGTTTCCGCCGGGAGACTCACGATGCGCTTGGAGACGCGCTGCCGAACCTCTGGCTGTACCAAACCCGTAAGCGAGGAAAGGGCGCTCTCGGGTACGTAGGCCGGTACGACCCAGAAGAAGCGGGCGTCCTCGTAGAGCGGCGCGATCCGGAATGTCGTGTCCTCGACGGATGCATAAAGATCGGCGTGACCGTGCGGTAGCCACGCTGCAGCAAAGATGTCGACCTGTCCCGCGCCCAGGAGCGGGAAGATCTTCGCATGTGGGCCTTCGGCGACCTCGACGCTGTAGCCCTCACGCTCGAGCAACTCCTGCACGACACCGCCTACGACGGCATAAAAGGAAAGACCGACTTGGCCGAGGACTATCTTTTGTTTTTGGCCTTCGGTTTGAGACTTGGCCACTACGGATATCGGACTGGCCAGTAACGCGAGAAGTGAGAGGGCGAAGAGCGCCTTCATAGGCCATTCCTTTCGTTGTTGTCGAGTCAAGAGAACAATTGGGCCGAAGCCTAAATTTTAGGGGAGTAAAGCGATGCTGCGAAGGGTCCGTGTCCAAGCGAGGGTTAGACGGCGGTCGATTGAAGACACCGTTCATGCCAAATCCCAGGGAGACCCTCGAGTTCATACAGAACGTCCCTCCGTGGTACATGAAACTCTTCACAACTCTAGCGGCCCGCCCACCGTATTCCAGCTGTTCGGGGCTCAGTTTGTGGTGCAATTTCCAAGTTCTAAAGAAGCCCTCAAGCTCAGATCCTGGAAGCACCCGAACCGTCGAATCCACTGGAATACTTCACCGGATCGTGGGGGGATGTGGATGATATGTCGCGGCCGTCTGACTAGAAATAGCCAACCTAAATAGTGCCTTACAAAACGCCCTGGAGGCTGTACATAATAACAGTGAATGGATATAAGTCATTGTCAGTTCATGCTTTTGTTTCTCTTATAGGACGCCCAAAACGCTGAGACAAACGCCTCCTTCGCGGCCTGCATTCCGGTCTTGCCTCGCTGCTCGCCCACTTGCACGATACCATTCGGGTCATAAGCTCGACACGGCCCGCACAGAAATTCATCGTATACACGGACAAGCGGACGACACTGACCTATGTTGAAATTTTCAACCGCGTCAATCGCTAGGGTGTTGAACTCGCTGGATCGACAGTTTCATGGCTGACGCGACGCTCACTATCGCGACCCCAGGCCGCGTTGCGCAACTAACGACGCTGCCTCCTCTCTCGCTTTACGTCCACATACCGTGGTGTGTTCGCAAATGCCCCTATTGCGACTTCAATTCGCACGAGATCAGAGAGGGCGGTTCATCCGCGTCTGATTCGCACTCTCGCGACCGAGGATTGACCGCAGAGCTGGAGGCTCGCTATGCAGCCGCGCTGACTGCAGACCTGGAAGTTGCCCTGCCGTCTGTTTGGGGACGCCGCGTGCACACGGTGTTCTTCGGCGGCGGCACGCCGAGTTTGCTATCCGCTCGTGCGCTGGACAATATCCTGTCGGCGATTCGCGCACGGCTGACGATATCGCCCGACGCAGAGATCACGCTCGAGGCAAACCCGGGGACGTTCGAAGCGCAGAAGTTTGCCGACTTTCGCCGTCTAGGTATCAACAGGCTGTCGATCGGAATCCAGAGCTTCAATCCCCGCCACCTGAAAGCACTGGGACGCATCCACGACGAGACCGAGGCGCGGCGTGCCGTGGAGATCGCGCAAGCGATCTTCGACAACTTCAACTTGGATCTGATGTATGCGTTGCCTGCCCAGACCTTGGAGGAGGCACAGGCGGACATCGCTGCTGCGGTCGCAATGGCCCCGACGCATATCTCCGCCTATCACCTGACCATCGAGCCGAACACACTCTTCCATCGCCATCCACCCACGGTGCCGGACGATGAAGTCTCGGCCACGATGCAGGAAGAGATCGAGGGCATGCTGGCTGCTGCAGGTTACGAGCACTACGAGACTTCGGCGTTCGCGCAGCCTGGGCAGGAGTCGCGGCACAATCTGAACTATTGGCGCTTCGGCGACTATCTTGGCATCGGTGCAGGCGCACATGGCAAGATCAGTCTGCCGGACCGCATATTCCGTCAGATGCGTTACAAGAATCCGCGCGAATACATGGAGCAGGCAGTGGCTGCTCGCCCCGTGCAGCAGGAAAATGAGATCGCTGCCGCCGAATTGCCGTTCGAGTTCATGATGAACGCACTGCGCCTGACCGGAGGCTTTTCGATCAGCATGCTGACGGAGCGCACGGGATTGTCGATCGGCGCTATCGTGAAGCCACTGGAGAAGGCGGAGTCGCTAGGTTTGATCACGCGCGATCACGAACGCGTGGTTCCGACGCTGCGTGGGCAAAGATTCTTGAACGAGTTATTGCAGCTGTTTCTGTAGCTGCCAGTGCTTTGAGGAGAGCAGATGGCAATTCAACCGAATGAGATCACCGCCGATTCGCAGGTCGCACGGATCTTCGAATGGCGTAGGGGATTCAATACGATTCACTTGATCGATCTGGGCGTCCGGGTCGGCCTGTTCAAGGCAATCGCTGAAGCGCCGGGGTCGACGGCGGAGCAGCTGGCGCAAAAACTCGGGTTGCATGCGCCGTATGTGACTGCCTGGTGCAAGACTGCCTATGGCATGGAGCTGCTCGATGCCGAGGATGGCCTTCGTTACCGGCTTGCGCCGCACTTCGATACGATCCTTGCGGCGCCCACGCATCCACGTTATCTCGGCGGCTACGTCCGCCTCGGTACAGACGTGGCCGCTGAGGATTTCCGCCGTTGCGTAGAAGCGTTTCGCACCGGCGTCGTCAAACCGTTTCAAGGACGCGGCGATTCGTTCAATCAGGCCATCGCGGAATCCACCCAAGGGCTGCAGGTTGTCGCGGCGAAGAAGATCCTCCCGGCACTCGATGGATTGGCCGCTAGATTGGAGGCGGGAGGCACGATCCTCGAAGTCGGCTGCGGGACGGGGAATCTGTTGCTAGGGCTCGCCAAGGCTTTCCCGAAAGCGCGTGTGCTGGGCGTGGACATCGAGGCCGATAGCCTAGCGTCGGCACGCAAGAAGATAGCCGCGGCGGGTTTGGACGGACGCGTCGAGGCACGCCAAGGCACTGTAGGTGCGGCGGTACAGACGGCAAGCGCCGATGCGGTGGTGATGATCGAAGTGCTGCATGAGATTGCACAGCCGATCCGCCCAGGCGTCGTCAAAGAGTGTGGGGCCGCGCTCAAGTCCGGCGGCTGGATGGTGATCGTGGACGAGACCTATCCGACGACTCTGGCAGAGATGCGGCAACCCGAGTTCAAGTTCCCATTGATGACGGGCTTCGAGGAGCTGCTCTGGGGCAACATCATCCCGACGCGTGAAGAGCAGGAGAAACTATTACGCGATGCCGGCCTGACAGGCGAGATTCAGCGCGCGATCATCGGGGAGGGGTTTACGGTGCTTACCAGCCGGAAGGCGTGAAAAGGTGAAGTGGTGAAAAGGTGAAAAGGCGAAGAGGTGAAGAGGTGATTGAGGTGAGGAGGTGAATTAGGTCAGGCGGTGTACGTACTCCGGTTCTCCATCACCTTTTCACTTTTTCACTTCTTCACCTTCGGCATCAAACGCTGTACTTCACCAACACCCTCAACGTCCGCCCCTTCTGGCTGTTCCAATGGGAGAAGGCATAGCAGACTTGCTTGGTGCCATCCGAATCGGGACGCTCGACAGGGGCGACGGCGAAACGGCCACCGCCAATGTCCTGACCGGGCGTTACGCGTGCATCGTTCCAAGCCTGCTGTGAATCGTCCGGGCGACTGAAAAACTCTGCGCTGGTGACCTTCGCGTTGGCGGGCATCGGCGTACATACGGCGACCTGGACTGCGTCCTGTTCGGCGCAGTTCGGGCGGTCGGTGGCAAACCCGACCTGGGCGCCTTTGCACGCCGGCAGGTTGACGACCGTGGCGACCCCGTCCGCACCACGTCGACCGTCGCTATTTCCGGAAACGCTACCGTGGCCTTGCTCGATGCGCGTCGTCGCCGCGATGATGGTCTGCAGTTGCTGCCGCAATTCCATACGGAGCGCGTGCGTCTCGTCGCGAGTTTCCTGCGACCGGTACTCCGCGTAGGCGAAGCCTCCCACCGCGGAAGCCAGCATCAGTGCAAGCATCCAGAGCAGCGACTTGATCCCGCCGCCCTTGGTACGCCGGTCTGTGCCCTGCGACTTGAACGAACTGACGAGATGGAACATCGCGGTAACCATTGTTGCGCTGGCGCCGATCAAAGCGGCAAGGACTGTTTCAGATATGCCCACGGGTAGTGCTCCGAGATTGCGGGCCAGGAGATTGGCCCAGGCGTTCTATTCGGTCGACTGTCAGCCCGGGAAATCAAGTCTGACAGCGGCCGTCCGGAGGACTGAGAAGCAAGTTCTATGTCACTGGGCCAACTCTGTCGCCATGTGGCGGCGCTGGAAAATCACATCCCAAACGCCATGGCCCAGGCGTAGTCCACGCTGCTCGAACTTCGTCTGCGGGCGATATGCAGGTCTAGGTGCGAAGCCGTCGACGATGTTAGCGAGCACTGGCTCCGAACCGAGGACGTCGAGCATCTGCTGAGCGTATTCGTGCCAGTCTGTGGCGAGATGGAAATATCCGCCCGGCTTCAGCCGTGACGCGATCAACGCGACAAATGGCGGCTGGATCAGCCGCCGCTTCTGATGGCGTTTTTTGGGCCAGGGGTCCGGAAAGAAGACGTACACGCTGTCCAGGGAGCTAAGCGGAATCATGTCTCGCACCACTTCGGCCGCATCGTGCTGTATCAGGCGCAAGTTGGACAACGCGGCCAGGTCGATTTGTTTGAGCAAGCTGCCGACACCGGGTGAGTGCACCTCCACCCCAAGGTAGTTATTTTCCGGATGTGCCAAGGCAATTGCGCAGGTCGTCTCGCCCATGCCGAATCCGATTTCCAGGATCGTGGGCGCGATTCGGCCGAACGCCGCGCCCAGATCCAGGGCGGCAGGCCTATAAGCGATGGCGTAGCGCGACAACAGTTGGTCGTAGGCGCGCTTCTGCGCCACGGACATGCGCCCCTGTCGCAACACGTAGCTGCGGATCGGGGGATGTGCGACCTCGGCTTCTTTAGACATGCTAGCGTCCGGGCGCGATTCTTCCTCCCCTTGAAGGGGAGGGATCTCCTCTCAGCTTGGGAGGAAACGTTCGGGTGGTTCTTAGGCGGCCTTGTCTTTGACGGTCGCGATCACGCCGCTGGTGGGCGAACTGGGGGCGGCCGAATACAGTTTCTTTGGCATGCGCCCGGCGAGATAGGCGTCGCGTCCGGCTTCCACCGCTTTGCGCATCGCACTGGCCATCAGCACGGGATCTTGCGCAGCGGCGATCGCAGTGTTCATCAGCACTCCATCACAACCCAGTTCCATCGCAATGGCGGCGTCCGAGGCGGTGCCCACACCGGCGTCCACGAGCACCGGGACCTTCGCGTTCTCGATGATGATCTGCAGATTCCATGGATTGAGAATCCCCATACCGGAGCCGATGAGGCTGGCGAGCGGCATCACGGCCACGCAACCGATCTCTTCGAGTTGTTTGGCGATGATGGGATCGTCGGAGGTGTACACCATGACGTGAAAGCCTTCGTTCACGAGTGTCTTCGCGGCGTGCAGCGTCTCCAGGACATTCGGAAAGAGAGTCTTGGGATCGCCCAGCACTTCCAGCTTTACCAGAGAATGTCCGTCGAGCAGTTCGCGCGCCAGTCGGAGCGTGCGTACGGCATCTTGTGCCGAATAGCACCCGGCGGTATTAGGCAGGATGGTGAATTGGCTGGGCGGAAGCACCTCGAGCAGACTTGGCTCGTTAGCATTCTGGCCGATGTTGGTGCGGCGAATCGCGACCGTAACGATGTTCGCGCCACTCGCGTCGATGGCGGCGCGCGTCTGCGCGAAGTCCTTGTACTTGCCTGTGCCGACGAGTAGCCGCGACGAATAGGCTTTGCCGGCGATGATCAATTGGTCCATACAGCCCCCTGCGATTTATCCGCCACCTACCGCCACGACGATCTCAACACGATCGCCGTCGGAGAGTTCCTGTTGCTCCAAGCTGCTGCGCGGTACGATTTCGCCGTTTCGCTCCAGCGCGACCCGTTTCCCCGTGAGCTCGAGGCAGGCGATGAGCTGCGCGGCGGTAAGCGGTGCATCGAAGCGGCGCGGTTCGCCGTTGACAGTGAGGGATATCACACGAAGAAACACTGCATTTGCAAGAAGGAGCATTCTAGCATGTGCCCATCGTGCCCCTGGGAAATCGGCCCGGGCGAGCGTTACGCGGGCAGCCGGCCCTCTTCCACCGCGTGACAGGCCACCCGTCCGCCAGCTCCCACCGCGTTGAGTATCGGCCGTTCGGTCTTGCAACGTTTGTTGGCGTGTGGACAGCGCGGGTGAAAGGCGCAGCCCGCAGGTGGGTTCAGGGGGTTGGGGACTTCACCGGCCACGGGCGTGCGTGGGCGGCCGCTCATCTCCAGGTCGGGGATGGCATCCAGCAGCATGCTCGTATAAGGGTGACGCGGGTGTGTGAATAACGTCGACGCGTCGGCCAGCTCGACCAGACGGCCCAAGTACATCACGCCGACGCGTGAAGCGATGTACGCAACAACCGCGAGATTGTGCGCAATGAACAGATAGGTCAGTCCCAATTGCTGCTGCAGGTCTCTCATCAAGTTCAATACCTGTGCCTGCACCGACACGTCCAAAGCGGAGGTCGGTTCGTCGCACACCAGGAACTCGGGGTTAGAGGAAAGCGCACGGGCGATAGAAATGCGCTGCCGCTGGCCGCCGGAGAATTCATGCGGAAATCTGTCGCCGTCCTCGGGCGCGAGACCCACTTGTTTGAGCAATTCGCCGACCCGATCACGCACCGCCTGCCTGTCTGCGAGCAGTTGCTGCGCCCGCAACGGCTCGGCAATGATTCGTGCCACGCGCCACCGGGGGTTGAGGCTGGCATAGGGATCCTGAAAGATCATCTGCATGCGCTGGCGCAACTGAGCGTTGCGCGCGTGACTGCGAGATCCGGCCAGGTCGACACCGTCGAATGCGATGCGTCCGCGGGACGCTGCGTGCAGGCCCACGATGAGCCGCGCGACGGTGGACTTGCCACAGCCGGACTCGCCCACCAGCGCCAGGGTCTCGCCACGCCGGATGTCAAGCGACAGGCCATCGACTGCCTGCAGATGCCGCCGCGGCTCCCGCTCGAGGACGCGGTTGAGCCATGGTTTCGACACGTCGAAGTCGCGACCGATATCCTCCAGCACGAGCAGCGAGTGCTGTGAAGAACGGTCAGCGTTCATGGTCGTTGGCGTGCAGCCAGCAAGCGGCAAGGCTCGCGCCCGCGACGAGCAGGTCGGGCCGCTCCGCGGTGCAGCGAGCGAACTGTCGAGGACAGCGCGGATGGAACGCGCAACCGGCGGGAATGGCGTTGAGGCGCGGCATGGCGCCATCGATTTGCGCAAGTTTGTTGCGGGTCTGCGCGATCTTCGGAATCGAGCCCATGAGTCCAACTGTGTAAGGGTGCTTCGGGGCGTGAATCACTTCGCGCACCGGTCCTACCTCGGCCAGGCGTCCCGCATACATTACCGCCACACGATCGGCGGTTTCCGCGATGACGCCCATATCGTGCGTCACCAGCATCACGGCAGTACTCCGCTCTCGGCACAGTCGCTTGAGCAGGCCGATGATCTGCGCCTGGATGGAGACATCGAGCGCTGTGGTCGGCTCGTCCGCGATGATCAATTCCGGTTCGGCGCTGAGCGCAAGCGCTATCACTACGCGCTGTCGCATGCCACCAGAGAACTGATGCGGGTATTGATCGATACGCTGTTCCGGCGCGGGGATTCCCACCTCGACCAGCAGCGCCACGGCGCGCTCGCGCGCCTCCTGGCGGGAGACCGGCAGATGGGCGAGGATCGTCTCGGTCAGCTGCTGACCAACGGTATAGAGCGGATTCAGCGAAGTCAGCGGATCCTGGAAGATGGCCCCAATGCGTCGCCCGCGCAGGCGCCGCATCAGCTCGGCCGGCAAATCGTCGATGCGCTCGCCATCGAGGCGGATCTCACCGGCGGCGATGCGACCCGGCGGTTCCAGCAGCCCGATAATCGCCATACCGGTGAGCGACTTGCCGGCACCCGATTCACCTACGACGCCCAGCACCTCGCCGCGTCGGATGGCGAAGGAGACGTCGTCCACCGCGACCAGCGTCCCACGGCGCGTCGGGAACTCGACCCGCAGGTTTCTTACTTCGAGCAGCGGTTGCGGGGACATGCGGCGGTCAGCCTGCGAAATGCTCCCTCTCCCTTATACCGACAACTCATCATCGCAGCTTGGGGTTGAGCGCATCGCGCAACCAGTCGCCGAGAAGGTTGACGGACAGAACGAGCACGACCAGCGCAAGGCCCGGGAATAAGACGACCCACCACTCTCCCGAGAACAGAAAGTCGTTGCCGACTCGAATGAGCGTTCCCAACGACGGTGTCGTGGGCGGTACTCCTACCCCGAGGAAGGATAGCGTAGCTTCGGTGATGATGGCGGTCGCCAGATGGATGGTTGCGATCACCAGTACCGGACCCATGACGTTGGGCAGGATGTGCTGGAGCATGATGGCGATCGGATGTCGGCCAATGACGCGCGCCGCATGCACGTAGTCTCTTTCCTTCTCGACTAACGTGGAGCCGCGCACGGTGCGGGCGTACTGCACCCACCCCGAGATGCCGATGGCGAAGATCAGCACGTAGACCGCGATCGCGCCATGCGCCTGATTTGGAAATGCGAGACGGACCACGCCATCGATCAGCAATGCGATGAGAATGGCGGGGAACGACAGCTGAACGTCGGCCACGCGCATGATCAAGGCATCGACACGCCCGCCAGAGTAGCCGGATACGAGTCCAAGCCCGACTCCCAGGACGAGCGCAAACAACACAGACGCCACGCCCACCGCCAGCGAGATACGAGCGCCGTAAAGAATGGCGGAGAGCAGATCCCGCCCTTGATCGTCAGTTCCGAGTATAAACACGGTGCTACCTCCCGCTTTCCATGCGGGTGGTGTAAATGCATCCAACAGACTGACCGAAGCCAGATCGAACGGGTTATGCGGCGCGACCCAGGGTGCGAACAGTGCGCCACCGATGCAAATGAGCGTGGCGATGGCGGCCGCAATCGTTACCGG
>Ga0068869_100002729_pt1 | contig 10689 bp, 8 predicted proteins | sample KBSMisM52_FD_64676 | JGI IMG/M metagenome (GOLD analysis project Ga0068869, IMG submission 64676) | Miscanthus rhizosphere microbial communities from Kellogg Biological Station, Michigan, USA - KBS Miscanthus M5-2 | ecosystem: Host-associated > Plants > Roots > Rhizosphere > Soil ... | reverse complement strand
GTCGCTACTGACCCGGCTCAATCCATCAGCAGGGAGGCAAATAACATTGTATTGCGGGCGGGGGCCTCTTTAAAACAATTTGGCGACGAATTTGTAACTCCGGATCATTTAATACTTGCCATAGTTCAAGGCAATGATGCGACTGCCAAATTATTGAAAGATGCAGGGCTCACTGAAAAAGGTTTGATCGCTGCGATCAAAGAATTGAGGAAGGGTGAAAAAGTAACTTCCCAAACACAGACTCAGGAGTTTAATGCCCTTAACAAGTATGCAAGAAATTTAAATGAGTTGGCACGGCAGGGAAAACTTGATCCTGTAATCGGGCGTGATGAAGAGATTCGGAGAACATTGCATATCCTTTCACGGCGTTCAAAAAACAATCCCATATTGGTTGGCGAACCAGGTGTTGGTAAAACTGCCATCGCAGAGGGATTGGCTATGCGCATCGTAAACGGAGACGTGCCCGAAAATTTAAGGTCGAAAGTTATTTACGCCCTCGATATGGGACAACTTATCGCCGGCGCGAAGTATAAGGGTGAATTTGAAGAGAGATTAAAGGCAGTAATAAAGGAAGTAAGCACAAGCGAAGGTGAGATTATCCTGTTCATTGACGAAATACACACTCTCGTCGGAGCAGGCGGTGGTGAGGGCGCCATGGATGCAGCAAATATCCTGAAACCTGCCTTGGCCCGTGGTGAATTGAGAGCAGTGGGAGCTACTACACTAAATGAATATCAAAAATATTTTGAAAGGGATAAAGCTCTTGAGCGCCGTTTCCAGAAAGTAATAATCGATGAGCCCACCGTTGAGGATGCCATATCTATTTTACGTGGATTGAAGGATAGGTATGAAACGCACCATCACGTGCGCATAAAAGATCAGGCCATCATCGCTGCGGTAGAATTGTCCCACCGGTATATTACCGATCGGTTTTTGCCTGATAAAGCCATTGACCTGATCGATGAAAGTGCCGCAAAACTTCGCCTGGAAATGAACAGTATGCCGGAAGAGTTGGACAAGCTCGAAAGGCAAATTCGCCAGTTAGAAATTGAAAGAGAAGCGATCAAAAGGGAAAATGATGAGGAAAAATTAAAACAACTCAATACAGAAATAGCCAATCTATCCGTAGAGCGGGATACATTCAAAGCGAAATGGAAAGAAGAAAAGGACCTGGTTGAAAAAGTGCAAAATGCAAAAGCGGAAATAGAACAATTAAAGCTTGAGGCAGAACAGGCGGAGAGAAATGGTGATTACGGAAAAGTTGCAGAAATACGATATGGCAAAGTAAAAGAGAAGGAAAAGATCATCAATGTTTATGCCGGTCAACTGGAATCCCTCAGCGACAAAAGGATCATGAAAGAAGAAGTAGACGCAGAAGATATTGCGGAAGCTGTAGCAAAGTCAACAGGAATCCCTGTTTCCCGGATGATGCAAAGTGAAAAAGATAAACTACTACAGCTTGAGCAGCATTTGCATGAAAGGGTAATTGGACAGGATGAGGCAATCACCGCAGTCGCCGATGCTATTCGTAGAAGTCGCGCAGGCTTACAAGATCCAAAGAAGCCAATAGGCTCATTTATTTTCCTGGGGACAACAGGAGTGGGTAAAACAGAATTGGCAAAAGCTCTTGCTGAATATTTGTTTGATGATGAAAGTATGATGACAAGGATCGACATGAGCGAATACCAGGAAAAGCATACAGTAAGCCGGCTTGTGGGTGCCCCTCCGGGGTATGTTGGTTATGACGAAGGCGGTCAGCTGACCGAGGCAGTGCGCCGCAAGCCATATAGTGTGGTTTTGTTGGATGAAATTGAAAAGGCGAACCCCGATGTTTGGAATGTTTTGTTACAGGTGCTCGACGATGGTCGGCTAACTGACAATAAGGGTAGGGTAGTGAATTTTCGTAATACTATAATTATCATGACTAGTAACCTGGGCAGTAACATAATTCAGGAGAATTTTGAAAATATTACTGAACAAAACAAAGAGGAAGTTGTTAACAGAACAAGGCTGGAGGTCATGAACCTGTTACGCCAAACCATTCGTCCGGAATTCTTGAATAGAGTTGACGAGATCATTTTGTTCCAGCCTTTGATGAAGAACGAGATCAGGGGTATTGTAAATATCCAACTGAACAACCTCAAAGGTCTTGTGGCTCAGAGCGGAATACAGCTGGAATTCAGCGACTATGCCCTGGATTTTTTAGCTGAACAAGGCTTTGATCCTCAATTTGGTGCGAGACCATTAAAGCGGCTCATCCAAAAAGAAATCGTAAATCAACTTAGCAGGCGTATCTTGGCGGGCGAAATTGACAAATCGCAGCCTGTATTGGTTGATGTTTTTGATAATACAGTTGTATTTAGAAACGAAGTGGCTAAAAAAAGAGAAAAATCAAAAAAGGCTACTTCATAAAGTCCCCGATCAATTGGGGAAAGGAGTAAGATTAACCATGGCATTTAAAAAAGAGATTGAAGTAATCATCGAACCCAAAGATGTATTTGTTGGTGATGAAGATGCACCCGTGACACTAATGGAATTTGGAGAGTATGAAAGCGAAGCGTGCGCTAAAGCAAACGAGGTTGTTAAGCAATTGTTGGAAGAGTATGAGGGAAAGGTAAAATTTAATTTCCGTCATTTTCCGCAGACGAAGATCCATCAGCGCGCCCTAAAGGCCAGCGAAGCGGCGGTAGCTGCTGTCCAGGAAGGCAAGTTCTGGGAAATGCATAACGTGTTATTTCAAAACCGGAGGCAATTGGGTACGGTAAGTTTAAAATTGCATTCCAGAGAAGCAGGCATCAGCAATAAGAAATTTTTAGAAGACCTGGTCAACGGTAAGTATGGATGGCAGGTGCAGGATGATTTGAAAGAAGGCATTGACCGGGGTGTAAAGGACGTGCCAACTTTTTTTGTTAACGAAGAGCCCTTGACAGGTAAGCCTAATTTCGAAAATTTGAGCAAGATGATCGATGCTGCGTTGAAGAAAGCAAAACGTAAGACGCCCGAAAGGAAACGCGCGTAATCATAATCATAAAGAGAATCGATCCCGTCAACAGTTAATGTTGGCGGGATTTTTATTGGTTAAAATAGAATCCCGGAAAAAATTCCGGGATCTAAATTGATGCGTAAAAAATGATGACAGTTCAATTTAATTTTACTTTAGGTAATAAAAAATAGGCAAAAAACCTTAGTCACTCCACAATTGGACATTATTGCTCTTAACCATCTGCAATTTAGCTATAGAAGAGTCCTGCTAAAAAAAATCAAACGTTTGCGAACAGCTCATCCGAAAATAAAGGCGTCCCGATAAATCGGGACGCCTTCTTTTTTTCATTACGCACGGATATTAATAATGCAATTTGATCTCTGCTCTTTGATTTTTGGCACCTGTTCCAATCGGTTGTTCACCACCATAACCTGTAGCTTCCACCTGGCTCTCTTTCACTCCATGGCTAACAAGGTACGCTTTGATCGCATCAACTCGACTCTGGCTCAGAGATTTGTCCTTGTCAGCACTCGTAGTGTGTACGGAAATTGTTGCTTTGAGACTTGAATCAGCCTTCAACATGTTTGCAACTTGATCTAATGCCTTGTTTGAAGTAGCTGCAAGCTTATAACTGCCTGCAGGAGCCCAGGAGATACCCTTTGCCATCATATTTACTTTGCTCTGCGTGCTCGCATCGATTGCGGGGCAACCATGATTGTCTGCGGCACCTGCAAGATTCGGACAATTGTCTTCTTCATCATTTATTCCATCATTGTCTGAATCGGGAATCGGGCAGCCCTGGTAACGCTCAACACCCGGCAATGATGGGCATTTATCATTATCGTCGTTAATCCCGTCATTATCCGAATCAGGAACTGGACAGCCATTGTACTTTGCCGGGCCGGCAACTGTGGGACATTTATCTTCATCCTCATTTACTCCGTCATTATCTGTATCAGGAACGGGGCAACCATTCCATTTGGCAACACCGGAAGTATTTGGACAATTATCAACATTATCATTGATACCGTCGCCATCTGTATCGAGTAAAACCGGCACTTCAGGAGTAGTTACCGCGACTGTCTTTTCTTTACCACCAAACAAGCGGAAATTTAGTGTTGCCTGAACCCCGCTATTGTGTGCATTCGTAACATTCGATGATACCTCGTTAGCATTTGCAGGGGCTGTATTGTTCATTAAATTCTTAAAACCATGCATGTACCGCACCGTAAGAGAAACCGGGGCATTGGGCATTATTTGTATGCCACCTGTGCCCGCGATATCAACCTGGTGAAAGTCGTCCTCATTGTTTGTTTTATTATCGTTTGCATCTTTCACGTTCGCGCCTACCAGAAAATCAACTTGAGGTCCTACGAGGAAAGCAACTGAATTTCCTGCGTTGATCTTTAAAGCAATCGGTACAGATAAATAGCCAAGTGTTTGCGTCCACTTCAATGTTCCGGTGTTGTCGGTTGTGTAATACCTTGCTCCCATTTGAGAGTAAAGCAGGTTTGGCTGAAGTGAAACAGTATTGCCAAATGGGACATCTAAATAGATACCAGCTGCGGGTCCAAATTTCCATTTCCAATCGTAGTTAATACCTGTGATCTCATCGCTCGTATTTAAGTAGGAGTAATTTGCACCGGCAACTATGCCTCCTGAAATACGATTAGTTTGTGAGAAACCTGTTGCTGCAATGCCTACAAAAATATTAAGCAACAGAATTGTGTTTCTTTTCATTTTGATGTGTTTAGCGTTTAACAATAGGGTAGGGTGTTGCGGTAAGACATGACTATGTCATCACTTATCACCATAATGCTTAATAAATAAAAGTTCATGCCATCATTGGTTTTTACAGAAGATGGCTATTGCATAAAAAATTCGATAATATTTGCTGTCGATAAAATTTAAAAACTAAAATCAGATTTAGCGGATTTGAGCGTTTGGATTTCAAAAATTTTCTTTTAGAAATTGATGGTAAACCAACAAGCTCGTAAGATTTCGATCGGCAAGCGAGTAGCAGTCAAAACAAAAATTCAGTGGAATAAAATCCCCATGAATTTAAAGTCAACGACATGTTCAATAGTTTTCTTCGTAATTTGTTGGACTTTTTACGGCGGAATGATCATTGACAGGCAGATTTTTGACAATTAGCCAATCAGGTATTTAATTTGAATCATATATCAATGATTCCAAAAACACCGATGAATAAAATTATCTTTTTAGTCCTTTTCTGCCTGGTGATGATCGCTGTATCCGCACAAACTGATTCATCGGTAAATAAGGTTGATAGTTTTTTGATGCATCAAAAGGGTTTACTTGGAAAGCTTGCCCGCAATTTAATGTCTGATAAACCAACTTCGCCCAGTACCCCGGTCCGTAAGGATCTATTGTTTAGCAGACACAGAGGAAAATATATCCGGAATATAATCATAAGGCGGCTTGATTTTGGCATCCCGCTCAGTGACACCTCGAGGAAATTTGAAACTCGTCTTACTCACTGGGCCAACGATCTTCATTATAAAACGAGGAAATCGGTCATACAAAAAAACCTTTTTTTTAAACCGGGAGACAGACTTGTCCCTTATCTTATTGCCGACAATGAAAGGTATTTGCGCGACCTTCCTTATTTGCGTGATGCTGATATCACTGTTGTGAGTGTGAACAAGGATTCCGTTGACATTGTGGTGCTGACAAAAGATGTACTTTCTATAGGAGGAGCGTTTCGGCTGCATAGCATTACCAAAATAAGCGTGACAATTTCGGATGCCAATATTGCCGGAACAGGCCAGGAGCTATTGTTACGAAGTTTGTTTGATAACACCCGCGTCCCCAAATTTGGGTATGGCGGGGAATATAACAGCAGAAATATTGCCGGATCATTTATTAACTGGTACGGGGGTTATCTTTCCTATAGTAAGAATTATGCCAGCGGGTTTCAGAATGAGGAAACGGTTTACACGGGCCTTGTTCGCCCACTTGTAAATCCATACGTCAAGTTTACGTATGCCGCCGCTGCTGCGTGGCATGAAACACATCCCGTTTATTCTTCTGATACGTCATACGAAACAAATACGATGTACCGGTATTACAATTATGATGGATGGATCGGTTGGAATACCGGCGCCTTGAAATTCTCATCCGATTTTAACAGGGACAATCGTATCCGGACACTCCTGGGAGTTCGTTATCTGCAACAGAGCTATACTACCGTGCCATTTAAGTACCGAACTGAATACGGTTATCAATTTGCTAATCTTCGGGCAATATTAGGTTCAGTCACAATTTTCCGCCAGGACTATTATAAAGTACACAACGTATTAGGGTTTGGACGAAATGAAGATATTCCTGAGGGCGCCGACCTTTCATTAATAACCGGTTGGACAAAAAAAGTCGGGGTTGAGCGACCCTACATCGGCATAGATCTCCAGCGATACTTTTTCACGGAGAAAGAAAGCTACTTTAATTATAGATTGAAAGCTGATGGATTTTGGCGGGACAAGCAGTTGGAGGATATCAATCTCCTATTCAACATAGACTATTTTACGAGGCTTATTCGAATGGGAAGCAAATGGAGCCAAAGAAATTTTATAAACGGCAGCATCAGCCACCAGATAAAAAGAGTTTTGAATGAACCTTTGTTATTGCAAAGTGATTTCGGCGTAAGGGAATGGCACAGTGATACATTGATGGCGGGAGATACCCGCATAACCTTAAAAGCCGAATCTGTTTTTTTTACACCCTGGGAACTTGCTAAATTCCGTTTTGCGCCCTTTGTTTTTGCCCATCTTTGTTTGTTTACACCTACAGAAGAAAAATTTGCTCAGAGCAAATGGTATAATAGCATTGGTGCAGGACTAAGAACCAGGAATGAAAGCCTGGTTTTTCAAACCATGGAGTTCAGGGCTTTTTATTTCCCCAATAAAAATTTTGTGGGAGAGCACTGGCGACTGGAATTCAATTCCAATGTTCGGTTCACCTACAGCAGGCTCTTTGAGAAAAAACCCGCCCTTCTAAATGTGAACGGAATGTGATCATCTTGCAAATGAAAAAATATCTGCATCCTTGTTTTTCCTGCCCAGTAACAAGTCAGTAATGATCTCAGCAGCCACCACGCTAAAGGTGACGCCATTGCCACCGAAGCCTAATGCATAAAATGTCCTTGCTTTTTTGATATGTTCACCGATATAAGGAAGCGAGTCTTTTGTTTTTCCAAACACACCGCTCCAGGCAAACTCTTTTTTGATCGAACAGGCTGGGAATAATTTTGAAAAATCTTTTTCGAGCAATGATGACTTTTTATCGAGATAGGCATGCATAGTCTTCATATTGATAAAAGCTTCATCACGTCCCCCGACAATAACACGATTTTCTTCTGCGCTGCACAGATACAAATAAGGGTCATCAGTATTCCACATCATGATCTTGTCTTTCCATAATTGGTATTTTTCCACCTGCGACTCAGAGATAATGGCATAAGTACAATCGAGGTCGACAATTTTTTTCCCGATAAAGTTGATCACTTCGTAACCGGTTGCATTTATTACACAGTTAGCCACTATTAAACATCCTTCATTTGTCTTTAAGACCATTTTGTCCTTGTGATCGTCAATACTTTTAATTTTGGTTCTGTCAAAAACGTTAAGTCCTTTTCGGATACAGTATTGTAATATTGAGTGCGTCAATGAGTAGGCATTTGTGGTAGCTCCTTTTTCTGAGATGATGCCACAGGCTGCTTTCAAACCATAGTTTGTGCTCAGTTCCGTTCCGGATAAAATTTCCACCTCAAAACCAGCGGCTTTTCTTGCTGAATACTCATCCTGGATGAATTTCTTTTGCCGCCGGTGTGTTGAAAAGAAGAGACTATTTCTTCTTTTATATTCTATGTGGCCAATTTCATTCATGATAGTGATCAGTTTGTCTATTGCGTCACTACAGAGTTGATAGACGCGAACCGCCTTAAACTCGCCAATAGTTGCTTTTAGTTTATGCAAGGGCGTATCCAACTCATATTGTAGTAATGAAGTGCTGGCACAAGTACTTCCCAAACCTATTGCCCGTCCGTCCACGAGGATACATTCAATGCCCGCCTGGATAAGGTGATAGGCAGCCAACGCACCTGATATACCACCGCCGATTATAACGACGTCGCATTTTGTATTTTCCAAAAGTTTCGGATAGCTACATAAAAGACCATTCTTTATTAGCCAAAAAGGATAACCTGCCACTAATTCCATATGGGTTTTTAATATAAGATTATGCCAGTCATCTATTTTTTGTAATTGATCAATTCAATACTTAAGTTTATAACATCGATGGTGCAGTTAACAACCATGATGAAAAGATTTGATAGCCAGGGCGAAAAAACCGGGTGGACCTATATTGAAATACCTGCAGACCTTGTCCAAAAACTAAAGCCGGGTAACCGGAAGGAGTTTAAAGTGAAAGGTAAACTGGACAGGCTTGCTATTAACCGTATTTCCCTATTGCCAATGGGAGGAGGAACATTTATTATGCCGGTCAATGCGGCCATGAGAAAAGCGATCGGTAAAAGACATGGTTCCATGGTAAAGGTCCAATTGGTCGAGGACAAATCTGAATTTGTCTTTAACAGCGATCTCATCCAATGCCTCAACGATGAACCAGGGGCTTTCGAATTTTTTAAAACATTGCCGGGATCACACCAGCGATATTTCAGCAAATGGATCGATTCAGCAAAGACAGAACCAACAAAAGCAAAGCGTATTGCACAGACGGTAAATGCCTTAGCCAAAAACCTCGGCTACGCGGAAATGCTTCGTGCATTAAAAAAAGAGAAAGATAATTGGAAATAGAATTTGACAAATGCTAAATTCTTCATGAGCGCTGATTCTGATAGCTAATTTGGCCATAGTTTTATGAGCCCACTCCCATGTGGTAAATCAGCCCTCTACTTACGGCGCCATATTTAAATGCGATTTAACATGCATCTTGTTTTAGAAGATGCTGACCATAATGTTCAGCAGATTGAATGTCATCATTGTCATTGGAAAGGATCTTCCAGCGAATTGAAGCAAGGTGATTATTTCCCGCTCGGGGATTTCACCGAAGTGTTTTGTCCCAACTGCAATAAATACCTTGGATTCATTCAGCACACTTCTGGTTGGACTGACGCGCAATAGGCATTAAGCGTATTCTTCGACTTGCCTTTTAATGGTGGTGGAAATATACCAGCAAAGCATAAGCATGAGCAGATCGTAGTTATCGCTGTTTATATCTTGTGATATAACCGGTAATTCCGATGCCGCCAGTACTTCTGTATTCCTGTAAAGAGTTGCTTTAGGATTGGGATCGCCCTGGAGCGCATAAGTGAAACCTTCCTCGTAAACATCTATCAATCCCTGGTTATCCTGGTTGTTATCGTATGTCAATTGCCCTATCCTGATCCCATATTCGTTGCGTAACACTGTGCGCCTGCGCAAAAAACCTTCCCTTCCGATCAAAAAAACTCGTTTCTCATCATCTGCTGTCACTCTTAGGGTGCCGGAAGCAGGATGATAAGCCAGGGTCAGTAGTTTTGCTTTCGAATTCCACAACTCATATATCTTTTCCTGGACTCCGGTAGTTATTGCAAGCCATTTCATATATCTTAGGTATTGTGTGTGTCATTAAAATTATCTATTGCCACTCAAGAATTACTCCGCTAATAATTCGTTAACCTAAAATTAATATTGCATTTAACTTTGTGGATAACATGTGGCTAATTGGAGAGTTTATTATAAACAAATTTCGCCATGCTAAATCTGGAAGAAAAAAGGTTTCTGGAACGAGCCATAGAATTGTCGAGGCTGGGAATGACGAATGAACATGGAGGGCCATTCGGATCAGTGATCATCAGGAACAATGAGATCGTTGGCGAAGGATATAACATGGTTATCTCAACAAGCGATCCCACTGCTCATGCGGAGATCGTTGCGATCCGTGAAGCCTGTAAAAAACTGAAAACTTTTCATCTCCCCGACTGCGATATCTATACCAGCTGCGAACCCTGTCCTATGTGCCTCGGCGCTATTTACTGGGCCCGACCGAAAAGAGTTATTTATGCGAACACCCGCTTCGACGCGGCGGCTATCAAATTTGATGATGAATTTATTTATCAGCAGATCAATACTGAAATGTTACAAAGAACAATACCATTTATCCATGAGCCACATCCATTAGCCTTACAGGTTTTTGAAGACTGGAGGAAGATGGAGAACAAAACCCTATATTAAGATCATTTTATTCAATTCTTTTCTTTACATCCCTTTGAATTATTTAATGACCAGCTTTCTATTTGCAATAAAATTCTCTGCAACGATTTTCACCATGTACATTCCGGGTGTTAAATGATGATCGACAACTATACCATTTGCACTTCCATATTGTTTCTGCAAGTATAATTTTCCATTCATATCATATATCGAAACAAGGATCTTTTTTGTATTTAAGTCATTAATGCGAATCTGGAAACCTCTATTAGTGGCTGGATTTGGATAGATCTGTATCCCATGATTCGATTGCGACCAATCCGGGTTTGTTTCCTCGACTGACACTGCATTGGCCCTGGTGATCGATTGAGCAGGCGTTGTAAATGTCCAGACAGGTCCTGTTGTTGTCAATTGCCCATCACTAACCTCAACGTACCATTCATAACTGGATGACGGCAAGAGGCTCGGCCAGCTAAG
>Ga0068869_100002728_pt1 | contig 10689 bp, 9 predicted proteins | sample KBSMisM52_FD_64676 | JGI IMG/M metagenome (GOLD analysis project Ga0068869, IMG submission 64676) | Miscanthus rhizosphere microbial communities from Kellogg Biological Station, Michigan, USA - KBS Miscanthus M5-2 | ecosystem: Host-associated > Plants > Roots > Rhizosphere > Soil ... | reverse complement strand
TCAATAAAGAAAATTTTGAAACAAACAGAATGAGATCAGCCGAACAAATTATCAGTACCAATTATTTTACGACAAGACAATTGAGACAACTACTGGGTTTGTTCAATTTTGAAAGTAACAAACTTGAACTTGCCAAGTTTGGGTACAACAAAGTTGTAGATCAATCAAATTATTATACTTTGTCGGATCTGTTTAGCTTCAATAGCAGCAGAGATGAATTGGCCCGTTGTATCCGGAAATAAGTACCCCATCCCGTACAGGAGAGTTTTGGAAAACTCTTATGATAAACAAAGCCTCTTCGATTTTTGAAGAGGCTTTTTAATTTATTGAGTAAAAAAATGAAGCTAGCACCTAAGTTGCCGGCTTCATCACGTTCGCGATCGTTTTCCCAATATCGGCAGGACTTTGAACCACATCAATACCACATTCACTCATTATTTTCATTTTCGCAGCCGCTGTGTCGTCAGCACCGCCAATGATCGCGCCTGCATGTCCCATTCGGCGACCCGGTGGCGCGGTCTGTCCTGCGATAAAACCAACAACCGGTTTTTTATTTCCATTAGCTTTGATCCATCGCGCCGCTTCTGCTTCCATGCCTCCGCCAATTTCACCGATCATTACGATCCCATCGGTGTTTGCATCGTTCATAAATAATTCGACAGCATCTTTAGTAGTAGTGCCAATAATAGGGTCGCCACCAATGCCGACGGCTGTAGAGATTCCAAGACCCGCCTTTGCTACCTGGTCTGCGGCTTCATAGGTAAGCGTTCCCGATTTTGAAACGATCCCAATTTTTCCTGGCTTAAAAACAAAGCCCGGCATGATCCCCACTTTACACTCATCCGCTGTAATGACGCCGGGACAATTTGGCCCGATCAGCCTTGTATTTTTTCCCTGTAAATAGTTTTTCACTTTCACCATATCCTGGACCGGGATGCCTTCGGTAATGCAAACGATTAAACCAATTCCTGCTTCGGCAGATTCCATGATGGCATCGGCAGCAAATGCCGGTGGTACAAAAATGATACTCACATCGGCATTGGTTTTTTTTATGCAGTCCGCAACGGTGTTAAAAACAGGACGGTCAAGATGAGTGCTTCCACCTTTTCCGGGTGTGACGCCGCCCACGACATCCGTTCCATACTCAATCATCTGTGAAGCATGAAAACTTCCTTCAGTTCCTGTAAAGCCCTGCACTAAAATTTTTGAACTTTTATTTACAAGAATGCTCATAGTAAATTTTGAAAGTAGGGGCAAAAGTAAGAGTTAATGAGCAATGTGTTGACGGATTATTTTAATTGTCCAAGTGCGTAATTGCTTAGTTGTTTAATGGAGTTCTCACAAGCATTTGGCCATTTAACAATTCGGCCATTTCAATTAATAGTAACCCCAGGTTAACGATCCCCAATAGCTTTGCCATTCAGACCTGGGATCATCTTCCAATCTCACCATCTTTACACAACTTACCATCCATTCGCCTTCAGGAGATACGAAGAATTTTATTTCACCCTCATCATCGGTCCTGTACTCTTGCTGGCTGATCTTGTCATCCAGCTTATGCCACACCCTGACCTTTGTGTTCGTTAATCTTTCACCGAGAAACAAAAGCTTCACTTTAAAATTTCCATCCTTTGAAATAGCGTAAGGATGGTCTGCGGGGATGATATCGAGAGGTAAATTTGTTCTTTGCTTATAAACATTTGTGTACTTGCTTCCCACCTGGAAAATGGTCTTTACGCTGCGTTGATAGTTTTCGCGACCATTTTTAGCAGTGTCCCCATTCTTCTCCCGGTATTCCAAAGCCTCTGTCAACCCATCTTCCTTCAGGTAGTCATTAAATTTTGCTGCATCCAGGTCGATAAAAGAATTTGTTGTGTTGAGAGTGACCATTACAGTTCCTTCATCGAGCATCGCTATTTGCAAAGAATCACCCTTATTTTTTCCGAAATTGTCATCAACGTTTTCATCTGTGATGTTCTCGAAATATAAGCGAAGGCTATTTATTTTATCCTTATCGCCGGTCCAGTTTTCGCCGGTAAAATTTTCACCTACCAGGAATTTGATATTGACAGGTTCAGCATGTTTGTAAATAAACTTATCGGGTTGTATCCAGAACTCATGTCCCGATACACTCATCACAACAAAGGTTAGCAGGAGAAGAAATATTTTTTTCATTTATTTTTTTCCCTCTTCGTCAGGCGGGGGTACCAGCGGTGGGGCTCCCTCATCGATCAATTCTTCCATGTTCCTTTCATTTGAGATCTTACCTGTTTCTTCAAGCATACGCATGTCCTTCGCGTCTTTTAAAAATTCAGAAGCGAATATAAAATCATTCAGTCGCTGATTTTTACTGAAGATGATCTCATTTTTATTTCCCTCCCATTCTTTCTGTCCGTCGTACATGTAAATAATATAGTCCCCGTTCTCCATTACACTATTCATATCATGTGTATTCACTACTGTAGTAATGTTATATTCTTCGGTAATGTCTTTTATCAGTCTGTCAATGACCATTGAAGTTTGAGGGTCGAGACCAGAATTTGGTTCATCACAAAAAAGGTACTTTGGATTTAGCACAATAGCCCTGGCTATACCCACTCTTTTTTTCATCCCGCCACTTATTTCAGCCGGGTATTTTTTGTTTGTGTCTTTCAGATTTACTTTCTCCAGGACTTCATTTACTCTCTTTAATTTTTCCCGGTAAGAATTTGTAGTGAACATGTCCAGCGGGAACATCACGTTTTGTTCTACGGTTAAACTATCAAACAAGGCTGAGCCCTGGAACAGCATCCCGATCTCTTTACGGACCTGCGTCTTCTCTTCGGTCCTCATGTTGGTGAAATCTTTTCCATCATACAAAACCTCGCCGTTATCCGGATGTAACAACCCAACCATGCATTTCATTAAGACGGTTTTACCACTGCCGCTGGTGCCTATGATCAGGTTGCATTGACCTGGTTGCATCACGGCACTAACATCCTTGATAACCGTTTTATCAACAAAGGTTTTCCGTATGTTTTTTATTTCGATCATTAAGAGTCAATAAGTCATTTCGGTCATTAAGTCAATTAAATTCTTTTTGATTTGTCCCAATTGATTTGATATAAGGATTTATAAGAATAAAATAAAGTTTCATTTTTTCGGTTAAAGTGCATTTTCCTCGTTCGATAGAAGATTCCGTTTGTTTGCCTTTTCGATGGCTGTTCTTCTCTCAAATGTGACCCTCTGCTATAAAAGCAAAAATTTCTATTCTCTGCAAAATGGAACCTTCCATAACCCTCACTGATATTAAAAGAAATTGAATCTGCGGCCTTGATAAATTGTTTGCCTAAAGTATCTTTCTGATAATAATTCCATTTTTCCACTATACTCCAAACAGCATCGCCAATTTCCATGGCTATTTTATACACCTGCAAATCCTCAAGTGGAATCATATAAAGGGTTTAATGGCTAAGATAAAATGACTTGATGACTCAAAATGACTCTATAACAATAACGCCGCCAGTATATAGTCAGCGAATAGTATCAAAATGCAACTGGTCACCACCGCTTTTGTACTTGCCCTTCCGATCTCGAGTGACCCACCCTGTACATAGTATCCAAAATAAGCAGGAACACTTGAAATAAGAAATGCGAAAGTATATGCTTTAGCCAAAGCAAAAACAACATTGTAAGGCAAAAAACCCTCCAGCAGGCCTTTATCAAATGTGCTGTTGGAAATAATATTCGCAGCACTACCGGCTAACCTTCCGCCCCAAACGCCTAGCACAGCAGCAATGACCACCAGCATAGGGATCACCAAAAGCGCTGCAAGTATTTTCGGCAAGACCAGGTACGTTTTTGTATTGATGCCCATTATTTCGAGAGCATCGATCTGCTCACTTACTCTCATGTTTCCTAATTCACTTGCGATCTTACTCCCCACTACACCCGCCAGCACAATGCAAATAAGAGTGGGAGCAAATTCGAGAATAACAGTGTCGCGAACAATTTGGGCAATGGCCGATTTGGGAATGAGAGGACTTACCAACTGATATGCAGTTTGAACGGTTGACACTGCGCCCATGAAAATTGAAATAACGACAACAATGCCCAGCGAACCTATGCCAATGTCAGAGCATTGATGGATAAATTCTTTCCAGTACATTTTCATGTTCTCCGGTTTGGAAAACATGCCTTTGATCATCAGGAGGTAGCCGCCAATTTCACTAAAGATGCTCATAAACTATGGTGCAAGATACTGGATGAAGCGACAAGGAACAAGAATCCTGCCTGCCGGCAGGCAGAGAGTGACAAGTATCTGTAGGCGGCCGGCGGCATAGGCAAGACGGTTACTCATTATTCATTACTTATTATTACCATTCACAATACACAGCTCACGATTCACCCGATCATCCCTCTTTGTTTGCCTTTCTAAACCGTTTCCACCATCTTGATGTTTTTACGATCTCGTCTGTTGCTACCTGGGATTTCATTTGTGCATCCACGACAGCAATCAGGGCCATGTTAACAATACTCCGAACCGAACTGCCCAGTTGTAAAATATGAACAGGTTTTTTTAAACCCAGCAGGATGGGACCGATCGCATCGGCAGTTCCTAGTTCTTTTAATAAATTATAAGCAATATTCCCGGATGCAAGATTTGGGAATATAAGGGTATTGACGTCCTTATCCACTAATTCGGAAAAAGGATAATTTTCCTTCATCAATTCATTATTGAAGGCAACACTCGCCTGCATTTCTCCATCCACGATGAGCAAAGGCATTTTGTGCTTTACAATTCTTCTCGCTTCAGCCATCAATCTTGCCTCTGGAGAATTGCTGCTTCCAAAATTTGAATAGCTCAATAAAGCAATTCTCGGAATGATATTGAAATTTCGGATCTCTCTTGCCACCATCAGAGTAATGTTCGCAACTTCCTCGGCTGTTGGGTTAAAATTAACGGTAGTATCGGCAAGGAATAATGGACCCCTTTTTGTCAGCATTAAGTACATGCCCGCGATCTTGTCAACCCCGTCTTCTGTACCAATGGCATGTAATGCAGGCCGAATTGTGTCTGGGTAATTCTTGGTAAGGCCGGAGATCATCGCATCGCTGTCGCCACATTCCACCATCATGCAGCCAAAATGATTCCTGTCGCGCATTACCTTTTTTGCTTCATATAAATTAAAGCCTTTCCTGCCTCTTTTTTTGAAAAACAATTCTGCATACTGGTTTCTCTTTTCTTCATTGGCATCACTCCTGGGGTCAAGAATGGGAAAACTTTCTATATCAACACTGTTGGCCGCGGCAATATTCCGGATGTTGTTCTCATCACCCAATAAGATCGGATACCCGATACCGTCATCAAAAACTATTTGTGCCGCTTTTAAAATTTTAACGTTGTCGGCTTCCGCAAAAACAATTCGTTTCGGATTGTTTCGGGCTTTATTACCGATGATCCGCATTACCTGGTTGTCCAGGCCAAGACGTTTATTGAGATCATTTGTGTAACTCTCCCAGTCTGTTATCGGGTGTTGAGCCACGCCGCTCTCGATAGCGGCTTTGGCTACGGCGGGCGCTACGGTTGATAGTAATCTTGGGTCAAGAGGTTTTGGAATGATATAAGCTGGACCAAATGAGATCGTTTTTTCGCCATAGGCAAGATTCACTATATCAGGAACGGGGGTTTTTGCCAGCTCAGCCAAAGCATTCACTGCGGCGAGTTTCATGGCTTCATTGATCTGTTTTGCACGTACATCCAATGCTCCCCGAAAAATATAAGGGAAGCCAAGTACATTATTTACCTGGTTTGGATAATCGCTACGGCCCGTGGCAACGATCACATCTTTTCTTGCAAGGATCGCATCTTCCCAGGCGATCTCAGGATCGGGATTTGCCATGGCAAAAACGATCGGATTTTTCGCCATTGTTTTTAACATGTCGGGGGTTACCACATTTCCCACACTCAAACCAATAAAAACATCAGCATCCTTCATCGCTTCGGACAAACTCATTTCACCCGGAGCGTTGGCAAACTTTTGCTTCATCTCTTCCATGTCTGCTCTTCCACTGTACAACACTCCTTTTCTGTCAAACACTAAAAAGTTTTCATGTTTTGCTCCCAACGCTATATACAACATGATACAGGCCATGGCAGCTGCTCCGGCGCCATTCACAACAAACTTTGCTTTTTCAATTCTTTTCTTCTGAATTTCCAATGCGTTCAGCAATGCGGCAGCACTGATAATAGCCGTCCCATGCTGGTCGTCGTGCATGACAGGAATATTCAATTCCTCTTTTAATTTTTTCTCTATGTAGAAACACTCAGGTGCTTTAATATCTTCCAGGTTAATTCCCCCAAATGTGGGTTCCAATGCTTTTACTATCTGAACAAATTTTTCGGGATCTTTTTCATTGATCTCGATATCGAATACGTCGATATCTGCAAAAATTTTAAACAACACCCCTTTCCCTTCCATCACCGGTTTACCTGCTTCAGGGCCGATATCTCCCAAACCCAATACGGCTGTACCATTGCTGATAACAGCTACCAGGTTTCCTTTTGCCGTGTATTTGTAAACCGTCTCCGGTTTTGCATGAATTTCTTTGCAAGGCTCTGCTACCCCCGGTGAATAAGCAAGAGAAAGGTCACGCTGCGTTTTTGCTTCCTTGGTAGGGACTACTTCAATTTTTCCGGGACGGCCTTTTGAATGATATTCGAGAGCTTGTTGTCTTCGTAGATCTTTTTGCATAGCTGGTTTTTAATGATGTAGTCGACAATGGGTTCTTCACCCAGCGTTCCTTGCGTCGCACACTTATACTACATCAATTCCTTCATCAAGATTACAAAAATCCTGATAAGTTCTTCAATTTTGAAAAACGGGATGTAATGTACAAAATAAAATTTCGGGGAGAATTTAAATACGTGCAGCTCTATTGCTTTGTCACCTTCACGTCTGCCGTGTATTCTGAAAGGTCATGGCTCTTCTTGATCTCGGGGTATGGCAGCAAATTGACAAACTCAATTTTATATCCCATTAAAATCGTATCGGACGGGAAACCAGGTAACTTAAACGTGGAAAGAGTAATAGGGCGTTGATCCTGGTTGACAGTAAAAGAAAATTTTACCATGGCTCTTCCCTGCCAGGTGCATACAGCTCCAATGGAGCAACGGGAATCTTCTATTAGCGAATCAAAGAAAGGATAATATCATCACCTTTGTAAGCAGTTTGTAAACAAGTTTTGTAACCAATTGTGTTTGATATGTCTGTTTCACCGGCTGATATGATCAACTCACATTTGATGGTACTATTTTGTCGTCTTTTTTACAGCCAATAGAACAAAATATACTAACGACTACCAGGAAAACGAATCGCATCAATTATTTTTATTCCTGACAAGCGTTTCTTGAAGAACGTTGCATCTCGAAATCAGTCTATATTACATCCGAGCCATGCCATTACTCCCATGCCGATCTCAATGGCGTTTTCATCGATATTAAAATGAGGAGTATGTACGCCGGCACTGATACCCTTTTGTTTATTCCCTGTGCCCAAACGATAAAAGCATCCGGGGATCAATTGCGAGTAATAACCGAAATCTTCTGCACCCATACGTTTCTCGGTTTCTTCTATGTTCTCTTTCCCCATGAATTGTTCAGCGAGGGTCCTGGCCTTTTCATTCAGTGGTTCATTGTTATATACAGCCGGGTATCCCTTATCGATATGGAGATCGACCTTACCTCCCATAGAATGAACCAATTCTTTTGTTGTCCGTTCAATTAATTCATGCGCTTTATGCCTCCAGTCTTCATTCATGGCCCTGAAAGTTCCCATCAATTTTACTTCATCAGGAATTACATTGGTTGCAGTTCCTCCATTGATCGAGGTGATGGAAAGAACGGACGGATCAAACGGGTTCCGGTTGCGGCTAATCACCTGTTGCAGGCTGATGACCAGATGTGAAGCAATTAATATCGGGTCAATGGTTGTTTGTGGTGAAGCAGCATGACCACCTTTGCCTTTAATGGTAAAATACAACTCATCGGCGCTGGCCATTACCTTGCCGCTACGAAAACTTAATTTCCCTGTTTCCAGTTGGGGGTTTACATGCAAACCAAAAATAGCCTGCGGCTTAGGATCTTCCAACACGCCTTCTTTTATCATGATGCTTGCGCCGCCGGGATTTTTTTCTTCGCCAGGTTGAAAAATTAGTTTTATTGTTCCTTCCCATTCGCTCTTTAGTTCGTTCAAAATTTTTGAGGCGCCTAACAAGCAGGTTGTATGTACATCATGTCCGCAGGCATGCATAATGCCGTCACGTTTTGACCTATAGTCCACATTATTTTCTTCTTTGATCGGGAGGGCATCCATATCGGCACGCAGAGCAATTGTTTTCTTCCCGGGATTCCTGCCGTTTATTAACCCTACCACTCCCGTGGTTGCCTTTATTTGGAAAGGAATTTCAAATTCTTTTAATTTCTGCTGAATAAATTTTGAGGTTTCAAATTCCTGGTAACTTAATTCAGGATTTGCGTGAAGATGATGCCGGATTTGAATGAACTGCGGAGCATATCCCTTCGCCAGGTCTTTTATTTTCTCTTTAAGCATTTACAAAAAATAACAGATTTCAAAAATCACGTAGCAAATAAATTAGAATATTATAAGCGACAAAAGGATTCAAATTTATTGAATCCTTTCTGGTTTGTCTCTGAAATTTATTGAGATTTGTGCGAATAGACTCCCTTGGAGAAATTTGCGTTGTATATTTTTATTGATTCATTTCATCCACGTCTTTATCAGGCTTTACTTCGATCACGTCGTTCATAATGAAAACACCGCTGGGAAAAAATGCGTTTAACTTCTTCTGGTAACTTTCTGCATCTTTTCTTTCTTTAAAATTTCCGGCTTTCAATTTAAAATAAGGTGATTGATATAGCAGGTATGATTTTAATTCCGGGAAATACTGGTATAGTTTTGCTTTGGCATTGATCGCCTCGTCGCGTTTGTTGGTATTAACGACAAGCAGCCGAAAGCCCTTGGCCACTCTCCTGGCGTTTCGGGTTGTTTCCTCGTTGATCTCAGCCTGTTTTTTTACCAGCAGATCCACCCGGGCATCTTTGTGGATCACCACTGAGGAAGTATCTGAGGCTAATTGTTGTGCAGACAAACTGATGCTGACAAGAGAGAAAAGGGAGACACAGACTGATTTCATAATAACTAAGATAGAATCATGTTGGCAAAAACCCGACCAATTTTTTACTAACGCTTTCTGGACGAGATTCAATATGGAGATATTCTCAAAAACTTGTTAAACCGGGGAACATTAATAGCCGCCACCTGCGCCGCCGATATTTTCAATGGGGTGCCAGGTAGTTTTTATTTCCTGCAGATCTAAAATATAATACGGAGACTGTCCCTTTTCACTCAACCAGTTCACATCTCTATAGGTAAAAACCCTTTTTACGCTCCCGGCCGCTTTTTGCTGTATTTCTTTTTCTATCAATTCATCGTTGCCGCAATAGACAACGGCATTTACATCCATGTGAGAGGCGAACTGAGAGAATAATTCGGAAGGCTTACCGGTCAGAATATTGACGACACCGCCCGGAACGTCCGATGAGTTGATCACCTCGGCAAAACTTACGGCACATAGCGGTTTTGTTTCTGAAGCCAGAATCACACATGTGTTTCCCCCGGCAATTATTGGTGAAATAGTAGAAACTAATCCTATTAATGCGTTTTCCTGGGGAGCAATTGCTGCCACAACGCCGGTCGGCTCAGGAACTGAAAAATTAAAATGCGAAGAAGCAACGGGATTTACCGTTCCAAATATCTGCTGGTACTTGTCGCACCAGCCCGCATAGTAGATGAGGCGATCGATAGCGACAGCTACTTCCTTTTGAGCCTGTGTCTTTGAAACATCCTGCTTAATCAGTTCTTCGAGGAATTGCGCCTTTCTTCCCTCAAGCAGTTCAGCAATGCGATAGAGGATTTGACCACGATTAAAAGCAGCCCTTGCTGACCACCCTTTAAAAGCATTTCTTGCTGTTACGACGGCATCCCGAAAATCCTTCCTCGAGCTTAAACATACGTTGGCAAGTTGATCGCCTTTACTATTGGTGGCAATGTAATAGCGACCCGATTCCGTCCTCGGAAATTGACCGCCAATGTAGATCTTATAGGTTTTTAAAACCTCGAGACGTTTTTTAGGACTGATTTTTTCCAGTCCGTTTTCACTAATTGAAAGCTTTGATTTTTTTTCTACGGTCTTACTCATCGTAATGTTTTACCCTTTTTGGAGGTGAAGGTTTTAACTTTTAAATATCCGGATAATCCATGCAAGCCGCCTTCTCTGCCGAATCCACTTTCTTTATATCCGCCAAATGGGGAAGTCGGGTCAAACTTATTGTAAGTATTTGCCCAAACCACACCTGCTCTCATTTTTGTTGTGAGGTTGAAAATTTTTGAACCCTTATCGGTCCATACCCCGGCACTTAATCCATAAGGTGTGTTGTTTGCTTTTTCGATCACTTCTTCGTCTGTTCTGAAAGTTTGTACGGCGAGCACGGGTCCGAAAATCTCTTCCTGTGCAATGCGATTACTTTGTGCAACATTCGTAAACAAAGTCGGTCGGCAGAAAAAACCCTTTCCGGGAATTGGACAAGAACTTTGATACATGTCTGCCCCTTCTTTTTTGCCAATGTTT
>Ga0068869_100002724_pt1 | contig 10702 bp, 9 predicted proteins | sample KBSMisM52_FD_64676 | JGI IMG/M metagenome (GOLD analysis project Ga0068869, IMG submission 64676) | Miscanthus rhizosphere microbial communities from Kellogg Biological Station, Michigan, USA - KBS Miscanthus M5-2 | ecosystem: Host-associated > Plants > Roots > Rhizosphere > Soil ... | reverse complement strand
CCCGCAACCAGGCTGGAAGAGCGATAAATAAAATTTCTCCGGCTATTATTCATGATGGTAACAACACCGTAAGTTATATAAAATTAAAAAGCCCGCTAATGAATTAGCGGACCCAATAACATAGCCCTGCATAATTCTTATTCCTCCAGCCTGTCAAGGCAGCCGTAGTCTTTCTTCAGCAGGTCATCATAATCATCTGCTTTTTTAAAAAGCTGCTGAAAAGAAGCTGCTCCGCTTTCTCTTGTCATATCGAGGTCGTACATGATGCGGGATAAAACGATATTCTGTTTTACACAACTTAAAACAAGGCCATTAATTAAATAATTTTCCTGGAGCAGGAATTGATACAAGGGTTTGATCTTTGTTGCATCAGACGGTAATTGGCAGAGGTAAGCATCCCCCGCTACAAAAAAATTCTCGGGGTTATAAACGATCCTGATTTTTGCCGAGCCTTCCTTTACTGACCAGTTATTTACGCCTTCCCGGGCCAGCTTTACATCCTTGCCAAGGTCTTTCAGTATTTCTTCAATCAACTTGGCTGTTCCAACCGGCTCTGCCTCTCTTTCCGGCAGTTGTGGTAGTGTAACTTCGGTACCACAACTCGGACAATATTTTAATGAATCAATATTGGAAGGCAAAACGAGATAGTCACAACTAAAGCAGCGGGTGGAAGGCTGACCTTTGTTCGGAATATATAATTGCAACGCTTCGCGCAAATAATTTACCGGTAATGCGAAACCGAGATTGTCACCACCGCGGATAATAAATGAGTTTACACCGATTATTTCACCCTGCTCATTGACCAGTGGCCCGCCGCTGTTACCCGGATTAATTGCTGCATCAATCTGTATATACTTCAACCCTTCCCTTATACGGTCTACTTTTGAAATTACCCCCTGGGTAGCTGTATAATTCAGCCCATAGGGATGGCCGATAGCTACTACATCATCACCATCTTTCATGCTTTCGTAGCGGCCCAGCTTCACTTCAGGAAAAATGACGTTTCCAGGCGCTTCCAAAAAAGCAAGATCATGTTTGCGATCCGTATACCAAACCCTTGAAAGTGTTTTGTCAAATATTTTTCCTGCAATTGTTACTTCAGCATTTGCGTCAACAACATGATTATTGGTAATTATTAAATCGAATTCTTTTACATAAAACCCGGTTCCCGTACCGCCTTGTGTAGCGATCTGTATAATAGTGGGCTGGTAGTTCTCTATTATGGTTTGCATTTCCATAGGTTACTTATTTTCCATGTTTAAAAACTGAACTTCATTCGTAAAAGAAAGATTAAAATTGAGCAGGCTGTCGTAGCGTAAGTTCTCAAACCGGAAATCAAGATTGGGATACTTGATTTTCCATTTATCCTGCACCTGTCTTACTTTTTCTGTAATGGCCCCGGTATTGAACTGCTTCGATAATGCATCATAATATTTTTCCCTGAATCCTAATCCTGCAAAATAATCACTGTAGTTTACCGACATAAAAAGGTGAAACAACTCTGTGATTGGCCTCGGCAGGCTGTATGAATACTGGCAATACGAAAATCCATATTCGCAGATCTTTTCAGCTATTACCGGGTAACTATTATCCCTGTACCATGTAATATTCTGGTTGGAATTATTAATGGAATCGGCGATTGTTTTATATACCTGCGGCGACGTAACCGCGAATGTATATTTTGATGTAAACAGGTAAGGAAACATTTCTTCTTTTGTTTTTGCCAGCAGCTTTTTATACGCTTCTGTCATATCGCGGTTCTTTTCCTGCGCAGGCCTTTCATCTTTACGAAAATATATTTCGACTACTTTTTCCAACTCATTCATCAATTTACCTTCAGGTGATATTAAATAATCCAACCGGTAAGCAAGAGATAATAACAAATACGCAATGCCTCCGGAAAATTTATCGGCATCTAACGTAGCCGTATAATCTAAGGTTTCTTTTATCCATTTTGTCCAGAATTGGTATTTTACTTCCTTCTGCGGCAGCGGTATCTCTTTTATATGGTCTGTATCCATGGTTTGCAGGATGGTGAAATCCTGCACCAGCAAATCATCCTGTTTATCGGCCTTGGTTGCCAGTTCTTTTAAACCATAATATAATTTATTGGGGCTCGCTGCGGAAAGACTACTATCAAAACGCATACAGAGATGATCATTATTCAGTGCAAAACGGCCATAGTACAAATTGAAATTCATTTCCAGCAGGCGGCGCATAACCGGCACGCTGGGCTGAGGCATTTTCGCCAGCGTGGCTTCCGCTATTAATTGTTCATTATTATAAGTGCCTCTTACAATTTTAGATCCCTGGAATAATTCAAATCGCCCTTCATTGCCATTGCGTTCATGAAGTACATTTTGAGCGGCATCGTCTTTCAGGTACTCGAAAAAAGCGGAGATGCTTTCAAAGTATTTTTTTTCTTTGAATAAAGCATCCGCATCAGTCCACCGGTTTACTTTTTCATTGGGCTTGTTATTGTCGGAGTAACGGCCAAAACTAACCGAAGGTTCTGGTTCTTCTTTTTTCTTGCCCCAACCAAATAATTTATCCAGCATTCATTCATTTTTTTGACGGAAAAGCAAGATAGCAAAAAGAACTATGATTACTAACCTACCAGAAATTTATAAATGAAATAATGTATCCTGTCAACAGGTTTTATCTGAATGATGAAACGCTTCTTTCCAAACGTCAAAAGATACAAAACCAATACAGTGGGTTTCCGACCTCATATTCATCGGGTGATGCGCGTTAATAAGGTGATAAATACTGAAGCTGGCATTCTGTTTCATTTCTTCCGGCGTTTTTAGACCTTTTACCGTAATTGTCCAATTATAAATACAGGTATCCACAAATGATTACCAAAATAATCCACCCCCTCCTTTAAGTGTTGGCTGTAATCCAAAAATCAGTAGTTTCGCCCCAAACCCCATGTGATGAAATTTATTGTTTCTTCTTCGGTATTGTTAAAACAGCTACAGCATATTGCCGGTGTTATTAATGCAAATACGGTGTTGCCTATTCTTGAAGATTTTTTGTTCGAAGTAGAGAAAAATAAGCTGACTGTTGTAGCCACCGACCTGGAAACAGTAATGCGTATTCAACTGGCGATTGAAGCAAAAGATAGCGGAAAGGTGTGTATTCCTTCAAAAATTCTGCTGGATTCACTGAAAAATATTCCCGATCAACCACTTACTTTTAATATTGATAAAAATTTTTCGATAGAAATTACCAGCGATAACGGTAAGTATAAAATAATGGGAGAAAACCCGGATAATTTTCCGAAGGAACCGGCCAGTGATGATACGACTTCTTTTACTATGACCGCATCCGCATTGGTAACCGCTATCAATAAAACGTTATTTGCCACGAGCAATGATGATCTTCGCCCGGCAATGACAGGTGTTTTCTTTGAGCTGGATAAAAAAGGGGTTCAGTTTGTGGCAACGGATGCACACCGGTTGGTAAAGTATAAAAGAACGGATGCAAAGGCGGCTAAAAATGATTCGTTTATTGTTCCTCGCAAACCGCTTAATCTTTTAAAATCGGCGATACCAGATAATGATGATGAAATAACGCTGAGCTATAACAGCAATCATTTTTTCGTAAAACACGGCACTACTCAAATGAGTTGTCGGCTGATTGATGCCCGCTTCCCGGATTATAAAGTAGTTATTCCTACCGATAATCCATATAAACTTACAGTAAATAAAAGCGATTTCCAGGGAGCTCTTCGCCGCGTAAGTATATTTAGTAATAAAAGCACCAACCAGGTCGCATTGAACATCAGTGGCAGTGAGCTGCAGCTTGCAGCGCAGGATGTTGATTTCAGTTTTGAGGGAAATGAAAGAATGAAGTGTCAGTACGATGGCGAAGACATCACCATTGCGTTCAATGCAAAGTTTTTAATTGAAATGCTGAATGCTGCGGACAGCGAGGAAATAAAAATGGAGTTATCTACCCCTACCAAAGCCGGTATCATCAAACAAACCGAGCAGGATGAAAATGAAGAAATGCTGATGCTGGTGATGCCGCTGATGCTGAATCAGTAACTTGTCTGAACCAGGATTTTTGAGATTCCTGGGATTATAAGGATATTTCAAAGCTCTCAAAATTGAGGGCTTTCTTTTTATTAACGATAGTTATGAAATTCATTTTATTGTTGACATTCGATAATTATATTCCGGCACACATTGCACTCGGAAGATTAAAAGATGAATTTATCAATTGCTTCTTGCAGGATGAATATACAGTTACTATTGATCCTTTACTATCAAATGCGATTGGTGGGATCAAGTTGATGGTGGCCGAGGCCCAGGCCGCAAGGGCACTGGAAATATTAAACACCCCGGGAGGAGAGTAAAATCTATTAAAGTAAAGAATTACAACTAAGTATAAACTTTTACCATTTCCTTAAAATTCATTTCCGTTTGTAAATCTTAGTTCTTTCTTCGTAACTTTTGATGGCAAAAGAGGCTATATGTGGGACCGTATTATTGAATACTTCTCTACCCTCGAACATCATCCTGCTCAGCGCATGGCATTTCTTGTCGGCGGCCTTCTTGTTTTCTGGATTATTGAAGGCTCTATCCCCCTGATCACGATGCAGTATAAAAAAAATAAACTGCGTCATGCTACCGTGAATATGGTATTTACTACTATTCATCTTATCATTCATACTTTTCTTGCTATTCTTATTATAGAGCTCAGCGACTGGTGCAAGGCTGAAAATTTTGGGTTTGTATACTGGGTGAACGCTGGTATCGGCGGAACTATTCTCATTTCATTTTTAACACTTGACTTTTTTGGTGGCTGGTTGGTACATATTACAGAACATAAGGTTCCGATGCTCTGGCGATTTCATGTTGTGCATCACGCCGATAACAATGTGGATGTAACAACGGGCCTTCGTCATCATCCTATTGAAAGTGTATTGCGCGGTGTTTTCTTTTTTATGGGCATATTTGTAAGCGGTGCTCCTATGTACGCTGTAATGATCTTTCAAACCATATTGGTTTTATCTACCGCCTTTACCCACGCTAATATCAGTATGCCGCGATGGCTTGATAAAGGGCTTAGTTATATACTCGTTTCACCTAATATGCATAAGGTACACCATCACTGGAAGCAACCTTTTACTGATAGTAATTATGGCGCCATCCTCTCTATCTGGGACCGGATATTGGGTACTTTTAAAAAATTGGATCCGAAAGAAATCCGCTATGGCCTCGACCGTTATTACCCAAATGAAAAGGATGAAGACTTTGGGTTGCTGATGAAAAGTCCATTTCAAAAAAACCGCGATTTCACGGATTAAAAAGATAAGGAGAAAGTCTTTTATCTTCGTTAGCTAATGTTAATATTAAGATGATCCATTCCGAAATTACCGGAGATATTATTGGGGCAGCAATGGAAGTACATACTAATTCGACTATAAATCATGCATAATCGTGGTTCTATAATCGCAATGATACCTGCCCGCTATGCGGCCACCCGTTTCCCCGCAAAGCTGATGCAGCCGCTCGGCGATAAAACAGTTATCCGCCATACCTATGATAATACAAAAGCAACAGGGCTTTTTGATGATGTGATTGTAGTAACAGACAGCGATATCATTTATCATGAAATAACTGATAATGGGGGCAAAGCGATAAAAAGTAAAAAGGAACACGAAAGCGGTAGTGACCGTATTGCGGAAGCAGCAGAACAACTAGACGTTGATATTATCGTGAACGTGCAGGGTGATGAGCCTTTTGTAAAAAGAGAACCGTTGGAAAAGCTGTTAAATGTATTTGACGATAAATCAGTGCAGGTAGCTTCTTTAATGCAGGTACTGAAGGAACAAAAACTTATTGATGACCCGAATTATGTGAAGGTAGCGGTGGACCGGAATTTGAATTCTTTATTCTTTTCAAGAAGCGTGGTCCCTTATCCCCGCAATAAAGAAATTCCCATTACCTATTACGAACATATCGGTGTATATGCTTTTCGCAAACAAGCTCTTTTGAATTTTACCAACTGGCCAATAACACCGTTAGAAGCTGCTGAAAGAATAGAATGCCTTCGTTATCTTGAATATGGTGTTCCATTAAGAATGGTGGTGGTGGATTATATGGGAGTAGAAATAGATACGCCTGAAGATCTTGAAAGAGCGGAAGATTTTTTATAATAAAATGTCCCACAAAGACGCAAAGAGCAAAGCATTCTCAATAAACATGAAATATCTCCTTTGTGTTCTTAGTGCCATTGCGGGAAACAAAAAAGCCCTTCGTTTCTGAAAGGCTTTAGTATTTAAAATCTATTATATTGTTTTAAGAAACTGCTTTCTCCTCTTCTACCAGGTTGTTACGGTTTTCTTTCGCCTGTTCAATAAAATCTTTTGCCTGCTGATAATATGATAAAGCAAAAGCTTCAGAAGGTTCATTTTTATTAATCTGCAAAACCAGTTCCTGGAAATTGCCGTATTCACTAAAAAGACCTTTCTGCGTAAAGTTAGTATCAAAATCACGAAGAATCCCGGTTTGCGTATTACACTGTATACCCTGTCCGAGTAATAATGCTTTTGCTGTATTGACAAATGCAGCATAAGAATGATAAATACTATCTGACCATGCTTTGTTATTATAACTTTCTTTAGATAATTCCAGTTTTTCTTCTCCTTCAAGTATCAGGGTGGCTACCAGATCAATCACTACACCCGCGCATTCCCCTACACCAATTGCTGTTGAATATTTTTCTTCGTGGCCCCAATCAGTAAAGTCATCATCTGTCAGCGTTTCAAGGGTTGTCAGGGGTTTTAATACATCATAGAAATACCTTTCCCCTTTGCGCTCAGTATACCCAAGATAGTTTTCTCCCTGTGTAGCATTGGTTTTATAATCATTCAGCAACACCCGCAATACATCCGGGCCTCTTTTACTGGGAACTTTTAAAACCTTATCAGCTACACGGCCATGGCCTGCACCCAAAGTACCACCGCCAATCAATACCTGCAATGCGGGCAGCACTTTTCCTTTTGCTTTTAATGAACTACCATGAAACCCAATACCTGCCATGCCATGCTGACCACAGGAATTCATACATCCGCTTATTTTAATAGTAAGATCTTTATTGTATAAAAACTCAGGAAACTCATCATCAATTACCGCGGACAAAACTTTACTGATCCCTGTGCTATTTGAGATACCCAGGTTGCAGGTATCTGTACCAGGGCAAGCTGTTATATCGGCTGTACTTCCAAAACCAGGTTCTGCCAGATTTTCAGATTCCAGTACACTATAAACGTATTCAACATGCTCAGGTTTTACAAAACGGAATTGCAAACCCTGGTTCACTGTTATACGAACATCATCTGCTATTACTGGTCTTAACTTTTCAATCAGCCTGCGGCTAACATCTGAATGTACATCGCCGATAGGCACTCTTACATATACTGCATAATAGCCTTGTTGTTTCTGCGGTGCAAGATTTGTTTTTTTCCAGATTTCAAATTTGAACGGATTCTTTATTGAATACTCTGTTGCCGGCAATTCGTAAGTTGGTAATACAAAATTGCCAAATCCGCTTGTATCTACAGGATAACTGTGATAAGGAAGCGCTTTTTGTTCTTCCGCTACCAATTCGTTAAAAGCTTCCAATCCTATTTTTTGAATAAGGAACTTCAATCTCGCCTTGTTACGATTGGTTCTTTCACCGTATCTGTCAAAAACGCGAAGCAGGCTTTCTATATAGGGAATCAACTGATCTTCCGGGAGAAATTCGTGTGTTGTTTTCGCTAAAAAAGGTTGTGCGCCAAGACCGCCACCAATTACAATTTTGAATCCTCTTTGTTTTTTTCCATCTGCTTCACGAATTCTGGGAATAGCGCCCAAATCATGTATGTAAGTAAGCGCTGTATCCTTGTCGCTGCTGGAAAATGCTATTTTGAATTTGCGTCCCATTTCCTGGCATACAGGATTACGTAAAAAGTATTCGAATGCGGCATGCGTATATGGAGTAACATCAAATAATTCATCCGGGTCAATACCTGCCTGATCGGATGCCGTGATATTTCTTACTGTATTACCACAGGCTTCACGAATAGTTACATTGTCCTGTTCTAATAAAGACCATAGTTCTGGCGTGCGTTCAAGGCTTACAAAATGTATCTGTATATCCTGGCGGGTAGTAAGGTGAAGGTTACCGGTGGCAAATTCATCCGATACATCAGCGATGCGTTTCCATTGAGCCAATGTCATTTTACCATAAGGCAGTTTAATGCGTATCATCTGAACGCCGGGTTGCCTTTGACCATATATGCCACGGGCAAGGCGAAGGCTACGGAATTTTTCGTCGGGAATTTTTCCATCCCTGAACTCCTTTATCTTCTTTTCTAATTGAATAATATCCTTTTCTACAATCGGGTTTTCTAATTCGGTCCTGAAACTTTGCATACGCTACATTTATGGTTAAGAAACAAAAACTTCCGCAGGATGTGCGGAAGCTTTGAAATAATATATGTATCCTACATAGCTTACCCGCACGTTATGTTCAGCCAACATGATTTACAACAACAGGAAAGAATGGAGGTGGTCATTTAATCTACTTTTTTAATGGACTATACAAAAGTAATACACAGTACTGACTACCGCAAATATTTTAACACTATGAATAATAACGAGTGTTAGTATATAAACCGGCTGGTTCAGGGGTTATTGACAGCTATTATTTGCCTGTACTTCTTTTTACCGTTTATTAAACCTGTGCTTGTTTTTCATACCTTTCTTTACCAAACAACGATTGCTCATGAGTAACAGTAAGATCTTTACATCATCCATAGTCGCCGCTCTGGCTGGTTTTATTTTCGGATTCGATACGGTAGTAATTTCCGGCGCCAACCTGCCCATTAAAGAATTATGGCATACTACTCCTTTATTCCATGGTTTCTTTATTATGTCAATGGCTTTATGGGGGACTGTTGTAGGAGCCCTGTTTGGTGGTGGTCCAACTGAGAAATATGGCCGTAAAAAAGTTCTTTTCTGGATCGGGATATTATTTGCTATTTCCGCATTCGGTTCTGCCTTTGCGCCGGATCCTTATACATTCTCATTCTTCCGGTTTATCGGTGGCTTAGGTATCGGTATTTCATCTGTTGCTGCACCCACTTATATCTCTGAAATTTCCACACCTGCAACAAGAGGCAGGCTGGGGGCAATGTATCAATTCAATATCGTGTTTGGCATATTGATCGCTTTCTTTTCTAATTATTTTTTAAAAGGAGTAGGCGGTGCTAACGACTGGCGATGGATGCTTGGCGTTCTTGCAATACCTTCTGTTATTTATACATTGATGGTATTTGGTATCCCCGAAAGTCCACGTTGGCTTATCAGCAGGAAAAACGATACGGAACAAGCAAAAAAGATACTATCACAAATGGGCGTTGTAGATACGAATGCAGAAGTAGCTAAGATTATTAAAGCAAATGAAGAAGAAACTTCCGGTAAGAAAGTACATTTTTTCAGCCATCGTTATAATAAAGTTCTATGGCTTGCATTTATGGTTGCCTTCTTCAATCAGCTTTCAGGTATTAACTTCATACTTTATTATGCGCCGCAAATACTGGAACGAGCGGGGCTCGCTGCAAAAGATTCTCTATTCAATTCGATCGCTATTGGTGGAATTAATTTAATATTCACTTTTGTTGGTCTTTATCTTATAGATCGTTTGGGCAGAAAGACATTGCTTATCATTGGCTCATTTGGCTACATTATCAGTCTTGCTATGGTAGCATGGTCATTTAAGTCAGAAGCAGGAGCTACTTTTTTAATGACTTTTCTATTGTTTTTTATCGCTTCACATGCAATCGGCCAGGGCGCTGTAATATGGGTTTTCATCTCCGAAATATTTCCCAATAAAGTACGTGGGTTAGGTCAATCCTTTGGCGCAAGTGTACATTGGATTTTTGCAGCGCTTATTACACTTGTAACGCCAGTTTTCCTGGATGAAAAAGATGGGCTTTTACGGGGAAAGCAGGATCCCTGGATGATCTTCGCCTTCTTTGCATTTATGATGGTATTGCAACTATTGTGGGTGTTAACGAGGGTTCCCGAAACAAAAGGAGTATCCCTGGAAGAGTTGGAGAAAAAGCTAATTGGTCATGGAGTTGAATAGCTGATTCGTTATAAATAATTTTTAAACCACAACTTGTCCCATCAATACGAATAGGATCATAGTAACCTCGGTTAAGCAAAGAGTATAAAACTATGCTGGTAAAAAGCCGGGATTAATTTCAGAATTTGATAATTGCAAAGCCATTCCTTCCATAATTGGAATAAGGAACAGCCATTTCATGATCAGAGATCTGGCGGGCTTTCTGGAATTGAAGCGTATTTTTTATTTTAGAAAAAACGATTCCGTCCTCTCTTATTTCTTCGCCTTTGTGATCAAGCACAGTTGTACTTCCAAATTGGTTTTCCCTCCAGAGATAACTATTGTATAAAAAAAACAACCGGCCGGATGCAGGTACAACAGCATACGATAAATAAGAAGAGTTCAATTCCGTGGTTTGTTCTTTATTAATAATGCCGCTCCAGCAGCTATCTTCTTTTGTGCCAGGAAAGTAGAATAAACTCAGGTCCCCTCTTTTATAATATCCTTTCGGGCCGGCCAGTGTACTATACTTTGTATAATCATCATTTTTTACCAGCGCTTCATTTTCATTATT
>Ga0068869_100002703_pt1 | contig 10726 bp, 26 predicted proteins | sample KBSMisM52_FD_64676 | JGI IMG/M metagenome (GOLD analysis project Ga0068869, IMG submission 64676) | Miscanthus rhizosphere microbial communities from Kellogg Biological Station, Michigan, USA - KBS Miscanthus M5-2 | ecosystem: Host-associated > Plants > Roots > Rhizosphere > Soil ... | reverse complement strand
CGCGAATGTGGTCAGGCATTTACGGCTAGACGAACAGAAGGAAGGCGACGAACCCGATCAAGAACGCCGGGACCGAAAAGATGAACAGAAGAGCGAAGAGCAACGCCGGTTTCTCGAATGTCGGCTGCGCGAGATCGCGGCGTTTGAGAACCGGGTGAATGGTGGAAAGAGATTCAAGCGGTGAGCGCAGGGGAGGATGATGATGAAGCTGCCACGCATCACATGGCCTCGGCTGACGATCGTGTCGTTCTTCATCTGGCTCGGAATTGTAATGATCGTTGGCGGGCTGTGGACGTTGGCCAAGCACTGGCCAGGATAAAATCCGGCGCATTGGCGCGCCGTAGTCTGGCCGTGACAGGGAGGAAGCGGTCGCCACGGTTGACTGAATTTTGAGATTGCGCCCTACCCCCGGGAGCGCAATGGAGCCGGCCGGGCGATCGCCAGCCCCCGCGCCCGGTCGGCTCTTCATTCCGAAGTTACGAGGCATCGGAGTTGCCCCATACACCGCTACCGGTCGCCGTCACTTTCGCGACAAAAATATGGCAAGTGCGGCAGTTCGCCACAGAAAGGACACGTTTGCTGTTAACCTGTGTTAATCGCTCTTGGGTTGCAAAAACCAAGAGCGCACGGGGTATGGCGTGCCAAACGTCTACGACATCGCTCATGCACGCGCCTCCAAGGAGGGGCGCGGCACCTCAGCGGGCCAGTCACAACCTTCCGGCCAGCGCTCCGAAAACCAGAGCATGACGTCATCGTACTTGCGTGCGGTGAATGTCGTGGAGCCCTCAACGACGCGATCGAAGAAACGCCAATCGCCAGCAGCCAAGCGGCCCAAAGTCGTCAAACTGAGAGACCGCGCCCCTGCATATGCCGAAGCGCAAGCCATGAGATTTGAGCGCAATTCTGTTTCCATGGCTGAGCAGCATAGTCGGAGTTTTCCGACCGCGCAAGAGGAAAAAGTCGGAAACTTCCAACTAGCCGCGCCTGCTGAAAAGTCGGACAAATCCGCTATGGCAACAGTGGACGAAATCCGGCAGACAATTGCGCTCGCCATGCAGCGAAAGAACGAGGGCCCCGTTGAGGTCGCCCTCGATATGGAGCTGGAGCGGAATCACCTCAGGGACTTCCTGGAGGGCCGAAAGCAATCCCTCAAGACTGAGGTCATGCTGGCGATCGCCGAACGATATTCTATACCTTTCAAGGACTTGATTATAACGAAGCGAAGGGTCGTGCGGCGCATCGCATAGCCTCAGTCGGATTTTTCCAACTTTTCTATTGACGGTCGGACTTTTCCGACTTACGGTGTCTTCATCAGGCCATCTGATGGAGAGCCGCCTTGGAACAGACCCGCACCCACCACTTCGACAACGGCGACGTCATCACCGGGCTTTGCCCGAACGGCGAGTTCGGCGCCTACCTTGAGCGCCATGACGGCCGCGTCCGTGGTTATGGCCACACCCGCTTTGCTGCGATCGCCGACCTCGTTGAATCGCTCGACCTGCAGGAGCCGGAAGACTTCGACCGTCAGGCCGCGGCGTTCGATCATGCGCATGACCTCCGCAAGAACTGGGTGGCGTGATCATGGCAATCATTTCTGATGAGGAAATTGACGCCGGTGCACAGGCCCTCCGTCAGCGTCAGCAGGGCGGCAAGCAGCTCATCCCTTGGGATCGCCTGACAAACACGACGAAACGTAAGTGGCGCGGTCATGCTGAGTGCGTCCTGACCGCTGCCGCATCAGTCCGGAAGGAGGCGTGATCATGGCCAAGACCTACGATCTCAAATGCTTCCGGCTAGGCCTCGCTTTCCTTGAGGATCACCCGGAACTGAACACGCCGGAAGCGCGAGTGACGCTGGCGATCACGATCCAAGACGCGATCGAAGGCGAGATCAATTTTATGCGCTCGCAGCTTTCGCCGGCCCGCAAGCACGAGGTGGCCAATGGGTGAGCACAACCTACCATGGGTGTATCGGCCGCGCGAGTTCGACGACTGGGGTTGGATCAGGGATTCGGAAGGCGATCTTGCCGCGTGTGCCAGGGGCGAGAAGGGGGGCAAGCCTCATCATGAGCACCGGATCGATGGGACTGACCCGTACGGGCAATACGCCGCCTTCATCGTCGAGGCCGTGAACAACCACGACCGCCTCACCCGCGAGAACGAGGCGCTGGTAAGCGTCCTGAAAGCGACCCAAGGCCGCATCATGAACGCCAATATTGACCTCGGGTCTGGTCATACCAAGGCGCAGGTTTCCAGAACGTTGCAAGGCATCATCGAATTTGTAGATGGCGCCCTCTCCTCTCTCAAGGAAGGAACAGCCAATGGCTGACCCGACCAGCTTCGAAATCAAATGGCGCCGTGATGGCGTGGGATACGCTGTTTCCATCCCGAACTACGACGGCGGCACAGTTTACACGGCTGAGCATGTCGATCGGCTCACCCGAGAAAACGGCGAACTGAAAGCCGCGCTGATGTCGTGCCGTACATCATACGACGGCTACCAGATCACGAGCAATGATCAGTATGCCCAGGTGATCGATAATTTCTGGCGCGAGCTTCAGCGTATCGACAAGGCGGCCCGCACCGCTCTCAAGGAGCCATGCAAGTGACCCCACAGCAGCGCGCGAGCCTCGATCTCGCCAGATGGCAAGCCATGCGAGATCTGCCGCCGGAAGAACGAATCGACCGGCTCATGTCGGATTTCTTCAAAGCGCCGCTGGAGTTGGATGTCCGCTATTCCGACGTGCTCGCAGCGGTAAGCGCGGAGATGGCGGAGTGATTGCATACATCGCAGGAGCCCTGACGGTCGTCATCCTCCTGTTCGTTACGTGGCAGATCGGACAGCCAAGCGCAGACGATTACTCGCAATGCCGTGGCCTGGATAAGGTGGAGGATTGAAGATGACACTGGAAGATTGGGGTAAGAACGTAAGCCATCACCTGCAATTCATCGAGGCCGGCGCGTCAATGGCTGCGCGTCACGCTGCTGCGCTCCCGATCCGGCCAGGCTTCGAAACCCTCGCCGAGGATGAATTGCAGAAGGCTCGCGAAACCCTGCAGGACGCACTGACGAAAGTCATCATCGCACAGAACACCTATCAGGCGAAGCCGCTGGAAACAGCATGACACCGACACCTTGCAGAACCTGCGACAACGTCCACAGCACCACGCGCAAGCTGTCGTACACGCAATGGACGTGCATCCGGTTTCCCAAGGTGGCAGGCCTCAACCCGGTCGATCCGGAAGGCTGGGTCGATCCGCCTTACATGCGCTGTGCTGGGATCAATGGCGGCCACTGCCCGCTTTGGACGGCGCGTCGCGAAGGACAACAGGAGTTCGGAGTGTGAGCTTTTCCGATCAGCAAAAGGCCGAGCTGGCTGCGAAGCTTCCAGCGAGCGCCGTCAAGTCGCGCGATCAGGCAGGCCGGCAAGTCTCGTATGTCGAGGGCTGGCACGTCATCGCCGAGGCAAACCGGATTTTCGGGTTCGACAACTGGACTCGCGAGACAATCGAATTGCGTTGCGTCTCCGAGAAGGACCGCGAAATAGGCAAGGCTAAGTTGCCCGGCTTCGGCGTGACCTACATCTGCAAGGTTCGCGTCATTGTCGGCGGGGTAACGCGCGAGGGCTGCGGCTCCGGCCATGGGATCGACCGGGACCTAGGCCAGGCGCACGAAAGCGCGCTCAAGGAAGCCGAGACGGACGCGATGAAGCGCGCATTCATGACGTTCGGGAATCCGTTCGGGCTGGCGCTTTACGACAAGGAGCGGGCAAACGTTGGGGATGAGGTTGACGAGAGCCGCGCCCGCTATGTCGCTGACTGCCGGGTGAAGATCGCCAACTTCCCCGATCAGGACCCGCGTATTCTCCCGTGGTGGGATGGAGAAAAGCAGGCCCGGCGCGACTTCGGACTGACCAGCGACGAGGTCAATACGCTCAAGGAAATGGTGATCGCCAAGCTTCCGAAGAGAGCCGCAGCATGAACAAGCCGCTCGCCATCCGCGCCGCATACGCTGACATCAAGCTCGAAGAAGACGCGCCAGGTTGCACAGTTGATCTTCGAAGTTCCGATCGCGGAGTTCGACGCGGCATACGAGGTGCTTGGCGGCCTGCCCAATCCAGCCAAGGAACAGTGGTTCGCAATAGCAGCAATCAAGGAGGTGGCTTCCAACCCACCATCCCCTGATGCGCGGCCCGAGCCGAAGGACAAGCCGGCTCGGGCCAAGCGGGAGTGGAGGGACGTATCGCCGGCGGAGCAGGCCGGCATCAGGTGTAGCGAGGCTGAGTTCAAAGCCTTCTTGAAAGAACAGCGAAACCAAGATTGGCGCGAAGTCGGAGCGTCATCTGCGCCCGTAGTTGACTGCGTTCGCCTGATCTGCGGCGTAGAATCCCGCGCTGATCTGAACACGATCCATTCAGCTCGCGTCATCTGGCACCAGTTGAACGACCAGTACGAAGCCTGGTTGAGGGTTGGCGCATGAGCCGCCGTGAGTTTTCAAAGCAGGTCAAGCGCGATGCGTTTGTGCGGGCCAATGGCAATTGTGAAGGCCATGGCTGCGGCGCCAGGCTCCATGTCGGCAAGTTTCACTATGACCATGAGATACCGGACGGTCTTGGTGGAGAGCCAACCTTGGACAACTGCAAGGTGCTCTGCATGGCCTGCCACAAGGTCAAGACGACCACGAAGGATGTCCCGGCCATAGCCAAGGCAAAGCGCATCAGCGACCGGCAGAAGGGCATCAAGAAGCCTCGCACGATCAGGGCTTGGAGACGGTTTGACGGGACGATCGTTCACGCGCCGCGCGAGCGGTGAGTTACCCATTTGGGAAATCAACGAGGGATTTGAAATGGACGCACAATTGAAAGCGAAGTGGGTCGCGGCGCTGCGAAGCGGAGAGTACCCGCAGGGTAATGGTTTTCTTGAAAAAGATGGCTGCTATTGCTGCTTAGGTGTTCTCTGCGCAATTCAGGACGAGCAGTGGAAAAAATATTTCCCCGCCTCTCTCTATTCAGAGACGTTGCCATATGCCGTCAATGGTGGATTGAGCGAGGCCGAAAGGCGCGAACTCGCAAGCCAAAATGATGGCGGATGCTCGTTCACCGAGATCGCCGACTACATCGAGAAGAACCTGTAGGTTTTCCGTCATCGGGAATTAAATCACATGGTCAATCTGGAAAAAGGTGAATGGGTAAAGGGCGTCGCGCATTGGCGCGAGGGCGACCGCGCCTTTATTTCCATCGCTTTTACTTGGCGCCTGCCAGAGGCCAGAAAGATAGCTGAATACTACCGCGCGATCGGATGCACGGTACAGGCTGGCGGCCCTGGAGTGTTCACGCAAAAGAAGTATCTGGCGGACCTGTGCGAGGTCGGCGGGTCTATCCCGGACGCGATCGCGCGCCATAATCCGATGGCAACCCGCGCGAGCTATGGCTGTCCGGTCGGTTGCTGGTTCTGCATCGTGCCGAAGATGGATGGCAAGGCTTTTACCTTTCTCCCTGACTTCCCTGTGCGCCCCGTGCTGTGCGACGACAATCTTTCGGCGCTCCCGGCCGACTATCAGCAGCATATTGTCGACCGCTACCTCGGCGCTGGCGTGAAGCTCTTGGATGCCAATTCCGGATTTGAGCCGGCAACTTTCGATGATGAGGTATTCGCGCGCTGGAAGCCGGTCCTCAAGGGACCGTGGCGATTCGGATATGACGAGAGTACCGAGGGCGAAGCCGTCTCCCGCGCGTTTCGCATCCTAAAGGACGTGTCGCCTCGCCGAAAGCAGGTTTACACGATGATCGGACACGAGCCGTTCGATGTCTGCATGGATCGGATTCAGAAGGTCATCGCGGCAGGCGGTGAGCCTTATGCTCAGCCATTCATCAAACTCAACTCTCTGACCAAAGAGCCGGCTGTTCGCCATGACTGGACCGCTCACAAGCTCAAGCAAGTGCAGCGTTGGGTAAATCGTAGGATTTGGCGCGTCGCACCATTCTGTGACTATGACGGCTCGATCAAAACGAGGAGCGCCGCGTGATTAGCTTTAATGCCCCGATAGGAAGGGATCGATCATGACCGAGAAATTTCCGATCGCCGCAGATCAGTTGCGGGCCATGGCGTCCTGCGCGGCCACCGAGATCGACGGCTTACGCGCGCAACTTGATGCGACCGAAGAGGCGGTGAGCGAAAAGCGCGCCGAGATCGCCAGCCTCCGCGCCCAGCTTGCGGAGGAGAAGGCAAAGCACGCCCTCACGATCCAGCATTTCCAAGCTCACCCAGCAGAACGATATTGGGAGGGTCGGTGGAGAGACGCTGACGCGCAGCTTGCGAGCGCCCGAAATGCGCTGGATTTCATTCGCGACAGCTACGACAGGAATGACATCAGCCACGTTGATTTCCGCATTGGCGCCTACAAGGCGGCTCTTTCAGCGTTGTCTGACGAAAAAGGCAACTCGTGAATGTCCTCGATCTCTTCTCAGGAATTGGCAGCTTCAGCCTCGGGCTCGAACGAGCCGGAATGCGAACCATCGCGTTCTGCGAGATCGACCCCTTCTGTCGCCGAGTGCTCGCCAGGCGCTGGCCAAACGTGCCTATCTTTACAGATGTCAGGCATCTCCGGGGAGAAGATGACTATAACGGGCAACACCCTGACATCATCTGCGGGGGATTTCCCTGCCAAAACGTCAGCATCGCAGCAACTGTCCATGGCGGACATTCTGGTCTCGACGGAGATCAAAGCGGTCTCTGGTTTGAGTACCATCGCCTTATCGAAAAAATCAGGCCGAAGTTCGCGATCATCGAAAACGTTGACCGCCTCGCCGGGTACGGACTTGACCGCGTACTGCGGTCGCTTGCCGAGATCGGGTATGATGCGGAATGGGACGTTATTCCAGGCCCCTTCGTTGGAGCGCCACAGCCTCGAAAGCGCATCTGGATTGTTGCCTACCCTGCCGGCCAGCGAATGGAAGGACTGCTCCAAGGCCTCCGTCCTGGCAAGACTGGATCGTGGTGGGAGGGTGGCACGCCGGATTTGCTCGACATCGCCAGGGCTCCGCTCGTCCAAGGAAATCGTTTTCCTCAACCCCTGCTTCGGGGAATGGATGAGCGGCCTGCCGATTGGGTGGACAGACTGCACGCTCTCGGAAACACCGTCATCCCACAAATCCCGGAAGCGATCGGACGAGCAATCATGAAAACCGCTTTAACGAGTTGACAATGCGAGGCATCTGGTGATGCGCCACATCCGATCTATTGGCTGGTTGGCCAGCATTAGAGACGTCTCCGGACGCTGGATGATAGGCGGCTGGGTTCGATCCCCGGTCCTCGCTCTATCCCTCACCACTGGAAAAGGAAACTGACATGCCATCCGGATATACGTGCGGTGTTGTAGACGGTGAAGTCACGGAGTTTTCGGACTTCGCGATGCGATGCGCGCGGGCTTTCGGCCCTCTCATCAACATGAGGGACGATCCGATGGACGCGCCGATACCAACAGAGATGCTGCCACAGACGAAGTGGTATGATGACCGCATCGCGGCAGATCTCAAGCGGATGGGCGAGGTCGAAGCCATGACTTTGGCTGCGGCCGATACGGAGGCTCTGGAAGCCCATCGGCAAGCCCTCGCGTTCCACGCAAAGGAACTGGCTGACAAAGAGGTGGTGACCTCCCGGCTGAACGCCATGCTTGCCAAGGTGAGGGCGTGGCAACCACCGACACCAGAGCACGACGGGATGAAGGAGTTCATGATCGAACAGCTTACAAGCTCATTGCCGGGAGACTATGCGCCATCGATCCCGGCGCTGCTGGACGGCGCAACTTGGCGTGAGCAGGAAATCAATCGGCTGGCCGATTCCGTTGTCTACCACCAGAAGGAACGGAACAAGGAAATTGAGCGAACGCGAGGCAAAGTCGAGTGGGTCAAGGCGCTCCGTTCATCGCTCACCATCGGGAAAGGCAACTCATGAGCGACGTGGATGATCCTATAAGAGACGCCCTTTACCATGCAAAGGCTCGATTTGAATGCCTTGCAGACGACTTCGAAAAGTCCGGAGACACAGTCCAATGGGCTATGTGCAGCGTCGATGCAGAGCGTATGGACAGAGCCATGAAATCACACGCCGAAAATACTGTCTTAGCTGGCCTTGAACGGTCAGCATTACCCTCGGGAAAGGGAAACTAATGAGCGATCATACCCCAGGACCTTGGACATTCGACGGCCCGCGCCACAACATTCATGTGGTGCAGGAGGCTGCCCCGAATATGCGCGTCTGTTTCATGACAAGCGACGGGCCTACGCTCGACAATGCGCGCCTGATCGCGGCGGCTCCTGACATGCTTCAATATATCCAGTCATCGGCATCTGCTGGGTGCGCTACGGCAACAGCCTTGCTTGCAAAACATTCCCTTTCGAACTGACAACGATGTCCCGCACCCCCGCACGCATCACGCAAGCCGACGTCGCCCGCGCCATCCGGGCTGCGCAGCAGTGCGGCGCGGGTTCGGTGCGCATCATGCCGGACGGCACAATTTTGATTGACCCGCAACGCCAAAAACAGACGACGAAGGAAGAAAAAGCGGTTGAGCCGGAACGGGAGATCGTTCTTTGATCGCCGCCATGCCAAGACCCCGCCCTCCCCATCTCCACCGCGAGCGCAAGCGCGGTCGTGTCGTCTGGTATGTCCGCAAGGGGCATGGAGCACGCTACAGGCTGCTCGCCGAATATGGCTCGGATGCATTCAAGGTCGAATACGACGACGCTTTGGCAGGCCGAAAGACGCAGCGCGGCGCGGTGGCAGGCTCGCTGCAATGGCTGTGGGACGCCTACCGCAAGGCCGATGCGTGGAAGGTGCTCGCCCCCGCCACGCGGCGGCAGCGTGAGAATATCATGCTGCACGTCCTTAAGACGGCCGGGCTTGAGCCGTTCGGTGCCATTCGAGAGGGGCATATCGTCGAAGGCCTTGACCGCCGCGCCGACACGCCATCGGCCGCCCGGAACTTCCTCGACACCATGCGCGGGCTTTACCAGTGGGCCAAGGCGCGCGGGCACGTCAGGCTTGATCCAACCGCCAACGTCAAGCCGCCGAAGCGGCGCCGGGGATCTGGCTTCGCGCCATGGACGCGCGAGGATATCACCGCCTACCAGAAGCGTTGGCCCTTGGGGACGCCGCCGCGCGTCTGGCTCGATGTCCTGCTCTACACCGGCCTTCGCCGCGGGGATGCTGCCAGGATCGGCCCAGAGAACGTCAAGGATGGCGTTGCAACGATCGCGACCGAGAAGAGCGGGGAGATGATTGTCGTTGTCCTGCCCGTTCTGGACGTACTGCAGGCCACGCTTACGGCAGGACCGACCGGGACCGACACATGGATCGTCGGCGAGCGCGGCGGGCCATTCGTCAAAGAATCCTTCGGCAATGCGTTCTCGGAAGCCGCCCGAGCCGCCGGCATCGAAAAGAGCGCCCATGGCGTTCGCAAGATTGCGGCGACGATCGCGGCTGAGAACGGCGCCACCGAAGCCGAGCTCGACGCCATCTTCGGATGGACCGGAGGCCGGATGGCCGCGCATTACACCAAACAGGCGAACCGCGCCAAGTTGGCCGCAGGAGCTGCGGAAAAGTTGAAATCTATTCCCTCACCGCTTGCTAAAGTGAGGGAAGTAGACGAGAATGTTGTTACAAATCAGCCGCTTATTAGAAGGCTGGTGGGGGAGGCAGAAGTTGAACAAGGCAATACTAACAACGACTTATAGGGATGTGAGGGAAATATGAGCGCTTTGAATGGGAATGGTGATTTTGGCAGCCGCCCTCACAAGACCCGCTATGAGCTGGTCGACAAGGACGGGAGGGTCGTCGGCAGATACCCCACGCTCTTGAAGCTGCATCAGGACGTTAGCGACCTCTTCCCCGACCAGCACCAGGACGAGGACCACACCGGCAAGGGGTGGGACATACAAGTTTGTGGGTGCGAGTGATGACACCGAAGGAACAGTACGAAGCCCGCAAGGCCGAGCGGAACAAGCTCAAGGACATGGACCATCAGGTCCGTGGCCGCACTGAGCAACTGATGATGCTCGACATGATGGATCGGTTCGTCACGGCCGCAGAGCGCATCGCCGACGCGCTGGAAAAACAGCCCTAAGGAAGGGTTAATTTAGAACTGAATGATTTCAATGGACCCGTCAGTCAGTGGGTTTGCGGAAAACCGCAATAGGCGGTGAGGAGATTCGGATGACCTACGACCAGTGGAAGACCACGGACCCGCACGATCGCTACTCTGACGATTTCGAGGAAGATTGCGACCACGAGGATTACGACTTCGATATCCTAACCGGCCGCGCCGAATGCCATCAGTGCCCTCATTCGTGGTACCTGAGCCGCAAAGAGATCAACCAGCAGATTAGGCTCCAGCGGGCCTATCAGGAAGAGATGGACCGCGAGAACCGCCGGCAATGGTGGCGTGACCGGACCTATCCGGTTCGCATGTTCTTCTTCCGGCTGCTGGAGCGGGTGTGGCCGCGGAAGGCGATCAATCTGCTCCACGACGACGAGATCCCATTTTAGCCCGCGTCATCGGGACGGCGGGAAAGGCAGGAGACGGTATGGCACGAACACGGAAGGCTATCCTCGCATGCGCTCGTTGGCTCTCATATTGCCTACAGATCGGATGGCCGCGGAGTGACCTGGATCGGCTCGAGGATCTGTGGTGGCGATATCACGATGACAATGGCCGGCTCCTGATGGGGC
>Ga0068869_100002691_pt1 | contig 10748 bp, 11 predicted proteins | sample KBSMisM52_FD_64676 | JGI IMG/M metagenome (GOLD analysis project Ga0068869, IMG submission 64676) | Miscanthus rhizosphere microbial communities from Kellogg Biological Station, Michigan, USA - KBS Miscanthus M5-2 | ecosystem: Host-associated > Plants > Roots > Rhizosphere > Soil ... | reverse complement strand
ATGGCATGCTTTCCAGAGGGGTGGGGCACATGGATGGTGGCCAACAGATCCATATACTCCTCGAAGAAATCCGGATGATCCCGCAAGTATTTTGCTACTTCTTCAGCTTTCATGGTCGATGTCAAATGTCGATGTCGCCTTCGAACACAGTTTCTGCCGGACCGGTCATCATGACGGGGTGCGCTCCCCCGGCCCATGCGATGCTCAAGTCGCCTCCGTGAGTCGTTATGCGCACCGGAGTGTCCAGCCGGCCGCGGATGATTCCTGCAACTGCCGCTGCACATGCGCCCGTACCGCAGGCCAGGGTCTCTCCTGCCCCGCGCTCGTAGACGCGCAGGCGCACGTGATGACGATCCAGTATTTCCATGTAACCTGCATTAACGCGTTCGGGGAAGCGCGCGTGACGCTCGATCATCGGCCCCTGGATAGGTACCGGCGCCGTATCGACATTGTCGACCAATTGCACCGCGTGCGGATTGCCCATGGATAGCGCGCTGATCTCCACCGATTCTTTGGCCACTTCTAGCTCATACGTGAGCGCTTGTTTGTCCGCGATAAACGGAATCTTGGAGGGCTCGAACTCCGGCGCACCCATGTCGACCGTGACCTGACCGTCCGGCTCCATCCGCGGCACGATCACACCTGAAGCAGTCTCCACGCGGATCTCCCGCTTACCGGTCAAACCCTTGTCGCGTACGTAGCGCACGAAGCAGCGCGCGCCGTTGCCGCATTGGCTGACCTCCCCACCATCGGCATTGAAGATGCGGTAGTAGAAATCGGTGTCGGGTGAGCGCGGCGCTTCGACCACGAGGATCTGGTCGCAGCCGATGCCGAAATGCCGGTCCGCCAACCGCTGCAATTTGGCCGCATCGAGCGTGATCTTCTGGCCGATTGCATCCAGCACGACGAAGTCGTTACCTACGCCCTGCATTTTGGTGAACTTAAGGTGCATGGGAGTTCAGCGCGTGGTTCGAGTGCCTTCAGGCTTTGGTCCTATATCCTTTGTCATCACGTAGTCGTCCATGTAGAACCCCCGGCCGATATCGAACGTGGCAGCTTGGGTGACGACGAAACCGTTTTTCAGGTACGCCTCGATGGCACCGCGATTGTTCTTGTTGACTTGCAAATACAACTGCGTGCACCCACGCGCACGCGCCCGTTCCTCAACATGACGCAGGAGCGTGCTGCCGTAGCCTCGTCCATGCAAATCATTGCGAACGTAGAGTTTGTCCAACTTCATTGCATACGGTTCATCGCCCGCCTCGGAGGCGGCAAAGGCGACCAGAACTCCATCAACCAACAGCTTGTCCCACCATGCGCTACCACTCGCCAATTGACCGCGAATCACGTCGGGCGAGTAGCGCTGCCCGAGCATGTATTCTATCTGCTCGACTGTAATGATGCTGGGGTAATGGGCATACCAAATCGCTCGTGCAAGCTCAATCAGTGCAGGTATGTCCTGTTCGCCAAGAGGCAATATCGCCGCACCATGTGTAGTCATCATCGTGACTTATAGAAGCTTGCTTCTCCGGGGGGGCGCGTCTTGAAGCGCCGGTGCGTCCACAAGTACTGCGCAGGCATGTCGCGAACGCGCTCCTCGATAAAGGCATTCATGCGGCGCGTGTCCCCCTTAACGTCTGTAGTTGGATAATTGGCCCAAGCCGGATAGAAACGCGCGACATAGCCTCCTCCTCCAGGATGCTGTGTGATAACCAGCGGGATGATCTTCGCTTTGGTCAATCGCGCCATGCGCGGCAGAGCCGTCACCGTTGCGGCTGATATACCGAAGAAGGGCACGAACACCGCATCTCGCGCTCCGAGATCCATATCCGGTGACAACTGCAGCGCCTGCCCGCCCTGCAGTGCGCGCAGGACCGCTTTTACGCCCTCCTGGCGAGAGATCATCCTCGTCCCCCGGAAGCGTTCGCGTCTACGCTTGAGAAAAGCATCTATGTATGGGTTCTTCTGTTGCACGTAAACTGCCACACCGCGATAGTCCAAAGTCATCCGCAGCCCTTCCAGCTCGATGCCCACGAAGTGAGGGACGAGCACGATAAAGAGTTGACCGTCCAGCGCGTCGACGTGCTCCTGCCCTTCGATTCGCACCATGCGGCGCAGACGTTCCGGGGAGCCCCACCAGGCGATGCCCCCTTCCACCAGGCCACGCCCGAATGCGCGGAAATGCTCGCGCAGCAACTCTTCGCGCTGCTGCGACGTCAGATCGGGAAAGCACAGACCCAGGTTGATGCGCGCGACTCGTCGGCGTGACGCAACCAGCCAGTAGGCGAACATCCCGACGAGTTGACCTAGCGGCGCCAGCAGACTCAGCGGTAACCAATGCAGAAGCCAAAGCAGCGCGATTACGAATCGGGCGAGCAGCGCTCCATTCATTGCGCTGGCTTCTCCCAGCCTTCCGGCGGTGGCGGCGCGCCGGCCGGATGCTTGTACCGGTTATAACCCCACAGATATTGTTCCGGACAGGCGCGAATAGTTCGTTCCAGAACGTCGTTCAGGCGCTGCGCACCCTCGTTGCCTTTGAGGTCTGCATCGACAGCCTCGAGTTCGATGTCGTAGCCGGCTGCGCGCGGCAACCGTTTGGCAAGCGCGACGAAAACGGCCGGATTGGTCGATGCGAAGAGTCGACCCACAAGTGTCATCGTGTAAGCCGGTCGGCCGAAGAACTCTACCCATACCCCTTCGCCATAGCCCGGCACCTGATCGGGCAGGATGCCGATCGCCTCGCCCTGCTTCAATGCTCTGAATAGCATACGCACGCCCTGCACGGTTGCAGGCGCTAATTTCATGGGACTGCGAGCCCGGCCGCCTATCACAAGCCGGTTTACCCACGGGATGTGTGGCGTCCGATAAAGGACAGTCATTGGTAATAGGAACGCTGCGTATATGGCCGCGACTTCGAAGCATCCCACGTGAGGCGTGAGCAGGATAATGCTGCGCCCTCGCTGGTGCGCCTCCATGACCGCCTCTTCGCCCTTGCACGACCGGACGAGTGCGCGAACATCCGCAGCGTCCCGATACCATAGTGGGATGAACTCGGCAGCTTGGCGTCCTGTCTCTACGATGTTGGCGCGCAGGATGCGGCGATAGTCGGCCTCATCGGCCCACAAGCCGCTCTTGCGCAGATTCTGGCGAAGCCGATTCCTATAACGAGGCGAACCCAAGTACGCCAGCCAACCTAGAGGAGCGCCCATGGCGTAGTGGAATCGCAGCGGCAGCCGGGCCAGAAGCCGGAGCAAGCCAATCAGTAGGAACACGGAGTGTCTTCAAGGAGCAAGGCCAATCTGTTATTCTCCAACCCTTTATGTACAACCCAGAACAGAAATGGCCCCGTGATGAGTGAATATCTTTTTACGTCCGAGTCGGTGTCCGAAGGGCATCCGGACAAAGTGGCAGACCAGATTTCCGATGCGGTACTGGACGCTATCTTAGCCCAGGACAAATTCGCCCGGGTGGCGGCGGAAACGCTGGTCAATACGGGTCTGGTTGTGATGGCCGGGGAAATTACCACCACGGCAGTTGTGGACTTCCAGCAGATTGCGAGGGAGACGATCAAGCGGATCGGCTACGACAACACCGAGTACGGTATCGATTACAAAGGCTGCGCAGTGCTTGTGGCCTACGACAAACAGTCGCCCGATATTTCGCAGGGTGTAACCGAAGGCAAGGGCCTCGATCTGGAACAAGGCGCAGGTGATCAGGGCCTGATGTTCGGTTACGCTTGCAACGAAACGCAGCAGCTCATGCCTATGCCAATTTACCTGGCCCATAGGCTGGTCGAGCGTCAGTCAGAACTGCGCCGAGATGGCCGTTTGCCGTGGTTGCGTCCGGATGCCAAGTCGCAGGTGACAATTCGCTACGTTGACGACAAGCCCCACTCGATCGACACCGTGGTCCTCTCTACCCAACACGCTCCCGAGATCGAGCACAAGCAGATCGAGGAAGCGGTTATAGAGAGCATCATCAAGCCTGTGCTGCCGAAGGAGATGATCCGCGGCAACGTCCGTTATCTCGTCAATCCCACCGGTCGCTTTGTGGTCGGCGGACCGCAGGGAGATTGTGGGCTCACCGGACGCAAGATCATCGTGGATACCTATGGTGGCGCTGCTCACCATGGCGGCGGCGCGTTCTCCGGTAAAGATCCTTCGAAGGTGGATCGTTCCGCTGCTTATGCCGCGCGGTATGTGGCAAAAAATATCGTCGCCGCGGGACTCGCGACCAAGTGCGAGCTTCAGGTGAGCTACGCTATCGGCGTCGCGCGTCCCACCAGCGTGATGGTGACCACGTTTGGTACGGGCAAGGTGTCGGACGAAAAACTCGCGGAGTTGGTGCAGAAACACTTCGATCTGCGTCCGAAGGGCATCATCCAGATGCTGAACTTGCTGCGCCCGATCTACCTGAAGACTGCTGCGTACGGTCACTTTGGCCGCGACGAACCGGAGTTCGGCTGGGAATCGATGGACAAGGTTCAGGCGCTGCAAGCCGATTCGGGAATTAAGCCGGCGCACGCGTAAGGCGCAGCGGCCTGATCCTCCAGGAAGCTTGACCCTGGGCGTCGTCGCAGTTATTGCATGCTGACCTATGAAATCGCGAGGATTTCGCTCGAGGTTTTATACAGGCTCCGGGCATAACCTCGGCGTTTCGCCTATAATCACAGTTCCCTGAGGAGCGTTGCGACGGCCCCCCACTAGTACCCGAAGCGGGACCGCCAGGCTCAGGTGTCCAACATTGCAACGGCGCTCACGAACTTTTTTCTTAATCGAAAGGAGGGCGTGATGAGCGCCGTATTGCAACCCAAACAGTTCACCGATTACCACGTCGCCGACCTATCTCTGGCGGACTGGGGCCGCAAGGAAATCAAGATCGCGCAGACCGAAATGCCCGGTCTCATGGCTATTCGAGAAGAATTCGCAGCGCTGCAGTCGCTGCGCGGCGCGCGCATCACCGGCTCGCTGCACATGACTATCCAAACCGCAGTTCTGATCGAGACGCTGCAGGCACTCGGCGCACAAGTCCGCTGGGCTTCCTGCAATATCTATTCGACCCAGGACCATGCCGCGGCCGCTATTGCAGCGCAGGGCACACCGGTTTTCGCCTACAAGGGCGAGTCGCTTACCGAGTACTGGGACTATACCCATCGCATCTTCGAATGGCCCGATGGCGGCTACACCAACATGATCCTGGACGATGGCGGCGATGCCACGCTGCTGTTACATCTGGGCACTCGTGCGGAGACCGATTTATCCGTCCTGAATCATCCCGGCAGCGAAGAAGAGACTGTGCTATTCGCTGCGATCAAGGCCAAGCTCGCTAAGGAGCCCCACTGGTACTCCGTCCGTCTTGCTCACGTCAAAGGCGTGACAGAAGAGACCACCACCGGTGTGAAGCGTCTGTATCAGATGGCCAAGGACGGGTTGCTTAAGTTTCCAGCCATCAACGTCAACGACTCGGTAACCAAGTCCAAGTTCGACAACCTCTACGGTTGCCGCGAATCACTGGTCGATGGCATCAAGCGGGCAACCGATGTCATGGTCGCCGGAAAGATCGCCGTCGTGGCAGGCTACGGGGACGTGGGCAAGGGTTCGGCACAGGCGTTGCGCGCCCTCTCGGCGCAGGTGTGGGTGACAGAGATCGATCCGATTTGCGCGCTACAGGCGGCGATGGAAGGATACCGTGTTGTCACCATGGAGTATGCCGCGGACAAAGGTGACATTTTCGTCAGCGCCACTGGCAACTTTCACGTGATCACGCACGATCACATGAAGAAGATGAAGGATCAGGCCATTGTCTGCAACATTGGCCACTTCGATAACGAAATCGACGTGGCGGGTTTGAAGAAGTACAAATGGGAAAACATCAAACCCCAGGTCGACCACGTGATCTTTCCTGACGGCAAACGAATCATTCTGCTGGCCGAAGGACGGCTGGTGAATCTGGGTTGTGGCACCGGGCATCCGTCCTATGTGATGAGCTCGTCGTTCGCCAACCAGACCATCGCGCAGATCGAGTTGTTCAACAATCCCGACAAATATCCGGTAGGTGTGTACGTGCTGCCAAAGCATCTCGACGAGAAGGTGGCGCGACTCCAGCTGAAGAAGCTCTCGGCCCAATTGACGGAGCTGACGGATGCTCAAGCGCGCTACATAGGGGTCAACAAGGAAGGGCCATACAAGGCGGAGCACTACCGCTACTAGTCCGTCGGGCTCAGGCTGCATCTGTGCAGTCAGGCGAATTGGGTGGTTAGCTGCCCAATTCGCCTTTCGTGCCGATGACACCAGGGCTTCCACATCGTGGATCGATCCCTATGGCTGCGAAGTCGTTTTCGATGGAATTCTTCCCGCCTCAGACCTCCGAGGGTGTGGAAAAGCTTCGCCTTGCCCGCAAGCAGCTCGCGCAACTCAAACCCGAGTTTTTCTCGGTAACGTTCGGGGCGGGTGGTTCGACACGCGAGCGTACTTTTGGCACGGTCCTCGAGATACAGCGGGAAGGCTACCAAGCCGCTCCACACATATCGTGCGTTGCCTCGACTCGAGAAAGCGTTCGCGAGATGCTGCAACGATACAGGGAAGCGGGCATCAAACGCGTCGTAGCGCTACGAGGTGACATGCCCTCAGGTATGGTGGAGGCGGGTGAGTTTCGCTACGCCAACGAACTGGTGACTTTCCTGCGAGCGGAATTCGGGGATGCGTTCCATGTGGAAGTCGCTGCCTACCCGGAATATCACCCACAGGCCAAATCATCTCAGGATGATTTGGTCAGTTTCAAACGCAAGGTGGAGGCGGGCGCCGACAGCGCTATCACGCAGTATTTCTACAATGCCGACGCATACTTCGCATTCATCGAAGAATGCCAGACCGTAGGGATAAACGTCCCCATCGTACCCGGCATCATGCCAATAGGGCGGTTCTCGCAGCTCGCACGTTTTTCGGACGCTTGCGGTGCCGAGATCCCGCGTTGGATTCGCGAGAAGCTGCACGGCTTCGGGGACGACACCGCTTCCATCCGCTCCTTCGGTTTGGATGTGGTTACCGCGTTGTGCGATCGCCTCCTCCGTGGAGGCGCGCCAGGACTACATTTCTACACGCTGAATCAAGCCGGCCTGACCACGACGATCTGGCAGCGGCTGGGCCTGTAGAGCTCCTGACTAACTTCGAAGGTAGAGGTACTGTTAGACGACAACTTGTTCGACGGTGGAGCGAATCATCATTGCTGTTGCCCCTAACTCAGCGGATGACACAGTGAAGCAAGGGACATGCTCTGCAATTTGAACGACCGCATCCAGTCCACGATTGTTGTGTGCCAACGCATTCAGCGTGTTCGCGTAAAGCCGTGCGCTTCCTTCAGCCGGACTGATTTGACGTATCTCCGGTGTCTCTAGTTCTGGGTGGTACTTCACCAGAAACACCGCTCCCAGCGAACGTGACTCGGATATCGTATCGGCTGGTAGTGACCGCGGTGGAACATGGATTGTGCGGCCCAGCTCAATCGCTTCCTTCGGGAGTGGATAAGTTGTCGGAGGGTGCTGCTTTAAACAAAGTGCATGGGGATATGGAAAGACCCGCATCGTAGTCAGATCGATCGGACTTAGCTCATCGCTGAGATAACGGAATTCGTGATGGAGCAGCGCCCATGTAGTGGTTGATTTTCCACTGCCTGGTTCGGCAGCGAACAGGCAGGCCTTTCCTCGCCACTCGATCGCTGCTGAGTGCAGGAAGAACAGATCGGAGCGTCTCTTCTGCAACTCTACGGTGATATCCTTCTCCAGCCAATACAAGAAGTCGCACGCGTCGGCCGCGGCAATCGTGGCTTGTCCGTCGCGGGTCAGACAGAATGATCCTGCCACGTCGCCGCTCTCGCCCCGATAATGCAAATCCGGCGGGCTCCACTCGCTTACCGTTGCCATCATCCCGAAGTTCGCGGATACAAGCCGCCGCAGAGCCGGGTCAGGGCAATCGACCTGGATGCGTTGGCCGAGAATCAGAAAGGAAAGCGAACTGTCGAGGGACGGGACGCGCTCGGAAATCATTGCCCGAACATTGGAAGGTATGGGAAAAATCGTTTTCGGGAATCCGTCAGTTCGATCGTGTTCCCCAAGGTTGACACGGGGTACAGAATTTGAACGCGTGCATCTCGAAGCAAACCCCGCACCGCCTCAGCGCTTGGCTGTCGACGGCGGGGGCGAAATAGGAAGGCTTACTTGACTTGCTTTAGAGTTTCGATCATTGAGTGATCGTAGTCGTGTCCACGGTCGAAGTGATCGGCCTTGGCGGAAACGGTGTAGGTCTTGGAAGAGGCCTTACCGACGCGGCCTTGGCGTAGGAAGCGGCCGCAGCGAGGGTTACGATTGCTGGGGCGACGTATGCGATTTTCCTGACAAACTCCCGCCGCGTGACATCTTGCTTAGCCATCTCGCTCTCTCCCTTGTGAGTAGTCGTACTCGGTGATTGTTGTGCTTGATTAAGCATCTACGATCAGGTTGAGCGCTCGCAATTTGTCGAGTGTCTCAACTACGTCCTTCAAAATGAGATCCTGTGCTACATCGAATTCTGCTGCAACCAATGCCGCTAACTCTTCCGCAGAGCCTACTTCCTCGCATCTGTGCCAGATAAAGCTCGCGGTTTGATTCAGCTGATGAATCTGGTCCGCTTCGGTGTCCAGGAGCAATACTTCCGGCTCAACCTCACGCACCATGACGGCGTCCAGACGCTTGCGCAGAAAATTCGTATTCATTTATCCCTCCGGTCCGCAGCGTAAGCGAGACGAAAGGAGAGCGCACAAATTGTCATAAGGTAGTTAAACCGCTCACGGCGCAGCCCAATTGGCTACCATGCTCGGGACTTACGCAAGGGTCCTGAATGTGGACCTTGTCATACATGGATCCGAGCTTTGAAACGACCATACCCGCCAACTCTAGCCACCGGATGGACCGGCAACCCACCGCTCGTACTGGAGTTACTTAGATACGCTGCCACGGCGTCGTCTTCGGATGCCACCTATCGAATTGCCTTTCGTCGCTTGGCGGAAGTCGACGAGCGCCAGTTTCAATGGGTGCTCAAAGCAGGCCTGGGACCGCTCCTGTACAGCGCCACTGACGAGGTCGATCAAGTGCCCGCCGCCCGGCGGGACATTCTTCGTAGTGCCGACCTGACCGCGCAAGTCCGGCACGGGAATTTTGTGGATGCCGCCAACGAGATTATCGACGCTTGCCGCGACATCGGAGTCCGCGTGACCCTGTTGAAGGGAATCTCAACCAGCGATCAATACTATCCCGCTCCGCACCTGAGACCGATGGGCGACATCGATATCCTCGTCTGCGCGGAAGCCCAAGAATCGGTGGAGTCCGAAATCGTGCGTCGCGGCTTTACTCGAGTGCCAGATGATGAGGCAGATGGAGATTCCTATCACGGCGTGCCGTTATTTCACCCCCACCGGGGCGTTTGGGTGGAGGTTCACAACGCTTTGTTCCCGCGACAAGATAGCCTCCGGCGAAATAGCGTTTTCAGTCCGCCGCATCTCGATGACCATTCCCTGGCGTCGACTTTTCAGGGCAGGCCCGTCCATCGCTTTAGCGCTGAATTGCAGCTCCTGTACATTGCGTCATTCTGGATCAGAGATCTATCCCGCCAGGGAATCTACGCGAGCTACCTGCCCCCCTTGTTCGATGCTGTCTACCTCTTGAAGAATTTGGGTCGACCGCTGGATTGGGAAGGGCTACTAGGCTCGTTGGACAACGACATGGCGATGGCATCCCTGTACATCATGTTGGTTCACTTATCTCGGTGCGGGCTGCACGAATTCCCCCTGACAGTCATGACTCACCTTGGTGAGAATCAGGAAACGGTAGGTGATCTGGAACTCAACATTATCCACTTCATGCTCTCTAATTATCTCATCCAAGGTCGGCCGTTCACGCGACTCTTCCAGAGCTGGCACGTCTTGGATAACCTGCTGACGCCCGGATCTGCTGGCGCAAAACTATTATTGTTGCCTTGGAATATAGTTTTCCCGCCGCGTGTCAAGGATCGATATAGCCTGCGCTATCAACTAGAGAGGGTCCACAGACTCGTGCGTGGCCAGCGAAGTTGAATCATTTCTGAAGCGTTGCGATCCCCTCGTGCATTCGAACACTAATTCGTCGGCCCGGGAGGGATTGTCTGGGCGGGGCTGTCCGCGAACGTCTCGCAACGAGCCAGCGCCTTCTCTCTTTGCTCCACCCACTGTTTGTGGGCCGATTCGAAATCCATATTGATGGGACAGTTCCGACACGCTGTCCTCGGTGCTTTTTGATAGTCCAGCTGTATAACGTCGGACGCGTCGGCATCAGTTTCGGCCAGTCTCCAGACTCGACATACGGCAAGGCCCTCGCAACCGCTGGTAAGGGAATTGTCGGGAGGCGAGAATTCTTGCACGCCACATCGCAGACCGGCTGGGCAAGGTTGCCACCCTCCACGTGTCGACGAAACTGTGGTCGCTCGCAAGATCAGAGCACCAGGCTCGGAAGGGCGTACGTCGGCCGCATACAACGCGCAGTGTGGACATCCTTTGCCGAGCTGGAACAAAAAATAGTCCCTAGACTTCGATAGTGTGATGATTTCCGATTCATTTCGGGAGGTGTTTTGTTCTTGAACGGGCTCCGGGGGAACCTCGATGTGATTAATCGCCGGGAGAGACTGTCGAGTGATCCCGGCCCGATCGGTTGCTAGCTCGAGACTCACCTCACTATCGCCACTCCT
>Ga0068869_100002690_pt1 | contig 10751 bp, 9 predicted proteins | sample KBSMisM52_FD_64676 | JGI IMG/M metagenome (GOLD analysis project Ga0068869, IMG submission 64676) | Miscanthus rhizosphere microbial communities from Kellogg Biological Station, Michigan, USA - KBS Miscanthus M5-2 | ecosystem: Host-associated > Plants > Roots > Rhizosphere > Soil ... | reverse complement strand
TCGCGCTCAGCCCTTCGATGACAACTGCGTCGCCGGTTCGCAAAACCGAAGTCACTTCACCGGCGAGCACGTCTTCTTCTGCGTCGATCGTGCCCAGCGCGATCGACAGTGAAGCGCCAGGTTTTGTCGTCGCAAATTTTGATTCCGGCCACACCACAATTTCTGCCGAGTGATGCGCGCCATTGCGGAGTACGACCCGCAAACGGACGAGGCCCGCCTCAGACGCGCTCAAGTCGCGCCCATCGATGGTGATGATTGCGGAAGGCCGGCCGGGTTTCATTGCTCCAAATCCTCGAGGCTGATGCCGTGACGAGCCATTTCCTGGCGTAAAAGCATTCGGAGATGCGACGCAAACTCAGCGCTTTCGATCCCTCCAAGAGACTGCGCAGGCGTAAACGCAGCCCCCGGTTCGCTTGGCGATCGAATTTCTTCTGCAGGCGCGCCTGCACTCTGAAACGCTTGGGCCGCCAGTCGCTGCAGTCCGGTTCGCGGAAAATTTTTCTGTGATTGGAAAGAATCTCTTTGAAGGGCCGGCTCACGTTCACGCGACGCGCCTTCACTTGAAATGTGGCCTTCGCCGACTTGCGGCTGCCGCGTTGAGCGAACTCGTTCGACCGCCGCAGTGAGGACCTGTTCAAACAAGCCGCCGTGCGTCGCCTGTTCACGGCCAACTCTCGCCGGGTCCGCATCCAGCGACGCTCGGGCGGGCTGCTGCGGTATGGAAATGAAACTCGATTTTGAAGCGGCAGTTTCCACTGAGGCCAATGGGACTCGATCGAGTTGCCTTGTGTTTTCGCGAGTTATCCCTGAAGGGTTGTTTGAAATCGAAGTTCGAGTCTGGCTTTGAACTTCGCGCACGACCGTGCGGACGGTGTGATCAACTGGGGGAACGGTCTCAAGCCGAGTTACCGATCCTCCTGGTCTTGAATTGTCCGCAGTACCCTCTTTGTGAGACTCCACGAGGCGAGCAATCGCGGAGAATGTTTCAGTTCTTGTTTGTTGAGGGGCGGCCAGGTTGTTCGAAGTCGTCAGCCGCGTCAGCGTAGGTTTAGTTGCCAGTGTAAACGACCGGCTGATTTTATTGTGCTGCGCGCCGGTGCCTGACGACGAAAAGTGCGGTTGATGAGTCGCAGCTGGTTCCGAGTGGCGGTTCGAATCTCGTTCGGCGTCGAACCGGGCTAGCGCTTTGTCAATCGGTGGTCCGAAAACACCGAACTCCATCAACGGCTGCACCAACTCTTCCGAATCAAGAATGGGTAGATCCAGGGTTGGCTCCATTATTGAATTCCAGGCGCTCTGAAGCGAGCCCATCTTGCGCATGGCGCGACCAGCAGCCGCGGCTTCGGTCCACAACCTACTGAACGCCGGATGGGGAGCAGTGCTCATAGTTGCACTCCCTCCCGGTCACCCCGCGCCAGCATCTCGAGGTACAACAGTACCTGGCCCAATGTCAGCCCCGAACATTGTTCGGGCGTCCAGCCGAATTCACGCGCCAGAATGAAGCAAGCACGCGTCAACGGCGCCCGGATCGCGTTTTCAAGGTCATCACCATCGAGGCTTAGTCCGCTCACGTTGTTGACCTTGCCCAAAAGGAATTGGACCAGACCGGCCGATAGGGCTCCGACTTGTTCGATCGTGAGTGGTGGATTGACCAGCGCCTGCTGGACCATCAGCACACTGGTCAGCACTTGCTGTTCTTTCGCAGCCGCCGTCACCCGCTGCACATCGCGAACCGTCAACGGACGCAGGACGACTTCTCCCGCCATCGCGCCGTTCGACTCGCCGGAGTTGAGCAGCGCAGCGGGAATCTGCACGTTATGAGTAGAGGAAGCTCCCGCGAGGAGATCTTCCGCGGTTAAGGCTTTTGCCATTGACCCTCGGCTTTCGAAAAAAGTCCTAAGCTCCAGCCTTGTCTTCTACCTTGACCCAGAGGGCGCGGAAGGTCAGCTCCTCCCACACAAAATCATCTTCGGGAACGTTGACGACCCACTCGCTCACTTTCACACCCATGACGGTCACCGTCGAAGTGACGCCCGGAAGCGATGGGTTTTCGAGCCGGACATTAAGGTTGAAAGACGGGCTCACGAAGCTGCCCGCCGGACGGCTGTCGGCAGCATCACCCAGCATCAACTTCAAGAGCGCGCCGTTGATAAAGGCGCGGTCAATCGTCCCGTATACGTTCACGTTGCCGGGCCGCAATTCAGTGGGAAAACGTTGACCGAGTTCGTGAAAGGGCTGAACGTCGTTTGTCACCCGCACGGTTACGCCGGTGACCCTGCCAATCGGCGTAAGCGAATAAGCATCATTGATCGCTTTAGCCTTGTCCCCTTCCGGTCCCGCTTCGACGGCGAGGGAAATCGTGCCGTCTGAACCTCGATACACTGTTGTCGCCATAGTTCCTCCAGAATGAATTGACCAACGTTATTCCAGGTTCATGATCACCTTGATGAAATCGATTGAGAACGTCGGCCGCAAGGTCATGGTTACCAGCGCCACGCCGACAATCTCCTGCGCGCGCGTTGCGGTGACTTCGAGCTGATAACTGGTCAGCATCTCATCCACCACCATGCTGGCCAGGAATCCATCGAGCGTTGCTTTCAACGCCGAGCGAACTCTGGAATTGTTTAGCCGGCCGATGTAAGGATTGGAGCCGATGCGTACGCCGGCCTTGGCGTAATCGACGATGCGTCGCACTGAAATCTGTCGAAACGCACCAGTGTCGGTGGAAACGCCTTTCACCACCCGTATTCCCAGGTTTCTTTGCAACACCAAAACCCGATTGCCCAGCAACTGCTTTTGCTCGGCGCGTGTGTAAAAGCGGGTCAGGTCGTCAGCCGCGACATCTTTATTCGTCAGGCTGATGTGCGGCGCCAGAGTCGACAAGCGACCGGCGATGAGGCCGGCGGCATAAGGCGCCGTCAGCTTTACGCTCTTGTTTGCTTCGCCCACTCGCGCGGCATCGTCAGCCACGATCCCCGGCGCAACCAAAATCAGACGAGGGCTGCTCCCTTTACTGGAGTCGTTCGCCACCTTGGCCAGCTCGTCGCCTGAAACCCCGAGCACGGCCATTCGCTCACGACCGTCGTTCTCAGTTGCCTCGAGGTGACCCAGCACTGTTCCCGTAATCGTGTTCGCGTCAAGACCGCCCACGGCAACGATGTTCACGGGTTCGTTGGCCAGCAGCGCGAGACCGGCTGCGATTTCCGTGGCTGTCGCCGCCACGCCATCCGGCCCGCCCACATTACCTGCGGTGGCGGCGGTGATCGTTTTCGGAACTTTGAGCTTGTCGGCATCGGCCAGCCCACTCGCGGTTACTAACCGGCTGGCATCATTGATTGCTTGCGCTAACTCGCCGGCGTCGACGCCGACGAAACTCTCTTTCACGCGCTTGTAAACCAATTCCAGAGTCACCGGCCCGTCAGTGGGCGAAGTGAGCGTAGCCACAATGTCGTTGGCCCACGTTCCGGGTGAAGTCGCGGTCAGCGTGAATAGGGTCGGGGCGCCCGTGCCTTTGATCGTCCAGGTCATCGCCTTCATCGATGCCCCTTCGGCAATGTTCGCTACCCGCACAGCGTAGACGGTCGAGCCACCGCCTTTGAAGACTTGTTCAAGTGTTCGGGTCAGGGTGAGCGCGGGAGCTTCGGCCGTGCCAGGCCAGCGGTCATAGGACCCAAAGGTCTCGAGCGCTTCACCGTAACTTCCGAGAATGGTTACCTGGTTCACCGGGCCTTTGTTGGCGGTGCCAACGATCCCGATGTTGCCGGTGGAAATACCGCCGACTCCAATCAGACCTTCCGCCCTTACTTCGATGTAAGTTCCCGGAAGAATCATTTCGCCGATCGCTTCACTCATGCGTGCCTCCTGCTGCGGTAGGTAATCCGGTTGGATTACGCGATTAGGTTTGGCGCATCGATGTTGTCATTTACAGGGATGCGCAAGATGATCCCGCCGGAAGATTCCGGACGATTGATTTCGAGTTCAAACTCAAAAGTTAACAAGGCCACTCGAGCTCGAGAGTTAGCCAGGGTAGTATCGGGCGGCTGAATGCTTCCGAGCCTTACCAGCGTCATTCCGTGTAGACCCTTGATGGCCGTTGAGCGTGGCGGTTGCAAAGCATCCACCACCGCCGTGCTCAAATCGCGCACCCTGGCGAGGTCCGGGTCACGAACGTCGACTCGCAACGTTCCGGCGATCCGGCTCGTACGTTGCTCCCACTGTCCGAGAAAATAATCCGCCTCGACATTTCCGTTGTTGGGAAGAGCGCTGCCAAAAAAAAGCCGGCCGACCAGTGGATCAGCCCTAACCTGATTTGCGCTCGGAGTTCCGGTCACGACCTGGCGGCCAACCCCGCCGACTTTTACCGAAAGATCCGCCGGTCCCAACGGCGCCTCAGTTCCGTCGGCCTTGACCAACCCACCATGAGGCAAAACAAGTTCGGTTCGGTCGGGATTTAGCAATCGAAACGAAGGCTCCTCCGGCAAGATTGGATTCGCTAGATCGATCGTCGATTTCACCGGAAGGGCGCCATCCGTAATCAGCTGGGAACGCTCACCGAGACCGTTTCCGAGTGGGCGCACTCGATTTAACGACAAGACAACGGCAGGCATCTCGGCCGCGCCTGCCGGGTCGGCAATCCCGACAGTTTTAGGCGCCGGCGTCAGCCCTGCCTCAGCCTGGAGGTAGTCTGAAATCACCCGAAGAAATTCGTTGGCAACCAAAAGATCACCTTCATCCTAAGAGAGTTGACAGCGGTTCAAACACGTTACCCGCCTGCGAAACGGCTGATTTCAGGTCTTCGGCGGCGGGCTTGAGCGGCGACAACAAATCACCTACCTCGGGTATGTCGCCGATGAAACCCGGAAGATCGAGCAGATCGAGTCCGAGGTCTACATCCAGACCCAGATCCGAATCCACGTCGAGACCGAAATCCGACGCCGGTCCAGGCGGTTCCGGAGGTTCGGTGTATTCGCGCAAGGCGATGGAGTAATGAAAGACATCGGCTCTTTCGGCCTGCTCGGTAAGGGCAAGAGCGACGATGAGTACTTGTTCTAAGGTGGATTCCTTGATGATGTCGGCAATGAAGTCGACCGGTTCTCCGGCGAGGAACTTTTCTCGCAACTCCTTAAGGAATGCGTCGCGGGCCTCGTCGCCGTAGAGCGACCCGGAGATTTGCACGGCGAGCGCGCCACGGCCCAGGTCCTGATGCAGATCGCCCTGCAAGCCCGGTACGGGCAAAACCGCAAGGCGGCGCATTTCCGTAGTAGCAATGTTTTCGATTCTGGGGACTTCCCAGGAACCGATCATAGGGCGCAGGAGCATTAAGGAGACCCCAGCCGCACAGGGCAGTCATGAGTTTCAAATGGTGAGCGAGTAACCGGGGGATATCGGATCCGTGCGGATCGAGATGATGCGGAAGGTCATCGCACGCATTTGGTTTTTGGCGGGCAAATAATATTCGGAGAGCTGGAGAATAGGAAGAGATCACGCTGTTTTATTTTTTCTTTGCTTAAATTTTTTAGTACTCGTTTTTACTGCTCACGTCTAACCACGGCATCCAAATCATTCTCAGCATTAAGTATCCAGCAGCGTTTGTACAAAAAGCCTATCCACGGCGCTGGAATACGATTGTTGGCGAGCTTGCTTCAGAAACCAGGCTGGGTACTTTTGCGCAAGGCTTATCAGCCTTAACTTTCACCGGGTAGGGGGTGCAGCACGAAATGTGCACGCTCCTGAACACTCAGGTACAATCACAAACCACGATCGATCAACTCTTAAACCAAACGCGTTTCGGAATACACGTGTACTTGTGATGACAAATGCTTGATCTCAACTACGTCCGGGAAAATCTCGAGAAGGTAAAGGCGGGACTACAATCGCGTGGTGTTGCGCCTGAAGCGCTGGATACTTTTGCGGCTGCTGACGCTGAGCGCCGTCGCATTATTGCCGAGTCGGATCAGCTAAATGCCTCGCGAAACACCGCCAGCCGTGAAATAGGCGCCTTAATGAAGGAAGGCAAAAGCGACGAAGCTGACGCCCGACGCAAAGAAGTTAACGAGTTAAAGGAACGCATTGCGGAGCTCGATCGGTTGCGCGATGAAGCCGAGACAAGCATGCGCAGCCTGCTGACTTCGCTTCCCAATCTTCCCGCTGAAGGCGTGCCGGTTGGTAAAGGCGAGGCGGAAAACGTCGAAGTGCGCCGCTGGGGGACGAAACCCGAATTTGAATTCGGACCCAAGGATCACGTGGATCTGGGAACAGCTTTGGGCATCCTTGATCTGGAACGGGCGGCCAAAATTTCCGGCGCGCGCTTTGGAATTCTGAATGGCGCCGGTGCGCGCCTGAGCCGGGCCCTCGTCAACTTTATGCTTGACGTGCAGACTCGCGAGAACGGTTATTCAGAAACGCTGCCGCCTTTTATAGTTAATGCGAACGCACTTTTTGGCACAGCTCAGTTGCCGAAATTCGAAGAAGACCTTTTCAAACTTACCGACGAGCGCGGTCTTTATTTGATACCCACCGGCGAAGTGCCGGTCACGAATTATCACAGCGATGAAATTCTCGACGCTGCCGCGCTGCCGCTTAAGTTTGCGGCTTACTCGCCATGTTTTCGTTCCGAGGCGGGCAGCTATGGCCGCGACACCCGTGGCATCTACCGGCAGCATCAGTTTGAGAAAGTTGAGTTGGTAAAACTGACAACTCCGGAAGAGTCGTTCAATGAGTTGGAGAGTTTGACGCGGGATGCCGAGTCAATTCTGGAGAAGCTTGGTTTGCACTATCGCACAGTTGAACATGTGACGGGAGATTTGGGATTCTCGGCGGCGAAGTCGTACGACGTTGAGGTTTGGTTGCCGTCGTATGGCGAGTTCAAGGAGATTTCATCGTGCTCCAACTGTGTTGATTTTCAAGCCCGCCGCGCGCAGATTCGTTTTCGCCGCGCCGGTGGAGCGAAGCCGGAATTTGTGCACACTTTGAATGGTTCAGGATTGGCGGTCGGCCGAACGTGGATTGCGGTTCTGGAAAACTTTCAACAGGCGGATGGCTCGGTTGTCATTCCGGAAGCACTGCGACCGTACGTTGGTGGCCTCGAAAAGATCACGAAGTAGAATCCACAGATTACGCAGATTACACCGATCAAGCAGAGCAAGATCCAACCGGCAAAGGAACGGGTTAGTCCAATGCCAGTTTCTAACGGCTAGCTTTTGAATCTGTGAAATCTGCGTAATCTGCGGATAGTTATTTGATTCTTAGATCAAACGGCATCAGCAGCATCGACTCGCCACTCTTCATCCGATCCAACAAAGCCATATAGCGCACCGCGCGACGAGCGTCCTCTGGCAAGGTAGCCAGCACAGCTTCTCGTTGTTTCATCTGAGTGCTGGCTTCGTCACCTTCGCTCAGCAGTTCCTGAATAAAGGTACGCGGGTACGGCAGAATCACGCGATGTACGCCTTTGTCTTTGGGAATCTTCGCCAGGTCTTTCGCTACCTCGACCGCGCGATCAAGGCCGCCAAACTCATCTACCAGGCCCCGCTCTTTGCCCTGGGAGCCGGTCCAGACGCGACCTTGTGCGATTGAGTCGATATAGGCCGCATCCTTTTCCCGGCCCTTGGCAACTTTCGGCACGAAGTCGTTGTAATAAGTCGTCTTGATCCAGTCTTCAAACTTCGCCCGTTCATCGGGAGTAAACTTTTCAGTCTCGCGAAACATGCCGGCGTTCTTGCCACGCAACAGGTATTCGTTAGAGAGTCCCAGCCAATCATAGAAACCTCTCATAACCGGCTTGCCCGCTACGACGCCGATCGAACCGGTGATCGTTGAGGGTTGAGCAACAATCTTGCTGGCGCCACAGGCGATGTAATAACCACCTGAAGCGGCCACGTCGCTCATCGAGATCACCACCGGCTTCTTTTCTTTGGCCGCGACCACGGAGTGCCAGATGATGTCTGACGCCAGACCCGAACCACCAGGACTGTCTACTCTGATAACGATTGCCTTGATAGTCTTATCGTCGCGGGCGTCGTCGATCGCTTTTGAAAGCGTGTCGGAACCAATCGACTGACTACCGCGAGGGCTGTTCTCCGATTGTCCGGAACCGATGTCGCCGGTGGCATAGATGACTGCAATCCTCTCGCCCTCATCGAGGCCAAGCGACTCCGCTTCGATCCTCGAGTAATCGCCACCCTTCACCATCGGCAGCTTATCGGCTTCTTTGTAGCCCAACTTCGTTTTCAACTCTTGCTCGAGTTCCTCGCGATAGGCGACGCCGTCGATGAGTCCGGCATCTTTGGCCTTCAGCGAGCCGTAGGGAGCATCATCGATGATGGCGCGTACCTGGTCTGAAGTTTTACCGCGGCCCTTGGCGATCGCATCGACGTAGCGATTAAACAGATCGTCCAGCAGCGAATTCATGAATTCGCGATGAGCGTCAGACATCTCTTTGCGAGTGAAAGTGTCGCCGACGCTTTTGTACTTTCCGATCTGATAGATGTCGGGATAGACGCCCAGCTTATCGAGCGAGCCGCGGAAGAACATCACGTCGGCGGCCAGACCGTTGATGAACAACTCGCCCGGCGGCGCCAAATAAATTTTGTCGCAGGCGCTGGCGATGTAGTACTCCTTGTTCATCCCGAATTCCAGATAAGCGTATACAGGTTTACCGGAGGAACGAAAATCGGTGATGGCGTCACGAATCTCCTCCGACTTGCCCCAACCGGCGCCGGACATGTCGATTTCCAGCAGGACGACTTTGATGCGCTTGTCTACTTTCGCCTTCTTGAATTGCAGAATGAGATTCGTGAGCGATTGGTCAGTGGAACCAAAAAATTTTCTCAAGGGATCGTAAGGGACGTAATCCGGTAACGAGCCGGCAACGCGGAGAGTGAGCACGCTGTTGTCAGCGATGGTTGGCTCGTTTTGCCGGAAGGCGGAGATTACAACCGCGAGGCCAATCAGTGCGACCAAAACCAGCCCCACCACAATGCTGGTAACAATCAAAACGGTCTTTCGTGTGCGCGACATTGCCATATTATTTCCTGCCTTTTATTGCCTAATTAAGTAGTAATTATTCGTCCTCTGAATACGTTGGCGGAAAGGAAAAGGTTTTAACTTTGGGTTGCTGAGAAGGGAAAAGGGCAAACGGGGAAGAGCGGTCAACTGAAATCAGCTCGAGGTTGGGAAGGCGGGCTTGCCGCCGCTCCTCGGTTTCCTTCTTTTTAGCTCGTTTCCTGTGCGGTCTTAACTATCCAACCGCCGCCGACGACTTCGTCGCCTCGATAAAATACGGTCGCCTGGCCAGGCGTAATTGCTCGCTGCGGTTCATCGAAATTGACGCGAACCCGGTTGTTCTCGATTGGGGTGATGGTGGCTTCCGCCGGGTGATGTCGATAACGCACGCGTACCTCCGCACGCACAGATTCATCCGGTTGATCAAACGCAACCCAGTTGACTCCCGCAGCGGTGAATTCGTTACTCAACAACTCGTCCTGCTCGCCAATCACGATCCGGTTCCTGGCGGCGTCGATGTTGGTTACGTAAAGCGGTTGCGGTCCGGCGATGCCGATGCCGCGGCGCTGGCCGATCGTGTAACGATGAATACCCGTGTGCTGGCCCACCACAGTCCCGCGGGCATCAACTATCTCACCCGCGCCCGGCAAACGTTCGCTCGCATGCTCCGCTTCAAGATAGCGATCGATGAACCCGGCATAATTTCCATCGGGAACAAAACAGATCTCCTGCGACTCCGATTTCTCCGCCACCGCCAGTGAGTGTTCTCGCGCCACCTCGCGCACCTCGGGCTTCGACATCTCGCCGAGCGGAAACATTGCGCGCGACAATTGGTCCTGCGTTAGCTCCCAGAGAAAGTAAGATTGATCTTTATCGAGATTGCTCGCGCGCATGAGCCGGTAGCGACGCGAGGTTTCGTCGTAGTCAACTCGGGCGTAGTGGCCCGTCGCAACTTTGTCACAGCCGAGATTAGCGGCCAGTTGATCGAGCGAAGCAAACTTCAAACGGCTATTACACGAGACACAGGGAATCGGCGTCTCGCCATTCAGATAACTGGCGACAAATGGCTGCACCACATCGCGCTCAAACTCGCGTTCGAGGTTGAGCACGTAAAATGGAAAGCCGAGCTCTTCGGCTACGCGGCGCGCGTCGTAAACATCATCAAGCGAGCAGCAGCGTGACGGCAACGGTTCGCCGTTTTCGTCCACACTGATACCGCGGCGTTGGTTCCACAGCTGCATCGTGAAGCCGATTAGATCGTGACCCTGCTCCTTGAGAATTGCGGCTGCGGCTGAAGAATCCACGCCCCCGGACATTGCTACTGCGAGTTTCATTACATCCAGTTTCAGGTTTCGAGTTCCAAGTTTCAAGTCGGCAGGCGCGCTTGAGTGATAAATGACTGAACGTCTGATGAGGTGAGGTCAGTACCACCACGCGGTAGCGTGTGGGTTTGATCGGGCATTCCATTAGTTTTACGGGCAAATCTTTAATCGTCGTCGAGAATTCCGTAACCACCCACCCGCTACCGCGTGGTGGTACTAACTTCATTTCACAGGGTTGAATGGCAATGAACGCAACTGAAAATCTTAAACCCTCTTCCCACCTAATTTAACACCTCGTTTGCTGGGCTATTCAGCGGATGCTAAGATCGCGAACTCGAAACCTGAAAATCGAAACCAGAAACTTTGCCCGAATCAGCCATAGAAGAATATCGAGTCGCCGAAGAGCCCTACTACCTGCCGATTGGC
>Ga0068869_100002683_pt1 | contig 10761 bp, 9 predicted proteins | sample KBSMisM52_FD_64676 | JGI IMG/M metagenome (GOLD analysis project Ga0068869, IMG submission 64676) | Miscanthus rhizosphere microbial communities from Kellogg Biological Station, Michigan, USA - KBS Miscanthus M5-2 | ecosystem: Host-associated > Plants > Roots > Rhizosphere > Soil ... | reverse complement strand
CCCGCTCCGGGTGCGCGAGCGCGAAGCGGGTGGCGATGCCCGCCCCGAGCGAGAGGCCGCCGACCACCGCGTGGACCAGGCCGAGGTGGCTCATGAGGTCGCGCAGGTCGAGCACCCAGTGGCCGAAGGTGACCTTGGCCGGATCGGCCGGGCTCTCCGAGCGGGCGTGGCCCCGCGGCTCCCAGAGGATCAACCGGTGCCGCGCCGAGAGGGCGTGGACGTTGGGCTGCCACATCCCCGCGTTGCCGCCGATGCCGTAGGCGAGGAGGAGCGGGTCGCCGGTACCGTGCGACTCGTAGTAGATCCGGACGCCGTCGCTTGTCGTGAAGTGCGCCATGGGCCCCTCCTTCCGGGAGGTTGTGGTACAAGAGGGTCCTATGGAACGGTCGTTCGCCGAGGAAGTCAAGCAGCTCGCCCTGGGTGACGGGCAGGTGCTCCGGGGCGAAGGGATCCTCGCCATCACCAAGGCGCTGCTGCAGGCCGGCGTCTCCTACGTGGGCGGCTACCCGGGCGCGCCGGTCTCGCACCTCCTCGACGTGCTGGCCGACGCCAACGAGTCGCTGCTCGAGCCCATGGGCGTCTACCTGGACGCCTCCGCCAACGAGGCGGCGGCCGCCGCCCTGCTCGGCGCGTCCATCAACTACCCGATGCGCGGCGCGGTGACGTGGAAGTCCATTGTGGGCACCAACGTGGCCGCCGACGCGCTCTCGAACCTGGCCTCGGCGGGCGTCATCGGCGGCGCCCTGATCGTGGTCGGCGAGGACTACGGCGCGGGGGCCAGCGTCATCCAGGAGCGCACCCACTCCTTCGCGCTCAAGTCGTCGCTGCCGCTCATCGACCCGCGGCCGACGCTGCAGAACCTCGCGCGCATGGTGGAGGAAGGCTTCGCCCTGTCCGAGGCTTCCAACCTGCCCACCGTGATCAGCCTGCGCATCCGGGCCGCGCACATGCGCGGGAGCCTGGTCTGCCGAGACAATGTCCGGCCCGCGGTCGGCATGAACACGCGGCTCGCGCGCCACTCCTTCGACTACGGGCGCATCAGCCACCCGCCGTCCACCTACACCCAGGAGGCGCAGAAGTTCGAGCGCCGGCTGCCCGCGGCCCGGCGCTACATCGTGGATCGGGGCCTCAACGAGGTGATCCCCGGCGAGGAGAAGGCGCTCGGCATCATCCTGCAGGGCGGGCTGACGCCGACCGCGCTGCGGGCGCTCGAGCTGCTGGGGATGGCCGATCCGTTCGGCAAGTCCCGCGTCCCGATGCTCGTGCTCAACGTGATCCACCCGCTCGTGCCCGAGCAGCTCGTCTCCTTCCTCGAGGGCAAGCAGCGGGTGCTCGTGCTGGAAGAGGGCATGCCGAGCTTCATCGAGCAGGAGCTGAAGGCGCTGGCCTACGAGCACGGCATCACCACGCGCATCCACGGCAAGGACGTGGTGGCCGCGCAGGGCGAGTACGTCCCCGAGGTGGTGCTGGCCGCGGTCGCGCGCTTCCTGGGCGGCGACGCGGAGCGGCGGCGGCAGGCGCTCACCGAGCACGTGGGGCAGGGCCGCGCGCTGCTGCGCGCGCCGCTCCCCAAGCGCCCACCCGCCTTCTGCACCGGCTGCCCGGAGCGGCCGGTGTTCAGCGCGCTCAAGATCGCCCAGCGCGAGCTCGGCGAGACCCACGTGGCCGCCGACATCGGCTGCCACGCGTTCGCCACGCTGCCCCCGTTCAACCAGGGCAACACGATCCTCGGCTACGGGATGAGCCTGGCCTCGGCGAGCGCGGTGGCTCCCAACTTCGACAAGCGCGTGATCTCGATCCTGGGCGACGGCGGCTTCTGGCACTCGGGGCTCACCGCGGGGGTGGCCAACGCGGTCTTCAACAAGCAGGACTCGATCGTGGTGGTGCTGGAGAACTTCTACACCTCGGCCACCGGCCAGCAGGCGAATCCCTCGTCGGGCAAGAACCCCCGCGGGGACACCGTGAAGATGTCCATCGCCGACACCATCCGGAGCCTCGGAGTGTCCTGGATCAAGACCGTGAATCCGTACCGGGTCGGCGACACCCTGAAGGTGGTCAAGGAGGCCATGACCACCGCGGCGGGCGGGCTCAAGGTGATCATCGCGCGCGCGGAGTGTCAGCTCGAGCGCCAGCGGCGCGTGAAGCCCCAGGTGGCGGCGCAGCTCAAGGCGGGCGTGCGGGTCGAGGTGCCGCGGTTCGGGGTGGATCCCGACGTCTGCACCGGCGACAAGTCGTGCATGCGTTTCAACGGCTGCCCGTCGCTCACCTTGAAGAACAACCCGGATCCGCTACGCGACGACCCGGTGGCCCACGTGGACGCGAGCTGCGTGGGCTGCGGCCTCTGCGGCGAGGTGGCTCACGCCGCGGTGCTGTGCCCGTCGTTCTACGAGACGCGCGTCGTGCACAACCCGAGCGCCGGATCCCGCGCGCTCGACGGGCTGCGGCGCCGGGTCATCGGGTGGCTCCAGCCGGCGTGATGACCGCGCCCCGCCCCGTCTCGATCCTGATCGCCGCGCTCGGCGGACAGGGCGGCGGCGTGCTCACCGAGTGGCTCGTGGGCGCGGCCGCCCACGCGGGCTACCCGGCGCAGGCCACCTCGATCCCCGGGGTGGCCCAGCGCACCGGGGCCACCACCTACTACGTCGAGGTGTTTCCCGAGCGGGTGGCGGCGGGCGGCGCCGAGCCGGTCTTCTCGCTCTATCCGACGCCGGGCGACGTGGACGTGATCATCGCCTCGGAGCTGCTCGAGGCGGGCCGCACGATCGAGATGGACTACGCCTCCCCCGGCCGCACCACCCTGGTCGCGAGCACGCACCGGCTGTTCTCGATCGCGGAGAAGTCGGTGCCGGGCGACGGGATCTATCCGAGCGAAGGGCTGGAGGCCGCCGCGCGCAAGCTCAGCCGGCGTTTCATTGGCTTCGACGCCCTGGCCGAGGCGCGTCGGCACCAGACCGAGGTCAACGCCCTGCTGCTGGGCGCGCTGTCGGCGACCGGCGTCCTGCCCATGACCGCGACCGACTTCGAGGCCGCGATCCGCGAAGGGGGCGTCGCGGTCGATCGCAACATCCGCGGCCTGAAGGCGGGCCAGGAGCTGGTTGCGACCGGGGCGGCGGGCGCGGACGCGCCTGCCGCCGAGCGGCCGTGGGCGGCGGTGAAGGGCGAGCGGGCGGCCGCGCTCGGCCGGCGGGGCGCCGCGTTCCTGGCGCTGGCCGATCGCGCGGAGGCCGAGCTCCCGGAGGCCGTACATGCGACGCTGGGCGAAGCCCTGGCGCGCCTGGTCGACTACCAGGACGCGCGGTACGCGGAGCTGTTCCTCGAGCGCGTGCGCCGCGTGCGCGCGCTCGACCCCGGCGCGCGGCTGACCCGCGTGTTCGCGCGGCGGCTCGCGGTGTGGATGAGCTACGAGGACGCGATCCGCGTGGCCGACCTCAAGACGCGGCGCGGCCGCTTCGAGCGCATCCGCCGCGAGAACGGGGCGCCCCCCGGCTCCGTGGTCGTGGTGACCGACTACCTGAAGCCCGATCTCGACGAGCTCTACGGCATCCTGCCCGCCGCGATCGGCGGCCCCATCGCGCGCTGGGCCGAGCGGCGCTGGCCCGACGGGCGCCCGACGATCGGCCAGCACGTCAAGACCACCTCGGTGCTGGGCTTCCTGCGCGTCTGGCTGCTGGCCCGGCTCCGCGGGCTGCGCCCGTCGTCGCTGCGCCGCCAGCGCGAGTTCGCGCTCATGCATCACTGGGAGGAGACGGTGCTCGCGGCCGCCGCCCTCGACGAGGGTCTGGCCGTCGAGGCAGCCGAGCTGGCCAATATCGTGAAGGGCTACGGCGAGGTACGCCGCCGTCTCGCCGGGGCGCTCGAGCGCTTCCTCGATGGTGAGGTGCGCCCCGCCATCGAGGCCGACCGGCGCGCGGGCGCGGGCTTCGCCCGCTCGGCCGAGCTCGTGCGCGCGGGCCGTCACCGTCTCCTCGCCGACGAGAACGCCTCGTCTCTCACCCCTCACGGAAGGGGCTAGACCCTGGACATGGCCGCCAACGTGCTCCTCACCCGCGATGGCCCCATCGCCACCGTCACGCTCAATCGCCCGGATCGCCGCAACTCGCTGAGCGACGAGATGCTCACCGACCTGGGCGCGGCCTTCGCCGGGCTGCGCGACGACGGGTCCACCCGCGTGGTCATCGTGACCGGCGCGCCGCCGGTCTTCTCCGCGGGGGCCGACGCCGGCCACGCCAAGGCCGCGACCCCGGAGGAGCGCCGCCGGCTCTTCCTCTCCCGCAAGTCCCAGTTCCGCCGCCTCTTCGAACGCTCGAACGCCCTGCTCGAGAATCTGGAGCAGGCCACCATCGCGGCGGTCAATGGCCACGCGGTGGGCGGCGGCTGGGGCCTGGCGCTCGCGTGCGACTTCCGCATCGCGGCCGCGGAGGCTCAGTTCTGGATCCCGGAGGTGGACCTGGGCGTGCCGCTCGGGGTGGGCACGACCACTCGCTTCGTGCGGATGGTCGGCCCGGCGCGGGCCAAGGAGATCATCATGGGCTGCGCGCGCTACTCGGCGGCCGAGGCCCAGGCCTGGGGCCTCGTGAACCGGGTGGTGCCGGGAGCCGAGCTGGCCCAGGCCGCGCGCGACTACGCGCAGCTCATGGCGAAGAAGCCGTTCCGCCCGCTCGCCGAGGTCAAGGCCCGCATCAACGCCATCGCGCGCACCGGTATCCCCGAGGTCAACGCGATGACCGAGGGGTTCCTCGACCGCGAGTGAGCGCGGCGGCCCACCGGGCCGACCAGGTGACCAGCGGCTGGAGCTGCTCGATCAGCTCGCGCCCCCGGGGCGTGAGGCCGTAGCCCGCCGCGCCCACCGACTCCAGCAGCCCGCTCTCCCGCAGCTCGCGCACCCGCTCGTTGAGCACGGTCGGGCTCACGCCGCCGCAGGCCTCCTGGAGCGCCCGGAAGGTCAGCCGGCCCCCGCGCAGCTCCCAGATGACCCGGAGCGTCCAGCGCCGGCCGAGCAGGTCCAGGAGGGCCATGATCGGCCGGCCGCTCCGCGAGCCCCGCACCGGCCGTCCCGGCCTGGGCGTTCCGGCCATCGCGCGCCTCCCTTGTGCTACTGAATTAGTAGCGTTAGGATGTCTGCTACGGAAATGATAGCACTCGGTTCACGGAGGCCCGCCATGACCCAGGCCCGCATCGCCCCCCTCGAGCCCCCCTACGCCCCGCCGGTCCAGGCCGCGCTCGACCGGATCATGCCGCCGGGCGTCCCGCCGCTCGCCTTGTTCCGCACCCTGGCGGTGAACGAGCGCGTCTTCCTGCGCGTGATGGCGGGCGGCCTGCTCGACCGGGGCTCCATCAGCCTGCGCGAGCGGGAGATCGTCATCGACCGCACGTGCGCCCGCTGCGGGTCCGAGTACGAGTGGGGCGTCCACGTGGCCCTCTTCGCGGAGCGGGTGGGCCTGACCGCGGCCCAGGTCGCCGCCACCTGCGCGCCCGAGCCGGAAGCGGACGCGTTCCCGGATCGCGAGCGCCTGCTCATCCGCCTGGTGGACGCCCTCCACGACCGGGCCCGGGTGGACGACGCGCTGTGGGCCGCCCTGCGCGCGCACTGGACCGAGGCGCAGCTCATCGAGCTGATCGCGCTGGCCGGGTTCTACCACCTGATCTCGTTCGTCACCAACGCGCTCAGGATTCCCCCCGAGCCCTACGGCGCGCGGTTCTCGCGGCCGGACGGGGCGAACGGAGCTGGTGATGGACGTTCTCGCCCCGCGTCTCCTTCAGCAGGAGACTGATCGCGGCGGCGACCAGCACGAAGAGCACGCAGATCGCGAAGGCGTCCCGGTAGGCCGTCACCGGGTACACGCGGGCGCCCTCGGCCACCGCGCCGGTCCAGCGCGCGTCGAGGACCGCGCCCACCGGCCCCTGGGTGAGCGCGGCGCCCACGAAGCCGCCCAGGTTGGTCACCGCGACCGCGCTGCCCGCGAGCCCGGGCGGGTTCACCTCGGCGCCCATCGGCCAGGTGAGGACGAAGGCGCCGCCCATGATCCCGATGCACACGAAGAGAGCGCAGACGCCGGGCAGCGGCAGGGTGCCGAGGGTCAGCACGAAGGCGAGCCAGACCACGAACTGCCCGGAGACCAGGACGATGTACGGGAGCTTCCGGCGGTGCAGGACCCGGTCGGAGAGGTAGCCGGTGAGCGGAGCGGAGACGAGGAGCGCGAACGAGGGCAGCGAGGCGTACAGGGCGGCCCGGGTGGTGGCGAGACCGTAGACGTCACGGAGGAACGGCACGCTCCACAGGAAGAAGTTGCCCAGGGCCGCGTAGAGGAAGAAGAAACAGAGGAAGGGCGGCCAGGTATACGGATTGCGCAGGACCTGGGCCGTTCCGGTCAGGGCGTGCCGGAGCGACGCGGACCCGGGCGCGGCCCCGCCGGCGCCGGCGGGCCGGTCGCGAACGACCGCCGCGCAGAGCAGCGCGGCCGCGAGCGTCACCGCGCCGATGATCACGAGGGCCCCCCGCCAGGAGACGCTCACCGCCAGCGCGGCGAGGGGCGCGCTGCCCACGAGCGCCCCGAGGACACCCACCGTCGCGGTCAGGGCGGACATCATCCCGAACTGCGAGCGCGGGAACCAGTTCGCCGCGATCTTGAGCGCGCCGGTGAAGGTCACGGTCGCGCCCAGGCCCACGAGCAGGCGGCCGGCGAACAGGACCGCGGGGCTGAGCGCGAGTCCCATGGCCAGCGAGCCCAGACCCATGACCGCCCCGCCCGCCGCGATCACCCAGCGCGGGCCGGCGCTGTCGATCAACACGCCACCGGGCACCATGAAGCCCGCGTAGGAGTAGAAGTACATCGCGGAGAGCAGCCCCACCACGGTGCCGGTGATCCCGAACGCCTGCATGAGCTCCTTGGCCAGCACCCCGGGCGCCGCGCGATGCAGGAAGGCGATGAGGAAGATGAGGGCCGGGATGCCCCACATGAGCCACCGTCCTCGCGCCGGCGCCGGGACGGCGGGATCGGCCGCGGTCACGCGGAGCGCGTCCAGAAGCCGGCGGGATCGCACGCGCGGACGATGGCGAGCTCCGCCGCGGTCGGGGTCGGCGTCGGGCCCACGTCGGACGCGGTCGCGAGCGTGAATCCGGTGGCGGCCCGGACTCGGTCCACGCTCTCCCCCGGATGATAGGAGGCCAGGTACATCTCGCAGCTCGCGGGATCGAAGCGGAAGACGCCCAGCGTGGTGACCACCGCGACGGGCCCGCCGCCGGTGAGCCCCACGCGCGCGCGCCAGCCCGGGCCGTCGCCGAAGCCGGGCGAGGTGATGTAGTCCACGCGCTCGCGGAAGCGGTGCTTCTCCTGCGGCATGATCACCACGAAGCGCCGGGCCAGGCTCGCGATGTCGCCGCCGCCGCCGCTGCCGGGCAGGCGCACCTTGGGGCGGCGCCAGTCGCCGACGTAGGACGTGTTCAGGTTGCCGAACCGGTCGATCTCGGCGCCGCCGATGAAGCCCAGGTCCACGAGCCCCTGCTGGAGGAACGCCATGATCTCGAGCGTACCGGTGCACCAGAGCGCGCCGGGGATGTTCGGAGTGTCGCTCATGGTCAGCAGGGTCTCGGGCGCCGGCTGATCGCGCACGATGCCGTTCTCGAAGAGCCCGGTGGCTCCGGGCGCGTGCGTGCGCTTGGCGTAGGCGAAGGCGATCAGGGGCAGCCGCATGCCGACGAAGACCACCTCGTCGTCGCGGATCTCCCGCGCCGCCGCGATGACCATCAGCTCGCGCTCGGTGAACGGGGTCATCGGAGATCGAAGATCTGGGCGCTGCCCTTCACGAAGGGATGCCGGCGCAGGGCTTCCGGGTTGAGCTCGACCCCGAGCCCGGGGCCCTTGGGCACCTCCATCCAGCCGTCACGCGCCTGGATCGGCCGGGCCAGGAACGGCGTTTCCTGGTCGCCGGTCGGGAACTCGACGGGCAGCGGCCCGCCGAAGGTCGCGGCCACGTGCAGGGTCGCGGCGAGTCCGGGCCCGAAGTAGAACGAGTGCGGCGCGATCGGCAGGTTCGCGGCCTGGGCCAGCGCGGCGATCTTCTTGAACTCCGAGATGCCGCCGACCTTGGTGATGCTCGGCTGCAGCACGTCGCCCGCCCGCTGCCGCACGATCTCGTTGAACCCGTAGAGGGTGGACTCGTTCTCGCCCAGCGCGATCGGCGTCTCGGTGGCGGCGGCGACGCGCGCGAGGCCCGCGTAGTCCTCCGGCGGCCACACCGGCTCTTCCAGCCAGAAGAGGCGGTAGGGCTCGAGCGCGCGGGCCATCGCGATGGCCTCGAAGGGTGTCCAGGGGCAGTTGGTGTCGAGCATCAGCTCCACGTCGGGGCCCACCGCGTCGCGCGCCGCGCGCACCGAGGCCACGTCGGTCTGATGCAGCTTGAGCATGCGGAACCCCTGGGCCACGAAGTGGCGGCAGGCCGCCGCGACCGCCTCCGGCGTCTCGTAGCGCAGGAGGCTCGCGTAGGCGGGGAGGCGCGGGCGCCGGGCGCCGCCCAGCAGCTCGTAGACCGGGGCGTTGCGTACCTTGCCGAGCAGGTCCCACAGCGCGATCTCGATCCCGCTGATCGCGAACATGCCGAGTCCGCGCCGGCCGTAGATCATGGTGCCCCGGTGCATCACGTCCACCACCGCCTCGATCGCGAGCGGGTCGAGCCCGATCACGAGCGGGGCCAGGCTCTCCTCGATGACGCTCACCACCGCGAGCGGCGCGCCGTAGGCGAAGGCCTCGCCGAGGCCGGTGATCCCCTCGTCGGTGTGCACGAGCACGTAGATCTGCTTGCGCGTGCCGCCGGTCCAGGGCGACGGCGGGGTCATCGGCTTGAGGGGAATGGCGAGCGGCACGGCCTCGATGGCGGTGATCTTCATGGTCAGGCTCCGTAGTCGAGCGGCTCGGACGGCAAGGGGTGGGTGACCCGCAGCGCGTCGAGGACGCCCGCGTCGAGCCGGGAGAGGAAGGCCGTCCAGTCGGGCACCCCGTGGACCCAGTGGGCGAGCCACCGCTGAAAGCCCTCGACGGTCCGGCTCTCCTCGTGGAAGCGATGGTAGAAATCGTGGCGGCGACGGTAGCAGCCCTGCACCGGCGACGGGAACGCGCCCCACGGTTCGTGAACGACCGCGGCCACCTTGAGCGCGGGAGTCAGCACGAGCCCCGGGTCGCTCAGGATGCGCGCGCGCGGGCGGATCTCCTCGGCCACGATGATCACGCGCTTCGCCGCGAAGGCGGCCTGGCGCGTGACCCCGAGCGTGCCCCAGACGTGCGCGTGGCCTTCCTCGTCGGCGCGCTGCACGTGGAGGATCGCCACATCGGGCGCGATCGCGGGCACGAGCAGCAGCGGACCGCCGGACCAGGGATCGACGGCGGGCCTGAAGCTCGGGTTGGACGCGGGCAGATCGGTGCCGAGCAGCGAGCGGGTGGGCAGGTAGGGCACGCCGAGCGCGGCGGCCTGGAGCGCGAAGGCGATGGTGAGGTTCGAGTGGTCCTCCACGTCGAGCGGCCCCGGCACGCGCTGCTCGACCGCGCGGCGGTAGTTGTGGCCGAGGCCCGCGCTCACGTTGCCGACCCAGGCCGCGATCACCCGGCGCACGCAGCCCGCCCCGATGAGCTGGTCGAAGAGGATGTCGGAGATGGGGCCGATCAGGGTGAGATCGCGCCGGCGCTGGCGGATCAGCTCGTGGCCCGCCGCGAAGGGGATGAGCGCTTCGAGCGCGGTGCCCATGCAGATCGAGGCGCCGTCCGGCACGAAGCGCGCGACGGCGTCCCGCATGGACATGAGCTTGGGCGGCGGCACCCGGTCAGCCGCCCGAGGCCGGCGGGGGGACGATCGCGGCCACGTCCGCCTCCTTGCAGAGCGCGTTGAAGCGCGCCACCTCCTCCGTGAGGATCCGGGCGAGCTTGCCGAGCTCGGCTTCGGCGCGTCGCGCGAGGTCCGCGGTCAGGTCGCGAAGGGCCTGCGTCGGCGCGGCGTCGGAGTATTCGATGAGCGGGATGACGGTGCCGATCCGCGTATTGAGCTTGGAGGGAAACATGCGCGGGTTCTCCGAGCGGACCTGGATCAGCTCCTCCTCGACCGCGGTCATTGTCCGAGCCAGCGCATTCGCCGCCGACTTGATCGCGGGCGTTGCCACCCGGCTCGCCCAGCCCTCGGCCTGCGCGCGGACGGCACGGAGCCGGAGCACCGCGTCGTGCACCCGCGTGAGGAGGTCGTGCGCCTGCTTCGCGAGGGCGAATGCCTCCCGGATCTCCGGGTCCGTCGCGCGCACCCGCGGGTCTTTCGCGACCTCGAACCGCTGGGTCAGCGTCTGGCCGTTCACGGCGAGCCGCACCTGGTACGCGCCGGGAGGCACGCGGGGCGCGGCGAGCATGTCGACGCTGCCGCCGCGCCCCTTGTTGTCGGGGAGCTTGGTCGCGTCGGCGCCCCGCAGGTTCCACACGAAGCGGTTGGCGCCGGCGTTCTTGGTCGGGTGCGGCTCCTCGTCCCTGCCGGCCGGAGGCTCCGGCGCGGGCGGTGGTTCCTCCCCACCGCCGCCGGTGGGCGACGTGACGGCCGGGTCCGCGGACGCGGGGTCGCGCCTGCTCGTGAACGACCGGATCTCCCGGCCGCCGTCGTCGAGGAAGGCCAGCAGGAGGTCGCCCACTGGCACCTCGCGCAGCCAATAGTGCACGATCACGCCGCTCGGGGGATTCTCCCCCGCGTCCAGCTTTCGCTCCTCCTTTTCCCCCGTCGGCGCTTCTACCTGGCGAT
>Ga0068869_100002682_pt1 | contig 10764 bp, 8 predicted proteins | sample KBSMisM52_FD_64676 | JGI IMG/M metagenome (GOLD analysis project Ga0068869, IMG submission 64676) | Miscanthus rhizosphere microbial communities from Kellogg Biological Station, Michigan, USA - KBS Miscanthus M5-2 | ecosystem: Host-associated > Plants > Roots > Rhizosphere > Soil ... | reverse complement strand
CTTTCGCGGGCTGTGCTATAGTTTTTCACCCGAAGTCGTTGAGCCCGCCAGCTTTTTGGGCGCTCCCAGCTGCCCAAACCGGGCGCCCGCCGAGAGGCAGCGTCCTAGATCGGGCGATTGCTCGCCAGAGCACGTCGCTGGTCTGAAGTGCACGGCCCGTGAGACCGAAAAAGGACTCGCAGGTGGGGTGCTGCCCGCACGAAGTGCGGGCAATCGAGACTGTCTCTCTGGGACTGAATGGATCAACCTGCTTCTCCCGTCGTGACGCCCGCGACGCTCGAGGTCGTGGCCCTCGGCGGACTCGGCGAGTTCGGCATGAACATGATGGCGGTGTCATGGGAGGACACGACTGTCCTCATCGACGCCGGCGTCATGTTCCCGGACCCCGATCAGCTCGGGGTGGACCTGATCATTCCGGATTTCACCTATCTCGAGTCGCGGCGCAGCCAGATCAAAGCGCTCGTGCTGACGCACGGCCACGAGGACCACATCGGCGCCGTGCCGCACGTGATGCCGCTCTTCGACGGCCCGGTCTACGGCACCGCCATGACCCTTGCGCTCGTCGAGCCGAAGCTCGAGGAGCACGGTATCGACTCCGGCTCTCGCCTCACCAAGATCCGGCCGCGCCAGACCGTGACCATCGGGCCGCTGTCGCTCGAGTTCATCCGCGTCACGCACAGCATGCCCGACTGCGTGGCGGTGGCGATCACGTCCCCGGTCGGCGTGGTCCTCTTCACCGGCGACTTCAAGATCGACCAGACCCCGATCGATGGCGAGCACTTCGACCTGCACCGATTCTCGGAGCTCGGCGCGCAGGGGGTGCTGGCGCTCTTCTCGGACAGCACCAACATCGATCGCAAGGGCTTCACCGGCCCCGAGATCGACGTCATCGAGGCCTTCGAAGAGGTTTTCACCAGCACCGAGGGCAAGCTGGTGGTCGCCACCTTCTCGTCGAGCGTCTACCGCATGCAGGTGCTGGTGGACCTCGCCGTCCAGTTCGACCGGCGCGTGGCCTTCGTCGGCCGCAGCATGGAGCGCACCACCGAGATCGCACAGCGGCTCGGGTTCCTGAAGGTGCCCTCCGGCGTCCAGATCCGCGACAACGAGATTGCGAACTTCGCGGCCCAGGACGTGCTGTGCATCGCGACCGGCTCGCAGGGGGAGCCGCAGGCGGCGTTGTCGCGTATCGCCATCGACGATCACCGCTTCGTGCGCCTGGGACCGGACGACACCGTGGTGCTGTCGGCACGCGCCATCCCCGGCAACGAAAAGGCCATCGCCCGCACCATGAGCCACGTCGCCCGGCGCGGCGCCCACGTCATCACCGACAGCATGAAGCACGTCCACGTCTCCGGCCATGGGTCGGAAGAGGAGCTGAAGCTGGTGTTGTCGCTGGTGCGGCCGCGCTACTTCGTGCCGGTACACGGCGAGTACCGCCAGCTCGCACAGCACGCACGCGTGGCGCGCCGGGTGCTCGCCGGGTCGGACCGCTCGGTGCAGGTGCTGCTGGCGCAGGACGGCGACATCATCCAGTTCGACAAGGCGGGCGCGCGCATCGCCGACAAGGCGCCCACCGGGCGCGTGCTGATCGACGTGACGCGCGTCGGCGAGGTCGACGACGAAGTCCTGCGCGATCGGCGCCACCTGGCTGGCGACGGCATCGTCGTCGCCGTCGTGGCCATCAGCCGCGACACTGGGGCGCTGGTCGGCGAGCCGGAGCTGGTGGCGCGCGGGTTCGTGGCCGGCGACGACCCGACGCTCTTCGACGACGCCGCCGGCGCGATTGCCGAGTGCATCCAGACGGCGAGGGTCGACGAACGCACCGACCAGGGATTGATGACCGAGAAGCTGCGCGCGGAGCTGCGCCGCTTCTTCAAGAAACGTTCGGGCCGCCGACCACTGGTGCTGCCCGTCCTGATGGAGATCTAGGTGGCCGCTTCGAGTATTTCCCGCCGCATCAGCGAGTTCGTGGGCGTCGCGCTCTTCGCGATGGCGCTCATCTGGTTGATCTCGCTCGTGACCTACGAGCCGTCCGATCCGGTGTGGTTCTTCACCACCGGCGTGTCGCACCCGCCCGCGAACTTCGTCGGCCGGGTCGGCGCCTTTCTCGCCGAAGTCTCGTTCCAGCTCTTTGGCTACGGCGCCTACTTCCTGCCCGGCGCCGTGGGCGTCGTCGGCTGGCACTACTTCTGGTGCCAGACGCCGGATGCCGCCTACACGAAGGCGTTCGGCGGCATGCTGCTCCTCATCTGCGCGAGCGCGTTCTTCAGCCTGGTACTCGGCAGCACGGAGCTGGTGGCCAAGACGTTCGACGCCGGCGGTACCGTGGGCGCGGGGTTGGGCCTCGCCCTCGCGGAGTATCTCAATCGCACCGGCTCCATCATCGTGCTGCTGACGGCGATGATGCTCTCGGTGATCATGGCGACGCAGTTCTCGTTCGGCCGCATGTTCGCCACCGCCAGCGTCGGGTCGCGCGACATCTCCGCCCGCGGCCTGGGCGTGGTTCGCGGCTGGCTCGACGAGCGCCGGCGCGAGCGCGCCCGCCGCGAGGTGATCGCCAAGCACACCAAGAAGTCCGGCGTGCCGCCGGTGATCAAGGCGCCGAAGCTGGAGGCCGTACCGAAGCCGGCGCCGAAGCCCGAGGCCAGAGCCGAGTCCGATGCGCCGGCGCGCCCGCCGGTGGTGCGCAAGCCCGCGGCGGCCACGCCGTCGATGCTGCCGGATCCCGAACCGCCCAAGGCGCCCGCCCAGCGGAAGAACGGCGCGTTCACGCTGCCGCCGCATTCGCTCCTCGACGCGCCCAAGGCCGAGCAGAAGATCGACGAGCGCGAGCTCATGGCGCTCGCCGGCCAGCTGCAGGAGAAGTGCCGGGAGTTCGCGGTCGAGGGGCAGGTGGCGCAGATCCATCCCGGCCCGGTGGTGACGACCTTCGAGTTCAAGCCCGACGCCGGCGTGAAGTACAGCAAGGTGACGAGTCTGGCCGACGACCTGTGCCTCGCCATGCAGGCCGAGTCGGTGCTGATCGATCGCATTCCCGGCAAATCCACGGTCGGCATCCAGATTCCGAACCCGAATCGGGAGGCGATCTCGCTGCGCGAGCTGCTCGAATCCGAGGGCTATAAGCGCTCGACGTCGAAGCTCACGCTCGCGCTCGGGAAGACGATTCACGGCGAGCCGTACTTCGCCGACCTTGCCACCATGCCGCACCTGCTCATCGCCGGGTCCACCGGCACAGGCAAGTCCGTCGGGCTCAACTCGATGCTCACGAGCATCCTCTATCGGGCCACGCCGGACGACGTGCGGATGATCATGATCGACCCCAAGCGGCTCGAGCTCGGCATGTACGAAGAGATCCCCCACCTGCTCACGCCGGTCGTGGTGGATCCCAAGAAGGCCGCCAACGCGCTGCGCTGGGCGGTGCGGGAGATGGAAGAGCGCTACAAGACGCTGGCGGCCGAAGGCGTCCGGAACATCGAGCAATACAACCGCAACATCCGACTGGCGCTGCAGGAACGCGGCGCGGCCGCCGCCAACGATCCCGAGGCGCCGAAGCCGCTGCCGTTCATCGTCGTCGTCATCGACGAGCTCGCCGACCTGATGATGGTCGCCAGCAACGAAGTCGAGGAATCGATCTGCCGCCTCGCGCAGATGGCGCGGGCGGTCGGCATTCACCTGATTCTGGCCACGCAGCGCCCGTCGGTGGACGTCATCACCGGCCTGATCAAGGCCAACCTGCCGTCGCGGATCTCGTTCCGCGTCTCGTCGAAGACCGATTCGCGGACGATTCTGGACGGCAACGGCGCCGAGCAGCTCCTCGGCAAGGGCGACATGCTGTTCCTGCCGCCGGCGTCGTCGCGGTGCACCCGCCTGCACGGCCCCTACATTTCGGAGCAGGAGAGCGCGCGCCTGGCCAGCTTCCTGCGCAAGCAGGGCAAGCCGATCTTCAACGACGAGATTACGGCCGAGGACGAGGACAAGAACGGACCGGCGGCGCTCGACTTCGAGAAAGACGAGCTCTTCGACGAAGCGGCGCGCATCGTGGTGACCAGCGGACAGGTCTCGATCTCGTACCTGCAGCGCAAGCTGCGCGTCGGCTTCAGCCGGGCGGCGCGGCTGGTGGACATGATGGAGGCCGACGGGCTGGTGTCGGCCGGCGCGGGCGGCAAGGCCCGCGAAGTACTGGTGGATCGGTCCTACTTCGATGAGATCGACGGCCATCCGCGGTAGCGGGCTCGCTCTGGCACTCGTGCTCGCGGTCGCCACGACCGCGGGGGCGCAGTCTGCCGACTCCGCGGCGCTCTTCAAGGAAGCGACGACGCGCGAGGCGGCCATTCGACGCGAGCTCTCCGCGGCGAAATCGGGCGCGACGGCCGTGACGCAGCGCCGCGTGCGCACGCTCGTCGGCGCGTTCGAGGATCTCGCCCGCCTCTACCCCGCCGCGGGCCAGGCCGACAAGGCGCTGTGGCAGGGCGCCTCGCTCTCGGCGGATCTCTTCTTCCAAGCCGGCGACGAACTGGATCGCGACCGCGCGCTGCAGATGCTGTCGGCGCTGCAGAAGGCGTTCCCCGGCAGCAGCTACGCCCGTCAGGGCGTGCCGCTCGCCCGCCGGCTCGAGGGCGCACCGCGCGCCGTGCGCGCGCCGGCGGCACCGCCGCCACCGGCCCAGTTACCCGCCGCACCATCGGCGAGTACCCCCACCGCGCCACCGGCCGCGGCCGCACCGGCCGCGCGGCCTGGGCCCCGTGCACAGACCGGTCCCGAGACGGCCGCCGCCGGCGTGCTCCTCACCGCGGTACGCCGCGAGCTTCTGCCGGAAGGGGTTCGCATCACCCTCGAACTCGATCGCGAAGTGGCCTATCACAGCGAGCGCATCCAGGGGCCGGAGCGCGTATTCGTGGATCTGCCGCACACACGCGCGGTGCCGGCGCTGAAGTTCGCCGTCCTGCCGTTCGAGGACGGCGTCGTGCGCCGCGCCCGCGTCGGCGCGCATCCCGATGGCATCACCCGCGTCGTGCTCGATCTCGACGGCGCCGGACGCCACAGTATCTACACGCTGTACAACCCGTATCGCATCGTGGTGGACGTCGAGCAGCCCGCCGTCAGCCGTGCGCCGGCCACGCCGCCGTCCGCACCGGTCCCAACCCCGGCGCCCGTCGTGGCCGCCACACCCGCCCCCCCTCCAACACCGTCGCCCGCCACCGAGCGGCCGGCGGTGGACCGCACGGTGGCAGCGGTGGCCGACATCGTGGACAGTGCCGCGGTGCCCGCCGCCGCAGCGCCGCCCGCCACGAGTGCGCCGGCGCCGGTTGCGCCGGCCGTCAACGCGCGGGGGGGATTCTCGCTGTCACGGCAGCTCGGGCTCGGGATCGCGCGGATCGTCATCGACGCCGGCCACGGCGGCCACGACCCGGGCGCGATGGTGAAGGGGCTCTCGGAATCCGAGCTCACGCTGGACGTGGCGCTCCGGCTCGAGAAGCTGCTGCTGCGGCAGCCCGGCGTCGAGGTCATCCAGACGCGCCGCACCAACGCGTTCGTGCCGCTCGAAGAGCGCACCGAGATCGCCAACCGCTCGGGCGCCGACCTCTTCCTGTCGATTCACGCCAACGCCAGTTCCGATCGGCGGGCCCGCGGCGTGGAGACCTACTTCCTCAACTTCGCGCCGACGGCGGAGGCCGAGGCGATCGCGGCCCGCGAAAACGCCGCCTCGACGCGCTCGATGCGCCAGCTGCCGGAGCTGGTGCGCGCCATCGCCCTCAACAACAAGCTCGACGAATCGCGCGACCTCGCGCGGCTGGTTCAGGACGCGCTGTTCTCGCAGGCACGGAAATCGGATAAGCGCGCGCGCAATCTCGGCGTGAAGCAGGCGCCCTTCATGGTGCTCGTCGGCGCGCAGATGCCGAGCATCTTGACGGAGATTTCGTTCCTCACCAACCTGCAGGACGCCGGGCTGCTGGCCACCGAGAAGTTCCGCCAGCAGATCGCGGAAGCGCTGCTGGCCGGCATCACGCGCTATCAGCAGACGCTGAAAAAGGCGCCCGCCGTCGCCACGCAGTAGAGGGCGGTCTTTAGACCGCCCTGCAGGGCCGTCTGAAGACGGCCCTCTACATCAGATCCGCAGCTGCGTGTGGGACGCGTCGGACTCCGGCGTCCCCTTCCACCGCTTGTAGAGCACGATCCCGCCGGCCACGAGCACGCTGCCGAGCGCGGCCGCGAGCAGGAACACACCGGCGAGCGCGAAGATGCTGAGGACGGCGTCGATGCTGGCGTCCTTCGTTGGCGGCGGCTGCTTGGCCACCTCCACCACGATCGGGTTCTGCTGCAGCCAGAGCGCGAGCATCGCTATTTGGCCGCGCTCCACGCTGGCGCGGCCATCGCCAGCTGGATGAGCGTGCGCACCCCGACGCCGGTGGCGCCCTTCGGCTGATACGGCTTGGCGTCCTCGGCCCATGCCGTCCCGGCGATGTCGAGGTGCACCCACGGCAAGTCGCCGGCAAACTCCTTGATGAAGAGCGCGCCGGTGATGGACCCGCCCGGCCGCCCCCCGGTGTTGGTGAAGTCGGCGATCTCGCTCTTCAAGAGCTCTTTGTAGTCGTCGAACAGCGGCATCGGCCACGACCGGTCGCCGGCGCGCCGCGTGGCCTCGAGCACGGCGTCGACCCACGGCTGCGGCCGGCCAAAGAGCCCGGTCGTCGTCTTGCCGAGCGCCACCACCACGGCGCCGGTCAGCGTCGCGAGATCGACGAGATGCGTCGCACCGAGCGTGCGCGCGTACCACAGCGCGTCGCCGAGCACGAGCCGCCCTTCGGCGTCGGTGTTGAGAATCTCCACCGTCTTGCCTTCGGCGCTCGTCACCACGTCGCCCGGCTTGATCGCGCGGCCGCCCGGCATGTTCTCGGTCATCGGGACGATGCCGAGGCAGCGCACGGGCAGCTTCAGGCGCGCGATGGCCGCCATCGCCGCAATCACCGCCGCGCCGCCCGACATGTCGTCCTTCATCTTGTCCATGTTCTCGGCCGGCTTGATCGAGATGCCACCGGTGTCGAACGTGATGCCCTTCCCGATGAGCCCCAATGTGACATTGGACACCGCTCCGGCCGGTTCGTGCCTCAGCACCAGCAGGCGCGGCGGCTCCTGGCTGCCCTGCGCGATGCTCAGCAGCAGCCCCATCCGCAGGTCGGCGATCGCCTTTTCGTCCAGGATCTCGACGCCCACGCCGGCGGCCGCCGCAAGGGCGGCACCGCGCTCGGCAAAGACGCGCGGTGTGAGCCGGTTGCCCGGTTCGTTGGCCAGCGCGCGCGCCTGGTTGGTGGCCTCGCCGAGTACGACGCCCCGCTCGACGGCGCCTGCGATCTCCGCACCTTCACGCGCGACCACGATCGACACCTCGTCGAGCCAGACCGGATCGTGGTCAGCGGTCTTGAGCGACGCGCCGTCGTAGTTGGCGATCGTCACGCCCTCGGCGACCGCCTGCGCGGCATCGACGGGCGAGACGCTTGGGCCGGGGCGCATCAACACGGCCACGCGCCGCAGCCGCTGCTGGCGCGCGGCGAGCGCCCCGGTAATCGCAACCCGGCGCAGCACGTCCGCGGTGCAGGCCGCGGCGGCCCCGGCGCCCACCAGCACCACCCTCGGTGTGCGCCAGCCAGCCCCCTGGGTGCTGATGGTCAGCGACTCGAACGGCTTGCCGGAGAATGCGCCGCGGTCGCGCGCCGCCACGGCTTCGCCTCCAGAGGCCTGTGCCAGGCCAGGCACATCCGCGAAGGCGTCGCGTTCGAAGGCGGGAACCACCAGGAGATCGGCGTCGAGTTCGCCGGGCGCGCGTGAATCGAGGCGTACACGTGGGGTCTGGTGCGTCATCTGCATCGGTGTGATCGCGTACAATCACGGCAGCCCTGCCTCCCCCAACCGGAGGAACCGCCGATGGCTGCCGACTTTCGCTCTGTCGCACTCGTCCGGCTGACCGCCGTGCTTGCCGGCGTGTGCGCCGCGGGAACGCTGCTCGCGGCGGCCGATCAGAAGTCGGATCAGAAACAGGGCGACGATAAACGGCCTAGTCTAGCACTCAAGGTCACGCCGCCGCTGGGCTTCTCGCCGCTCCGCGTGCACGCCTCGATCGACGTGCGCGGCGGCGCCGACAACACCAGCGATTTCTACTGCCCGACGATCGAGTGGGACTGGGGCGACGGGACGGTTTCGGAAACGTCCGAAGACTGCGAACCGTACGAGGAAGGCACCAGCACCATCCGGCGCCGCTTCTCGGCGGATCACACGTTCCAGCAGGGCGGGGCCTACCGGGTGATGTTCCGGCTCAAGCAGAAGACCAAAGTGGTGGCATCGGCCAGCACCAACGTCCAGGTTCGCGCGGGCGTACGCGACGATTTTGGCCGCTGACGTCTCGGTGGATGCGGTGATGGCCGACGTGCAGGGCCGGGTGCGCGAGCGCCTCCGCCTGCACCTGGTCCGCCACGGCGCCGCCGCCTTCGAAGACCCGGCGCTCTTTGCCGAAGTGGAGCGGCTGCTCCGCGCGTCGATCGACGCCGGCGATTCGCACGCCCTGATCGTCCCCGAGCTGCTCGGCGAGCCGGCCTCGTGGCGGCTCGAGACGGCGATGAAGTACGGCTCCCATCGCGGGCCGGCGGCGGGCTCGGCGGTGCAGTTCGTCAAGCAGCGGCTGCTGATGCCGGTCCTGCGGTGGCTCTTCGAATACAGCCGCGACAACTTCGAGCGGCAGCGCCGCGTCAACCAGGTGCTGTTCGCCTGCGTCCAGGAGCTCGCGCTCGAAACCGCCCGCCTCCGCCGCGAGATCGAGCGCCGCGACTCTTGAAGATCGCCTGCGTGGTTCAGCGCTACGGCGCCGGCGTCGCCGGCGGCTCGGAGCGGCACTGCCGTGAGATCGCGCTTCGCCTCGGCACGCATCACGACGTCACGGTGCTGACGACGTGCGCCGCCGACTACGTGACCTGGGCGAACGAGTTCCCCTCCGGCACCTCGGTGGACGGCGCCGTCACGGTGCGCCGCTTCCCCGTGCGCCAGCCGCGGCGTCTCAAACGCTTCGCGGACGTGAGCGACGAGGTGTTCGACGGCCACACCGAGGACGAACGTCAGGAAGCGTGGTTCCGCGAGAACGGGCCCGACTGCCCGGCGCTGCTCGATCATCTCCGCGCGGAGGGCGGCGGCTACGACCTGGTGCTGTTCTGGACCTTCCGCTACGCGCCGTCGTTCTTCGGCGTTCCACTTGTCCGCGATCGCGCGGTGCTGCTCCCGACGGCCGAGGAAGACCGCGCAGTCGACCTGAGCATCCTCGAAGGCTTCTTCCAGCTGCCGGCGGCCTACCTCTTTCTCACGCCCGAGGAGCAGACGCTGGTCTCGACGCGCGCGGGCCGGACGCTGGAGCCGTCGGCGGTGATCGGCATGGGGCTCGAACCCGCCGCCCCTCACGCAGCCACCGCGCTCCCGGCTGGCATCGCCACGCCGTACCTGCTGTATCTGGGCCGCGTCGATCGCAACAAGGGATGCGACACGCTGCTCGAGTACTTCCTCGAGTACGCGGCCGCGCACGAGGGGCTGTCGCTGGTGCTGGCCGGCCCGGCCAAGATGACCATCCCCGCGCATCCGCGCATCCGCGCGCTCGGCCGCGTCAGCGACGCCGACCGCGACGCGCTGCTGCAGGGCGCGCTCGCCCTGGTGGTGCCGTCACCGTTCGAGAGCCTGAGCATCGTGCTGCTCGAGGGGTGGAATCGCGGCGTGCCGGCGATCGTGAACGGCCACTGCGCGGTGCTGAGAGGGCAGGTGCGGCGCGCCAACGGCGGACTCTACTACCGTTCGTCGGCGGAGTTCGGCGAGGCGGTGGAGACGCTGCGGGGAGCCGAGGCCGAGCGCCGCGCGCTCGGCGCACAGGGGCTGGCCTACGTGGAGCGCGAGTATCGCTGGCCCACCGTGATGGCGCGTGTGGACGCGCTGCTCGAGCAGGTACGCGGTCGTAGGGCGGGGCTTTAGCCCCGCCGACACGGCGCGGCTGAAGCCGCGCCCTACGCGTGGACGGCGGCTGGCGCCGAGTGCGCGGTGCGCGGGCCGTTCCAGCGGGCGAGCAGCGTCGCGCACGCGGCGCCGATGCCGATCGTCCAGACCACGTACTCGATCAGCAGGCCGGCGGCCGTCACGCTCCACGCCACGGGGCTCGTCCACAACGGGCCGAACGACGCCACGCGCGCGAACACCGTCACCGCCGCCACCGCGGCAAACCCGATCACCATGTCCACGAAGAGCGCGTTCGACTCCTCCACGGTGGTGCCGCGCACGCGCGCGCCGATGCGCGCGGCCACCGCCGTGAACCCCGCCGTGCCGGCGAGCCCCGCGGCCGCCACCAGGAAGGGCATCGTCCCAATCAGCGGGATGCCGACAATCGACACGGCGAGCGCCGCGACGAGCAGCAGCAGTGCCGGGATGAACGCCACCTGACAGAACAGCCCGATGGCAGCCGACGAGGCCAGCCCCTCGGCCGCGCGCCAGGAGATGCGACGCACCCAGCCGGGTGCGACCACCGTGAGGAGCGAGGCCACCAGGAAGACGAGGACCAGGCGGAACATCGTGGCCGCGAGCGCGAGGCCGGCCACCCAGCTCCGCGACATCGGGTTCCAGTTGCCGTCGATATCGGGGACGCGCAGCACGGTCTCGTTCACGCCGCCGTGGACCTGTGCCAGCGGGTGCACGGCGGCTTCGCCGCCCACGGTTACCACGTCGCCGTCGACGACCGCCTCGGGACCG
>Ga0068869_100002681_pt1 | contig 10764 bp, 6 predicted proteins | sample KBSMisM52_FD_64676 | JGI IMG/M metagenome (GOLD analysis project Ga0068869, IMG submission 64676) | Miscanthus rhizosphere microbial communities from Kellogg Biological Station, Michigan, USA - KBS Miscanthus M5-2 | ecosystem: Host-associated > Plants > Roots > Rhizosphere > Soil ... | reverse complement strand
CTTTTTGTGCCATTATTCTGCTTTTACTTTCTTCAGTATCTTTTCAGAAGGAATAAAATACAGGGATGGTTACTTCTGCCTATGATCTTCTTGCCACTTGTATTGTCTTTTTCCTTTGGAGTGATGGCGGCTCTTTTACTATCAGGCTTCCTTACATTTATTTTTTATTTCCGGTCTTTGGTAAAAAAGCAAAGGGTTTTTAACGGACTTATTTTTTTTAGTGGTCTTTCTGTTGCTTTAAGCAGCGTTGTTTATTTCTTTTTCCAAAACAATTTTTTTGTTTTGAGACTGGCGAATATTTTTTCCGGCCGGGATAGCTCGGGAAAGGGAAGAACATCAGATGCTTTTTTCTTAGCTAATAAATTGCTTGAAAAGAAAGATGAATATTGGGGAGTTGGATTTGGCCAGATAAAGATCATCGGAGCGGACGTGATCCACCACTATTATATGTATGGGGAAAATTTTGTGGCTACCATTCCTAATGCTGTGGCGGAAACATTTACAATTCTGGGGTGGAGCGGGGTAATTCTACGGATGTTCGTAGAGGTCTTCTTTTTCTTTCAGACCAGGGTTTGGACTAATTATTACCGGCTTTGGCTTTTTCTATTCATGTTTATATTTCAGTTTGCAGGAAGCTTTATAACAAATGTTGCAGAATACGTTATCTGGATCCTGGCATTTACCAACGTCTTTGATCAATTTGATATCAAGAAAGAGAAAGGCACCACTACACAGCCCTGGCGACCGGCGATTGGAGGATAATTTTTGACAGACCGCACACACTCAGCATCAGGTTTTCATAGTCATCAATGATCTTTTCCTGGCTATAAATCGTGCGGATCTTCTCTATATTTATTTTTTTCCACTGATTGATCGTTGAAAAATCTTTTGGAGTATTAATGATCCTTGTCACCGCATTTTCTCCCGGAAAATAATCAGTTTCATTTTGTAACACGGCCCTGTTAAATTGGTTATCATGTGCGGCTATCCGACACCCACAGGCCATGGCTTCAAGTAGAGATGGGTTTGTTCCTCCAACCGAATGTCCATGAAAATAAAGGGAACAATGATAGCGGAGATTGTCCAGCTCATCCTGGTTGTAGATGGCATCTGAAAATTTTATTGCTGCATCTTTATAGGCATTGATAAGATGACGTCCAAATTGATTTGTAATGTTGCCAATGATGAACAAAGGATCAGGGCGGTTTGATGCGAGATGCCCTTTAATGATCATCTCAATATTATTTTCAGGCTCCATCCGGCAGATCACGAGGAAATATCTATAAGGCTGAAGGCCATATTTTTCCAGAGTCGATACGTCCGGTTTAGTAAAAATATCAGCACCATAGGGGATGTATATGGGTCTTCTACCGTATCTATTTTGTAAGTACGTCTGCATGTCCGGTGAGTCAGCGATCATTGTATGCGCGTTCTTTGCAGCCAGTAATTCGGCCCATTTCAAAAAGCGCTGGGTAACCTTATTGTATTTGCTGCGTTTCCATTCCAAGCCATCCATATTTACAATGTTGATCGTTTTTTCAGGCCACATGGTGTGCCAAATGGAATCGCTTGTATATCCAAGATGCAAGAGGATATCAAAACCTCTTTTCCTTGCATCGCGAATGCAATTCAAATCATAAATGAATTGACCAGCTGTTCCTATTTTATTTTCAAGGTCCAGGCAATGAACGATTTTTACGCTCTTCCATTCTTTTTCTTTATACGGATGCAGGCTTGAGTTGTAGACAAATACCTCATGCCCGCGTTCATGCAGGCCAATGGAAAGATGTTCGGCAAATTGTTCAAATCCACCGTAGGCATTGGGAATCCCCCTTGTTCCAAGTATTCCGATTTTCATTTGAATCACATTTTTACTGCAGAAAGAACGCTTTGCATTATTCCTTCTGCGGTCCGCTTCCATGTAAATTGTCTCGACCATTCCAGCCCTTCTCTTTTTTTCTCTTCGTAGAGAGTTTCATTTTTTAAAAGGCTGTTTATTTTCTCTGCAATATTTTTTGGGTTCCCTGGATCAATGAATAAAGCTGCATGATTGCATACCTCTGGCATTGCCGTGGTATCGGAGACTATGACTGGTATCCCGGAAGCCATAGCCTCCAGGGGCGGTAAACCAAAACCTTCCGCAAAAGATGGAAAACAAAAAGCCTTAGCCATAGCATAGATTGCGGCCAGTTCATCGTCGTTTACAAACCCCGTAAGTATTATTCTTTCCCTCATCTCTTTCTGAGATAAAAATTCATTTATTTCGGGTGCCTTCCAATTTTCCTCTCCAACGATAACCAGTGTAATATTTTTGTCATCAAGGAATTTTAATGATCTTATCAGTCCGCGGATATTTTTTCTTGCGTTCAGCCGGCCGGCAAAAAGTAAATAAACTTGCGGTAGCTTGTACTTTTCCTTTACATGTTGTAAAAAAGCCGGGTCGTGTTGGTAGTGCGGCTTAAAGATATTTGTCACACCCGACGGCGCGATATCAATTGGTTGATGAGGTTTGGTATATTGAAACCTGATCAATTCCTTTTTTACGAATTCAGTAGTCGTTATAACTCTGTCAGCTGAGGCGGTGGTCCATTTTAGAGGCTTAAAATAAAGCCTTTCCTTCCAGGTAAAAAATTGAGGATAGTTTTTGAATAAAATATCATGAATAAAAACGATTGATTTGAACGTGCCTGCCTTCATTAAAAAGGTCTGAAATAGAACGGCATCCAATTGCAATCGCTTCGCATGTCCCGGCAGAATAAATAAATTGGATACCATATTGAACTTGGCCCAGATATAGTGAATTTTTATATTGTCGTCTTTAAAGGGAAGCGTAACATCCTTATTTCTTTTATCAAGAAAAATATGCCATTCTATCTCGGGGTGCAACGCAAATAATTCAGGCAGGATATTTTGAATGAATAGCTTTCCACTAATATGCCCGGTAAATAGCCATTTTGCGTCGATACCGATTTTCATGTTGTATTTTTCCTTTATCAGAACGAGCGCGCTCTTTGAAAAGATGCCTGAGAAGTCAAAATTCCGGTGACAATCAGATATTTTCGCAATTATTTTGTAACAAACCTGCATTACAGGCTAAACCTTGAGACCATGCACTATTTGATCACCGGCGGAGCTGGCTTTATTGGAAGTAATCTTATACGTCGAATATTTGCGACAGAAAAGGAAGTTTTTATTACATGCCTGGATGATTTCGATCCTTTTTATCCCGAGGAGTTCAAGCAACTGAATATTTCTGGATTTAAGAACAATGCGAATTTTTGTCTGTTGAATGATGATCTCTCAAAAATTTCTGCCACAGGACTTGCTGAAAAGATCGGACCTCCTGTTGACGCCATCATTCACCTGGCTGCAAAAGCAGGCGTGAGGCCGAGTATTTTAAATCCTCTTGCCTATCAGCAAGCAAATGTAATCGGCTTGCAAAATCTTCTTGATTTTGCAAAAGAAACAAAATGCAAGCAATTTGTTTTTGCCTCCAGCAGTAGTGTTTACGGTATTAATGACCATTTTCCCTGGAAAGAGGATGAGCAGTTAATGCCGATCAGTCCTTATGCCATGACCAAGCTTGCCGGCGAGATGCTCGGTCATGTTTATAGCAAATTGTTTGATATTCGGTTCCTCGCGCTGCGCTTTTTTACGGTTTATGGACCGGGGCAACGCCCGGATCTTGCGATACACAAGTTCACAAAGGCAATCCTTGGCAACAAGCCAATCGGTATGTACGGTGATGGAACAACCAGCAGAGACTATACATATGTTGATGACACCGTCCAGGGAATTATTGGAGCAATAAAATATGATAAGACCAATTTTGAGGTCATTAATCTCGGAAACAATTATTCGGTTTCGCTAAAAGAACTAATAACTTCAATTGAAAAGGTTACCGGCAAAAAAGCGATCATCGAACAACTTCCCGAGCAGCCGGGCGATGTACCAAAGACCTTTGCTGATATTTCAAAGGCTAAAAAATTATTGAGATATGCACCAACTACAAAATTGAATGAAGGACTGGAAAAGTTTTATAAATGGTTTTCTCAGCACAATGAACTCTTGCTGAAATAATGGTTTGACCCGTAACCGATAACTGGCAACCACTCCGAAAGGATTCTCCAACGGAGTCTTCCCGTATCTTCCGTACAACTGGTAACTCTTCACACTGTGATCTCCAAAGAAGGTTTCACTTCCTGTTTCGATAAGTATACCTTTCGTACCGTGTATGTTTTTTTATTCTGCGATTCGAAATAGGTGCGCACGCTTATTTCAGCAAGAATACCAATGGTAATAAGCTGGATACCTCCAAGCAGGAATATCAAACCAAGAATGAGCAAAGGTTTGCCCCAAATATCGTAACCCATTATTTTTAAAACGAGCAGGTATAAATTAATTATGATCCCGATGCCAAGGCTAATAAAACCAATTGTTCCAAATAAATGCATCGGCTTCTGTATGTAACGACGGAAAAAGAGCATCAGTACAAGGTCAGACAAAACCCGGAAGGTGCGGCCGATCCCATACTTGCTCTTACCAAATTTACGCGGGTGGTGTTTTACATCCACTTGTGTAATCCTGGCACCCTGAATTTTTGCAATCACGGGAATGAATCGGTGAAGCTCGCCATATAAATTCAGTTCTTCTGCTATCTCACGACGAAAGACTTTCAAAGTACATCCATAATCTTTAATATAAACACCGGTCATTCGTCGAATAAGCGCATTTGCAATTTTGCTGGGAATTTTTCGGAGAAACATGCCGTCCTTCCTGTTTTTTCTGTTTCCAGCAACTACGTCCCAGTCGTCACGTTTCAGCAAGTCAAGCATTCCAGGAATATCGGATGGATCATTTTGAAGATCCCCATCAAGGAGCGCAATGTACCTTCCTGTAGAATAATCAATACCCGCCGTCATCGCAGTACTTTGCCCGTAATTTTTCCGCAATTCAACAAGAATTGTTCTTTCGTCAGCGTTATTCAGTACCTGTTGCTTTGTTTTGTCTGTTGAGCCATCATCCACAAGGATCACTTCATAGTCAATTCCACTTAACGACAAAAGAATACTTTCCAACAAAGGCTTGATATTTTCCTCTTCGTCTTTTACCGTTATGACAAGTGATAATTCTTTCATGGAACTGTCCATCAAAGATAGCGTAGGATTTTAGATTTGAAACCCTGGCCCTTGGTCACGCTACTATTTGTCAGTGTCTATAAAAAAGGCCCGCTAATTACAGGCCTTCGTAATAACAAACTATATCAGTTAAAAGATACCCGCTAACTCGAGGCTTTTCTTTTTCAGCTTCAAAATCTCGATATCTTCTATTATGGGGTCTGGCGAAAGAATAAGCGAGACATTGTTTTCTTTCCACCAATCATTATTTTTTAGATTTTCAAACGCAATGACGCCTACAAGATACTTCCTGTCCTGCTCTGCGTGCCATTCTTCGATCCATTCAAATTGTTCTCGGGGGATAATATCCCAGTCATCAAAACTCACATACACTTTAAGAAAAATGCTATCATCCAGCTTGTTTGGCTTGTGATGGTATAATTTTTTGTATTCGTACCTGTATTGGTAGCGCAGCGCTGAGATATCGCTCAAAACAGCTGAAGCGGTGGCAAAGCTTCCGGCACCCTTTCCGTAAAAGAATTGCTGATCGGCAAAGCCACTTTCGATTACTACGCCGTTATATTCATTCTTTACAAAAGCGAGATGATCATCATGCTTCACAAATTGAGGCAGAACAAATGCAGCTACTCTTCCATTCCTCAGCTTCTTTGCTTGAGCTACTAATTTGATCTCATAATTTTTCTCCTTGGCCACGGTTGCATCACTCAATTGAATATTCTGGATGCCATTGAATAAAATGTTTTGAATTGTTTCGACGATGCCATACGCATGATTTAAGAGGAGAGCCCATTTATTCACCGCATCATACCCTTCAATATCCAGGGCAGGGTTGCTTTCGGCAAACCCCAATTGCTGCGCTTGTAATAAAGCCTGTTTGAATTCAAGCTTTTCTTCAAACATTTTGGTCAGAATATAATTGGTGGATCCGTTTACGATCCCTTTTATTGAGTGTAAAAGATCGTTATCATAATATTCCTCCAAATTACGAATGACGGGGATAGAAGCACAGGCAGCCGCTTCATATAAGAATGACCGTTCTGTCTCCCGTTGTAACTGCAGAATTTTGTGCAAATGCTCAGCGATCATTTTTTTACTTGAACTAACTACATCTTTATTATTTCGCAACGCCTTTGTAATGATACGGAAGGCAGCATCGGCATCATCGATCACTTCAACGATCACATTAATCTGGGGGTCGTTGAGTAAAAGATCTTTATTTGTTGTAAATAATTCAGCAGGTGCATTTCTTTTCTTCTCCGGATGTTTAATGCAAATTTTCTTGATTGTGGCTTGCAGGGAGGGAGTTTGCTGAAGTATTTTGTACAATCCTTCACCCACCGTACCAAAACCAAAAAGACCGATAACCAGTTTTTTATGTGCTTCCATCTTCAATAGTTTAAAAAATTACAGTGCAAATTTTATTTATTAGTAAAGAGAAATTATCAACTAACAACTGTTTTTAAGATTTATTTATATATAATAAAAAAGCTCACCCGTAAACCAGATGAGCTCTTTGATATTTAAATTCGACGTCTTAAGCTTTGCTCTGACTTATCTTTCCCAATGGTCGGGATGGAATTGGCACCTTGTCCAGGACAGGTTGTCAAGGCTTCATCGGGCCACATCCCTCAGCCTTTCGTGATAAGTAGTAAAGAACTTGCTTACCGGTCCGAAGGACTCCCTCGGAGCAGGCAGGCAGACTCAAAGATAAACCCGCCTATTTAGCCGGACAAACAATGGGGTAGATTTTTGAGCCGGTGAAAAGAAATCAGGGAGGGCAAAAAGAAGAGCCCCGAATAATCGGGGCCCATCACGTCCCTAGTCCCTGTAAGAAAAAGTTCTAAAAATTTATAATTAGTTAGCAGCTGTTGTCTGCTCGATCTTAGTTCCAGTGAAAACCCATGGTTCAGGTTTCTTTTCAACTTTTGCCTTCGTCTTTGTCTTGCTTCCTTTTGTCTTCGTTACGCTTGGTTTTTCCTTATCCATCTTTGTTTGGTCATTTGTTGCCATGGACTGATCTTCAGTAGTAGCTGTTGCATTTGTAAAGACAGATGCCGGATCCTGGTCGTTAAATTCGCGGCCCAGCATTATAGAAATTGTTTTTGTGTCTTTGTCATAGATCAGTGTTCCCTCGGGAACGTCAGTGCCGCCTTCAGTCTTTTGAGCTGGAATTTTGTAGGTAGCAGGAGATTTCCTTAGAACAGCTTTTACTTTTCCCTGAGGCAGACCATCTACCCATGCAAAACCTTTATTCTGGTCATCAAGCGTAACCGTAATTTTTTGGTCAGCATTTGTTGTTGATTGATATTGGCCAATTACCGGGAAAATCTGTTCAGTAGTAATTGGATTTGGCATGGGAACCAGCGTATATTTTGAAAGAATGGAATCAACTGTCGGATTCCCGTATTTCTTTTGCTCCACTGTTGCAGATTGCTGCATTTGCGTGGCAGGTTGCTGCTGAGTTTCAGTGGAAGGCTGTGTGGTAACTTGTTGTGCCGGTTTTGTTGTGTCAACTTGCTGAGCAACTTTGGTTGTATCCTGCTGCATCGGCTTTGTTGAATCCTGTTGGGCATTTATAGACAGGGAAAGCAAAAAACTTGCTATACCTGCTAAAAAGAAGGTTTTTTTCATACTCTATTAGCTTATATGTTGTGATTAAATTGGTACTGCGCAACTGTTTCGAAATACTGTGCCAAAATCTTTTTTTGGGAAAAAATATTTTAAATTCTTTCTCCATATCAATTTTTTCTATGATGTTAACTTCGGGATTTTTGCAAGGGATTTGCCCGATTCGTCCCATCTGTCTTTCTTATTCAGCGACTGAGATTCAGTATCTTTGCGACTTCCCAAATTTAATATGGCAAAGGAAAAAAATAACGGTACAATTGATGTGCCTGCAGAGGATGTAATTGAGGTATCCGGAGCGAGAGTACATAATTTGAAAAATATTGACATCATTATTCCAAAGAATAAGCTCGTTGTTATTACCGGCATTAGCGGCAGTGGCAAGTCATCTCTGGCGTTTGACACGATCTATGCAGAGGGTCAGCGGCGATACATGGAAACCTTCGGCGCCTATGCAAGGCAATTTGTAGGCGAAATGGAACGGCCTGATGTAGATAAGATCACCGGCCTTTCGCCTGTTATTTCCATTGAACAAAAAACGACAAATAAAAACCCGCGTTCAACCGTTGGAACCGTTACGGAGGTATATGACTTCCTGCGCTTACTCTTTGCCAGGGTAGGTGAGGCCTATAGTTACAATACCGGCAAAAAAATGGTGAAATGGAGTGAAGAAGAAATAGTCGAAAATATTTTCAAAAAGTTCAAAGAAAAAAAAATAAGTCTTCTTGCACCATTGGTCCGTGGCCGAAAAGGGCATTATCGCGAATTATTTGAAGATATCCGAAAGAAAGGGTTTTTAAAAGTAAGAGTCGATGGAGAGATCAAGGATCTTGTTCCCAAAATGCAGGTCGATCGTTATAAGATTCATGACATAGAATTGGTAGTTGACAGGTTGCAGGTAACAAATGATTTGAGATCACGATTAAGCCAGAGCGTACAACAAACGTTAAAGCTTGGCAAAGAAATGATGTTTTTGCAAGCCCATCCCGACCTTCCCAAAGGGAAGGCCACCAACTCACAAACCTTGCGTGGTGAAAATGTTTCTGTGAAACAAAACAGATTGAAAAGCGAGGATGGGGAGCGAATCACTCCCCCTTTGGTGGAGCCCGAGGGGGCCGTCATTCAATACAGCAAACAATTGATGTGCGAGGACACAGGTATTAGCTATGAGGAGCCTTCTCCAAATTCTTTTTCATTTAATTCACCCTACGGCGCATGCCCGGTTTGTAAAGGATTGGGAACAATGTTCCATGTAAATATGGAAGCAGTTATTCCGGACTGGAGCCTCAGTATTACGGAAGGAGGGATTGCGCCACTGGGTGAAGAAAGAGAAGCTTACATATACAGGCAGGTACAGGAAATTGCTAAAAAGAGCAAAATTTCTTTACAAAAACCATTGAAGGATTTGCCAAAGAAATCCCTCAATATTTTGCTATACGGCAATGAGGAGGGACACGAAGCCGAGATCGATTTTGAGAACGTCCAGTTTGATCCTCAATCACCTTTTGAGGGGATAGTCAATATGCTGAAGCGTTGGTTCAACAATGGATACAGTGAGGGATTGCGCGATTGGGCGGAGAGTTATATGGAATTAAAGCCCTGCGAAAGTTGTGGTGGTGCAAGACTGAAGAAAGAAAGTCTTTGGTTTAAAATACTGGGAAGAAATATTTCTGACTTAAGCGGCATGAACCTGGATAACCTGGCCGCCTGGTTTGATGGGATAGAGCTCAGAATATCGGATAAACAAAAGGCAATTGCTAAAGACATATTGAAAGAAATACGAGAGAGACTCCAGTTCTTGTTGGATGTAGGTCTTTCTTACCTTTCTTTGAATCGTCCGTCTAAAACGCTTAGCGGTGGTGAGTCGCAGCGCATTCGTTTAGCTACTCAAATTGGTTCGCAGTTGCAGGGAATCACGTACATTTTGGATGAACCTTCCATCGGGTTACACCAGCGAGATAATCATCGCCTGATAGAAGCGCTAAAAAACTTAAGGGACATCGGGAATAGTGTGTTAGTCGTTGAACATGATAAAGACATCATGTTATCTGCTGATCATTTGATTGATATCGGTCCCAGGGCAGGCTATCATGGAGGGAAGGTGGTAGCACAGGGCTTTCCATCAGCATTATTAAAATTGGATACGCTCACGTCAAGTTATTTGAATGGACACAGGAAAATTGAAACACCCAAAGAGAGAAGAAAGGGAAATGGGAAATTTATTGAGCTAAAGGGAGTAAAGGGAAACAATCTTCAAAACGTAGATGTAAAATTTCCTCTTGGCAAATTTATTGTTGTCACCGGTGTTAGTGGAAGTGGTAAATCGACCCTTATCAACGAAACACTTTATCCTCTTCTCGCAAAGCACGCTTATGGCTCGAGGGTGACACCCCTGGAGTATAAAAGCATTAAGGGACTTGACAATATCGATAAAGTAATTGAGATTGATCAATCGCCCATTGGCCGCACTCCGAGAAGTAACCCGGCTACTTACTGTGGGTTTTTTACTGACATAAGAACTTTGTTTGCTTCAGTTCCCGAGGCAAAGATCCGGGGATACAACGCTGGTCGTTTTTCATTCAACGTAAAAAGCGGCCGGTGTGACGTCTGTGAGGGTGGCGGCATGAGAGTAATTGAAATGAATTTCCTTCCTGATGTCTATGTTCATTGTGAGAAGTGTAACGGGAAACGGTATAACCGGGAAACACTTGAGATAAGATATAAGGGAAAATCGATCGCAGATGTGTTGGAAATGACGGTGGAAGAAGCCGTGGAATTCTTTCAACAGGTGCCCTATATCTATCGTAAAATAAAAGTGCTTGATGAAGTTGGTTTGAGCTACATCACGCTTGGACAGTCTGCAGTTACCCTAAGTGGCGGGGAGGCACAGCGTGTAAAGCTATCGACCGAATTGTCGAAGCGTGATACCGGCAAGACTTTTTATATCCTGGATGAGCCTACGACTGGTCTTCATTTTGAAGACATACAGCATTTACTGGAT